>Ga0105239_10006607_pt1 | contig 13426 bp, 10 predicted proteins | sample KBSC44metaG_FD_92761 | JGI IMG/M metagenome (GOLD analysis project Ga0105239, IMG submission 92761) | Corn rhizosphere microbial communities from Kellogg Biological Station, Michigan, USA - KBS C4-4 metaG | ecosystem: Host-associated > Plants > Roots > Rhizosphere > Soil | place: Michigan, USA... | reverse complement strand
TCGAGGGCGACTTCCCGCAGATGGCCGCGCTCGCCGAGCGCGCCGACGCGAAGGCGCCGCCCGAGCAGTGGCACGGCACGATCGCCTCCGCGGTCACCTCCCACCTGCGGGCCTACCGGGCGTTGCTGCTCGGACGGCCCGCCGAGTCGCTCAAGCTGGCGGAGCCCGCGCTGGTGCTCGCCGGACCGGCGGGCGACGACCTCTCCTCGGTGCTGCTCAACCCGACGCTCGCGGCGATCCGCGGAGCGGCCATGACCGAGGACGGCGAGGTGGCGAAGGGCCTCGAGCTGCTCGCCGCCGCCCGCGCCGCCACCGACGAGGCCGTGCCCGCGCTCTACCAGGGCATCATCGCCGTGCTCGAGTACCGCACCGCGATCGACCTCGGCTACGTGGAGCGGGCCCGCGAAGTGCTCGACTGGGCGAGCGGCAGGCTGCCCGACACCGCCGAGGTGCGGGTGATGCGGGCGCGTCAGCAGTTCCAGCTCGGTCGCACCGCGCCCGCGGCCCGCTGGCTCGCCGCGGTGCTGCACGAGCGGCCGCCCACGGTGCTCGTGGCCTGGACGCTCGTGGACGCCTGGGCGCTGGCCGCGCGGCTGGCCCTGCGGTCGGGCAACCGCGGGCAGGCGCTGCGCGCGGTCCGCCGGGCGGTGGCGGTGGCGTCCACGTTCGACGTGCTCCGCCCGCTGCTGCAGGTCGACGACGTCGTCGAGCTGATGAGGGAGATCAACTGGCCGCCCGCGCTCGCCGCGTTCACCACCCGCGTGCTCGACGCCCGCCGCGACCGGCCCGCGGCCCTGCGGGTGGCGCTCACGGAGAGCGAGCGGGCGGTGCTGGCGATGCTCTCCACCCAACGCTCGATCGGGGAGATCGCCGACGTGCTCACGGTCTCGCGCAACACCGTGAAGACCCACGTCCGCACCATCTACGGCAAGCTCGGGGTGCACACCCGGCGCGAGGCCCTCGCTGCGGCCAGAGCGGGCGGATTGGCGCCTGACTTGTAATCCGTTCGGACTAATCAACTGGAGTGCCGTCAGGTACCGTGGCCCAGGTCATGGGCCCCAGCTCCAGTGCCCGCCCCCGCCCGGCGGTCGCGCGCGTCCGAACGGCAGTGCCGCACCTCTCGGCGGTCTACCTGCCGCGTCGGCGCCTCCGCGACCACCTCGACGAGATCCGTGACGGCGAGGTCGTCCTCGTCTCGGCACCCGCCGGTTACGGCAAGACGCTCCTGCTCACCGACTGGGTGACGCGGCAGCCGGGCCGGGTCGCCTGGCTCACCGTCGACCGCGAGGACAACACCGACCGGCGGTTCTGGGCGGGCGTGCTGGCCGCCCTCTCGACGGTGGCCGCCGTGCCCGCCGCCAACCCGTTGCGCACCATGGGGTTGCCCCACGTGCCGAGCCGCAGCCCGGAGTTCCTCGACGCCGTCATCGACGCGCTGGTCGCGGTGCCCGGCCCGCTCGTCGTGGTGTTCGACGACCTGCAGGAGCTGACCCACCCCGACCCGCTGGCAGGCCTCACGACCCTGCTGGACAACCGGCCGCCGGGCCTGCGGCTGGTGCTGGCCAGCCGCTCGGACCCGCCGCTGCGCCTCGGACGGCTGCGGCTCACCGGCGAGCTGCGGGAGCTGCGGGCACCCGCGCTCGCCTTCACCTCCGAGGAGGCCGCCGCCGTGCTGGCGCGGGCCGACGTGCACGTCACCCCCGCGCAGCACGACCTCCTGCACGCGCAGACGGCCGGCTGGCCCGCGGCGTTGCGCCTGGCCAGCATCTCCCTGCGCGAGACCGCGGACCCGGCCGCGTTCCTCTCCGATCTCACCGGCAACGGGCAGGCCATCTCCGACTACCTGGTGGGCGAGATCCTGTCCTCGCTGCCCGACGAGGTCGTCGAGGTGCTGTTCGCGGTGAGCGTGTGCGACGCCGTCACCGCCCCGTTGGCCGCCACGCTCGCCGGGCGGGCCGACGCAGGCGACGCGCTGGCCGACCTCGAACACGACACCTCGCTCGTGGTGAGCTACGGCAAGGGCAGGCGGTGGTTCCGGGTCCACCCGCTGATGCGCGCCCAGCTCTACGCCGATCTGCGGCGGCGGCGGCCCGACCGCGTCGCCGACCTGCACCGCCGCGCGCTCGCGTGGTTCGCCACCACCCGCAACCCGGTGGGCGCGCTGCGCCACGCCACGCTCGCCGACGACCCGCACCTGGTGCGCGACGCGCTGCGCAAGCACGGCGCGGTGCTCGCCACCTCGGGCCACCACGCCGTGGTCGGTGCCGCGCTGGAGGGCCTCGACGCCGCCGGGCTGCTGCGCGACGACGCGCGGCTGCTGCTGGTCGGGGCGCTCGCGCACATGGAACGGGGTCAGGTCGACGCCGCGGACGTGCTGCTGGAACGGGCCGCCGCCCTGCGCTCACCCGAGCCCGACCCGGCGCTGCGGGCGCTGCGTTCGCTCGCCGCCGCCCGGCGGGCCTGGTACCGCCCGGACGGACCGCGCCCGGACGGAGCCCCGGCCAGCGCCGTCGAGACCGAGCTGGCCGTCGTGAGCATGCTGCTGCGCGCCAACCTGGCCATGGCCGACGGGCGCGCCGCCGACGCCGTCGAGGTCACCCGGGTCGCCGTCGAGCAGGCGTCCGGGGAGGGCCGCGAGTACCTGCGGGCCCGCGCGCTCGCCACCCGCGCCATGGCCGTCGGCCTGCTCGGCGAGATCACCCACATGCTGGAGCTCGTTGAGCAGGCGGGCAACACGGCGCCCGCCGCGGCCTGGTCGCACACCGCGGGCGCGGCGTACTGCGTGGTCATGTCGGCGTACGGCACCCTCCTGCAGGGCAGGCTGGCGACCGCGCTGGACCACACCACGGCACTGCAGGACGCCACCGGGCAGACCCCCGCGGCGGCGCGGCGGGCGGTGAGCCCGCTGCAGCCCGTGCTCGACGTCGTGCGCGGCGCGATCCGCTTCGACCTCGGCGAGCACCAGCCCGGCCTGGACGAGATGCGTGCGGCGCGCGGCTCGCTCGGCGAAGGGGTCGCGCTGGGGCTGCCGATGGCCGCGTTCCTGGCCGTCGTCGAGCACGACGCGGCGCTGCGCTGCGGCCTCGACGCCCGCGCCCGCGCGATCTACGAGTGGGTGGCCGAGCGGGTGGGCGAGGCGGGCCGGGGCGACCTCACCTACCTGCGGGCCGCGGCCGCCCTGCACGGCGGCGCGGAGCACGACGTGGTGCTCGCCCCGCTGCTCCACGGCGACGAGCTGCCGCTGGTGCGCTGGCTCACGGGCACGGCGTGGATCCTGGAGTGCCTGCGCGCTTTGCGGATCGGCAACCGGCGACTCGCCCGCGACGCCCTGCGGCGTGCGCTCACCCAGGCCGAGCGCAGCGGGGTCGTGCGCCCGCTGGTCACCGCGCCCGCGGAGGTCGCGGACCTGCTCTCGCGCGAGGTCGGCAGCCTGGGCGGGGCCGACGTCCTCGCCCGTGAGGTGCTCGTGCTGCGCGCCCGGCTCGAGTCGGACGGGCTCGGTGCGCCGCCGCTCACCGCGCGGGAGGCCGCCGTGCTCGAGCTCCTGCCCAGCCTGCTCTCGCTCGACGAGATCGCCGCGCGCCTGACCGTCTCCCCCAACACCGTGAAGACGCACCTCACCGCGATCTACGCCAAGCTCGGGGTGCGCTCCCGCCGCGACGCCGTGGCCCGCGGCCGCCTGCTCGTGCGCTAGGTGCCGGGGAGCCAGTGGCGCGCTGCCGCGACCAGCGCGGCGACCCCGACGGACAACGTGGGCTCGACCACCGGGGCGTAGAGCGGCGAGTGGTTGGACGGCTGCGCGGCCACCCCCGCGAGCAGCTGCTCCCGGCTGGTCGCGCCCGCGAACGCGGCCGGGTCGGCGCCGCCGAGGATCCAGTACACGCACGGCACACCCGCCTCGGTGGCGAACAGGCCGACGTCCTCGCTGCCCGTGACGAGGCCCGGGTCGACCACCGGCGCCACCTCGCCCAGCACGGGCCGGGTGCGCGCCACCGCCGCCTCGTCGTTCACGAGCACCGGGAAGCTGTCGATCAGCTCGAACTCGGGCTCCGCGGGCGCGCCGGACGCCGCGGCCTCGGCGCGGGTGATGCGCTCGACCGCCGCGAGGATGCGCTCCCGCACGGCCGGGTCGTAGGAGCGGATGTTCAGGCCGAGCTCGGCCCGGTCGGGGATGATGTTCTCCTTGGTGCCCGCCCGCAGGGTGCCGATCGTGAGCACGGCGGTGTCGGTGCCCGCGATCTCGCGCGACACCACCGTCTGCAGCCGCATCACGGTGGCCGCGGCCATCACGATCGGGTCCACGGTGGTCTCCGGGCGCGAGCCGTGGCCGCCGCTGCCGTGCAACGTGATCCGCATCGAGTCGGTGCCCGCGAACGCCGGTCCCGCGCGCAGCGCCAGCATGCCCGCGGGCAGCGGGGCGACGTGTTGGCCCAGGACGACGTCCGGGCGGCCGAACCGGTCGTAGAGCCCGTCGTCGATCATCGCCCGCGCGCCCGTGGCGAGCTCCTCGGCGGGCTGGAACACCGCGAGCAGCGTGCCGGACCAGGTGTCCCGCGCCGCCGCCAGCTCCGCCGTGGCGCCGACCAGGCAGCTGACGTGCACGTCGTGGCCGCAGGCGTGGGCGATCGGGACGTCGTGCCCGTCGCGGTCGACGCCGCGGGCCGTGCTCGCGTACTCCAGGCCGGTGTCCTCCAGCACCGGCAGGGCGTCCATGTCGGCCCGGAGCAGGGCGGTGGGCCCGGGGCCGTTGCGCAGCACGCCGACGACGCCGGTGCCGCCGACGCCCTCGGTGGTGTCGAAGCCCGCCGCCCGCAGCCGCTCGGCGGCGATCGCGGCCGTGCGGGTCTCCTGGAACGACAGCTCCGGGTGCTGGTGCAGGTCGCGGTAGAGGTCGGCGAGGGTCATGTGCGCGAGCCTGTCACGACGGGTCGGGCGCGGGAGGCGGTGAGCCCAACAAGGCCGCCGCCCAGCCCGCCCGTGGGTCGCTGTCCACGAGTACCGCCTTGACCAGGAGGGTCAGCGGCACCGCCAGCACCGCGCCCACCGGCCCGAGCAGCCAGCCCCAGAACACGAGGGCGAGGAACGTACGCCCCGAGCAGCGGGCGGTCCGTGATCAGCACGGCCAGCCGGGCGTCGGCGCCGCTCGTCTCGATGCTGATGAACAGCAGGAGCGACAACAGGAAGACCAGGTTGGTCGCCAGCCCGGCGAGGCCCGCGAGCAGCAGCCCGACGTAGCCCGCGACCTTGCCGATGTCCAGGTCGGCGACGACCGCCCGCACCTGGTCCGGCCCGATGCCGTAGGTCGCGAGCAGCGTGCCGAGCCCGCGGCGGAGCCCGTCGGCCTCCGCGGCGTACTGCGGGAGCACCGTGGCCAGGCGGGCCGCGGAGACCACCACGACGCCCGCCATCACCACCACGACGCCGTAGACCAGCACCACCAGCACGGCGGTGGCGACCCAGGCGGGGAGTCCGGTGCTCCGGAGCCGCCTGCCCACGGGGGCGATCACCACCACGATCACCCAGGCCAGGAACGCGGGCCCGATGAGCCAGGCGGCGGCGCCGATCCCGGCCGCGACGATGACCGCCGCCGCCGTGCCGACGAGGATGATCAAGGCGCGCGGCGGGTTCACAGCGGCAGTCTGCCGGGGACCCCGGGGTTGCCGCGCGCGCCGTCCACCACGCCGCGGAGTGTGGGGGGAAGGCCGTCGGCGCCGCGACCTCCCCCGTGGAGGGCGAGACGCGACGCTGTCGGCGGGTTTCGCGGCGCCCGGAGTGGGCCCGGGCACGTCCGCGACGTCCGTTGGCGACGCGGCGGCTCATCCCGGCCGGAGGACGCCGCGACGGGCGGGGCGGGCGAGAGTACTCACCGATCAGCGCGGAGGGAGTCGGGATGCCCGCACGCTACGAGTTCCGGGTGTCGGGGCGGCTGTCGGAGCGCGCACAGGGCGCGTTCGTCGACATGGCCGTGCACGACGCCCCGCCGGAGACCGTGATCTCCGGGGAGGTGGTCGACGACGCGCACCTGCACGGGGTGTTGGCCCAGATCCAAAACCTCGGGCTGCACGTGGTCAGCGTCCTGCAGGTGGCCGCCGCGCCGGAGCGTCGCACAGGACCGCCGAGCGCACCAGCAGATCCTGCGCCGAACGACGCCGTGCGCTGACCGCCGCCCAGCGCCGAGCAGCAGGGCCACGGCCGCCTCGCCGGTGACCGCGGCCCCGCTCCGGCGTCGTCCGCGGCCCTGCTGCCTCCCGCCGTGCCACCCCTGGTGCCGACGGCTTCCCCGGCGTGTGCCCTACTCCGCGAACGCCTCGCGCAGCGCCTTCTCCTGCTCGTCGCTGAGGTTCGTGAACAGCAGCTCCGGCCGCTCGCCCGGGAACGCCGCCTTCACCTTGTCCAGCACCGCGTCACGGCTCATCACGAACAGCGCCGAAGTACCCGGCGTGATCTGGTCGCGGGTCTTCTTGATGAAGTCGTCGTTGATGCCGACGTCGGTCAGCGCGCCGGAGAGCGCCCCCGCCGCCGCCCCGATCGCCATTCCCAGCAGCGGCACGAAGAACAGCAGCCCGAAGAGCAGGCCCCAGAACGCGCCGCCGAGGGCGCCCGCCCCCGCGAGGTTGTGCAGCTCGCGCGTCTTGGGGCGCTTGGCCCCGTCCGGCCAGGAGACGGTCGCGGCGTCGAGGATCGTGATCACCTGCTGCTTGGCCAGGTCTTCCAGCGTGCCGACCGCCTGCCCCGCGCCCTCCGCCGTGTCGAACTTCCACACGCTCAGCGTCCCCATCCTGCCTCCTCGTCGCAGGCCCGGTCGTCCGAGCCATCCGCTGATCCTCGAAACCGACCGCACCCGTGGCTTCACCCGCGCCGGGTGAGGCCACGGGCGCGTCCGATGAGGTCCGCTGAGCGCCTGCGACCGTCGTGGGAGGACCGAAGATGACGCCTGCCGACGCGGCGTTCGTCTCCACCGGCGCGCTGCCGCAGCCCGCCGAGGTCACCCGGCTCGTCGACGATGCCTACCGGCGTTTCGAGCCGGTCCGTGAGGGCGCGGTGTCGGACGTCTACCCGGCACTGGGCGTCGCGGACCCGGACCGCTTCGGCATCGCCGTCATGGGGGTGACGGGCGCGATCCACGTCGCAGGGGACAGCGGCGTGCCGTTCTCGATCATGAGCGTGGCCAAGCCGTTCGTGTTCGCCCTCGCCTGCAGCGCCCTCGGCCCGGACGAGGTGCGCGCCCGCGTCGGCGTGAACGCCACCGGGCTCCCGTTCAACGCGCTCTCCGCCGTGGAGCGCAGCCCGGACGGCCGCACCAACCCCATGGTCAACCCGGGCGCGATCGCCACCACCGCGCTGGTGGCGGGCGGCGCGCCGGTGCCGGAGGCGTGGGAGCGGATCCTGGCGGGCCTGTCGGCGTTCGCGGGTCGTCGGCTCGCCCTCGACGACGACCTCTACCTCTCGGCGATCGCCTCGAACCACCGCAACCGCTCGCTGGCCCAGTTCCTCTACGCCCGCGGTGCGCTGGCCATCTACCCCGACGAGGCCGTCGAGCTCTACACCCGGCAGAGCTGCGTCGCGGTGACCGCCGAGGACCTCGCCGCGATGGGCGCGACGCTCGCCGACGGGGGCGTGCACCCGCGCACGGGTGAACGGGTGGTCGACCTGGCCACCTGCCGGGCGACGCTCACCACGATGCTCGTCGCCGGGATGTACGAGACGTCCGGTGACTGGCTGTACGACGTCGGCCTGCCCGGCAAGAGCGGCATCGGCGGGGGCATGGTCACGGTCTCGCCGGGCAAGGGGGCGCTCGGCACGTTCTCCCCGCCGCTCGACGCCGCGGGCAACAGCGTGCGCGGCACCCGCACCGCCGCCTACCTCTCCCGCACGCTCGGCCTGGACATCCTCGCGTCCGCGCCCGCCCGCTAACCGCCGGTCAAGAGCCGTCCGACGAGGTCGCGGCGGCTGCGCACGCCGACCTTGTCGAACACGGACTTCAGGTGGTCCTGCACCGTGTGCGCGGAGATGTGCAGGGCGTCCGCGATGGCCTTGGTGGAGTCGCCGCGAAGCACGTGCCGGGCGACGTCGAGCTCGCGCGCCGTGAGGCCGTAGGCGGCGAGCAGCACGCCGAGCGTCGACTGCGCCTGCGCGGGCTCGACGACCACGGCGATCTGCGTGGTAGAGCCGAGACGTGAGGCGTGCAGGCTGAGCCAGCCGCCGGTGGCCGCGCGCACCCGCAGGCTCGGCGGCCGGTCGGTCGTCGCGAGGGCGGCGGCCACGGAGTAGACGCTCACCGGCAGCGGCAGGTGGGCGGAGCCGTGCCCGATGAGCGGGAGGAGGGCGTCGGCCTCGGGCGTGCTGGCCACCAGCTCCATCCGTTCGTCGAGGAGCACCACGCCCGGACGGCGCTCTTCGTCGGGCACCGGCCGGTGCAGCAGCACGGCCTGGCGCAGGGCGTGCGCGATGTGCGGGGCGATCCGGCGGACGACCTCGGCCTCGGCGGCGGTGAAGCCGAGCGCGCCGTCCTCGCGGTGCAGGCACAGGTAGCCCCAGCAGTGGCCGCCGACGACCAGCGCGGCGCGCAGCTCGTCGCCCAGTCCTACCGGTCGCATGATGTCGCGGTAGCGCGCGCTCGCGTCCCACGCGCTCCGGGTGGCGGTGTCCAGCGACCGGACGTGCCCGGGCGCGCGCACCAGCTCGGGGAACGTGTTGACGTCGTGCCCGCTCAGCTCGTTGTCGAGGAACAGGGGCGTCATCGCGATCAGCGGGTCTTCGCTGTGCGCGCCGGTGAACAGCAGGGTCTCGGGGTCGGCGGTGGCGAAGAACGCGGCGTCGATCGTCATCACGCCGCGCAGCGCGGCGAGCACCTGCCGCTGCAGCTCGGTGACGTCGAGGCCGCTGCGGCAGACGCGCAACACGGCGCTGATGTCGGCCACGCTTCCAGTGTCGCGGCGGCGGGACGCGGCGGAAACCCCACTTAGTTGGGATGGTTCGCGGCCTGCGTCCGGTGGACCCTCGTCGGCATGACCATCGACCAGCGCATCCGCAACAAGCACCTCGTCGAGAGCTTCATCCAGGAGCTCTTCACCAAAGGCGACCTGACGGCGATCGACCGCTACCTCGCGCCCGGGTTCGTCAACCACGACCCGCCGTTCCCCGGCGCCCCGGACGGATCCGAGGGCATGCGAACTGCGGCGGAGGCCTTCCGCCGCGCGCTGCCCGACTGGCGCAGCGACATCGACCACCTCGTCGCGGAGGGAGACCTCGTCGTCGAGCACTTCCACGCGTCCGGCACCCGCACCGGCGAGCTCATGGGCGTGCCCGCCGACGGGAAGCCGCTCACCCTGCGCGGCATCCAGATCTTCCGCATCGCCGACGACAAGATCGTCGAACGGTGGGGACGGCTGGACGACGCGGGCCTGCAGGCCCAGCTCCGTGGCGCGTAACCCCTCGCGGTGAGTCGTGCGATTCATCGTCCTGCGATGGGCGGTTGCGCTCGCGTAGGCGCGGCCCGCCGGTAACGCGGTGCCGTCGCGGATGACGGCGGCGAGCCCTCGATGGCCCGGCCTGCGGCGGGGGCGTGCGCCGCGGCACCTCGTGCGGCCGAGCGGGACACCAGCGCGGTTCGACGGCCGCGAAACCCCGCTCACGTGCCGTTGGAGCGGAGGAGCCGCGCTGGGTCGTCCCCTGTCAGTCGGGCGAGGTGGCCTCGACATGTCGGAGCAGCTCGCGGGCCAGGTCGGCGCCCTCGCCCGCCCCGAACTCGCGGTACCAGCGGTCGGCCGCGACGAGCAGGTCGCGCGCCGCGGCCCGGTGGCCGTCGGTGAGCAGCAGCTCGGCCCGCGTGACGCGGGTCTGGGTGAGGAGGCGAAGGTCGCCCGCCTGCTCGGCGCCCGCGGTGGCGCGCTCCAGCGTCGCGGCGGCGGCCGGGTCGTCGGCCGCCAGCTGGGCCTTGGCCAGGTGCAGGAGGTGCAGCGCGGTCGCGCCGGGGAAGCCGAGCCGCTCGGTCGCCGCTGCCGCGCGGGCGTGGTGGCGGGCGGCGTCGGCGAACCGACCGGTCGCCTGCGCGATGCGCCCCAGCGCCGCCTCGGCGTGCTGGAGGCCCCAGGCGTCGCCGAGCGGCTCCAAGATCCGGACGGCCGCCGCGCAGTGGTCGGCGGCCGCGGCCACGTCGCCGAGGCCGAGGCGGGCGAAGGCGGCCAGCAACAGGCTGCCGCCCGCCCACCAGTCCTCCCCACGCGCGCCGAACGCCGTGTGGCAGCGCTCCAGATCGGCGGCAGCCTCGGCGAAGCGACCCTCCTGCGACAGCACGAACCCACCGAACCAGCGCACGCGGTCCGGGTCGCCGTCGAGGACGCCGTCGAGCGCCGCCCGGGCGGCCCGCAGGTCGCCCGACATGGCTTCGACGAAGCTCAGGAGCAGCCGCGCGTCGGCCCGGTCGGCGAACGGGCGCAGCCGGGCGGCCGCGCCTGCGTCGTCGAGCAGCACCCACGCCCAGCCGAAGCCGACGGCGATGTCGGCGGCGACGCCGGTGGGGATGCGCGCGGCGGGGGTCGTGGAGTCGCCGAGCTGTGCACCGGGCAGGTCGTCGCGGTCGGCGGCGACGCCGGTGGGGATGCGCGCGGCGGCGGTCGTGGAGCCGCCGAGCTGCGCACCGGGCAGGTCGTCGCCCTCGGCGGCAGCGCCCGTCGGCCTGGCGCCTGCCAAGGCGAGCGCCGCGTCGATCGTGGCGCGTTCCGCGGCCGTGACGGCGACCAGGGCGGACTGCTGCGGTCCGCGCACCCCGGCGGCGACGGTCGCCGCCAAGCCCGCGACCCAGTCGACGAGCGCAGTGTCCGTGGCGGCGGTGTCGGCCCGCTCCCGGGCGAACGCGCGGACGCCGTCGAGGAGCCGGTAGCGGGTGCCCGTCGGGTGCGCGTCGACCAGGACGAGCGAGCGGTCCACCAGCCGCTCGACGACGTCGAGCGCGGCCGCCCGCGGGACGTCCAACGCGGCGAGCACGTGCTCGAACCCGGCCAGCGACGCACCGGCGGGGAACGCCGCGAGCGCCCACAGCCCGCGCTGGTCGTCGGGGAAGAGCAGGTCGTAGCTCCAGGCCAGTGCCGCGGCGAGCGTGCGGCGCCGCTCGGGGCCGCGCACGGTGGGGTCGGCGAGGAGCGCGAACCGGTCGTCGAGCCGCTGCCGGATCTCGGGCACGCTGAGCACCCGCGTGCGGGCGGCGGCCAGCTCGATCGCGAGCGGGAGGCCGTCGAGCGCGCGGCAGAGCGGCAGGACGTCCGGGCCGGTGCCCGCGGCCCGGTGGGCGCGCGCGGTGAACAGGGCGACGGCGTCGTCGTCGGCCAGCGGAGCCAACGGGAAGGTCAGCTCGCCCTCGACGCCGAGCGCCCGCTGGCTGGTGGCGAGCACCCGCACCCCCGGCGCGACGTCGAGCACGTGGGTCACCGCATCGCCGACGGCGTCGACGAGGTGCTCGCAGTTGTCCAGCACGAGCAGGAGATCGGCGGTCCGCAGCCCGGTGATGCCGGTATGCCCGGGCAGGGCCTCGGCGAGTGCGGTGGGCAGCTCGTCGGCGGTCCGCACGCCCTCAAGCCGGGCCAGCCACGTGCCGTCGGGCGCCTGCCGTCCCCGCGCGGCCTCGACGGCGAGGCGGGTCTTGCCCACCCCGGCGGGCCCGACGACCGTGACGAGGCGGTGCCCGTCGAGCGCCGCCCGCACCGCGGCCAGCTCGGCGGCCCGGCCGACCAGCGCGGTGGTGGGCGCGGGCAGGTTGCCGCGCGGCGGGCCGCCGAGCGCCGGGTCGTGGACGAGCACCTGGTGCGCGAGCCCGGCCAATGCGGGCCCGGGGTCGACGCCCAGCTCCTCGGCCAACATCCGGGTGACGCGGCGGTGCGCGGCCAGCGCGTCGGCCGGGCGCCCCGCCCGGTACAGCGCTGTGACCAGCAGAGCCCACAGCCCCTCGCGCAACGGGTGCTCCGCGACCAGCGCCTCCAGCTCGCCCACCAGCTCACCGGCCGCCCCCAGCGCGAGCCGCGCCGCCAGCTCGTCCTCGGTCAGCCGCAGCCGGGTCTCGGTGAGCCGCACCCGGTGCGGCGCCACCCAGTCGCCGTCGCCCGCGGCGGGCAGCACCTCGCTGTCGAAGAGCTGCAGGCCCGCCCGGCAGGAGGTGGCCGCGGCGGCGGGGTCGCCGTCGGCGAGCCGGGCCGCGCCCTCGGCGGCGAGCCGGGTGGCGTCCAGCGCGTCGACGGCGTCGGCGACGAGCGCGTAGCCCGCGGGCCCGCCTGGCACGGCGGTGGGGTCGCCCAGTGCCCGGCGCAGCTGCGAGACCTTGACCTGCAGCGTGTTCGCCCGGGCCCCGCCGGGCCAGAGGTCGTCGGCCAGCCGCTGCGCCCGCACCGGACGCCCGCCCTCCAGCGCGAGGCGCACCAGCAGTTCCGTGGTGCGCCCGGTCGGCACCGGGGCCGCCACCCCGTCGCGCCGGACGACCACCCGCCCGAGCACCGCAACGGTCAGCATCGCGCTCACGGTAGTGCGAGGGCCCCGGATGTCAGCAGTGTCACCCTGCGGACACTGAACGCCTGCAGTGTCACCTGGCGGACGCAGGACGCTGCAGTGTCACCCGGCGAACGCGGGACGTCTGCAGTGTCACCCTGCAGACACTGAACGCCTGCAGTGTCACCCCGCTGACATCCCGGGCCGCCCGCGCCCTCGTCGTCAGCGGATCGTCAGCGCCCGGGCCGAGGCTCCTCCGCGTGGACGACCAGCTGCTCCGCCGCATCCTCGCCGGTGACGACCCGGCCGTGCTCGTCGCGGTCGCGCTCGCGGCCGCGGACCGGCCGCTGGAACGGGCCGCCGCGCTGGCCGTGGACGCCCGCGCCCGCCGCACCGTCGCGGTGGCGCTCGCCTACCTGGCGGGCGACCCCGACCGCGCCCTGCTGCTCGCCCGCGACCACCTGGCCGACCACCCGGCCGATCTCCTCGTGGCGCACGTCGCCGCCCGCCTGGAAGGACCCCTGAAATGACCTTTGCCATGACCCCGCGAACCACCGCCGCGTCGATGGTCGCCGCCGCCGTGCTCGTGAACCTGGCCTTCACCGGCCTCGGCACGGCCTTCGACTACCCCGAGGTGCTCAAGCGCCCGCCCGCCGAGGCGCTCGCCGCGTTCCGCGCCGCCCAGGGCGTCGTCTCCGCGTGGTTCCTCCTCCTCGCGCTGGGCGCCGCGCTGCTCGCTCCAGTCGCGATCGGCGTCGGGCGGCTCTCCGACCACCGGGCCATGCGCCTGGCCGTCCCGGTCGGGGTCGCGGCGGCCACCGTGCAGGTCATCGGCCTCCTGCGCTGGCCGCTCCTGGTGCCGGGCTGGGCCGCTGACAACGACGTCGAGGCGTTCACCACGGCCAACCGCGTGCTGGGCAACCTCGTCGGCGAGACGTTCGGCTACCTCCTC
>Ga0105239_10006603_pt1 | contig 13431 bp, 13 predicted proteins | sample KBSC44metaG_FD_92761 | JGI IMG/M metagenome (GOLD analysis project Ga0105239, IMG submission 92761) | Corn rhizosphere microbial communities from Kellogg Biological Station, Michigan, USA - KBS C4-4 metaG | ecosystem: Host-associated > Plants > Roots > Rhizosphere > Soil | place: Michigan, USA... | reverse complement strand
TTAAAATCTCTAAACGCTCCCAAAGAGGCTCTTTTAAACGTAATACATTGGCTGCCATCTAGAATACCTCGACAAATAACCCTTACTATTTTACAGAATTATTTCCCGGATAGGCTCTAAGTCTTTTGCTTTGTAAATAATTTGTAACACCTGGAATTCCATTTATAGAATAGAAATGAGCATTACTGACTGAAAAAGAATCCAACTTTATAGTGCAACTCAAATATATTGCAGTGAAAAGGCATTATTCTATGGCCAGCTAAACCATGGCGGCACGTTGCCAGGATTAGGAGAATATGTGCTGGAGTCATTTGCGGTGTTCACATCTATATTTCCCTCATCCGCCACTCGTCCATTGTAATAAAAGAAGACTGCTACCGCTTTTCCCGGCCCGTCCGTCGTACCGCCATTCGTCACAACACCATCGGGATCGATATGAACATGGATCGCATTCAAATTACCTGTGCCTCCAAAGGAAATACTGGTACGATACATAATGACACTACCGTTATGCATTCGAACACAATTGCGAGCATTACTACAGGTGTATGTCGTTGTGGAATATTGTGCATCAATAAGGCTGCCGCTACTATCCAGCGTAATGTAATTGAGATAGGCAACAATATCGCTCCATTTTGTTGATGCAGTTAAATTACCCGCCGCCCTCAGAGTTTGTATGCTACCACTCAAAGCGGCGATATCTTCTTTGGCAATGGCGTTAAACTTGCTATCGGCTGAGGCACCAATAATTTTCGGAATCGTAAAAACAGCAATAACACCCAAAATTGCCAGAGAGATTAACAACTCTGCTAAAGTGAATCCTTTATTTTTCTGAGTCGGAAGCTCTGGGTAAACTGCCTTACACAGGCAGTAATACACTGAAAGCTTAAACTGGCTCATTTGTAATTCCTGAACTTAATGTCTCACAATTTATTATCCGGCACTGTTTCAAAAAATTTGAGAGTCAGTTCTCCCTTTTTTGAGAATTGGTTTAGCGGGCTTCTTTTTCGGTCAGGCTCAGCCACCTTCTCCCCCTCCCGATGGCTTCGGCAGTAGCAGAAATGTGCTCAACTGACCGTGTTGCTAGTCATTCGATCCTTTACCGGCAATTCCCGGCATTAAACGCGATAGAGCTCAACGTATTAATATTAATACAAGAAGCATGAGCTTAGCTCATCCATAATGCAGCTTCGGGGACTAGTTCCGGAGACTCATTTTTTCAAAAGGCATCACAGAAATTCAATAAGTTGTTTTTATACCAGTAGAGCAATGGTTAGAAATCCGGGAATGATTTCTTAGGGAAGCGGGGATATAGTAAACATGTCAGTTAATAATCAGTATCAGGCTGATCGCAATACCTTCATGGCCAGGGCCCAGAAAGACGGGCTCAATATCCAGCAAATTCAGCAGCAGGCAATCAGCAAGCTGCCGGGCAATGCAACACAACAGCAAAAAGATGATGCTATCGAGAAAGCAACGCTGGAAGCCGTTCAGAAAACAGGCGATTCAACCCTCGCACAGAATTATCAGCAGCTCCAAAACGATCATGCGGAACAACTCAAGAAAGGCCCCCCGGCTGGTGGCAAAAAACAGGAAGATCCGATAGACAAGGTCATCGCGGAAGGTCAAAAGGCGACTGTCGGGGAAATCAAATCCTGCCTCGCCGACATAGACCAGAAAGACCCGCGTAAAGCAAAATTACAAACGATGCTGACTCAGGCGCAGGAGCGGGAAAAAAAGGGGAAGGAAGGGCACGGAAACGGACCAGAGAGCCCTACACAAAGCGCATGGCAGCCTCCTCAATCTCCTAATTTCTTCGCAGGCAGCGGCAATGTATTGAACTTTATGAGTTAAGTGTCAGCCAGCAGAGCAATTAAACGCACGATCTGTTCATGTTAGGTTTTCTTTTACCTGCAAACTCTCAGTTACGTTCATCATTTAAGTATTGGCTCATTGCTATGGTTAAGTCCCTTGATCGGTCTTTTACAGATTTAAATCGCTTCAATCGCTCCAAAAAAACACGGAGTCGTTCCACGTCCAGAAGTAGCACTGAAACCGAACGGACAAGAAGTTCGTCCGTTCCCGCCAGCATTCAAAGTGATACCACTGTTTGGAGTAGTCAGAAGAGTTCTCTGAACCCGACTCGGCGTCCAACCCGAAAATGGTCATTAGACAGTTTAAAGCCGCTCTTCTTAAGAGGACGAGTGCCGACCAATTCTCCTGAAAAATCAGTGAGTACAACGCCTCAGAGAAAAAGCAGCTTAAAGAAGACAGCCAGTGTCTCTAAAAGCAGTAAACCCATTGCGCGTCCCGGCACGCCTATAGACGATATTCCACACTTGCGTCACATGTACCCGACAAGAACAATTCATGAATTTTCAGGCGATGTCAGTAGTCGTTGGGAACAATACTTACAAGCCGTCATTAAGGATAATCATTTAAAGTATGACCCTGATTTCCCCGGACAGGAAGGCAATCAAAGCGTCGATTATTTGCATCAACAAGTTTTAAAACACACTTGGGCCATACTTCCGGATGCCAGCGTATTACACAAACGAGCCTATGCACCTCGCCCTCAATTGACTAAAAAAAGAAGTGTAAAATCCTCTCGGAAGACAAAACCTGCAACATCCAATCGGGCTGCTTTAGAACATGACATGGGGCAGCTTGAACATAAATTGTCCCATGCAATCGCATACTCCAAACAATGTCAGCAACAGTTAACTCATAGCGTTGAACATTCAAACACCATTGCCAGTCGATTGAAGCTTCCATCACTTTTACTATCAGCGGAAGAAAAAAAACTCAAGCAAGGCAATTGGGAAGACGCTTGCCTTGAGGCCATTACTAAAGCAAGAGAAAAGCATAAGGCGGCAAGCGACACAGTGACTCGATTAGAAGCAGAAATGTGGCAGCTCGAACAAAAATTCAAGTTTGCAGAGGCACGGGAAGAAAACTCACTCTGAAAAATTTTAGAATGTCAGGCAAAAACCTCCACAAAAGATATTCTTCTCAATAGAAGCAAGACTTATGTTTGAGCAATTTCTTTCTTTATAAGAAGGCGGAGCTTGACGTATAATGGCGGCAGTTTTACTACAGAGTCAGGATTTAAATGAGCATGACGCATTCCGCTTCTACCGCGCCCGGTGCACTCGAACTTCACCAACAAATCGTGAAGGGCCAAACCTCTGCCCAATCCCTGGTGGAAGCATCCTACAAACAAATCGAGTCCAACGATTCGGAAATCCATGCCTTCGTTTCCCTCACCAAAGAACTCGCCCTGCAAACCGCCCAGGAAGTCGATAAACAAGCCAAAGCCGGTAATGCCCTTCCATTATTGGCAGGCGTTCCCATTGCCGTTAAAGACAACATTAACGTGCAAGGCTTCCCGACCACCTGCAGCAGTAAAATTTTAGCCGGTTACATTTCCCCGTATGATGCAACCGTCACGTTGAAACTCAAAAAACATCACTTGCCGATTCTCGGAAAAACCAACCTTGATGAATTCGCAATGGGCAGCTCCACAGAAAACAGTGCTTTGGGGATCACTCGCAACCCCTGGGATCCGACTCGGGTTCCCGGCGGAAGCTCCGGTGGTTCCGCTGCCGCTGTTGCTGCGGGTCAAGCCCCTTTATCCTTAGGCTCGGATACCGGCGGAAGCGTTCGCCAGCCAGCCGCACTCTGTTCCCTAATCGGATTGAAACCCACCTATGGCCTGGTTTCCCGTTACGGCCTGGTTGCCTTTGCCAGCAGCCTGGATCAAATCAGCCCCTTCGCTCGCAACGTGGAAGATACCGCCGCCATTCTGCAAGTTATTTCCGGCTTTGATCGTAACGACTCCACCTCCCTGGATGTTCCGGTGCCCGATTACCTCGCGGCACTCAAAGAACCACTCGATAAAAAACCGCTCCGTGTCGGGGTTTTGAAAGAACTGGACGGCGACGGCATGCAGCCCGAAGTCGCTGAAAGCTTCCAGAAATCACTCGAAGCCTTCAAGGCCATGGGTGCTGAAATCCAAACGATTTCCATTCCCAGCGTCAAGCACGCGATCGCATCCTATTACATTCTCGCGACTGCGGAAGCCAGCTCCAACCTCGCCCGCTTCGATGGTGTGCGTTACGGATTCCGTGCGGAAGACGCTCAAAATATCACCGAGCTTTACACCAAAACCCGCGCGCAAGGCTTCGGTCCTGAAGTAAAACGCCGGATTATCCTTGGTACTTTCTGTTTGAGTTCCGGTTACTACGACGCCTACTACGGCAAGGCGCAAAAAGTTCAGGAATTATTACGCAGAGAATTCGAAAAAGCATGGCAATCCGTGGATGTTCTGCTTTGCCCAACCTCTCCGACAACCGCTTTTAAAATCGGTGAAAAAGCGAACGATCCTGTGAGCATGTACTTGTCGGATATCGCAACCATTCCCGTGAATTTGGTGGGTATTCCCGCGCTCAGCATTCCTTGCGGATTCGATAAGGATCATTTACCGATCGGCTTGCAGCTCATGGGACCCCATATGTCCGAAAGTCGCCTGCTCCAAATTGCGCACGCCTTTGAATCCCGCAGTGGGTTAGCAAATCTGTTGCCATCCCGAGTTTTGGCAGCAGCAACGCTATAAATCATTATTCTGTAACCCAACTCTATAAAAAGCAGAGAACAGTTTAATGTCCTCTGCTTTTTCAATTAATTAGGGTGTTGCACCATAATTAACTCTATAAAATTCACCTTTTTTCAGATCTAACGCCTCTCTTGAAAATTGAGAAGCGACTGCTTGGCTGTAATGGGGAGCAACCGAATTCGCTGCCTCTCTTTGGAAAAGGCCTGAGATTTCATCGACTTCGGGACTACTGCGATTCCGATTCAATATATACCGTAAAGCTTCAGTTTGAGCATTTTTAGGAGTAGGTTTAACATTCGGTCCCACTCCAGGTGGTGCAAATGCATTTTTAATAACGCCTGCTACATACTGAAATTGAGGATCTTGTTGAATAGCGCTGGTCGCTTGTAATGGCGATGGGCTCGCGTGTAAGGGGTAACGAGGAGTAAACTCCCCAGTCGCCTGAGAAGGCATGGCAAATGATTGGTTTCCAGGCAGAGAATGTAATGATAATGTTCTATTGCCGGACACTGTGGAAGCAGGCCTTGTTGTTTGGCTATAAAGAGTTTGCGTCCTCTCTCTCTCAAATCCCGGTTGTACGGGCACAGCATAAGCAGTATGTGGGCTCATAGCATGCCTTGGAGCCATACCGGGATGACTGAGTAAGGGAGGGTTCGGTGGAGATACTAAATAGTGAGGTGTGGGAGGTACAGAAGCATGGACGGGTAAGTATGGAGCAGCTTGCCCGGGCAACTTGCCCTCTCTTCTAAGCTTATCCTCCTCTCTTCTTGCCGCTATTAAACGCTGTTTATTTTGCCGCTCCATTACGCCCAATTGACCCTGATAATAGGTCAGGGCAGGGTTATCTTTGTCCTGCCGAGGAGAGCGAGCTCTCCCGGAAGTCTGCTTTTTTCCTGGCTGTGCGATTTTTCTTGTGGCAGAAGCGGCGGGATTCACCGAAGAACCCTCTTCTATACTGGCTTGAACCGGCCCAACGCTTTGTTGACCTAACGTCTGAGGCCTGCCCACAAACCCGGAATGCTGCTTTGGGCTTGATGGAAACTGGTAATGAACGGGCGCAAGAGGTTGCGAAGAGACCACATCCAGAGAACGAGGCCCATTTGAGCCGGGAACAGAATTTGCAAAAACAGTACCAGGAGCCAACTCAGGTGGCCCCTGCTGAGATACAGGAACGGGTGGCGCATAATTGGGATTGGGTATCCGCCGCGGTTGTTGCGGCCCTTCACTGCTGAAAGCGGACTGATATGAAGGGGTGCTGCCCGGCTGTTGAAACGGACTCCGTCCGGTCTGTCCGCTTGGTGTTCTACGTTGTTTACTATTAGCAGCGGCCATCGCCCCGGGAGACACTGGAAGCCGAGTTTGAGCTACTTCGGGCGCACCAAGACTTGCTTGTGGCGGATTTTGTGCTGTAGACGAAGGTTTTCTACGGCCAGTCCGCTGTCTTTTGCTCGATGGTGTTTTTACAGGAGGAGTCGAAGGTGCCCCTCCGGCGTTTGAGCCCATAGGATGTCTGGCTTGACTCGCAGGCTCTGGCGTTTTTCTCTTTCTTTTCCCGGACGCTCTTTTGGGCGGCGGGGCTGTAGAGACTGTTGTCGCTGGCGGAGTATGTCGACGTAAAACTTGATCCATAGCAGGAGCAGTCATCGCCAAACTCGTGTTCAATGATGAACTCACATGACCCACAACTTGATTCGCAACAGCTTCAGTACCAGAAAGCATACTTGACAGGGACATGGGACCAGAATTACCGACACCGAAACGAGGCGGAACCGCTAAGGGCTTTTTAGAAGAATACGGGCTTGAAGCAAGCAGGGAGGAAGGCGGGATGAACATACAAGGCTATCCGGTTATTTATTTAAGGATGAAGAACGAAAAATACGGCTCAATAAAACTAGTTTAATAATGCTCCAACAGTCAACTAAGTGCTTTCTTTGGCTACAAATATTAAAATTTGTAACTCGCAAAGAAACCTGACGATTGAGGGACTAACGTCTCTGTCTTTATATCCTTGCCCATCTAAAACAGGCTGTATGAGGGTCGATTTTAATACAGCACCCCTGGTGCGGCCTTTGCATAAAGTAAGACATACTCCTCAATTCGCAGTACAATAGTGTCAGTTTTATAACCTTTATTTTTCCTGAGTAATTGCTTACTCATGCCATTGGTACTACCGAACAGAGAGAGATGATCCGTTGAAAACCTCCATTACCAAACGCTTCACTGCTTCTTCACTCCTGACAAGCTTACTCATTTCAACGGTGTTAATATCGGGCATTTCAGCCTATTCTCCTGCTTGGGCCGGTAAATTAGGCTCAGGAACTAAAATTCATCCTCGCGCCCCTAAAATTAACTTTCTGGCGAACAGCTCCATGCAGTTGCAGAAAGACAAAACAGGCGTTCATGATGAAAGCGCTGTCCAAGCCATTTTAAAAGACTTACTGGATGCGTCAAACCGTCACGATGTTGACGCGGTGATTCGTCACTATGCTCCCAACTTCACCAGCGGGGACAGCTTGAGTTTAAAAGAAGTCCGCAGCCTGATTCTGGATACATGGAAAATGTTTCCCGATATCCGCTACGAAACCCAAACCATGGAAATTCGTATGAATGGTGATTGGGCGGCGATAGAAAGTATTGATACGGCTCAAGCCACTGCTAAAGTTGACCCTGCTATCAGTGAAAAAGCGGGCGTTATGAAAAGCCGTTCGCGTGGCATGCTCTATATGCACCGCACCGGAAAAACCTGGGAAATCGTGAGTGATGCAACACTCTACGAAAAAGCGACCATTAGTTACGGCTTACCGGAAACTACCATCATTGATGTCGAAACACCTGAGCAAGTATTTGCGGGTGAATCATACTCATCCAAAGTTCTCGTTTCTGTCCCTCCCGGCAACATCGCTTTTGCAACGCTCTCCCAAGAACCGCTGACCTACCCTCAACATATGGAAAAAGATAAATTCAGAACCTTGTCTTCCGACAAAATGGATCTGGAGCGCATTTTTAAAGCCAATACAACCAATAACAATGAAGTGGTTACCGCGACTATCGGTTTTACAGAAATCGGACAGGATGATCAGGAACGACCCACGATTAATCTCAAAGGCGTGATGACCATCGTAAAACGCGTCAACGTCATTCCCAAAAGCACCTACAAATCAGTCTCCGCCTCCGAGCAAATCATTCATACGACTGCGGATGGCAAAGTAAAAATCGATCCCAAAAGTGATCCCAATTCGGATGACGATAGTGATTCCAACTCCTCATCCCCTGATTCCAGCAGTCCCAATAACTAATCTATGAACGCTGTTACTCAGGCTCGCTTGCAGGTATTAGTCGGAACAGTTGCCTTTTTAGGATTTGATCAAGCAACCAAATGGCTTGTTAATGAATCCTTATTGCCCGGTGACAGGTTTCGTTTAATTCCGGGTATCTTTCAATTGACGCTGACTTACAATACGGGTGCGGCCTTTAGTTTGCTGAATAAAAATCAGGAATTCCTGATTGGCCTCTCCGGGGTTATACTGCTACTCTTACTGATTTATCTGTTTACTCGAATCTCCTTTCGCCACGGTGAAGTCCTCTCGCTTGCCCTGCTTCTCGGGGGAACACTGGGTAACTTAACGGATCGAATCCTGACAAAACACGTCACTGATTTTTTCGACGTGGTTTGCATCCATTATCCTATTTTTAACATGGCAGACATCTTCATTTTATTCGGAGCCTTAGGGATATGTGTCAGCCACTTTCGTTCTACAAAAACAGTTTCTTGAAGCATCCAAAAACTCATATACGTCATCCCCGCGAAGGCGGGGATCCATTGTAGAAAGAAGCGAACAAGCTTACTCTACTCTAAATGATTCTCACCAAAGGCAAGATCAATAAGCCATGAAACCTTACAGCTCTTTACTATTAATGGATCCCCGCCTTCGCGGGGATGACGTGCGCTTTATAGTCGGGACAAATCAATAATGACTGGAACACAATGGGATTTTGTCGTTAATGAAGAAGCTGAAAGCGATCGTCTCGATCGCTTTGTAACCGATGCGGCAGGCGAAGAACCCGAATTATCCAGTATTTCCAGAGAGCGCATTCAAAGATTGATCAAAGAAGAGCGCGTTCAGGTCAACGGCAAAGTTATTCTCAAACCGTCTCACCGCTTAAGCGAAGGGGATCGGGTTGCACTGTTTGTACCGGAAGCCATTCCGATTACATTAGAAGCCGAGTCCATTCCACTCCCGATTGTTTTCGAGGACGAACATCTTTTAGTCGTCAATAAACCTCGGGGCATGCTCACGCACCCCACCGGAAAAGAACGCCACGGAACTTTAGTGAATGCCTTGCTTCATCATTGCGGGGATAGCCTTTCCGGTATTAACGGCCGGATTCGTCCCGGCATTGTTCATCGATTGGATCGCGATACCAGCGGCCTTTTAATGGTCGCAAAAACGGATGTCGCGCATGTCGGGCTCAGCGATCAAATTCGACATAAATCCGCTCGCAGAACCTATCGCGCCATTGCCCAAGGAAAATTCAATCAATGGGAAGGAACCGTGGATGCCCCCATTGGCCGCAACCCCAAGCAACGTGACAAAATGGGGGTGGTTTCCAACGGCCGTCCGTCTAGAACCCATTGGCGTGTCATTGATACCGTCGATGATCGCTTTGCCATGTTAGAACTCGATTTGGAAACAGGCAGAACCCATCAAATCCGGGTGCATTGCGCTCATATCGGACACCCCCTTGTGGCCGATCCGCTTTATGGCACAGGCCTTGAACGACAACTGGAAACAAAGAGCAAAGGAAAACTTCATTTAAAAAGTATGGGGCAAATGCTCCAAGCGGTTCGCTTAGCCTTTCGCCATCCCGTTTCCGGAGAAGAGCTGAAATTCAGCATTGATTTAGAACCTGACATGACCGCTGTGTGGGACTGGCTGAAAGCGAATTAACCGACTTTATTTAACTTTTTTAATATTTTAAAAATATTTAATTTTATTTTTCTCAATAGAAGCAAGATTTCCAACAATATTTCAACTTTAAACTTTAAGATCACCTTTGTTATGGATAAATTTTCTCATGTCTTTATCTCTTCCCTCTGGCTGTGTGCCTATATCACACCCATGTGATTTTAATCTCAAATACGCTGCGAAACTTACAATTCTCCCCGGGGCCGCTGGAGTTGTACATTACTTCAGACCTAATCCCTGGACTGGAACTGTATTGGCAATGACGGGAATTAGAAGTGCAGGCCAATTGGCTTATGACTCCTATAACTGCCTTACCACAAAAGAACCCAGGTTAATGTCTTGCGAAAGTCTATCGAGCACTCCGTATACCGATTCTGTTATGGAACAAATTTGTCGTCCAATTGAAGTCGGATCACGTGAAGCTAAGCTTCAAAGCCCTGATCCAGGTATTTGCGACAACCCTGTCAAAAATCCATTTACGCGTCCAACTCCTGTAGTTCAGCATAAAGTAGAAGTGAAGAAAACCCGGGTTACAAAACCTCGACCTACGTTATCTAAACAACCGAAAACGACTTCTAAATCCAACGCTTTTCACACTCACATTGCACCGTTCCCTATAAAAAAGGAAGTTAAAAAACAGGTCAGTAAGAAGCGAAGCCCAAATCTTCAGCTTTCCAATAGCACTCACGTCACAGCACGGAACCAAAGTCATCCCAAATCCAGGCGAGCAAATTTCAAAATAACAATACGCTAGAGCCAAGGCTTCGTTTTACGACACGATCCAATATTGACATAGATTGCCTAAATATCTTTTTTAATTAAAATGGGCTCTAATTTGTAGAATCTCTAAAAGGATTTAAAATGTCATCAGCTTCTTTTTGTGCTTTACAAAGTGTAATCAAAAATCCAGTGCCCCTTGGTCTAGGAGTTGCTGGTTTTGTAGCCAATAATGCAAATAGAGGTCTTTCACGCAGACCAATTGATGCTGGTATTGGTACTTACTGGGGAGCCACTTTGGGAAAGGATTTTATAGATTGTATTACAGTGAAAAATGACAAAATTGAAGTTCGATCGGTATCAAAAACTCCATTTTCAGATAATGTGGCAAAACAAATTGCAACTTCTCAAAGCAGTATCAGCCCTTTTAAATCAGTTCCAACCCTATCGGACCCACCAATCGCTGCTACCTCTACAAGTCAAAAAACAGAGGCAACCACTCCAAAAACAGCGGCTAAAAAACGTCCTCGCCAGAATACAAATACTGAATGGCAAACCATCCCAACTACTTTGGAAACTACTACAAGACCTTCCAGGCAACAAAGACGTCAGAATAAGCGTCTGAACGCCTTTGCACAAACATCTACTCCAACCTATAAACCCACAACTCCGACTCGAACTCGACACACAACAGGTCGACCTACAAACCAAAGAATGCGCTAGAACAAACAAATACTTCTCATTTTTAATACAACCTTGTGAATTAAAAAGCTTTGCGACAAAATACATGCACATGATTTAAAATTGAGATTGTCATGCAAAAGACGCTTCCTACCATTCTCAACATTGTATCCGTATTGCTTTTAATAGCAGCGGTCATTTTGATGGGAGAAAATGTTGGAACTCTAGTGACTTGGCAAGTGGGTGAGCAACTGCTCTCAAAACAACCACTCGCCTATCCCATGGCGCTTTCCGCTTTGTTAATCGGTCTTGCGGTTGCCGCATTTGCCGGAGCGTATATGATGCGCTTGCAAGGGCTGGGACGGCGAACAAACCGCGAGTTGGAACGCCAAAACATCAGTAGCGAAGCCGCTGAAAATCGTATTGAAATTTTAGAAGGGCAAGTTCGAACACTTGAAGCAGCCTTAGATAAAGCGCTAATGGCTAAATTCCCTAAAAACAATTAAGCAGATACCATAGAATTACAGGGCAGGAATTTTGGCGGAGAAAAAAACAGGCGCTCGCGCCATTTTAGTCGTGTCCGGGCCAAATGGCTCAGGCAAGACCACTGTTTCTACAATGCTCGGAGAAGCATTTGCAAGGGTTTCACTCCTTTATATTGATGCCAGTGTTGATTGCACACTGAGTCATTTACTGACCCCGGATAAAACACCGGGTTCCGTTGCCCAGCTTTTTTCCCACAATCGAGAAATGCTCGCTCAATCTGACGAAACCTCTCCGGCACCACCTGATGAAAATGCAAAGAAGGCTGATTCCTCCCCACCCTCCACTATGCTACGCCAGGGCAGAGAGGAAAATAGTCCTTCCGGGACAAGTGTCAATAACTCTCCTGAAGCCAGTGACTTACAAACAAAGGCTTTGATTTCCGGCGGGCGAGAAGCCATTGACTGGACCTTTAGTGAACTCACTGTGCCCGTTGGGGACGACAGTGATTTATTGATGATTGGAGATCTCACAACCGCCTTGGATTTACGAGATAAAGAAAAGCTGGCTTATGGGCTGAAACGACTGATGGACTCTTACGAAACCATTATTATCGATGGGGAGCATCCGTTGATTATGCCCTTACTCCCCCGAGAGGTTATTCACTTGATCAACGTGGTAACCCCAGCCCACTTTGAGGAATGGCAAACACCACTCCTTCAGGAACAATCCACACCGGTTGTCATTCTGAATGAGTATGGCGAAGAAAAATTACCTGTAGCTTTGGAAGAAGCCTTACAGCAACAGCATTTGCGCTTGCTTGCAAAAATCCCGAAGTACGCAAACGACGCAGAGCGTGGACAAAAAATGTCTCAACAATTAGAAAGTGCTTTTTTAAGGCTTAACATTCCCATGTTTCCAGTATAATATTTGAGCAATCGAAACGAGGTCAGTTTTTCAGGCTTTTAATCGATGGTAAACTAGTCGTTCCAAGAATCGATGGGCTGCTTTTCTCTGCACAGTGTGCGTATCCGAGACCTCAGCTCTTGCCCTTTAGGGCTTAGAGATGAAGTCCCCCTTTTACGGGGTAAGTACAGCAACAAAGTAGATGACAACAGAATATTGATTCTTGGAATGACGTTATGCCCCGGTGGCGAAATGGTAGACGCACAAGACTTAAAATCTTGCGATAGCAATATCGTGCCGGTTCAAGTCCGGCCCGGGGCACCACCTTATTATCTAGATTGATCCATCTAAATCATTTTATGTTCTCAGAGTGAGGAGTGTTCTGTGAAAAAAGCATTTACCGGCAAAATCAGCCGTTCTTTATCAATTTTCTCCCAATCGGCTACCCCTTTATTTGCGGGCGTGTTATCCTGCGCACTATTGCTCGGCGGCTTAGCCTTGGTTGCTCCACAAGCAGCTGAAGCCCGTAAGCCTAGTGAACAAAAACAAGAAACATCAGGAGACAAAAAGTTGCAAATTGAAGACGTTAAAGTTGGAACTGGTGAAGAAGCTGTAAAAGGCAAAACCGTTTCGGTTAACTACGTTGGCACATTGAATGACAACGGTAAAAAGTTTGATAGTTCCTACGACCGTAACGAGCCTATCCGTTTTAAACTCGGTGCTCATCAAGTAATTGAAGGCTGGGAACAAGGTATTGCCGGCATGAAAGTGGGCGGCAAACGTGTTCTGGTTATCCCTCCGGCTTTAGGCTATGGTGCTAACGGCTACCCGCCAGTTATTCCCGGCGATTCCACGCTCCGCTTTGAAGTGGAACTCGTAGGCGTCGAATAACAGCAAAACTTTAAATTTAAAAAAGCCTCTAAGCTTAGCTTAGAGGCTTTTTTGTTGAAGTCTAGGCAGGCCGGGCTAGTTAAGAATCACCCTAAAGCTTTAGCGCATCAAATCAGGTAATTCGCCTCGGCCTGCGCTGATGAAACTCTTATCGAGAAAATCCGGGAGTTC
>Ga0105239_10006602_pt1 | contig 13432 bp, 13 predicted proteins | sample KBSC44metaG_FD_92761 | JGI IMG/M metagenome (GOLD analysis project Ga0105239, IMG submission 92761) | Corn rhizosphere microbial communities from Kellogg Biological Station, Michigan, USA - KBS C4-4 metaG | ecosystem: Host-associated > Plants > Roots > Rhizosphere > Soil | place: Michigan, USA... | reverse complement strand
TCAGCGACCCATCATTCATACCCCCGCGGGTGACTCCACTGAGCTTGGCGCTGGGCTCGGCGTTGCCGTGGAATGCGAGGGCGTGCCGGAGGATGAACTGAGGCGAACGAAGACCTTGATTCCCGCAAGCCGCTCGAACAGGCGACGGTTGCGGTAAAACGGTATCCATCCGTAGATAAGCGCCTCGGCCGGCCGCCACAACGCCAGCCACGCAAGGATGATGAGACCTTCATCAAGGAGCACTGGCAGGTGGCCCAACACACGACCCAAAATGCCACGTGCTCCCATGCTCAACAGAAAAATGGTCAGCCCTCCCACGAGAGCGAGCTGCCCCAGCCGCAAATGCTCGCGCAGGGCCAAACGAGCGGAGTTTGCCATTCGCCCATAGTAACTCTCGATAGCTCGCTGCAAATCTGTCGAGGACGTATCGCCCTCGTGCACGTGGACATGCAGGTGCCAGATTTCCGCCGACTGTTTGTCACGGAATTCGTCCTCAATGAACTCCGCCGCCGCGCGGTCGAGGTCGCGGTCCCAGAAAGGTGCGGGATCCAGAGAGTTGAATAACTTGCCGAGCTCGCGAACGTGGACACTGACGGTTGCCGTGCTGCCGACTCGCTGCCCGTGACGGCGGTTGATGAGCGCGCGACTTGCCACACATTCCCCCTTCGTTGCAGGGTGACTCGAACGTCTTTAGCGCAACGCCCCCCACACATGCATCAGGGAAGATACGCATTGCCGCATCTACGCACGTACCACGTGCTGGGCCTTCCCCGAGGAGGTGTTCCGGTGGCTTATGAAGTCGCGCGCCAGTGGGGTAGGCATTAATCCGTATGTCGCTCGGGCAGCGCTCGCGAAAGAATATGTTTAGTCGCTCGCGAAAGTGCATCCGGGAACAGCGACGATGGCGCAGTGGGAGAACACTATTGTTGTTATCGCGGCAGCCGAGATTGACGCGCGTGTCGACGCCCTCCTCAACCAACAGTCTCCAAGGAGCGCGCAACAGGGGAAAGAATATTTCGAGTGAGTTGAACAGACAACCGGAGGACTCGTCCATGCGTGTACAAGACCTGATGACTAAAGAAGTGCATTGCTGCCGACCCGAGGATTCTCTTGAAAAGGCGGCCCAGCTCATGTGGGACCACGATTGCGGGTGCATTCCCGTGTGCACGGGTGGCAACGGTGCCAGTAACACGATCGGCATCGTCACCGATCGCGACATCTGTATGAATGCGCTATTCCGCGGCAAGCCGCTGCATGAATTGGCCGTCGGTGACGCGATGGCCAAGGGGGTTCGAGTGTGCCATGCAACCGACACGTTGACGGTAGCTGAGCGTACGATGCGCGATGCTCAAATTCGCCGTCTTCCTGTTGTCGACGACACCGGCGCGCTCCTGGGGGTGATCTCCCTTGCAGATCTGGCGCGAGAGGCGGCACGCGAGCGCACCAGCCAACATAGAAAAGTAACCGAGACAGAGATCGGAGATACGCTTGCAGCGATCTGCGAATCCTCGAGGCCCGCCTCCCTGGCGGCCTGACGTTTCACGGAGTTCAGCTCACGGCACCGGCTGGTCGGCCTGCGCCGGCGGCTAAACCCCTGACCCGGCACGCGTGACCAACGAGCATCAAACGATGCCGTGAGTTCTTTTGAAAAGGAGCACGTCGATGCGCTTAACGAGCGGGCTGCGACTGGGTTCAATTCGTGGCATCGAGATCACCGCAGATGCGAGTCTGCTGGTCATCTTTCTCCTGATCCTATTCAGCCTGGCAACCGCGATATTCCCCGCCTGGCATCCCGAGTGGAGTCCGGGACTTTCCTGGTTCACGGCATTCTGCGCTGCAATCCTATTCTGCGCTTCAGTGCTCGTGCACGAGCTGTCGCACGCGCTCGTCGGGCGCACCCACAATGTCGTCATCCGCCGGATTACGCTCTTCATGTTCGGCGGTATTGCGCACATGGAGGGCGAACCTCCCTCGTGGCGCGCGGAACTCAGCATGGCCATTGTGGGGCCCGTCACCAGTCTCGTGCTCGGCTTCGTCTTCCTGTGGCTGGCGGGATTCATTGGCGGCCCATTGAATATCAATCCGGACAATCCGCAGGAGACACTTGCCGCGCTCAGTCCTGCCGCAACTCTTTTGCTGTGGCTCGGTCCGGTGAACATCGGGCTCGGATTGTTCAATCTCGTGCCGGGATTCCCGCTCGACGGCGGGCGTGTCCTGCGCGCGCTCATGTGGGGTTTGACTGGCAATCTGCAGCTTGCAACGCGGTGGGCATCCAACGCCGGCCAGATCTTTGCCTGGCTCTTGATGTCTGCGGGCATCTTGATGATCCTCGGCTTGCGAGTGCCTTTTCTCGGTGGTGGCTTTCTCAATGGAGTATGGCTCGCCTTTGTCGGCTGGTACTTGAACAACGCGGCCCTGATGAGCTACCAGCAACTACTGATTCGTACCGCCCTGGAGCACGTCCCCGTTCGAAAGCTGATGCAGACGCGTTTCGTACGAGTCGACCCGCAAATGAGTGTCAGCACGCTCGTCAACGAGTACGTGATGGCCAGCGGACAACGGGCCTTTCCGGTCGAGGCAGAAGGCAAGCTGGTTGGAATGGTCTCACTTCGTGACGTGCAAAAACGGGCGCGCACCGATTGGGAAATCGTCACCGTAAGGGACATCATGACACCAGTGCCGAAATTGGAGATGGTTTCACCCGATCAAGACGCCGTCGAAGCCTTGAAAGCCATCGGGCGACTTGATCTCAGCCAGCTTCCCGTCGTGCAGAACAACGAGATTCTGGGCCTGCTCCGTCGCGAAGATATTCTGAAGTGGCTGTCGCTGCACGCTCCCGAGATTCCTGCGTATTGGGAGCATCCGGAGCGCGCCTCCGGCAAGTCATGAAAACAGGCCTCCATGGTGAGACAATGAGGCGACGATCTCGCGATCCCGAAACACAGCTCGACAAGGGACGAACACGCGTGGCACAGAGTCAGCGCAAGTAAGCCTCGGTCGCGTAGCGCCTCATCATTCGATGGCTGTTGAAGTACGCGGCGTTCTTGCCAATGGCCCCTTTCATGACCTGAGCCCATCCGCTTCGGTCTTCGTTGTAATAGGAAGCCAGCACCACACGCTCGAGCTTGTCATAGAGCGACGCTGCGTCTTCCACCGACCAACCCGTTACGCCCTCGATACAGCCTTCTATCCACCAGCCATCGAGCACTGACAGGCTCGGAACGCCGTTGAACGCCGCCTTCATACCGCTCGTCCCGGACGCCTCGAGCGGCGGCAATGGTGTGTTGAGCCATATGTCGGCGCCAGACACCAGAAGCTGAGCAAGCGCGAGGTCGTAGTCGGGCAGGTAGACGACGGGGACGACCCCGGCGAGCGTTCGCGCCCTCTCGTGCAACACGCAGATGAGGCGCTTGCCCTCCTCGTCCCGCGGGTGAGCCTTGCCGGCGAGCACGATTTGAAAGGGTCGACCGCGCGCGATCGCCTTCAGGCGCTCAATATCCGTGAATAGCAGGTCCGGGCGCTTGTAGGCCGTCATGCGGCGGGCGAACCCCAGAAGCGCCACATTTGGATTCAGCGCGATACCCGTGACCGCCAGCACCTTATCGATGAGCATCTGCTTCGTAGACGTGTGCGCGTCAAGAATGGCGGAATCGGGAATGCCATCGATCCTGACCAACTGCTCGGGCTCATGGCACCAGCCCGGCGTGTACTTGTTGTACACAGCCCGGAAACTTTCCGCCGCCCAGGTATACGGATGCACACCATTCGTAATTGCGCGAACCTGGTAGCCGGGATACATCTTGGACGATACTTCGGCGTGTCGTTGGGCGACGCCATTGACGAAGTCACTCACATTCAGTGCGAGCTGCGTCATGTTCAGGCAGTCCTGCCCGGCGAGGCGCTTCAGCATGGCGAAATCGATGGGACCTCTCTCACCCAGGATCCCCTGCGAGCTCAAACCGTGGTTTCCGTACTCGCTGCTGTTAAACAGCCGCGTCACGAGGTCGTAAGAGAATCGGTCATGACCGGCGTCCACAGGCGTGTGGGTCGTAAAGCGACACAGCTCACGCACACGCGGCAAGTCGTATGGCAGCTCTCCCGGTCGTAGATTCTCTGGCGCGTAGGCGTGGCGACGCAGCAGCTCAACGCCCAGCAGAGCAGCATGTCCCTCATTCATATGATAAGTGTTGATCTCGAAGCCGAGCGCGTGTAACACGCGCACTCCGCCCATCCCGAGCACCATCTCCTGTTTGAGACGATACGCGTCGTCTCCACCGTAGAGCGAGCGCGTGATCTCCCGGTCTTCGGCACAATTTTCCGTGAGATCGGTGTCCAACAGGATAACCGGGGCCCGTCCACCCATGTGGCTTTCGACAACATACAACCAAGCGCCCACCCACACGGCTCGACCCTGGATGCGGATGGCAATCTTCGCATCGAGCTGATGTGCCCATCGGGCGGGATCCCAGACAGCGGGGAACTCAACCTGCCGGCCGTCGGCCTCGATCTTCTGACGGAAATAACCCGACCGGCTGACGAGCGTCACGGCGACCAGCGGAAGCGACAAGTCGGCCGCCGATCGCAGTGTATCCCCTGCCAGCACGCCCAGTCCGCCGGCGTACGTTGGTATCTCGCTACGCAGCGCGATTTCCATGGAGAAATACGCTACGCGCGGCTCTTGGAGAAACTCACCGATCACTGCTGATCCTCCATCGAGAGCCCCGGTGTCTTTCAGCGAGGAATGTTGAAACCATCAGCGCACCACACTCCGGAGCAAAGGGCGCAATTCGGAACTCGTGGGCGGCGCTCATGGTGAATGGTTTCACCGCGCGCTCCAGCGCGATATACGCATCAGTGCCTATGGACGGTCGAGCCAATCCCGCTAGTTTGGCGGGGCATACCCAAATAGCTGGAAAGCAACGATGCCGCGATGGAAGAAGTTCTCTGTTGGTATCGTAGCCGTCGTAGCGGCGATGCTCGTGTTTGTCGCCTGGTACTGGGCCCGTTACTCCATGGCTCCCGCCCGGGAGTTCGAAGTCAATCGGCGAGACGTGCCCCACGCAAAGGTTCTGATTGTGAGCCAGGGAAGCGTTACAACGATGGTGGTGTCATGTGGAAGCTGCATATCAGGCTCCTGAGATTGAAAGCGCTATCTAGGCACCAAAGCGCCCGCTCTGACATCAGGGTATTCTCCGATGCGCGTGGGCAGGCGAGCGCCGGCAGTCATGACGATCAATCCCTTGGGGAGCGCGAGAAAGCGCCAACCCCACGCGTCATCGCCCAGTCGAGCATGCGGGTTATCCACCCACCGCCGAGGCTCGTCCCGGTTACGTCGTCCAGCTCATACGATCTTCCCTCGAGAATGGCTTCGGCAGCCCGGAGGCCACTTCGAACCGCCGGGCCGATGCCCTCGGCCATGTCACGGGTCGCAAGTCCGGCGGCATCACCGGCGATGAAAGCATTGTCGCGGCGAACCACATCCACACGCCCGCGCAGATAGTAGCTGTACCCGGCGGGTTCAAACACCGCGCCCACAGCGAGGCTGCGCCCAAGCAGACCAACCAGGAGGGACCAGTGATCCTTGATATCCCGGCTGCTTCTCTTCATCTGTTCTGCCATGCCACCGATGCCGACGTTGAGCCAACCATTCTGCTTCGGCACGTACCAGGAGTATCCCGGCAGCCCCTTCTCGAAGAACCACAGGTGGCAGTCAGGATCCTTCCAGTCGTATTGCAGTTCGTGCTCCAACGCCACCACCTGGAGCTCACTCGCGCGCGGGTTCAACTCGCGGAACAGTGCGCGATAGACCGGGCAACGTGAGCCGCCCGCGCCGATCAGATAGCGGCAGCGAAACGTGTCATCGATGACATAGCCACCTGCCTCCGCACGAATATTGTGGACGTTGTGCTGCAAGACCGACGCGCCCGAGCGTTCGAGCAGCCATGCGTCGAACTCGAAACGACGAATGGAATGTTGTACGCACCGAACCGGCAGATGCAGGCCCTTCAAATGGACGTGCAGCCGGTCGAAGGTCAGGAATCGATGCGGATACGAGACGGTGTCCATCTGGAGATCGCGAACGACTTCCGGCGTTATCCAGCCCGCGCAGAGCTTCAGCCGCGGAAAGCGCTCCCTGTCCAGCACCAGCACATCCGCGCCGCCGCGCTTCAACCTCCACGCCGCAGAAGAGCCGGCAGGTCCGCCGCCCACAATGAGGACGTCACATGACCGCATGGCCACTTCCGATCAGCGGACGTACAGATGCTCGCGGGTCCATGCGATGTTGTTGTTGTCGTGGGGCGCGAAGAGAACCTGGAACAGTTGCAACGAGCCGGTGGTGAATGCGGCGATCGAGCCCGAGAGATACAGCCGCCACATGCGCACAAACCTCTCGTCGAACATCTCGCCAACGCGGCCGCATGCGCCTTCGTACAGATCAAGCCAGTGTCGCAGTGTCTGCGCGTAATGCAGGCGAAGGTTCTCGACATCGAGAACCGAAAGGTCCCAGGGCTCGAAGATGCGCATTATCTCACCGAGAGTCGGAGGTTGAGCGCCTGGAAAAATACGCTTCTCGATCCAGGGATTCATTGGCATGGGCCGGTTGCAGCCGATCGTGTGGATGAGTCCCCGCCCACGGCTGCCCAGACTCTGATGCACGATATGGCCGAGTGTCGGATAATTTTCCGGACCCACGTGCTCCAGCATACCGACCGAGACGAAAGCGTCGTACCGACCCGAAATGTTGCGATAATCGTCCTCGACATACTCCACGAGCGAGTCCAGACCCTCGCGCTTCGCGCGCTCACGCGCATAGACAATCTGCTCGCGAGAAATGTTGAAAGCCCGCACTCTCGCACCGTAGTGCCGGGCCATGTGTAGCGCCAGCGTGCCCCAGCCACAACCGGCTTCAACCACACTCTCACCGGCGTTGAGGCGAAGCTTACGGCAAACGTGGTCCATCTTGGCCATCTGCGCCTCATCGAGGGTGGCGAATGGCGTTGGAAAGTACGCGCAGGTGTAGGCCATCGTGTTGCCCAACCAGAGCGAATAGAAGGCATTACCGATGTCGTAATGGTGATGTATGTTGTCGCGCGAACCGACCAACGAATTGATATGCGGACGGTGCAGCAGGTCGAACACTCGACGCAGTCGGGAAGTCTGTCTCGGCCTGCCGGCCGATCGATAAACCGTCTCGAGCATGCCGACCAGGTCACCCTCGATGGTGATGCGGCCATCGCTGTAGGCGTCGCCGAAGCCCACCTGAGGATCGGCCAGGATCCCGAACAGCGTTGCCCGATTGGCGATGCTCACGCGCGCCACGGGCTCGGTCACCCCCGTGGACACTCGCTCGCCCGTCCATAGCACAAACTCCAGCGGCGGCGCCCCTTGACGCGCGAGCAGTCGCGACAGGAGCCGCGCCTCGACAGAGCGGCCCCTCGGCTTGTCTGCGGCCGGCGCAACGGAGTCGGAGACCGGCGCAACGGAGTCGGAGACCGGCGTGACCGGACAGGCGTCCGCTCCAGAGGTATGACCTGGCACCGATGTCAGGGTCTTGTCGCAGGCGCTCACCGCATTCCTCTTTATATCCATGGCCGAATGCTCGGCGATGAAAACTGCAGCATCGGCTGCACTGTATACTACAGTACACGACAGTACACTACAGTACACAGGTCAGGCTGGGGACCATAGTGCTAAAAGTACTTACCCCCGGCATGAGACCACCACAGGCGCCACACTCAATCGCGGCGAGCACCACGGAACGAATGAGAATGGCGGTTGGTTCGACGAGTGATGCAACGACCCGCGAGGTCATGAGGACCGGCGCTGTTTCCAAACGCGCCTCCGTGCGCAAGAAAGCAGTCGCGACATGCGGCTGCTTCCTCATCGAGCTATCGCATGGATGCCAAAGTCTAGTGCTTGGCAACGTCCTTGACCGCTTCTTTCAAATCGCCAACTTTCCGCTGCACTTTGCCTTCCATCTGCTTCTCGAGGCCCTTTACCTGCTGGTCCTTGCTGCCGACGAGTTTACCGGCTTCTTCCTGAATTTTTCCGGCAACGTCTTTTCCCGCGCCTTTGACCTGATCTTTGTTCATGTCGATCTCTCCTCGATTATCGGGTTATGTATCCACTCAAACAATACCGCTGTTTCCAAAATGGGGCGTATTAACTCAATAACTCGCGTCACCGTGCCACACTTCGCCAGAACAGATTTGCGATCCATAGGAGAATTACGGCTCCCAACAGCGAGACAAGCAAGCCACGGGTGCTGAAGTTACTCTGATTGACCGTCGCGACGCTGACGAGCGGACTGAGGAACCAGCCACCCAAGGCTGCGCCGATGATTCCGACCACGACGTCGAACAACACTCCCTGCTGCGCATTGCTCCGCGTGTTCAGACTTACCATCCATCCGATCAGCCCGCCGACTACCACCCAGACGAGGATGTTCATGACTGTCGTCCTTCAGTTGAAACGGTTTGCTACATCTCTCGAGCGCGCGAATCGGACGATGACGCAACTGGTCTCGCCCGGACATCCGTAACTTTGCGTATGGTGTCCCGGCTTCGACGACCAGTGCCGCTCAGACAAAAGCCGAGGGTGCCACGGCCACTCCGGCGCGACGCCAACGTCTGTGCGCTACCGCATATAGAGAGAAGTGCATCAAGGCAAAAGGGGGCATGCCAGTTAGGACCCATAGCCCTCCGGAAGCAGCATCCCGCCCGCCCTCCTTGCCACCGAATTTAAGCCTCTGCTGCCGAAGTTTGAGCGCGTAATGTTGCAATGCGGCGTCTTCCCCTGTTATGCGACGTTAGTAGCTGTAAATTGTCTGCAAAGCCTACACGGCCAACACAACCAGGTCAGAACTTGAAACAAGGCGTGCGTGTTGAGGACCGGCCATGGTTGGAAGGCAACTTTACCAGGGGCGTATTCAGCGATGCACCGCCTTAGGTCAAGGGCATAGCTCATACAAGCGCGCTATGCAGGCTATGTTTGGCCCCTCTACGCCGCACAATCCGCAAACAATGAGGCTATACTCTCGTCAAGGTATCGCTTCCGCTCTCCACGGTGACTTGCCCATGCCGAGCGCTCACTTTCCACGGCAGAATCGCTTGCTCGCTGCGCTGGCGCCCCCAGACCGAGAGAGAGTCTACCCACTTCTCGAGCTCGTCCCGATGCCTCTGGCCGAGGTGATATACGAGCCGGGAGGAGTCCTGCACAATGTATATTTTCCGACTGACTCGATCGTCTCGTTGATGTACACCACGGCAGACGGTGCCGCAGCAGAAATCGCGATAGTGGGCAACGAGGGACTCATCGGCGTCGCGGTATTCATGGGCGGTGGAACCACACCGAGCCGTGCCGTCGTTCAGAGCGCCGGCTCCGCGTACCGCCTCACGGCGGAGAAACTCAAAGAAGAGTTCCATCGCAACGGTCAAACGCAGCGACTCCTTCTGCGCTACACGCAAGCCTTGATCACACAGATGGCCCAGACCGTAGTCTGCAACCGTCATCACTCGGTAGACCAACATCTGTGCCGCTGGCTGCTGCTCTCCCTCGATCGCCTGTCTTCCAATCGGTTGACCATGACCCAGGAGCTCATCGCCAACATGCTCGGCGTTCGGCGCGAAGGCGTTACGGAGGCGGCTGGAAAGCTTCAGAAGGTCGGCGTCATCCGTTACACCCGCGGTCAGATCGAAGTATTGGACAGGGCCAAACTGGAGCAACTGTGTTGCGAGTGTTATGCCGTGGTCAAGAAAGAAACCGATCGCCTGCTGCCAGTTCCGAAGCTCTCGGACATTGACCGGGGGCGGCAGTAGCATGAGCTGCACGTGCATCAGGTGGAGTTGGATCTCCAGGACGAGGCGTGGACGCGATGTCCCTCCCCGACTCCCGTGCGGCGAGTCAGTACGTTAGCGAACGGAGCAATCCGGATATCTCTGTTAGCGTGTCGGGCGTGAGAATGTCCTCCACTACCCGATAGAGAGTCATGAATCAACTCAAAGCTCTGGCACTGTCTCTGATCGCCGTCCCGGTAATAGTGTGCGCGGCGCCTCCCGCACCGACCGTCAAGGCGCCGAAGGAGTCCTGTTCGAATATTGAATGGAACCCGGCGTTTTTGCAGGACTATCCGACGGCTCCCGCCGCGTGCCGGGAAGTGATCATGAAAGACGGCGTCAAATACGCAACATTCAACGGCTCGGTATCCAAAGTCGGCCGCAATTTCGTTCAAGTCCAGGTATCGGACGTTGCGGACAACCCGATCAGCACGATTGCCTTCCAGATCGGCACCGGTGGCAAGGTCACCCTCGGAAATCAGGTGGAGCCGGTCGAGAATCTCAAGGTCGGCGATCATTTGACGTTCTGGGTTCGTGAAGGTCGCTTTGGCGTTTCGCCAACGCTGACGGATCAACCCATGAAGATCATCAAGCCTGAAGCGATGTCGGCTAACTGACAGAAGACCTCCCGCGATCAGTGCGCCTGGATGGATTGGTATGACGTCCTCGTCGCGCATCCCTCATCCCGCACGGCAGGTACGTAAGGACCCTGTCAGGTTACCTTGATCCGCAGCAACTCCTCGCCATTGGGGTTGGTGATGTGCACAGCACACGCGAGGCAGGGGTCGAAGCTGTGGATGGTTCGAAGAATCTCCAGCGGCTGCGAGGGATCATGGAGTTGGGTTCCCACCAGGGCCGCTTCGTAGGGCCCCGGCTTTCCCGAGCCGTCCCGAGGGCCCGCGTTCCAGGTGCTGGGCACGACGGCCTGGTAGTTGGCGATCTTGCCATTCTCGATCACGATCCAATGCCCCAGGGCGCCGCGAGGGGCTTCCATGAAGCCCACGCCCTGGGCCTTGGCGGGCCAGGAGCGAGGGTCCCACAAAGCGGCGTTGTGGGTTTTCTGGTCGCCGGCCTTGATGTTCGCGATCAGGGCGTCATACCAGCCCGGCATGGCATCGGCGATGATCTTGGTTTCCAGCGTGCGGGCCGCTATCCGGCCCAGGGTGGAATACAGCGCCTGCACGGGCAGTTGGAGTTTGGCGAGGGTCGCATCCACCAGGTCCTTCGTTTGCTCATGGCCCGTGGCGTACATCATCAGGACCCGTGCAAGCGGCCCCACCTCGACCACGTGCCCCTTCCAGCGAGGCGACTTCAGCCATGAGTAGCTGTTCTGGACGTCCAGTTGCTCGTAGGGAGGCTTTGGGCCGGTGTAGTTGAATGTGGTCTCTCCGGCGTAGGGATGCAGTCCCGCACCCTTTCCGGGGCTGTAGTCATAGTACGAGCGGGAGACATACTCCTGGATCTCGGCGGCTTCGGACAGGTCGACAGGATAAACACGTGTCAGATCACGGTTCAGAATGACGCCCCGAGGGATCATGAGTCCCCCTACATCGGACAGGCCGCTACGCCCGGGAAACTCACCATACGTCATGAAGTTGCCGACGCCTTCTCCGATGGCACCCCAGTCTTTGTAGAACGAGGCGATGGCCAGAGTGTCGGGCACATAAACCTGCTCGACGAACTCGCGCATCCTGCGGATGATGTCCTCGACCTGGGCCAGCCGCTTGGCATTCAAAGCGGAGTCGGAATTCAGATCGATCGGATTCGGCGCGCCGCCAACCAGGAAATGCGGATGAGGGTTTTTGCCGCCGAAAATAGTGTGCAGCTCCGCGACTTCCCGCTGCCACGCCAGGGCATCCAGATAATGCGCGACCGCCATCAGGTTCGCTTCGGGCGGCAGTTTGTAGGCTGGATGTCCCCAGTACCCACGAGCAAAAATGCCGAGTTGTCCGCTGCCCACCAGGGTCTTGATCCGGCTCTGAACATCCGCGAAATAACCCGGCGATGATTTCGGCCACTTGGAGAGGGATTGGGCCAGAGTTGCCGTCGCTCCGGGATCGGCCGATAGAGCGGAGACCACGTCCACCCAGTCGAGCGCATGCAGGTGATAGAAATGCATGACGTGATCGTGGATGAACTGCGCGCCGATCATGAGATTGCGCACGAGCTGTGCGTTATAGGGCACCTCGTACCGGAGGGCATCCTCCACCGATCGGACGGAGGCGATGCCATGGACGAGAGTACACACACCGCAGATGCGCTGCGCGAATGCCCACGCGTCACGCGGATCGCGATCGCGGAGTATGATCTCGATGCCGCGTACCATGGTTCCGGAGGAATAGGCCTCCGCTATCGTATTGCCATCCATGCGCACCTCGATGCGCAGGTGTCCCTCGATTCGGGTCACCGGATCGACAACAATCCGCCCGGAAGCTGCCGCTGAAGTCTCGGTCATGGAATATCCGCCAGTTGGGCCGCGACCAACTCCACGAGGCTCTCGACCGGCGTCTCCCAGTTGACCCGGTGCGCCTGGCTGCTCAGAGTGAGTCGGCAGGTATTGCAGGTGGTCACCAGGCTTTGGGCGCCGGTGTCATCGACCTGGTGTTGCTTGATCTCAAAAGTCCGGCGGCGCAGCGGTTCTGAGGCGTCGATCAAGAACACGCCCCCGCCGCCGCCACAGCAGTATTGGGTCTTGCCATGGGATTCCATCTCGCACAGCTCCAGCCCCAAGGCCTCGAGCGCGGCGCGCGGCTCATCGAAAACACCGCCATGACGGCCGATCTTGCACGGGTCCTGGTAGGTCACCTTCCTCGAAGGCTGCACAGGGCGCACCTTGAGACGCCCGGCCTGGATTTCGCGTCCGATGTATTCGGAAACTGCCATCACGTCGAAGGGTAAGGGGTGGCCCAGGTCGTTGGCCGCGTCCCATCTCAGCGCCGGATACGCGTGCCCGCATTCCGGCAGAATGACGATCTTCGCGCCGCAGGCGACCGCTGCATCGACAATGCGTCGACTTTCGGAAGCCTGCCCACGCAGGTGCCCCGAGACCATGCCGAAGTTGGCCGCCTCGAACCCCGAGCTCTGCAGCGTCCAATTCACCTGCAGCGCGTTGAGGATCTTCGCGGTAGCCGCGAAAGATTCCTTGTAGACCACCAGATCGATCGCAGTGGTCAACACCATCACATCGGCGGCCGGTTTATTCAGAGGTATGTCCAGCCCCCGGCTACGCAAGTCCGCGATGACATCCGTCAATTCCTTGATACCGATGCCGAACAAGGTGCCCTCGGTGAGCTGTTCGTGCTCGACCGCGCGCAGCTCGGCAGGTGCGGCGCCTGCGGCTCCGAGCGCCTCACGTGTAATCTCGATGGCCTTGGTGATATGAATACCCATCGGACACATGAGGTCGCAGCGTCCGCAATCGGTGCAGGAGTTGAAAGCCAACTCCGTCCATTCATCGAGCTGCTCTGCCGTAATTTCACGTAAAAACAGCCTGTTCAACAGCCTGACCGGTGAGAGCTCGCGGCGGTAGACCTTGCGCAGCAGGTAGGCTTTGTGGATCGGGGTGTATTTGGGATCGTGCGTCGATTCATAGAAGT
>Ga0105239_10006601_pt1 | contig 13433 bp, 20 predicted proteins | sample KBSC44metaG_FD_92761 | JGI IMG/M metagenome (GOLD analysis project Ga0105239, IMG submission 92761) | Corn rhizosphere microbial communities from Kellogg Biological Station, Michigan, USA - KBS C4-4 metaG | ecosystem: Host-associated > Plants > Roots > Rhizosphere > Soil | place: Michigan, USA... | reverse complement strand
GCTCCGCGCGCGGGACCGACGCTGTGTACGGCGGGTTCCGCGCGCACCACGCGTGGGCCCGCTCGGCCGAGTCGTAGCTTGCGTTGTTCGTCGGCGAGTAGTCCTGCGGCAGCGCCGGCGGTGGCGGGAGCAGCGCCGTGTCAGGGATCACGGTCCAGTCATGGTATGGCGGCGGGTTGGCGGACTGTGCCTGTGACGGCGGCTGCGACTGCGAGGGCGGCGGACCAGGCGGTGGTGAGTATGTATCCTGCTCGTCGTACTTCTTCTTCGAATGTGACGGCGGTGGGCCCGCAGGAGGAGCGAACTCTTCAGCTGTCTTCCCCTGAGCGCGGTGAGGCGGCGGCGGGCCCGACGGCGGAGTGTATTGCTCGTCTGTCGTCAATGACCGTGGATTGTCTCCACGGCCGAATAGACGGCGCTTTTCCTGTGCTGTGGACCATCCGTCGTGCGACGAGGTGTCTCGGATGGGCTGTTTGGTCGGGTCGTCGACGCCGACGTCGAGTTTGCCCTTGAGGGAGCCAAACAGGCCCATTTTCGGCGGCTTCACCGACGTCAACGGAAAAATGCTGACCCAATGCACTAGATAACTAGGCAATCCTGCTCCACTTGCTTCTGCGCAATGAACTCGTCCCAAAAAAACGTGACTCGGGGTACCTTCTCTTCAGCAACAGGCACAATGCGAAGTTGCTTGGTGGCCAGCGCAAAACGAAGCCAGCTGAAGAAGGCAATCCGCAATAGCTGACGTATTACTCGTAGCCAAGCGATATGATTCGGGGATATGGCCTTGTCCTTGAAGCAGTGTCCCTAGTGACGATTGGCCCGCGCAGTGACCGTACAGAGGACTCGTCTGTACTGCAATGCTTCAAAGCAGAAGTCGTTCCGTGCCGCCCTCTGCCGCCCTCAACGGTAACCTTCACCTGCTGCGCAGTGACAGCGATGGCTATCTTAGGCAGGTAAGCACCAGGACCAGGACCAGGGTAGGAGGGAGAACGCAGTGGGTGCAGCAAATCCGACAACGTTTCGAGGATGACGTCGTGGAGCCCGTATCTTTTAGCTTTTTGCAAACACAACTTTTCCAATACGACCGAAGGCAATTGACAACTGTCACCAGATCGTGTGGCTGCGGGGACGATGCAGCAAGGGTCTCCGACCAACGCTTGCTACTCGTAAGGGGCCAACGTGCAAATGAGACGGTTGGGTGTGCTCAGCAGCTCGGTTCAAGTTCAGTTGCTTTCGTAGTCTTCTTGGGTTGTGTTGAGTTGCGGAACGGCGGCAACGGATGATTGACCTCTCTCGGACTCGTGGGTTTGGGGGGGGGAGTGGAAGTCAAAAACGCTAGATGAAATTCGAATGTTCCAAGATCATGCTTCATGCACGAAGAGGAGAATCTTGGCCCAGGAAAACACGCCGTTTGGCTTTTCTTATCGACACTAAAGGCTAGGGTGTTGAAAGTGTAGATTGTGGTAGCACGAAGGTAAATGTGGGCTGTGAATGGCTCGAAGACAGTGACGGATAAACTTATTACTTGGCCATGTGACTCGCATCAACGGATCGCGGGGTATCAGTCCAGTCCAGTCCAGTCAGTAGTAGTAGTAGAAGTAGTGCTCCGGACACGACGTTGATGGGGGAGGGAGGGCTGGAATTGAATTTCTAAGAATCTAAAAGGTCTTGGACAAAACAGCGCTTTCTTAATATACGGATGCTCATGTGCCGATTGTGGCTGTGTAATTCTACCCATCGTGGAATGCTGCCAGTTGCGGGGATCTTTGTTTAACTTCTATCCCTATTTGCCCAACCAATTAGTAGATTCGCTTGGAACAAGTCAAGGCAGCCACTGCGGAAGGGAAGTTATCTGGAAAGTTTGCGTATCAATATAGACATTCTTGGTTGGAGGATCCGAGTACTGATAAGTTCATGCTACGTACACGTCACGCCTTTGCTTAGGAGTATTACCTAGGTGTGTTTCCAAGCAAGTGGCTTCCAACGGTAGACTACCAATTAGTGACCAGTGCCTGGGTTCTGAGGCCATTGGTCCAAGACTGCCGGAGCACCAGTCAAGGTGAGATGCAGCATTGATTGAGTAGGTACATCGACCAGCAGGCTGTATTCTCCCGGATACAACACTTGATTGCCGTTCTCGTCGTATCTTGAGAGACTTCCAAGTGTCAGGTTCAATGTCGCTGTCGAGCTGCCTCCACCAGGAACAGCGAACAATCGCTCATAGGCCACGAGTTGTTTGATAGGATAAGGGGCTGGACCGTATTGGCCTGCAATAAATCCTAGCGTAACAAAATCTGATGAAACTTCACCACTGTTGGTCACGTTAACCTGTATCGATGTAAAGGGGCACAGGTCAAGATATTTGGAGGCCGCCCCACTGCAGTTGGCAGTCAAAGACGAGATGTCATAAGTGGATTGACTGGGCTCAACAATCGAGGTGGTGAAATTCGTGTAGTGCAGTCCGTAGCCAAATGGAACGACCGCCTTATCATACCACTTGTAAGTTCTGCCAGGGTTTCCCGATGTCGAATTGGGCCTGAGATTCATGTCCGTAAGAGGAACTTGATCGACGTATTCCGCAGGATATTGCGTGATTGGAAGTCGTCCAGCAGGACTTGTCTTTCCAGTGATAATATTGAACAGTGCATCACCCCCAGCCATGCCAGGGTAACCACCCCATATGATCGCAGAAATGTTTGGGTGGCTCAAGAATGGGCTGTTATCAAGTTGTGTCCCGAATTGCGCAAGGACAACTGGCTTGCCCAATGCAGCAAACTGGTTGATCACATCGATCGAGGCAGGTGGCCAATTAATCCTATATCTATCCTTACTCTCAGATTCGTCGCTGGTGCTGATCCCATCAGCCACAACAATAATATCAGCTGCCTCAGCAGCAGCGAGTAAGTCGTCCCAACCATCAGTTGTCGGGACGCCAAACCCACCACCATACTTGACATTGACATTAGGGAGTTGTTGAGCTGCATACAGAGGCGCATGGAGGTATGGCGCGACACCAAAATAATTCCCTTGCATCCTAGTTGTCGCATTTGCCCATCCACCGAGGACTGCAATTGTGGTATTCCGATCTGTGGGTAAAGATACTGGCAAAAAGCCGTTATTCTTGAGCAGGACCATGCCTTCTTCCGCAGCTTTGAGGGCAAGTGCCCCAGCATCAGATGTCGAAACATTGGCCCATCCAAGAGAACGATATGGGGTAACAGACGGGGGATCAAAATATCCTAATTTGATGAGACCTGAGTAAAGCCGTGTGATGGCCTGGTCGATCACCGTCTCATTGAATAAACCTTGGTCATAGGCGTCTGGAAGATGAGTTTGATAATATGTTCCCTTTATACACATCAGCTCCCTTTTTCACAGGGCGGTTGTCAGTCTGACTCACACAGTTGAGATCGGTCCCAGCGGTCAATGCATCAGCGACCGCCTGCTCTCGGGTTGGAGCATAGTAATGTGGCGCATAAATGTTCTGAATCGCATCACAATCAGAAGTCACATAATATCCGTCCCCTGTCCAGTTCCAATGATCTCTCAGAATGGTTTGTAGGATATATGAATCAGCACACGTGGGGACGCCATTGAGGGCATTGTATGAGCACATGATCGATCTGGCCGGTGTTAGGATTGATTGGTTATGAGCTAAAAGCTGACTTACCCAACCCCAGCATCCCGGGCGCAAGTTTGGAATGGTTGGAAGTAATATTCCGCCAGATCCTGAGTTGAGACAATTGCGTCGAATGTGTATCGATCGGTATCCTCCCAGACTTCAAGATCGTAAGCCACAAAATGCTTACATGTAGCCACAACCTTCTTGATTGGTGGATCGTAACCTCCTTGTAGCCCGTCGATTAGCGCAGCCACATAAGACTTCAAGTGGAACGGATCTTCGCCGGGGGTTTCTTGACCGCGACCCCATCGTGGATCTCTGCCAGACCAGTCGTCAGCTTCAGAATGCTCTAGAACACTCAAAAAATGAATACGGAGGGTGCTCAAAAAGAAAAAACTTGGAGAACGAGGAAAGGTCACCACTCACTTGTATGGATTGATATTTGGGGTCCAGAAGTCCAGGCCTGCTCGGTTCACGTTGTTGAATGCCCGCGCTTCAGTGCTAACGACAGTTGCGACGGCATGGATGAGTGCATCGTCGAAAGCTGCTCCCATCGTGATGGGCTGCGGGAAAGAGGTGGCATGCGAAAAGTCTCCTGATGCGCTGAAGTTCACGCCAGGGCTGCTCGCTACTCCGTGCAATGCCTCCTCTAAACGGTCCCAGCAATCAGCAGTCGCCAAAGGATCATCTGCTTTGGTGCACGGAGAACTTACGCCACCACTGGTATGCAGGAAGCCCCAATCGGGGCACCCCTGGAGAGGTATTCCCAGTCAAGTTGAATTTTTCATCGATGGCCAGAACCGCGACCAATGCTTTTGCGCGTTCCGTGACTGATGCGCTCGTATCGCAGACAGTATTATTTGCGAGAGGGCCATTCTTGCAATCTGGAAACTCAGCTGCAGCAACGGCTACGGCAACTGGTACCAAAGCAGAGAACAGCAGTCCTTTCCAAAGAGCGGCCATAACGATCGCTGTTGTGCCAGGAAAGAGGCAGGAAGCGTTCGCACGCAAACATCTGACCTTCCTGGGAAGTCATCGCATTTAACCATGGTTACAGGCTCATTTCAACCACATCTAGTCGTCATACAATGCATCTGCATTGTTTGTACTCCGCGTGTGGAGTTTTCAATGCTCGGGTATGGGGTGCAAACTCGGTTTTGTGTTGATTTTGTGTTCACAATGACTATAACAGTGTCGATCATCCGGAACCTTTCTGCCGGTTATAGGCGTGGAGAGGAGGGGAAGATTCCTCCAGGAGAATGGGGATGGCTATTCCGGCATTGATTTGTAGCTGCACAGGATCTCACTGTTGTCGCTACGGGTACCTTTAAAGGAAGGTTGCAGGGTGGATTTGTATCTCCCGGGGAACGAAACAAATATGCCTGACATATCTCCCGATGAATTTTGACATCGCACACGTGACACTTACTTGCATGTATCCTTCCGGGATCGTCACATAGCGGAAGCTTGTTCTGTGTGCGAGTGTTGACTCATTTTGGCACGGCAAGCCACGCTCACTCCCTGGCCATCTGAGGCGTTGAACACGGTGGAAGAATGCAGAGAAGGAACAACGGTAGGCTATGATTAGCTATGATCATCACCCGTGTTCGTTCTTCTGCCAAATAAGGAAATCTTCCAGTGAAAATTAGAGATTTCGCCGGTGGTGAGATGCAGTCGTCGCTGCAATAGGGTAAATGAGGCGGGACAAACTGTAGGCAGTCAGCAGATACAATATCACCAGCGGCTTTGGGAGTGGTCGGGTATTAGGCTAAATCGACTAATAAATGTGGAGGCGGAGGTGTCAATAATGAGGAGGAAACAGGGGGTATCAGCCTCTCATGATTGCGGGGCCAATTTCGCCTCGTCAGTGATAATAACGGCACTTCGAAGCTCCTCGAACCCCTCTTCATGCCATGGAATGTTCGATAGAAGTTAGTCATTCATTCCGTATATCCGTATGGTGCCTAGCCTCTAAGGCTGTGGACCAGCCTTTCTTTAGGACGGAAGCTACCTGCCGATCCCAAATATGCTTGTAATTGCTTCGCCAGGCCTTGGATATCTTCGTTCTCCTCCCGCCGGAAAATTAAAATAACTACCAGGATGCTGGTGACCTCCAATGATATGTCCATGATCCTGCATGGCTCGCTCTTTGACTTGCAGCATTTTGCAGGCCATGTGCTTCAACCCGCCAGAATTAGCCTGAAGCTGGGGTTGCATGACGGTGTGTGTGAAAGGAAAACAATTAAATCTCGTCTCACAGTTCTGTCGATGTTGTTTCCATCCTGTAGTGTATCCCCATCGTAGACAGACATCTGCAACAGAGCTGCAAGATGGTTGCTGCACAGAAGACCTCCCAATTCAGCGATGCTGCCCTTCAACGTCGTCTTGCCCTTGTTGGCAAGGCCGGGCCGCAGGCGCTCATGAAAAATATCCGTGTGTTTGGTATTGCATCCTTCGCCTGCATCGGTGGCTTGCTCTATGGATACAACCAAGGTGTTTTCAGCGGTGTTTTGTATGTTTCCACCCATGCTAGAAACTCCGCCGATGGGGGAAGCAACAATCGATGAAACCGTCGCTGATCATTGAACAGGACCATGACATCTTTCAACAACCACATGGGAGATTATACGACCAATTCGACCAAGAAGGGATGGCTCACGTCAATCCTTGAGCTTGGAGCCTGGACTGGAACAATGTACTCTGGTTTTCTTGCCGAGTTGATGTCGAGAAAATATGCTATCATTGTCAATACTTGCATCTTCATCATTGGTGTCATTGTACAGTGCACAGCAACATCTGCAGGGCATTCCGCAATTCTCGGTGGTCGTTTCGTTGTTGGTAGGTGTCAAGTCCCCCAACCAAGAGGGTTCTTTCTAACCTTGAATGTAGGTATGGGTGTAGGCTCACTGTCCATGATTGTACCGATGTACGTTGCAGAATGTTCACCACCGGAATTGCGAGGCCTCCTCATTGGTGTTCAACAATTCGCTATCGAGTTTGGAATCATGATCAGCTTCTGGATAGTAAGTGCTGTATTTCATCCATCGGAGATCGGGCTAACAAGTCCAGGACTATGGCACCAATTACATTGGTGGCACGGGTAAAGGCCAGTCCGAAGCTGCCTGGCTTGTTCCATTAGCACTGCAGCTTGCGCCCGCTCTTGTATTGTTGGTCGGAATGGTCTTTATGCCCTTTACTCCTCGATGGCTCATTCATCATGGCCGCGAGGAAGAAGCCCGCAAGACGCTGGCCACTCTAAGATCCATGCCAATTGATCATGAACTGATCGAAATTGAGTTTCTTGAGATCAAAGCTCAGTCGATGTTCGAGAAGAGGACAGTGGAAGCCAACTTTCCCCATCTTGTTGAGCCCACAGCCTGGAACATTGCCAAGCTGCAATTCGTGGCTATCGCTTCGCTTTTCAAGACCATGCCAATGTTCCGTCGTGTTATCGTTGCCACTGTGACAATGTTCTTCCAGGTGAGTCGAAACAAAGCTCTAAGAGGAGCCTTGACTGACAAGAATAGCAATGGACTGGTATCAATGCCGTTCTGTATTACGCGCCACAGGTTTGTCTCTCGTTTGCATATAAGAACAAGCTGATTGTTTTAGATCTTTGGTGCCCTCGGCCTCTCCAACAACACCACCTCCCTTCTCGCCACTGGTGTTGTTGGTGTTGTCATGCTGCTTGCCACAATTCCATCTATTCTCTATATCGATCGCATCGGACGAAGACCGGCTCTCGCACTCGGAGCCTTGGGCATGGGATTGTGCCACTTCATCATTGCTATCATTTTTGCCAAGAACGAGCACCAATGGCCAACTCATAAGGCTGCTGGTTGGGCTGCAATCGTGATGGGTGAGTACTTTTGTCTGTTTTCCCATGAATCATATGGCTGATCCAAATAGTTTGGCTGTTTGTCGTCCACTTCGGTTGGTCATGGGGTCCTTGGTGAGTGCAGCAAACAGCTGTCCAATCCCAAATTTGGCGCAATGCTGACAAAATCCATTACAGCGCTTGGATTGTGGTTGCGGAGGTTTGGCCTCTCAGTGCAAGACCTTATGGTATTGCATTGGGAGCCAGTTCAAACTGGATGAACAACTTCATCGTTGGTCAAGTTACCCCCGATATGATTGTTCATATGAGATACGGAACCTTCATCCTCTTCGGGATGCTTATCACCCTCGGAGCGGGCTTCGTGTGGTTTTATGGTGAGATTCCAACCAACCGAGCAAACTATATGTGACGGAGTCTAACGCAGCTCACACAGTGCCCGAGACCAAGCAATTGACACTTGAAGAAATGGACATCGTGTTCGGCTCAAGCGGCGTCGCAGCTGCCGATCAAGAACGCATGGCCCAGATCAATGCCGAGATTGGTCTCGATCGCGCAAATGCCAGTGGCCACGAAAGTGAAGAGCATGTCTCTGAGAAGGTTGTTGAGTCAAAGCAAGTTTAGATGTGCGAGCAAGAAGGGTAGCTAGGAGAGCACAGATTTCAGAAACACTCGCTTAATTGATGTGCAGTGGTAGGCCGTTGAAATCTTGGTGTGAGTGTGATGATGGTACATATCAGTCCTCAGTAGTACTCAGGTGAGGATCAGATATCGAGAGGATGAGACTCCATAGGTTGAGGATGAGCTTCTCCCACTGAAGTCGGGGCAGTAAGCCTTCTTCAATCAGAAACACGATGACATCTTGACATCTTGACATCTTGACATCTTGATAATTGTTGATGGGGCACTGCAGATTTCAAGCCAGTGTTACACGATGGGATCCAGGAAGCAGTCGTAGTCAAATGCACGGAGTGACCCTCATCGCGCTGAGTGAAGTTTGAGAAGATCAGCACCGATCGAGAGAGATTGCAAGAAAAGGGTATATTACTGGATTACGTGACGAAACGAGAGAACTTGTGCAAAAGCCTCAATATTCGCTGAAATACGTACAGTATTGAAATGACACCACAGAAACGCAACTCCTCCTGCTCCAAGTCATCAACCAAGAAATGAAGCCATCTCTACGACATCACTGGCCACAACCGTTGGCATCAGCTATCAGATCCTAGAATGCATATACGCAATACCTAATATCAAACATCGTCAGAATTATCTGAAGCTCTGACATACGCTTTGCTCCGTACAGCGGACAGCCGCGAGAAATACATTTACTAGTAACGGGGAGCCGCAGTAACTGCCCAGCCACATGGTTGACGGACCCAGCCTCGTGGTAAATACCCGTGCAGAATAGAGTTGACTTCATGTAGTATGATGCTCGGGGCAACGTGCATTGAACACCTCGTAGCTTATACGGATTTGCTGGTTCCAGTATGAAGGCCGCTCTTAGGATACTTAATTTCCATTGCACGAACTAACTTGGTGGTTCATTCCTCGCACATAATGATCAAGATTCGGAGCCTCGCACAAGTGATTTCCACATTGCTCACACTGGTCCACGTTTCTCTCAGTCTCCGGACACAGTCATCGAGCACCCTCCCATTCACCATCACAAAGGACACACCACAAGGCGACGCTGACCACATCGAGCCCATCTTCCCCATCCTACCATTCACCAAATACCACAGCAACCCCATCTTGACCCCCAACCCTTCCAACAAATGGGAGTCCGCTTACGTCTACAATCCAACCGCAATCGTCCTGAACTCGACAATCTTCCTGCTCTACCGAGCCCAAGACGCGGGAAAGACGTCATCGATCGGCCTCGCCTGGTCAAGCGATGGCTATGCTTTCACGCGCCTTGATGAACCCATTCTGTATCCCACGGAGCCCTGGGAGGCCGGCGGGGGCACAGAAGATCCCAGGCTCGTTCGCGTCAACGGCACGTTTTACCTGACGTACACGGGGTACGACCTCAATACGCCACAGCTGTGCATTGCCACCAGTGAGGATCTGCTGCATTGGACCAAATACCCGCCGACGTTCCCGGGGTTTGAGGACGTCGTGCTCTCCGAGAAGGGCGAGTATGTCTCGCGAGTCAACCATACCAAAAGTAAGTACCTACCGGACTGGGTCATCTATCTTGACGTCCTAGGCCTGCCAGTACTGCATGGCACTGCCTCGTTATAACGTTGTAGTTTCATCGCTGAACAATTCTCCAAGGTGCCGCGATCATCACAGAGGCTGCGGCGGATGGACTGTATCATATGTACTTCGGTGATAGCCTCTTCTACCACGCGACCTCAAGTGACCTCCTACATTGGACGCCGAGCTCTCAACCGTTTGCCAAACCCGCCTATCCGTGGGAGAATGGGCTGATAGAGCCCGGCCCAGCGCCCATCAGAACGCGAGACGGCAGATGGTTGCTGGTAAGTTTTAGACCAATCTCTTCAACCCCCCCCCCCCACCAAACAGTGAGCTGGACCATCATCGGCGTCGTCATGCGTGTTCTGCCAATGTCGATCATGATCTTAGACTCTCCTAAGCCCTGACACGCAAGCCATTCTACAGATCTACAACGCGATGACCACCGGTTCCGAAGAGTATCGACCGACGCAATACTCGGTGGGCCAGATGCTCCTCGACCCATCGCACATGTTTTCGCCTCAAGAAAGACTCGGACGTCTCGAGGTACCACACCAGCACCAACAGTTGCACCTCCACGACACCCAGGGACAACAGCGACAACGACCACTAGCACGCCTAGAAACGCCGTTCCTAGTCCCCTCAACACCCGAGGAGGAGCGAGGGCAAGTCGACCTAGTGGTGTTCGCCGAGGGCCTTGTGCAGCTCCAAGGGAAGTGGTTCCTGTACTACGGCCAGGCGGATCAGACGCTGGGCGTCGCGGTTGCGGATGTTCAGCCTTGAGATGAGTTAGACTCGACCTGAATAAGGAGTGCTTTAGATAGTGTGTATTTGTGTATTCTAGTCTAGTGGGGGATACATATAGTATATTGGTGAGGGTCAGTTAGTCAAGAATGGCGATGGGTAGGGGAATAGGAGTGTTGGCCGACACCCCAGCCATATATACGCGGAATCCACGGAGACGACGAATTGCTCCGCATGTGGGATGATCCATATGACTAGGAGAAGGGTTTCAAGGCAATGTGCACCAGTAATATTTGAAGCTGTCCAAATAAATGCCTATTCATATGGCATCCAGTCCACATCACATGTTTGTGGAACAGCGGTGGGTGGGGATGCATCTTTCTGTCTCTCTCTTTCTTTGGGTATCTCCTATAGACAACAGCGTCATCTCGATGGAATGACTGCTCACCTATAATCCATCTGGGCTCATTAAAAATGTGTTAGTTGTTCCTTTTGCTTTGCGACCAATCGTTAACTCCAGAGGCGTTAGCCTCTAAACCAGAGACCATCTCCCATTTGTATATTGTACATGAAAATTCTTGTGCAAGAGCTTGGCCCTCCCGGTGAGAACCCGCAGCTTGTACATGAGAAGTTCAGACCATCAGCCACGCCGACCCCAGGGGGTTATGTACTAGATCTGATCAGGTAACATAAGGTCCAGATGGTCGGATAGGCTATCAGGTCAATGCCATGTTGCCCATCAACATGAATGGCAAGAGTATCATCCAATCCATAACAAAGTTCTATACTTCTCTTTGCAGCAGCGCCGCCACTGATCCTGTCGAGCGAAGGCGTGGGTATCGTAATGTTGAGGGAAAGATCGACGTAAAAGTATACCAGAGCTAGACTCCTTACACTGGCTCAGCCGTGAACCAGAACCACTCGGGATTCCTCCGGTCGCCATGCTGTGTGAAATGCAAGTATGGCCATCGACGTATACTGGCCAAGGAATGATTGGAAGGATGCCTTCACAATCGTCAAAGTAAATATTTTTCATTCATCGTCTGCCTTTCTTCCCACTGGTGCTGGCACTTCGACCAAGATTGTCCTTTGACATTGTTCGAGTCAGACCACCAATATAATCTTGTAGGAAGCGGTTCTCATTTTCCAGTTTATCGTGATCCGATTTAACTTCATCAATCTTCTCTGCTAATGCGGCAAGCGAGGACTGAAGATTTCGAGCTTGTCTATCATCAGAGTCAGTACTGAGGGAGGTCGTGGAAGGGGTGAGCCGCGTGGAACATACTCTTTGAGACTCTCTCGAACACCACGCTCCAGTCGCTCGATATCTTCACTATTGCGCCGGGGACTCATGGCCCGGGCATCATCCGGAGGGTAAGATGGCTTCTCGGTTTGGACGACGTCGCGGCCTTTTGGAACTATGATTGTGTTTGACCTCTGGCGATCTCCCAATCTTGGCCTGTCCATTCGTGAACGTCTCGAGTTATGGCGTGAGGATTGCGCTTGGGCAGAGTATTCCGACTCGGACGATGAGGATGAACCACTACTACTAGATATTGAAGGAGAAATTGTAGGTTGGTCTGCTGAATCTGTTGACGGATCCGTGGTCATAGACACCGGCTGAGGAAATGAAGCCGTAGCCTTGCCCGATGATGGAGAACCGGACATTTGCTGGCAGCTATTTCCTGCGACCTTCCCTTCGAGGTTTCTTTGATTATTTTCCCAATACTGTTAAACCGAGGCTCGGGGTAATCGAAGGACACATTGGCCGGATTCTCGCACTGAAGATGACGCGCACCGACCAACAACCAGTCTCTTCCTGGTCAAAAGAGAGTGGTTAAGACATTCGACAATGAGCACCAGCTCAAAGTGTACAAACCAGGCCGGCGGGTAAGATAAGGGCGGGGAGAGGAATGTTGTTGCTTGGGGAGGGAATGCGGGTGTGAAAAGTTGGATAGAGTATGGAGCTTGGCGAGATTGTTGGAGAGGAAAAGGTACGGAGTGGGAGGAACGGTGAGAAGAGAGGGTGTCTGACAGTCTGAGTAGAGTGTGCTGTTCAGAGTGAGGAATTCAGTAATAGTGGAGGATGAGCGATGCTGGGTACGAGGAGGGAAGTTCTCGTAGACGTCGATCAGCCGGAAACAAAGCAAGATTGGCACCGTAGGCAAGGTCCCAGAGGGGAAATGCAAGTGGTCGGTCACAGTCGGTCAACAACCAGAGAGGAAGCGGTTCAGTCTCTGGTGGAGCCTTGGTGGTCAAGGAGGAGGACGATCGACAAGAGGCAGAGTGGGTTGTGTTTAGGATTGGATGAGACGCTCTGCACTGGAGAGGAGGTTTCACTCAGTGAGAGATAAGCGTTGATGAAAGGTTGTCGAGAAGAATGACAAAAGAATGAGTCTCAACTTGCCGCCCCCGTTTATTATTCAATAATGATGACGATGTCGCCGCTGGCTGAACGCGATGGTGGCGGGAGTTCTGGTGATAGTCACGGTGACGATGAAAGGCGGCAGGGAAGTGCAAGGCTTCGAGACGAAAAGGTGCCCAAATGACCTGAGCGTGTCTGTGTGTCTGAGTCTCTGCCGCATCCCCAGGCCCCTTGCCAAACGACGACGGTTGGGCCCAGCGTGGGTTGCAACTTGCCGCGAGTTCCATCAAATTGGATGGTGGTCCAGTGGGTTAAGCGGCAGCCAACGGCATTTAGGCAACAAATCAATGGCGCCTTGGGGGCCTTTAGGGGGTTTTGGGGCCCCTCAGGCCCTGTAATCCCACCACTAACAGCCGGCAATAGGCCTAGGGTGGCACCAAGAGCTTCCCATCAGCACCCATTAGCACCCATTAGGCTCCTGTTGAGATGATGCACAATGACGTCTCGACGTGGCAGGATCTGCAAAAGTTCCAGCAGCAGGCACCCAGCAGGGAGACTGGTGACCAGCACTACCCCCCGTCCACTCTGCCTCGTGCCAGGGCCGACAGTTAACTCTCTACTTTGGCCGGAAAAGTTGTCCACTCATCAGCTAATAAAACAACACG
>Ga0105239_10006600_pt1 | contig 13435 bp, 15 predicted proteins | sample KBSC44metaG_FD_92761 | JGI IMG/M metagenome (GOLD analysis project Ga0105239, IMG submission 92761) | Corn rhizosphere microbial communities from Kellogg Biological Station, Michigan, USA - KBS C4-4 metaG | ecosystem: Host-associated > Plants > Roots > Rhizosphere > Soil | place: Michigan, USA... | reverse complement strand
TGGGGTGGGGCGCAGGCAGAAACCAATTTATGAATTCACTTGGGTATATACCGATGAGAGTTACTTCTTCAAAAAAAATCGCCCAACATGTTACAAGTGTTCGCATCATGATAAGCAAAAGCATCTTAGGTTATATTTTCGCCCTCGTTTTGCCGTTCTTTGCACTCCAATGCACTGAAGTTACTCCTCCGAAAGGAGATTTTCCTCTTTTTTATTGGCAAGAAGATCCCCTCATTAATTTCGGGGACTATCTCTCCCGAGCGCTCGTTGAGCGAATCGTGAATCGGCCAATACGCTGCTATGTAAAAAAATCAAAACAACAAGATCGCAAACTGCTCGGACTCGGCTCTATTCTCTATTTTGCCAATGAAGGAGATACGGTGTGGGGAACAGGACTCAATGGAAAAACAAAAGATCCGAAAATCTACAATTTCAAAAGCCTTGATGTCCGATCTGTGCGCGGACCTTTCACTGCGAAATTTTTGAGAGAAAATTTTCAAATCGATGTTCCCGATATCTATGGCGATCCCGCTCTCTTATTTCCCTATTTTTTCCCCGAATTCAAAAAGAAAAGCAATCCGTCTCGAGAATACTCGATCATACTCCATTATTCGGACACAAAAACCTTTCCCAAATCGGAGTATGAAAATGTAATCGATACTCATCAGCCTTGGTATGAGATCATTGAGCAAATTCTCGATAGTAAGTTCATTATATCCACAGCGCTTCACGGAATCGTGGTCGCAGAAGCCTATGGAATTCCGGCAAGGCTTCTCAGGATTTCTGAAAGCCGCCATAATGATATTTTAAAATATGAAGATTACTATTGCGGCACAAATCGACCTAATTTTCAATTTGCGAAAAGCGTCGAAGAAGCAATCCTGATGGGAGGAGAACCTCCTTTCGAGTGTGATTTACAAAAACTCTATTCGGCTTTTCCCTTCGAATTTTGGCCAAATGTAGAATTCAAACAAATGGACTTTTCGAATGGCAATTAGAGTGTTTTTTATTTCGATTTTTTTATTTTTCGCATTGCACGGCTTTGGAGAAAAAGGCTTTGACGACTATGCGCCACCTCTGACAGAAATAGTGCAAGAAGAAATCGTCGATTTGGATCCAAATCTTCCTAATTTAGACGATGGAGCGCAAGATTTTGTCTTAGAGACCAAGCAAATTAGCTTCAAAGAATTTCCTCAAGCTTTTAACCCTTCCGTCATCCGTTGGAAAGGAGAGTTATTACTCGTATTTCGAACCTATCAGCCGAAAACGCGCGCAACCCACGAGATTGCGATCTGCCGGCTCGATGAGAATTTCGACCCTATCGATACCCCCCAGCTCATCAAATTCAAATCGTCCGATCCTTATTGCTTACTTAAGCGACAAGATCCCCGTTTAATCGCCCTTGGCGATCGCCTCTACATTGTTTATAACAATGTGATCAATGATGAAATCCGGCGTATGATTGTCGCAGAGTTGCATGAGGATAGCCACGGCTACTATGTCAATTCCTCCGAATGTTTTCTCCATTTTGAAGGAGAAATTCCCGCTCGCTCAGAAAAAAACTGGACCCCTTTTGAATATATGGGACAGTTATATCTTACCTACAGCATGATTCCCCATAGGATCATGGAGCCTCTCTTTGAAACAAGCACTTGTAGAGTAGCAACCTCCTCACTCTCTTCCATTAAATGGAATTGGGGTGTATTGCGAGGAGGAACGCCTGCGGTTAGAGAAGGAGATGAATATATAGCCTTCTTCCATTCTTGCAAAAGCATGGCGACACAGCACTCCAATGGGAAAAGCATCCCCCATTATTTTATGGGCGCCTATACTTTTTCTGCCCATCCCCCCTTTGCCATCACTCGAATTAGCTCAAAACCGATCTTCGCAAAAAATTTCTACAACGGGAAAGCATACAAAACATGGAAACCTGTTTGCGTCGTCTTTCCGGGTGGATTTATTTCCGATGAGCGCTATTTTTGGGTTTTTTATGGTAGACAAGATCATGAAATTTGGGTGGCCAAACTCGATAAAGAAGCTCTTTATAAAAGTTTAGTGCCCGTTGAACAAAAATGAAGATCTTTTCCCTTCTCTTTTCGTTTTCACTCTTCACCCATTCATGGGCGGATGTATCCATCGATTTGGAAGAGATGGCCCAAGAGTTTGTCTTAGAGACAAAGCGGATTGAAATTCCGGGCTATCCTTATGCCTTCAATCCTTCCATGATTCGCTGGAATGGCTATATTTTGATGAGTTTTCGGCTTATCCCTGATCCGAAACTCTGTTATAACTCCGTTCTCGGTCTCATTTTACTCGATGGTAATTTTGATCCAATTGGAGAGCCCCAAATTTTTTCCATGCGAGAAACAGGCTCACTGATCCCTCCGAGAGCCGAAGATGCAAGGCTTTTCTACATCGGCGATCGACTCTACATCGCTTACAGCGACAATCGAAATATGATGATCAATCGAGGTGGATTTCGGATGGAGATCGGGGAGATTCATTACGATAGCGGCCTATTTTCGATCCGCAATGTTCAACGCCTTACCGAGTATGAGGGAGAAGATAGTAACGTTCGAGAAAAAAGCTGGGTCCCTTTTGAATATCAAGGCTCTCTATTTTTAGCCTATAACATCATGCCTCATTTGATCTTTTGTCCTATTCAAGGCACTGATCGGTGCGACACGGTTACCATGACTCATCCCCAAATTAACTGGAATTGGGGGATTGTCAGAGGAGGCACTCCCGCGCTTCAGCTAGAAAACGGAGAATACCTCGCCTTTTTTCATTCGGTTAAGAAAATGGCCAGTATCCATTCAAAAGGAAAAGAGACGGCCCACTATTTTTTAGGCGCCTATACATTCAATGGAGAATTTCCATTTCAGATCACTCAGTTTAGTCCTGAACCGATTGTCGGCCGAGGATTTTACACTGGAGCTACTTATAAGCCCTATTGGGCTCCCATTCAATGTGTGTTTCCTGCCGGACTGATCATCGAAGATGATTCCATCTTTGTCTCTTATGGCAGGCAAGACCATGAAATTTGGATTGCTAAACTCGATAAAAGCAAGCTTTTATCGAGTTTAAGCTCTGTGAATTAATTACTTATCGCAAGTCTCGCAACCGCAAACCTTTTCTTTTTTAGGTTTGCAACCGCAATCATTTTTAGAATAATTGCCGCCGTTTGTGCATGCAGCAAATAAAAAGCAGCTAGTAAGTGCAAGTAAAACAATCTTCTTCATATAAACTCCCCATTGGTAGTTAACTCTAATTTGACAGTTTTATTTTATTTTGTCAATAGAACAGCCACTAGGTTTTAAGTTTAAATAACTTATTTTCTTTAAAAAAGAGAAAAGTAAATCCTAATGTTCCAATCGAAAGAGCGATCGGAATCAGTGAGACCCCATAAACAAGCGCCTGAGGCGCATTGGCGCCGCCCATGGAGTTGACAACTGAGCCAATCGCAGCGTGAAATGCATAGCCAAAGATCATGATGATCATATTGGCAAGCGCTGTCGTTAACCCCGCAACCTGTTCACGTACAATGGTCGACGCTTTATAAATGACAAGGATCTGATAGCCGCTAAATACGCCGATCAAACTAAAGCTCAAACTGATCAGAGTGGGAGACATCGATTGGGTGAGGAAGAAAAAGAATCCAAAGGCCATAGAAACCCCGGCCAAAATGATCGTCTGTAAATAGCCGATCTTCTCTGCCAGGAAATTAAGCAGTGGCGCCCCAAAGCACATGCCGATAAAGATCATAGAGGGAAGGCCTGCGGCAATCGAGCTATCAAGACCTAAGACCTGCTTGAGAAACACAACACCCCAAACATCTGCAAAGCCCTCGATCGGACCGACCATGAAACCGGCCGAAAGGCATAGCGCAAGAACGCGGCGATTCGACAATACTTCTTTAACATCTGCAAACACTGAGCTAGATGCTTCGGTTTTAAAATCGGGGATAATCCAATAGGTAACTAGGGCAAGTAAAATTCCAACAAGAGCAAAACATTCAATGACCACCTGGCCTCCGAAAGCATCGCGCATCATGCTTACCGGCGTTCCGCCGTAAATCGCCCCCAAAAGCCCAATTGTCACCGAAATGCTCAGCATACGGGCAAAACGGGCCTCGCTAAACGTGATCCGAATGATCTTAAAAAGTCCCAAAATCGCCGCAGAAGAACCAATCCCAATCAGTAAGCGACCAATCAGTGGATAGATCCAGTTTTCGGCAAAAAGGAGCGGCGTTAGTCCAATCGAGATCAACAAAAGCGAGGCCGGCATAATCTTTTTTGGCCCTACCCTATCGAGTAATAGCCCCATCGGTAGATGAAACAGCGAATAACCAATGTAGTAAATGCCAGAAAATTGGCCAAAGGCAGCCGCCCCAATATTGAACTGCTGGCAGATATCTTCTAATAAAATGCTCGGGATCACACGTAGGATATATTGGTAAGCGTAAAAGATGGAAGCGGCCATCCACACCATCCAGAGAACGGTTCGGGACTTAGAAAGTTGGGTCATAAAAATTCCTTCATAAAGAGAGCTCTTTTGGGTTTAGAAATGTTAAAGGGTTTTGTAAAGAAATTAAATGAATGTCTGTGCCTTACCGGCACAGAAGGAGGAGGGCTCTTGCGTGTAGAATTACCATATTTTTTCGCATGCGCACTAGCCTAGCAGATGAGCCAAATTTTCAGCAATTTTTTTTGAATTTAATCTTTTTTAAATTCGTCTTCTTTAGCACATTTTATTGCCAGCTGTTTTGCTTGTCTGAGAGCTAGGAAAAAATCATCTAAGGGAAATATAATATTCTCTGATATTGGACGCATTTCTACCTCCATATTATCTATTCCATTATCATAATTAATAGATGCAATCGTTTCCATGTCATAACTAACGTCAATTACCATACCCTCAAAATCTAAATCACTACACATTTCTATTGAAAATCTTTTATTCATACTGCTCTTCTATGAATCCCCTAAAACTACCATCCTTTTTAAAAATTGCCAATGAACTTTGTGACTTGACGGTATACAGTTCGTGATTCATGAATGATATACTGTCTTCGGAACCATCTGTTCAAAATTCGCTAGACTTCGCAAAAAATCCTATATATACTCCCTATTCTTTCAAGTCCAAGAGGAGAACTGAAATGCGAAAGCTAGGATTTATCGTCCTGTGTCTATTTAGTGGCGCCATTGCGGCCGAAACGATAGGAAATGTTGAGTTTGAATTTCCCCCATCTCCCTATGAATGGGTTTTATTCACCGACACGAGTACCTATTCAAATCCAGAGCCAATTACTGTAAAGATGTACACACATAAAGTGGGAAATACGCTCGAATTTTTCTCCGCGACAACCCTATTCGATGAAGAGGGGGATGTTGATGAGGAGGACGATTTGGATGATGACGCAGAGCCATTTCCTACCTCTGAATTCGCGCAGCGGTTTATCAATGACCTATTTGGAGGCTATTTCCCCAATCATAGGATCTCTATTTCGAATTTGACAGAGACCAATGATGAGGGACTTTTGGAATGGGAAATGAGCGATGGTGTCCAAATGATTTTCCATGGCATTTGCAGATATATGAGAGTCAATCAAAAAGATGTGATTTTAAGTTATGCGACCATCTCTCCTAAAACAGCGGAAAATAGCGCCATTTGGATTGATACTCTCAATCGCGCAAGACCGATGAATTGATCTGATTTTTTTTAAGCCATTTGTTTAAACGGCGGATCATATGCGCCTCTCTTTGGTCAACTAAAGAGGGCGCGTACTCACATTTTCCAAAGTCGATAATCACCGCCTTTCCATCGATAAATCCGTAATTGTGACCTAAAGAATCATCTAAATTGGCAATTCCCAACTCACCCATCTCTTTGAGAAGTGCATAAAAGGATTGAATGAGATCAATTCGCTCTTTGGACGGGGCATTTCGGATCGTTTTAAAAAATGGATCTGCTCTTTTTTGGAGAATAAAGGGAGTATGGGTAGGATCTAGAGAGTGGCTTCTTCCCCATTGATCTTTAAGGAGAATGTGTTCCATAGGCTCTAAATCTAAATGGATATTTATAACCCCTGTCAAATGGGGCAACGCGTTAGCCATTTTGTAAGCAGAAAATGTATTTTCTATATTTTCGACATTCTTGAAGAGTTTTAAGACCGTAGTTTTATCTTTACTTAAAAAGACATACGATTGGGTCCCTTCTGCTAAAAAGGTAAAGGGGGGGCTTAAACATGGGAAATGGTTGCCATTTTCCAAACTGGAATATGTCTTCACCTTACCCAATCGGAAAGGGGCAATTTCGCTATAAATAAAAGGAAGAATTAAAAAGAAAAAAGAAATAAACATCCAATTAAGGATGATATTTCTTTTTGATCGCAAAAAGATTAGGCTCAATTTTTTTTCGGGTTTGTTTATCCATCCGATCGATCATCAAGACCCCATTGATATGATCATTTTCATGCATCGTCACTCGGGCCCTAAATTCATCGAGAACTTCTTCCACCCACTCCCCTTTTAAATTCATATAGCGAATATGAATTGTTTTCGGACGGATCACCTCAACATAGAGTCCCGGTAAAGAGATACACCCTTCCACCATAACGACTTTTTCTTCCGATGGATTCGAAAGGGTGGGATTGATGATCACCTCAGGTTCTCCGAGAATGTAGCCTCCCGTCCCATCGATCCTCTCGTCGCGGATAATAAAAATGCGAAGCAAATGACCGATTTGAGGACCCGCTAACCCAACCCCATTTGCTGCGATCATCGTCTCAATCATATCTTTTGCAAGCTGCTCTATTTCTGGAGTGATTCTCTCAATAGGCTCCGCTTTTTTGCGCAAAATAGGATCGTCGTATCTTCGAAGTTGGAGTTTGGCCATTACTCAACAGTCTCTACCGCTTCCACTGTTGCTTCAGGCGTTGCAACTGAACTCTCTTTTCGAGCCAACGCTCCGCTCCATAATGAGAGCACTAGGCAAACCGTTAAAAAAGCGCCCGATAAATAGGCTGTGAATTTTTTGAGAACATCCGCTGTTGAGGTTCCAAATAGCGAGTCGCTATTATCTCCCCCAAAAGAGGCCCCTAATCCCAAACTCTTCGCCTCTTGGATCAAGATCGAAAAACAGAGGATTACACACATAAATAAAAACAAAAATAGACAGATAAAAAATAAAGTTGTCATTACTCTCTCGTCACTTTACAGTTCAATACAATCTTGGCTAAAACTTGAGGATCTAAAGAAGCGCCTCCCACCAATACGCCATCAATATCTTTTTGAGAAATCAACTCGGCGACATTTTCTTCTTTGACGCTGCCTCCATACAAAATGGGGACATGGTCTCCTTTTTTCTTGCCATAGAGCTCGGCTAGAATTTTCCGGCAAAACGCGTGGGCCTGCTGCGCCATCTTAGGTGTCGCGCTCTTACCCGTTCCGATGGCCCAGACAGGCTCATAGGCCAGAACAATCTTTTCCGCCTCTTCTTTAGGTACCCCATCCAAGCCGATCATAATCTGTTCTCGAAGGACCTCTTCCATTCGATCCTGCTCTCTTTCCTCCATCGTCTCTCCGACACAAAGGACAGGGATCAAATCATCTTGCAAGGCTCTGATGACCTTTTTTTGAATGAAGTCGTTTTTCTCTCCAAACAACCGGCGCCTTTCCGAATGGCCCAATAGGACAAACTCAGCCCCCGCCTCCTTCAGCATCAAAGCGGCGATCTCCCCAGTAAACGCACCCTCTTTGGCATCATTCATATTCTGGGCGCCCACCCTGACTGCCGAGCCCTTAGCCGCCTTAGCCGCCGTTGTAATCGAAGTAAAGGGAACGGCTAGAAAAATCTCTGGCTCGGCTCCCTCCACTAGAGGAAGCAGCTCTTCGATGTAAGCGGCCGCTTCATGGGCCGTCTTATACATCTTCCAATTCCCAATAACCATTACTTTACGCGTCATCCAATACCATAAATTTTTCTTCCAGATGACCCGAGTAGCGCCAAAAATGAAAGAGCAAAAGCGAGTTAGCTCCTTGATAAAAATTTTTTACATAGGCCGAAGCCGCTTTTCTATTCGGGTTCAGAAAGAAGTGAGCGCAATGCGGTATTGACTTTTTCTACTAAATTTGAGACTTCCTGCAATGAATCCCTATTTTCTTTTTGAAGAACAGTATATTTCTCCACAGCTTGTTTACAGGCTTGTCCCTCTTTTTCGATTTCATTCAAGGCTTGGCGAGTATTTTCTAACTCTTTTAATAACAATTGAGCTTCTTGGTACGCAGTCAGACGAGAAATCATGGAAAAATCGTTACTCCTTAAAAATTTGAAAAATCATTTAGAAATTTTTACTCCTAAACTATCTAACACTTCTACCAACGATTCCAATTGCATCTTTAAAATAGCAATTGTATTCGCATCGGCTTCTGCAGAACTAACCGTTTTGTTATACAAGGCAGTCAAATCTTGATATTGCTTGGTTAGTCTAGTGACTTGCCCCTCCAAGGCTTTTTGCTGCTTCTTTAATTTTTCAACAGCAGCAGCTTGTTCCTCTTCTTTTTTTCGTTGATTTTCACACACTATCCACGAAAATGTACCGGAGGTGGGAGAATCTCCAAGCGATTCATAATAGCCCCAACCGCCATAACTTTTGTCATAACTCTTTGGCACTTTCTCTGGAATGGGAATGCCGCTTGGTTTTAACCATTGATTTACTAACACATCGTAATTACACCCTTGTACTTCATTAAACGGAACCATAATGGGTTTTATAACTGGGGCTATCATAAAAGTCTCATTCCTCTTTAAAAATTTGAAAAATCATTTAGAAATCTTTATTCCCAAACTATCTAATACTTCAACTAACGACTCCAATTGCATTTTTAGAATAGCAATTGTATTAGCATCGGCTTCTTTAGAACTAATCGCTTTGTTATAAAGGGCAGTCAGATCTTGATATTGTTTTGTGAGTCTAGTGACTTGCCCTTCCAAGGCTTTTTGCTGCTCCTTTAACTTGTTTATAGCGGCTATTCGCGCCTCTTCCTTTTTTCGTACGTGTTGATTTACACACCAACTATATGCATCCGAAGTAGGAGAGCCTAGTGCATGTTCGTAATCCCAAAGATTTTGCGGCAATTCATCAGGAATGGGAATTCCCTGCGGCACAAGCCATTGATTTACCAATACATTGTAATCAACGCCTGATGCTTGATAAAACGGAACCATTTTCATACTTATCATAAAAAAATCTTATGTTTTTGCTTGTAATTTTTTAAGTAACGCTCGTTTTAATCTATCTGGATCTTGAAGAATCTCCCCAAGAGTTTGAGAAGCCCTAGAAAGTCTGGCCCGTTCTATATCTACTTGGTGAAGCGTTTCCTCAAGACGTTGAGAACTTTCACTTAAGTCATTAAAAGTTTTCTCTGTTTTTTGTAGATTTTCTTCGATTGCTTCGACCATTAAAATCATTTCAGGCGAAATGATCGGTCGATCAGGATGGGCCTTAGGACTAAAACTTCGCAAAGTAACAAACGAGTTTTGCTGCATGAGCTCCATTAAAAATGGAGGAAAATCAAAATACGAATCTGTAGTCGCAATTCTGTGAGACCAATCTACGATCAAATCTTCGTGATATTCTTCCATTGTTTTATAGGGATCAATGAATCCCTTTTCTCTTGCAAGGCAATAAAGCGCTGGCAAATCAACTGCGTATTTAGCAGCTAATCTTTCTAATTCTTTCGGATCTATTGCAGGTGGCGGCGGCTCATGTCTGTGCTTTTTTTTCTTTTTCAGGCCTGTCGCTCGCAAGAATCTTTTGACGGTGTTCTCCGGCATATTTATGAAAGACTTAAATAATTGTTTGGAGGTTCTTTCAGGATGCCTGATTAAAGAAACCCCTAATTTAACTGCACTTTTTACAACCGTATAAGGCATTTTCACAAGCTCGCGAGCGCCTCGTCCCGGTTTTCGCGCAAATTCGCACACCCAGCTTACGCTATCCATAAAGGTCATGATGCTTCCAACCGCAGCCAAAGCCCCCATGTAGTTAGCCGCAGGATTTTGCAAAAAATGTTCTATATTTCGGACGATTGTCTGAGGGTTATTGAGAATATTTTTCACATGTTGCACGGGCTGTCTAAACAGCTCAGAGACGATTTGAATGGGCGCTTCCTCCGGATTTTTTGCCAAACACTGGACGATTTCATTCAACCTTTGAAGCTGATCCATCGCCGGAATGACACCTGTGATCTGTCCCGTAAAATTCAAGATATTTTGACCAAAATCTTGTACAACTTCCTCTTCGAAATAAAAAGGCTCCTCTTCTTCCAAAACTGAATCAACTGCCACCGGTTGAAAAGTATCGATGGGCTCACTCAAAGAAGGGAGAGGGTCATTCGCGCTATAGTGGATCATTTCCGGCTGGAGATCCGCACTGCAAGGCACCCAACCTGGAGGATAAAGGTGATCCCACTCGGGATAATGACTCTCTGGGAACTTGAATTGGAATGGCAGAGGAGCAACTTGGAAATCAGTGTCTTTATAGGTTACTAATAAGTCGATCTGTTGTCGCAGCGCTTCAGAAGCCACCAAAGGAGCTGCGCATTCAATCATCCTTTGAGTCCTCCCTATGCTCTTTCGAGTAATTTCATAGATTGGGTAGATCTCATCGTCCTGCCAAAAATGTTTTTTTCTCATAGGAGCACTTTTCCCTTTTACAGGATATTGCTTTGCAATGAATGCTTTAAATTTTGGATTCTGTGGTTCGAAATGTAAAAAAATACGTTTGGCGCCGAGCTGTCTAGCAATTTCTTGGATTGCACTTATTGCCGCCTTTGAAGTGCAATAGGGTGTGTGACCTATGATTTGCGAGGAATCTACACCCCAATTATTGCGTTTTCCCTTTTGAATGAGTTCTAAATAAAAAAGAATCGAATTTTGTGTTCCACGTATATAACGGTATCGTATAAATCCTTCAGCAGGGGTGTTCATTGCAAATCTGTATGTGATTTCTCGACTCAAATAAGGTGAAAAGCAAAACTGCTCCATTATTGAGCCTGACTTTTTTGCTATGATTTGAGCGCCAAAATATTTCGCCGCTTTAAAAGCAGATTTTGCAATTGTACCGACTGCGCCTGTTCCACAGGAAAGAGCGACTGATTCTACGCTATCGAGAAAGTAGGATGTTTCTTCTCTGGAGATGTTAATTTTTTCGAAATCGTACATGACTTCAAACCTGGTTGCTTTCCATGTTTTACCTAGTTGAGACTTGTGCCAACTGTCATGGATCATGACGCCAATTTTTTCTATGGCTTCTTTGGCAGCAGGATGGCTGCTCAATGCCAATTTTAAGAGGCCATCAAACACTACACCCACGGCTCTAGCGGGAAGACTCGCTGCATTGACGATATTCATTCCCGATTGAAGATACTCTCTAACAACCGCTTGCTCACTATTATTTACAGTCATCGAAGACTCCGGCCCTAAAAACGGGCAAGATTTTAAACTCTAGCCAAACTTTTTGTCTATACATTCCCTGCTATCTTGACCGGATTTGCCGAATCGGTGACAATCGAGGGGATGAAACCCCTCACTATCTCTGAACTCACCTTAGCGATCAAATCGCTCTTAGAGCCCAACTTCCGATCGATTTGGGTCCAGGGGGAGATCTCGAATTTTAAGATGCAATCGTCGGGCCATTTATACTTTAGCTTGAAAGATGCGGGGGCGCAACTTTCGGCTGTTTTGTTTAAGGGCAATGCCGCGCAGCTGGCTAGAATGCCTAAAGATGGCGATCAGGTGATAGCGACGGGAGAGCTGAGCCTCTATGCTCCACGGGGCAGTTATCAGATGGTGATCCGCGAACTTCAATTTGTAGGTGTCGGCGAACTGCTTTTGAAATTGCATCAGCTAAAAGAGATGCTTCAGGCGAGAGGTTGGTTTGATAAGGAGAGGAAGAAGCCTTTGCCTAAACTGCCAAAGAGAATTGGGGTGGTGACGAGCCCTGCGGGAGCGGTCATTCAAGATATCTTGAATGTGCTCAGCCGTAGATTTCGAGGCTTTCATGTGGTGCTGAACCCAGTGAAGGTGCAGGGAGAGGGGGCGGCGGGAGAGATTGCGCAGGCCATTGATGATTTCAATCGGTATGATTTGGCAGACGTTTTGATTGTCGGAAGAGGCGGGGGAAGCATTGAAGATCTATGGGCGTTTAATGAGGAGAGGGTGGCTAAGGCGATTTTTGACTCAAAGATTCCCATCATCTCGGCGGTGGGTCATGAGACAGATTTCACGATTGCCGATTGGGTAGCCGATGTGAGAGCGCCGACACCCTCGGCTGCTGCAGAGATGGCCATTGCGGAGAAAACGAATTTATTGCGATTTTTGCGCGATAGTAGAGGCTCGATTGAGCAAAATGTTCGAAGGCAATTGGCGCAAATGAGCCAAAGGCTATCTTTGGTCCAAAGACATCCCTTCATCGCCTCGCCGAGGGTGTTGGTAGAATCGAGAGCGCAAGCGATTGATATGGTCGAAGAGGGCATTCTCAAGGCGATGACTCTCAAGATGCAAAAAGATAGACTCAAACTCCAGGGCTATGAGCGGCAGTTGGCTTTATTGGAGCCGACCCGAAAGCTGCTTGAATGGAGGGGGCAATTGAAGGCGATTTCTGAGAAGATCCCTTTGGCCTTAAATCAGCTTTTGAATGGAAAGCGAGAAAGACTCCAAAGGTTAGCGAGTCACCTACAGTCAATCAATCCCCATCAGCTTTTGAAAAAAGGGTATAGCATTCTCTTTGCGGAAAACGAACATTCGATTATTCTGTCTAAGAGTGAGCTTTGCCCTGGAAAACGTATTCGAGCGCTTTTACACGACGGGGAACTTAGCGCAACAGTGGATGAGATACGATGACAATTCCGTTTGAGCAGGCCTTTGAGAGGTTAGAGCAGATTTTAGAAAAGATGAATAGCGGCAAGGCATCGCTTGAAGATTCACTCAAACTCTTTCAAGAGGCAGAAGAGCTCATACGCAATTGCAACGCGAGATTAACCAGCTCTGAGCAACTCATCGAATCGCTCATTAAGCAACGGGGCCAAGTTGTTCTCGATGGAGCGCAAAAACCAGTGGCCGAACCGTTTATTAAAACATGATGATAGCGCTATTTCCAAATGAGCAATTCAAACAATCTTTCGATATTGCAACCAATATCTCCGATTTTTTGAAAGATCAAGGGATCACGGTTGTGGCAGAAGATGGAAAGGCTGCAGCCATTGGCGCAAATCCCCTCTCTTCGATCGATCCGACCCAGATCCAATTTTTAATCACGATGGGTGGAGACGGGACGATTTTGCGCATCTGCCGCGAATTTTCCCATCTCAATGCCCCTATTTTAGGGATCAATCTAGGTCATCTCGGATTTATGGCGGATGTGCCCGTATCC
>Ga0105239_10006596_pt1 | contig 13441 bp, 14 predicted proteins | sample KBSC44metaG_FD_92761 | JGI IMG/M metagenome (GOLD analysis project Ga0105239, IMG submission 92761) | Corn rhizosphere microbial communities from Kellogg Biological Station, Michigan, USA - KBS C4-4 metaG | ecosystem: Host-associated > Plants > Roots > Rhizosphere > Soil | place: Michigan, USA... | reverse complement strand
AGTCCGCGATCTTTGAATAGCGCCAGCTTGTAGATGATCTGCTCGATATCGCGGCGCATCATTGGCTCGCCGCCCGTCAGACGAATTTTCTGAATGCCCAGCTCGACGAAAATGTCGCAGGCGTACTCGATCTCTTCGTACGACAGCATCTGCTCTTTCGGAGCGATTGGCGGCTCGCCGTGTGGCAGACAGTAAAAACATTGAAAATTGCAGCGGTCAGTCAGCGACACACGGAGGTCGCGAATTGTCCGATGGTAGGAGTCTTTGAGAACGCGGTTCATCACCGCCATGATAAGCCGTGGCAGCTTGTGAGTTCAAAGCGGCACGATTGTCGGAATTATGGCAAGCCGAGTTCGCCTTTCGGACCGCCGTTCCATACCAACTTGCCGCCGACTTCATCGTTGAGGTTGTTAAGATTGGCGCCGAGCAGAATCATTGCTGTTTTCAAGGCTTGAATGGAATCACGGCCGTGTCCAATGTGCGTCTCCTGATTACCGATCCCGATTATTTGATACGCGCAGAAGTAATCTGAGGAATCCGCGGATGGTTGAGGTTTGCCGATGAACACGCTGACCGGCCGCTTGTTGCCCTGTTCATCGACGACGTGCAGCATGCGCGAGGCGATTATTTCGCCGATACTTTCAAACTCCATCGAACTTCCCCTTGAACTTCGAATCGTAAACCGCCAAACGGGCAATCTAATGTGCAGCGCGAATGCGCGTGGGAATAATCCAAGCCGCCATCGGCGCCCTCTCACCGCCCGATCCGATCCAACCAGACAGCCGCGTGACAACCATCGGTGCTTTGTCAGAAAGTTTCTCCGTAGAATGCGAGAAGTTGCGAGTCATCTTCTGTTTTGAATTTGCATTCGTCATGTCCGTGATCCTTTCAGCTTTGAGCTGTATCTCTAATTGACGCTCATCAAACCGGCGCTGGCAGTAAATCCGACGCCGAAGCCAACCACCATGGCGGGGCCAGCCCATTCTTTTTTGGCTGCCAACATAAAGCCGGTTGAAGCACTTGAAAGATTTCCAAAGTTCTCGAGCACGTCGTAAGACTTGTGCACTTTCGTCGAATCAGTATCGAGATGCAGTTGCGAACAGACGCCGTCAAGAATCTTCTTGCTCCCGGTATGAATCAGACAATCGTCAACCTGGCTCAAATCAGATACCGGCGACATCGGATTGTGAAGGACGTCGTTGACGGTGGTGACCGCATAATGCGCGCCGCGCTGTGGGACTGCCGGGCGCATGAAATACTGCGGCTTGCCGTTCAGAGCCGGGTGCGAGCTACGGTTTACCATCGTAAGCAGATTCACGTCTTCGGGCGAGTCGTTTGTTAGGTGGCAAATTGGTCCGAACGTCGGCTTGCCTGACTGGTCCGCGCCGAGCAGTAAAGCCACAGCGCCATCGCCAAAGAGCATTGATTGGATGGCGAGCGTCGTTTCAGTTCGCTCGCTCTCGAAGCCGGCGTCATCAAGCTTGCCGTTCTTGCGCATGCGCGCAACTTCGCGAAATCCAAAATACTCGTCGCGCAGCAACGGGGCGACGTAGGGCGTGTGCGCTTCAGACATCAACACGATTGCCATCTTTCCCGGATTCGCGGCGAGATACCATTGCGCAACTTCCACCGACTTCAACATCACTGAACAACCTTGCGATTGCATGCTGACTGTCGACAGAGAGCGCGGCAGCAAACCGTGTGTGCGCGCCATCACTTCCGAAGCCAAACACGGCAGCATCTGTTCCGGTGTGTTCGTTGCGGCAATCAACAGACCGATTTGCGAAGGATCGCCACCCCACTCCTCGATGCAGCGGCGCGTCGCATCGACACCGAGGTCGGTCGTTGAGCTCGTCGAATTCATCGGCGCACCCATCAGGAACTCTGCGTAATTGTTCATCGTCGAATAACGATTCTCGACGCCAAGAGAACAGATTGAATTGATTAGTTCGGGCGAGAACTTGTGCATCATGGTAGCGACAAGTTCCGTGGTGCTGAATTTGTTTTGGGGGGTTGCGGTGCTTGCTTGAACCAGGCTAATCATTGTTTCTTCTCCCGTTTGAAACGCTGTCTGAGAACGCTGAAGTACCCGATTCGTTTACAACGCCTGTGCCATGCGGAATTCACTGCGCATGCTGGAAGCTAACTTCAAGCATTTGTTCATTTAGCACGCATGCGGTAGCTACGTCGTCTCGGTTCGGAAGAATGCGCTAAATGTTTACTGAGTATCCAGTGAAAGGGAAGCTGCGAAGCCGTCCGGAGATCAGCGGCCCGCATTAGGAGGATTTCTTAGGGAAAGGTTGGCAATAACGCGCGGATCTTCAACCGCCTCGTCCACGAAAGTTAATGAACCGCACTGGCAACTAAGTAATCACTGTTCACCTAGTACCCAGCACTCTTCGCACATTCAGAGGCTAGAGTTGCGCGGATTCGGAGGCTGAAAGGCCTTGGTTGATTGCTGCTCGCAATCTATCGCCGCTGTGTTGAGCTGAGTAGCCAACCCAACGAGTAAGGACGTGACCATCAGTGCCGAGCACAAGCGTTTGCGGAACGGCATTGCGTCCGTTCATCAGCACGCGGGCGGTTTCACGATCTGCCCAACCGATGCGAAATCCGAAATGAAAGTCGCGCGCAAACTTTTGCACCTTGTCACGTGTCGCGACCGGATCTTCAGTAGTGAGCGCAATGAATTCGACAGCGCGACCGGTGAATTCCTTTCGCACTTTTTCATAGTCAGGCACTTCGCGACGACAAGGCCCACACCATGTGGCCCACATGTTGATGACAATCACTTTGCCGTTGAAGTCGGCAAGGCGAAAAATACTATTGTCAATTCCCTGAAGTTTGTGATTGAGCAAAGCTTCCGGCAAAGCACTCGCGTTTGGTGGTCCAAGTGGCACCTCGTCTGATTCGGTACGCACGGATTCCTCAACCGGGGCTGGTGGCGGCGGAGGTGGCGGCGGATTCTTGAGCTTACGTCCTGACTGCGCGGTGACACTCGAAACGATAAGAACGAAAACAGAAACGTGCAGGAAGAACTTTCTCATAACACACTTCCTTACTTGCCGGCAGGTAAGGCCATGCGGCCGATCGCGCTTTCCCCTATCGACCCAAAATACAGGCTGCCATTGTGTTCGACAACATTCGCGATCTCGGCGAAGCAGTTAGGCGAAGGGTCCTGCAAATTCTGAATGACTTTTCCATTCGCATCCAGCGCCAGCACAAATGCGTAGCGTCTGATCGCCGGCTGCATGAAATTCGGCAGTCGCATGACCGTCTTGCGCAGAAACGGATGTCGCAGAAGGTAATCGAGCGTAGCGTCGCGCCGGTTCACGATCGCCAGCCAAAACAGGCCCTTTCCATTCGAAGAGATGCCGTCGGGAAAGCCCGGCAGGTTTTCGATAAATGTTTCCGATTGACCGCGCTTATCACCCGTCAACCACACCCGGCGAACGCTGTACGTGCCGGTTTCATTCACTAACACGAATGACTGATCGGGACTGACGGCCACGCCGTTCGCAAAGTAGAGATCGCGGAGCACCGCGCGCGTTTTCCCCGTCGTTGGATCGTAAGTAAGGAGTCGTCCGTTCGGGCGATGCTCAAGCAAGTCAGCTTTCAATTCCGTGAGCGGAAACTTGTAAGACGCGTCAGTGAAATAGATTGTCCCGTCGCCAGCGATGTCCAGATCGTTCGTGCAGTTAAACGGCACGCCGTCCGCCTGATTACTGAGAATCGTGATGCTGCCGTCCGCAGCTATCGACAAAAGTCCTTTCACGGCATCAGCGACGATCAGATTCCCATGTTGATCGAACTTCATCCCAAGTGGGCGCCCATACGTCTGTGAAAATACTTCCGGTCGCGTGCCGTCAGCCTGCATGCGATAAATATGTCCGTCGAGGACGCCAGTATAGATTCGCCCCTGACTGTCGATCGCGACATCTTCCGGCGCGAACGAATTGACGGACAGCCGCTCAATCCTGGCGAGTTCGTTGTTTTCCGCGTAAACGCCGGAGGTATCAGGCGCGGGTGGATTCCAGGCGACGGGATCAATCGGTACCGGCCAAAACAGGAGATATCCGACGATGCCCAAGATGGCCGTGATCAGGACGCGAAGGATGACGATACGTTTCATTTGGGGGACGTACTTGTCAACGGCGACTGTCGTTCAGCGACCTCGCAGGTTGAGTCTTCAAAACAAAGAACTATGACAATGAAAACGGGCCGCTGCGCTGCGCGCCCTCACCCTAACCCTCTCTCAGCGGGAGAGGGCATTCACCGCTCGCCGCGCGCGATTTCTACTCTAGTTTCGAGTTCGACCGCAAGCTTGCGGATGCCCGGTTGGCCCATCGGCTCAATTAGGCGCAACGCTTCATCCAGCACGCGTCGTTGATGCTGCGGCCAGTTGGGCTCGCCTACTACGCTACCTAATTTGCCATTGTAGTAAGCGGCGCGCGGTGGACGCGCACTTTCCAGAGTCTCACGGTCGACGCCGAGTGTCATCGTCGGTAGACCAGTCTGCTCAATCGCGCGCGCCGCGAGGGCAACTGACTGATGACAAAGGCGCGACGCGGGAATCAATAATGCAACCTGCACATCGTATCGCGTTAGCCGCTCAATAATTTGTGGAATCGTCTGTTCAACGAAGGTGGCGGCGTCAGGAATGAATCCGCAAAAACTCCAGAAAGCCGGGGCAATCTGGCCGATGATGCGATTGCTCGCGAATTCGCGGAGCCGATCGATCGGAACCTGTACGTTCGGATCTTGTTGCACAAGCGTCGACTCGTATCCGCGAGCCGAGAATCGCAGGTCCTGCAAATCGATATCCGTCGGAATCTCGCGCAGTTCGAAGTCTCCGCCAGGCGCGTTCGCATCGAATGGCTGGGTACCGTCGAGGTACGCTCCCGCCGAGACGATTACGGCGAGGTTTGTCATCGTAATCGCGCGTCGCGCGGGCGTGAATGGCGCGCGTGAATTCTCGATGAATGGGTAGGTCTTCAGGTCATCAGATGCGCCCGATTTCGATCGCCACGAGTTGTATCGCTCGCGCCATTGTTCTGATCGTTCGAGTATTTCCATGACCTTCCTTATTCCTGCCGCTTCACTCTGCGTTGGCAATGGCCATAATACATTTCGTTTTCACGCAGTAACAATCCGCGCGAGCGAGTAGCGGGAGAGCGGCGCCAAACCATGCAGACCATGAGATCGTCAGGCTTAGTCATGCGAGATCTTTCGCGAAGGTTCTCGGCCCCGTCCAATCAACACAAAGGCCACGGTGGCCGCCAAAATAGCGACCGCAAAGAGCAGGACAGAATAGCGATGCAAGCTATCAAATGCGATTCTTCGTTCGTCGCTCGGCGGAATTTGATCGATAGGCAGTGCCATAGCGGTGCGCAGGACCGCGATGCGGGCGGCTATTACCCAATGCCCCACGGCAGTCGTAGTCGCCAGCACGGCCAGCGAGATCAAATGAGCCAGTCTCGGAATTAGGGTCTGGCCGACAGTCAAAAAGAAACTCATGACCAGCAAGAAAATCGCGATTTCAAAACCCGCGCGATTCAGCGTTGACAGCAATGGTGAGACAATCGAGCCTGCGAGGGAACTCGCATTCGCGAGATCTGCGCGGCGCAACACGCCGAATACGTTTGGTGCCACCGAAGCGCTAAAGAAAACCGCAGCGCCCAGCCACATTCCCAACAATAACAGCGCCAGAATTCTAATTATTCTCACAGTTGAGTCACGATCGTCGTCGCCAGCCGAATGACGGGAGATTGGATTTCGGGTTGCTCAATTTCACGCGGATCAGAAACGCTCAACAACCACGATAGGGCTCGATCAAGCTGGTCCTGATAATCGATCAAATCGAGCGACATGAAAACCTCAACACCAAGTTTCGCGAATTTGTCCTTAGCCGCCAAATACATTTGTCGCGCCGCGCCCGGTCTTCCAATTTGCAGATGATGAAACGCGACTGCTGATTGAATCATAGCCTGAAGAAACAGCTTCTCCTGCGGATCCACCGGCCCCATCCAGCGCTCTTCCCACGCATCGTGCGCTGCGTGAAACTCGCCGGCATTGTAGAGATCGATACCGGCCAGGTACTCGATGGGATACGCGAGCACGTGTTCTGCGGAATACGCCGGCGCTGCCGTCATCTGCATGAAAGCATTGTAGTCGATGACGACCGCACAATGTATCGTGCGGGCCAAACAAGTGTGATGAAGAGCAACGAATACTTCGATGGAATTATCGAGCGGATCGGGTGCAAGGGCGGGAGTGCGAAAAGTCGAGTCCAGAGTCCCGCGTCCAAAGTCAGTTAAGCAGACATTGGACGTTGGACATTAGAGGTCGGACTATTTCTTCGGAAAGTAGCCTTCGCGCGCGCGCACGCGAAGTTGCGCGCGTGTCGGCGACGTTACATTGATGCGTCGAAACGCAGCCGCGCCGGATTTATTGTCTGAGTAATATTGAATCAGATACTGGCTGCGAATCTCCGAAGCGATTCGGTTAAAGATCGCCGGCAGATCTGACTCGGCCGCGGGGACAAATGCGGCGCCGCCAGTCGCAGTCGCAAATAGCTGCATCGCGTTCTGGGCGCGTGTGCTGATGATGTTCAGCTTATATCCCTCGCCGCTCGGATTGATGGAGTAAAAGACCAGGTTCGCCTTTTGCACTTCCTGGCGTACTTCCGCCTGTGCTTTCGCATGTCCCGCCTGAAGCGCGGCCTCGTTCGCGGCGCGAATACGTGCGCGCCCTTGGGCATCGACACCGTCCTCGTTTTTTGTGGCGTTGTAAGCCACGATTGCCGAATCGCGCACTGAGTTGCTGAAATTATCTTCACCGTCGGAAATCACCACCATTACTCGGCGGGACCGTTCGGGCGTGTTCGCGGCAAGGTAGCGTGCGGCCGTGGCGACGGTGTCATAAAACGCAGTCGGGCTTGGCCCTGTAGCAGCGCGGAAGCTAAGAAGTTTCATCGTGGCGACATCAGCGGAAGCCGGGGCTTGCTCGAGGCGCGGCGTGCGATCGATCGCGAACAATGTTGCATGGTCTCCTTGCCTCATCACCTGTTTTAAGAAGCTGGTGGCAGCCTGCACTTCAAAACTGAATCGTTCACTGACGCTGCTTGAGACATCGATCAACATCGCGATATCGAGCGGCACCTGCTCGGGATCGCCAAGCTGCGTAATTTGCTGCGCGCGCCCGTCTTCTTCGAGTCGAAAATCACTTGCGGTCAATCCGAGCACCGGCTGGCCATTCGTATCGGTGACGGAAACGGGAACAACGATCAGGTTCGATGTCACCCGTACCACGTCTAACTCTTCCGGTGCTGGTGTCGGCGTAGGTTTCGGCTTGTAAATTGGACCCGGCGGTGGCGGCGGAAGCTGTGGAACTTTCTGTGCGACAACTGGTCGTGCGAGAAAGACCGTCGCACAAAAAAAGAAAGCCAGCGCGATGAACGCCGGCTTAAATTGTCTTGCGTTAGTTCTAAGAATCATCAACCAACCCTTCATGCCGCCGTTAAGACGTGTCGGGGATACGCTTTGTTAGACGCCGTGTGACGGCACGATCGTTGGCAAATATGGGCGCAATCGGCTGAGCCGAATTGCGCCCAAAAATCACGCGCGCAAGTTGATTGCTTGCGATCGTTAGTTACCGCTCGATGTTTTCATGGTCGGGCCCGGCTGGGTCAGTCCCTTGTTCACCAGCATCTTCACTTCGACGCGACGGTTCTCGGCGCGGCCGGTGCGGGTCGTGTTGTCGGCAACCGGATCGAGTTCACCAAAACCATATGGTGTCACGATACGGCGCAGCGGAATCTTGTGCTGCTCTACAAGATAAGTGATCACCGCGTCGGCGCGGCGCTGGCTCAACGCGCGATTTCGGGCAATGCTGCCGGTCGCATCCGCGTAGCCCGTCACTTCAAGCACGTAAGCCTTAGAGTTCAAGGCCTTCGTCGCGATTGCATCGAGCTTCTCTTTCGCGTCCGCATTCAGCACTGAGCTGCCCGTCCGGAAATTGACCGCCGTTGTTTCTTGCGGCGTGTAATCGTCCAACGCCGAGATGCGCTCGTTGGTTTGATTGACGCCCGAGACTGCGGCATCGGCAGTTTCCTGCGCTGCCTTCGCCCCGCCACGAGCCGCGTTGGAAATCGCCGCGAGTTCATCAAGCTGACCGGACATTTTCTGCGCATTTTGCTCGACGTCGCTCAGCCGGCCTTCCGCTGCCGAAGCGCGCTCTTCCAACGGAGTGGCGCGTGACTCAACCGCGCGCGCGGTGCGCAAGTCAGTATCATTGAAGCGAATTTTCGAGGCGACCAATTCACCGTTTGATCCGCCGCGGCCTTCCACTTCCAGGTTCAGTCCGCGAATGATGTTCGTGGCCTGGTATCGGGTGCCGCCGCTGAAAACGCCGCCTTTGCTTTTCACAGAAGTCTGGTCAGTCATCCGCACGACGGTATCGTTGCCGGTAAGATCGCGGACCGTGAACGTGTCGACGTCACGTCGCACCACCACACCTTTGATCTTCATCTTTTCGCCATTGGCGACTGAGCGGGCTCGAGTTGAATTGTTATCAGTTTGTGCAAGGGCCAATGGGGAAATAGTCAGCGCAAGCGTGAACGCAAGCGCAATTGACCGAAACGTTCTGCTATTCATAGTTAGAACTCCTTCAATTGTTGGTTAGGACGTCGCAACAGGCGCGTCGGGTTTATGCGAGTTCGACTAATCGATTCGCATTTTGCGTTGTCCGCTTCGTACAACTGCAGACGTGATTTCAAGGTGTTAACGGATAATGCCCATCAACTGGCGCGATGTTACTGCACAATGAAGCGAAGTCAAGCGCGATCTGCAGTGCTGACGCACTTACCAAGAATTCATCATTCGTTCGTTATTTGATCGCAACAGTGAGGGTAAGTGTTGTGAAAAGAAATCGCGAAAAACTTCAAAACCGGCAAGCGGTAGCGAGCGGGATCAGACCTTAATTCCGTTGAATGTTTTCGCGCTCACTAACCGATCGCGGTTCTGTAAGCGCGCTAGATAGCAAACTGCGCCGTTTCCAGATGCTCCTTGATATAGGCCAGGAACTTCTCGGCATCCGCGCCGTCGATGATGCGGTGATCGAAACTGAGCGCGAAATAAGCCATATGCCGAATCGCGATGTAATCCTCGCCATCAGGCGTGGTCAGGACCTTTGCGCGTTTTTCGATCTTGCCGACCCCCAGGATTGCCACCTGCGGTTGATTGATGATCGGCGTACCAAACAATCCACCAAAAACACCCGGATTTGTGATGGTGAACGTGCCGCCCGCGACTTCATCGGGCTTGAGCTGCTTCGTGCGCGCCCGATCGGCCAGATCGTTTGCGGCGCGTGCCAACCCGGAGATTGAAAGATCATCGGCGCGCTTGATCACGGGCACGATTAATCCCCCCTCGAGCGCGACGGCCATCCCAAGATTGATATCGCGTTTGTAGATGATCTGATCTCCGCTCACCTGGGCATTAAAGATCGGGAATTTGCGAATTCCGTCTGTCACGGCCTTGAAGATGAACGGCATGAACGTGAGTTTCGTGCCGGTGCGTGCCTGAAACGCTTTTCGATTCTCGTCGCGCAGCTTCGCGACTTTCGTCATGTCAATCTCGTAAACCGTGGTGACGTGCGCGGACGTGCGACGCGACATCACCATGTGATCCGAAATCTTCTTTCGCATCACACTCATCTGCTCGACGCGATCGCCCTCGCCCGGTTTCAGCACGGTGACGTGTTGTGTCCCCGGCGCTCCGATCGAAGGCTGTGGCGTGGCGGGTGCGGCCCCCGGTGTCGTCGCTCGCGCGGGAGCAGGCGCACCCGATTCGATGAAGCTCAGGATGTCGTTCTTGGTTACGCGACCGGACATACCGGTGCCTTCGAGTTGCGCGATGTCGATGCCATGCTCTTCGGCAATCTTGCGCACGAGTGGGCTTGACTTCGTCCTTCGCAGGTCTTCGGCAGCGGCCGATCCGCCATCATCATGCGACGCAGCGGGTGCGTCACGACGATGAAGTGGTTTTACTTCAGTTTTGCCGGGCGCCGGCGGAGCACCACGTTCCGTCGTTGTTATTGTCGGCTTTGGTCGTTCGATCTGTGGGGGTGGCGGCGGAGGTGCGGCTTCCGTCTTTGGTTGTTCCGGAGCGGGCGTTTCTTCTTCTTTCGCGGCGGCAGTTTCGACAACTGGTGTCGGTTGTTCTGCAGCTGCCGGCGGCGCCGTTGCGGGCTGAGCGCCAGCACCGTCGAGTACCGCGACGACCGTGTTCACTTCAACGGTTTCACCTTCCTGGTGTTTGATTTCGGTGAGCGTGCCCGCGGCAGGCGAAGGAATCTCCGCGTCAACTTTGTCTGTGGAGATTTCGAAGAGAGGCTCGTCGCGGTCAACATGGTCGCCGACGTTCTTCAGCCATTTCGTGATTGTGCCTTCCGCGATGGACTCGCCCATCTGCGGCATTACCACTTCAGTCGCCATTGTATTTAGTCCGTTGTCAGTGGTCAGTTGTCAGGTGTCGAACACCGATCCGGCAGCTGCCAATTGCAACTGACGACTGACAACTGACGAGTTATTACGCAGCCGCTGCAGTTTCTTTCTCTTCCGCGGTGGTCGGATCAATCGTGGTCCGAATTTCGGAAATCCGGTTTGCCGGAAAGCCGCCCTGCTGCGCATGCGCGCGGATCATGTCTTCGCTCGGCGCGATATAGATGCAGTAGACCTTATCGTCCGTGACGTAGCTTTCGACCCATTGAATTTGGGGCCCGAGGTTTTGCAGCGCGCTGCATGATTTCTGTGCAATTCCCTGCAATTCCCGCGGCGACAAGCTTCCGGCGCCGGGAATCTCTCGCTCAATAACGTATTTCGGCATGATCGGTTTTCCTCCTTGAGTTAGCCACAAAGACACAGAGACACAAAGATCGAAAAGGAATACATCCGCGAACCGTGCTCACAGCTTTCTCTGTGTCTTCGTGTCTTGGTGGCAAATTCTTTCTAATAAGCCGCCAGCTTTCGCGCCGCATCCAAGACGTCTTTCACTTGCGGCAAGTAATAGTCTTCGAGCGGCGGCGAGTACGGCACCGGCGTGTCGATCGACGCGACGCGCAGGACCGGCGCATCAAGCCATTCAAAAGCTTCCTGTGAAATGATCGCGGAAATCTCTCCGCCAATGCCGCCGGTCAACGAAGCTTCGTGCAGGATCAACGCGCGGCTCGTCTTCTTCACGCTCGAGAGAATCGTTTCTTTGTCCATCGGCGCAAGCGTCCGCAGATCGATCACTTCGGTGTCGAGTCCTTCCTTTTCCAGCTCTTCGGCCGCGTCGAGGGCAGTCAGCACTTGCGCGCCGAACGTGATGATTGAAACGTCTCGGCCTTCACGGGCAATGCGCGCCTTTCCGATTTCGACAATGTAGTCATCCTCTGGAAGTTCTTCCCGCAGACGCGGCAGCCGGTAAAGTTTCTTGTGCTCGAAATAGAGCACCGGGTCAGGATCGCGAATCGCAGCCTTGATCAGACCCTTCGCATCGTAAGCCGTCGATGGCTCGACGATCTTCAATCCTGCCGTGTTGAGGAAGAACGACTCTGCGTTCAGCGAGTGAAACGGCCCTGAGCGCACACCGGAACCGCACGGCCCGCGAAAAACTGCGGGAATACTGCCTCCCCAGCGGTAACGCGACTTCGCCGCGTAGTTCGTCAGCATGTCGAAGCCGCAGGAAATGAAGTCGATGAATTGGAACTCCGCAACCGGCTTCAGTCCCATCAACGCCGCGCCGCACGCCGCGCCGACGATCGCCGCTTCAGCAATCGGCGTGTCAATCACGCGCTCTTTTCCAAAATGATCGATCAACCCTTCCGTAACTTTGAACGCGCCGCCATAAACGCCGACATCTTCACCAATCAGAAAGACGGTTCCGTCGCGTTCCATCTCTTCCCAAAGGCCCTGGCGAATCGCTTCGACGATCGTCGCCTGCCCGCCACGCGGTGGACGCTCGAGTTTGGATAGTTTTTTCGCAGCAGTAGCCATTTAGTTTTCCAAAACCTTCGGGCGAAACGCCGGCGGCACGATCGAATTATCAAACACTCCGTAAACGGCGCCTTCGGCTTCCGGCATCGGCGAGCTTTCCGCCCATTCGGAATCTTCGTCAATCTCGCGCTGCGCGTCAGCCGTGATCTCGTCAAGCTTTTCTTTGGTCGCGATCTTCTTATCCAAAAGGAATCTTTCGAAGCGATCGACAGGATCGTTGTGTTTCTCCCACCAATCGATTTCGCCGTCGGGAACATAACGCTGATCGTCGTGCTCCGCATGGCCTTTGCGGCGATAAGTCTTCGCCTCAATCAGAACAGCGCCGCGGCCAGAGCGCGCGTAATCAACCGCTTGCTTCGTGACTTCATAGCACGCAATCACGTCGTTGCCGTCGACGATGTAGCCGGAAATACCGAACGCGGCAGCTTTCTCGGCGAGATTGCGCACGGCGGTCTGCAGGTTAGTGGGCGTCGAGTAGGCGTATTGATTGTGTTCCGCGATCACGATGAGCGGCAGCTTTTGCACGGCGGCGAAGTTCATCCCTTCGTAGAAGGCGCCGGTGCTCGCGCCACCGTCGCCGATATAGGCGAGGCCGACAATGTCTTTCTTCTGCAAGCGCGCGCCGAGCAGAATTCCCGTCATGACGGGAATCATGTCGCCGAGATGGGAAATCGGCCCGATGAAACCTTTCTCCATGTAGCCGAAGTGCACGTTGAGATCTTTGCCACCCGATGGCCCCCAAGCCTTCGCCATGTACTGCGCAAAGATCTCGCGCGGGCGAATGCCTTTAACGAAGCATGCTCCGAGATCGCGAATGATCGGCGTGATGAAATCATCCGGCCGCAGCGCATAAGCTGATCCAACCGCCGTGGCTTCCTGTCCGAGTGAGCGATAAACGCCGCCCACCACCTTCGTTTGCCGGTAGAGATTAACGATGCGTTCTTCGACGAGCCGCGTAAGTTTCAGGTAGCGGTACAAGTCGAGCATTTGCCTATCAGTCAGGGAAGACCCCGTGATGCAACTTAGCGCCTGGCCATCAGCAACCTTCCGCGGCGCATACTTTGTATTGATGCGCATTTGAAATGCGGGTCTGCGACGCGGTCCGCGTTTATGGTTCTGTTTCGTGTCCGACATTCTGTTTTCGAGTTAGCTAGTGAGCAACCTCTCGAGCCAGTGGTTGTCGCGCGGTGGTGATCCTCCTCCAGACATGTTCGAGGATTTTCTCCGCCTTTTGTGGGTTCAGGCGAATCGCGTCTGCCAAGAATCGCCGGGCCGACTCGTCCCCAAACTGCGTTTGACTAGGTCCGTGCCCTTTACCATCTAGATGACGCGGTAAGTCAACTCGTAGCGATACGTCAAGAATGACAGGGCCAATAGACACGCCAAACGGTCCTTTGCCGGGCT
>Ga0105239_10006594_pt1 | contig 13444 bp, 9 predicted proteins | sample KBSC44metaG_FD_92761 | JGI IMG/M metagenome (GOLD analysis project Ga0105239, IMG submission 92761) | Corn rhizosphere microbial communities from Kellogg Biological Station, Michigan, USA - KBS C4-4 metaG | ecosystem: Host-associated > Plants > Roots > Rhizosphere > Soil | place: Michigan, USA... | reverse complement strand
TCCCCCGTCGCTACGCTCGCCCCGGACGTCTCCCCCGTCGCTACGCTCGCCCTAGATGTTTCACGTGAAACAACGGGCGGCGCTGCGCCCCGCGCCACGTCCTGTGGGGGTGTCATCCTCTGCTCCTGCCCGATGGCCCCTTGGGGCTCGATCGTGATATCCGCTTCCCGCGTCGCGCTACGACCACGGTGGCGGGTGGAGTCAAATAGTCCACGCCACATTTCACCACCCCTATATCCACCGCACCCAATGAGTTCAACACTCGCCGATGCTCGACGACTTCATCCTCAGCCCGATCACCCTTCAAGGCGAGCATCCGTCCGCCCTCGCGCAACAGCGGCAGGGACCACCGAGCCAGCTTGTCCAAAGACGCGACCGCTCGCGAGGTGACTACATCTAGCTCCCCCAGCTCCCGCCGAACGTTGCCGTCCTCCGCGCGGCCGCGCACCACGACGACGTCGAGACCGATGTCCTCGACGACCTCCTTGAGGAACTCGGCTCGGCGCAAGAGCGGCTCGATCAGGAAGACCCGGGCGGCGGGGCGGGCAAGTGCGAGAGGGATGCCGGGCAATCCAGCCCCGCTTCCGACGTCCGCCACCCTCTCATCGTCCTCCACGAGCTCGGCGACCGCGGCACTGTTGAGCACATGTCGGTCCCACAGCCGGGGCACCTCCGCTGGCCCCAGGATCCCTCGCTCGATGCCGGCTCCCGCGAGGATTCCCGCGTAGCGCTCCGCCAGATGAAGTCGCTCGCCAAACACAGCAGCGGCCTCTGATGGCGTATCCGGAACCTCGCCATGTTTCACGTGAAACATCCTCCGGATCCGCCACCGGGCCGCTGCTGGGAACTACATGGTTGTAACTCGGGCCAATCAGTCAAGAAGAACGACTACCCGACGAGACGGCTCAGCGCCCTCGCTCTCGCTGTGCACGCCGTCGACGGCGGACACGGCGTCGTGCACGATCTTGCGTTCGAACGGGGTCATCGGGTCGAGCTGCTCACGCTGACCGCTCTCCAGGACGCGATGCGCCACGCGGTCGCCCAACGCGGCCAACTCGTCCCGGCGACGCCGCCGCCACTTGGCGATGTCGAGCATCAGCCGGCTCCGCTCGCCCGTCTTCTGGTGCACCGCGAGCCGGGTCAGTTCTTGAAGCGCGTCGAGCACCTCGCCCTTGCGTCCGACGAGCTTGTTCAGATCGTCGCCGCCGTCGATGCTGACGATCGCGCGGTCACCTTCGACATCCAGATCGATGTCGCCGTCGAAGTCCAGGAGGTCGAGCAGCTCCTCCAGGTAGTCGCCTGCGATCTCACCTTCGGCGACCAACCTGTCTTCGAGCGGCTCGACCTTCCGGTCCTCCGTCGCCTCGCTACGTTCGGTCGTTTCCGCTTCAGTCATGTTCGTCCTTCTTCCTCGTCCACCGGTCGGGCTGCGGTCGTGGGCCGCATTCGGGTCCGGTCAGGGCCTTCGCTTCTTCGGCCGGTTGTTGGTCCGGCGCGGTGCGCGATTGGGGGTCCCGCTGCGCGGGCTTCCGTTCTTGGAGCCGTTGGTGGCCGGGGCGTCGTCGACGATCTCCGAGCCCGTGGCGCTCTCCTCGACTGCCGTCGATTCGATCTCCTCGACGTCATCGACGGCGTCCTGCACGGCAGGCTTCGGTGCTGCCGCAGGCTTGTTCCGCTTCGGCTTCACACCGGGCGCTGGCGCATTCGATGCGCGGCGCTCGATCTCTTCGACCTTCTTGGCCTCTTCGCGCGCCTCGATCTTGCCGAACACGTAGTGCTGCTGGCCGTAGGTCCAGATGTTGTTGGCGACCCAGTAGAGAATGATCGCGAGCGGGAGGAACGGTCCACCGACCACCACGCCGAGCGGGAAGACGTACAGCGCCAGCTTGTTCATCATCGCGGTCTGCGGGTTGGCAGCCGCCTCGGGGCTCTGGCGTGCGACGGACGCGCGGCTGTTGAAGTGCGTGGCGACGCCGGCCAGGATCATCAGTGGCAGGCCAACCAGGATCACCGAGAGGCGATCGAATTCCTTGAATGCGCCGAGGCCCGCATTCTGGATCATCGTGGCGCCCAGCGGAGCGCCGAACAGGTGGGCATCCAGGAAGTGCCCGACGTCGGTCGCGCTGAAGAAGTAGTTGCCCAGCGACCGGTTCAGCTCGGGCGACAACTGCGGCTGACCGAAACCACCCTGAGTCCGGTTGAACGAGCGCAACACGTGGTACAGCCCGAGGAAAACCGGGATCTGCGCCAGCATCGGCAGGCAGCCGAGGATCGGATTGAAGCCGTGGTCCTTCTGCAGCTTCTGCATCTCAAGGGCCATCCGCTGCCGGTCCTTGCCGTACTTCTTCTGCAGGGCCTTGATCTGGGGCTGCAGTTCCTGCATCTGCCGGGTCGTCTCGATCTGGCGGACGAACGGCCGGTACAGGATGGCGCGCAGCGTGAACACGAGGAACATCACCGACAGCGCCCAGGCGAAGAAGTTGGACGGGCCGAGCACGAACGAGAACGCCTTGTACCAAAGCCACATGATCGCCGAGACCGGGTAATAGATGTAGTCGAGGCTGAACCAGTTGAAATCAAACAAGCGAATCGCTCCTCAGCGTGGCGGTTCCATCGTGGTCGTGCTCGTGCCGTGAGTCCGGTATCGGATCCCATCCTCCTGGATGCCACGGACCGCACTTCAACAGCCGCACCACCGCGAACCAGCCACCGCGGATCAGACCGTGATGCCGCAAGGCTTCCACCGCGTACTGACTACAGGTCGGCGTGAATCGGCACGACGGTGGCCGTAGCGGCGAGATCATGTTTCGGTACAGCTCAATCGCGTAGATGACACCGCGCGCCGTCCTGTTCGCGAGTCCGCCCATCACGGACTCACGCCGTCACGGGTGCCACGCGACCGAGCGCGCCGCAGCGCAGATCTGAGCTCTTGGTCGAGTCGGGCGGACATGGCGTCACGACTACCGGGCAGCGCGCGGATGACCAACCGGTCCCCCGGGCTCAGCTCGTCGACGACGCCGTACGCGACGTGTCGAAGCCGGCGTGCGACGCGGTGACGCTGGACGGCATTGCCAACGGACTTCGCCACGACCAGACCGATCTTGGGTGACTCGTCGTCGACCGACCATGCCGCATGCACGACGAGATCTGGCTGAGAGGCCCGGACACCCCGCTTGACCGTCAACCCGAAATCCGTCGACCGCGTCATCCGGTACCGAGCCGGCAGCACCTGTCTACACCCTGCTGGGATCAGAACAGTGTCACGCAGTGAGCGAGCGACGGCCCTTGCTGCGCCGGCCGGAAACGATGGCGCGACCGGCACGGGTGCGCATGCGCAGCCGGAAGCCGTGCACACGTGCCCGACGACGGTTGTTCGGCTGAAAGGTCCGCTTGCCCTTGGCCACGGCTGTCACTCCTCGGTTACTGTCGCGTCGGCATCCTTCACCGACACGACGTGGTCATGTCGGTTGGGACACAGGCGCAGTTCGTTCGAACGTCTGTATCGCTTGCTAGCCCCGGCGCGGTACCCCGAGCTTCCGGGTCGCAGCCGTGTCGTCACATTCGGGCGACTGTTCGAGGGTACTGACGAGATTTCCCTAGGTCAAACCACTGACGTCCACCTCGGAATACGTCACACACGTCACATTCTTCACCAGGCTTCAACCGCCTCTCGCCAACGGCCAATCAATGTTGCAGAACGGTTGGCACTCGCGGCGAAAACTGTTAACTTCTGGCAGTGCCGTTTCGGCGTGAAGCGGCGTTGACCACCAACTGAGGACGACCAACCCACCCGCGAGCCCACAGAGTTTCAAAGCACTGTGACGAGCCCCGGGGCGCGGTCATCCGACACGTAGACAACGACATGACGACCCGGTGTCCGCTGTCCACAGGCTGTGGATAAGTATGTGGACAGTTTCCGGTTCGTCTATTCAGCCGTCGTCAGCGCGGCCTCGAGGGGGTACGTCTTCTTTTGACAACCGACCCTGACCCACCGTTCGTCGCGATTTGGAATGACGTCGTCGCCGAACTCAATGGAGACTCGGCCTCCCGGGATTCGGTCAACGGCGGATCCGCGTCACCTTCCCTCACCCCTCAGCAAAGAGCCTGGCTCAAGATGGTCCAGCCGTTGGTCATCGCCGAGGGATTTGCCCTGTTGTCGGTTCCGACGTCATTCGTCCAGAACGAGATCGAACGCCACCTCCGCGAGCCGATCATCACGAGCCTCAGCCGCCGGCTCGGACAGCGGGTCGAACTCGGTGTACGCATCGCGACGCCCGAGACCCCCGGCTCCCCACACGGCGACGAACCCCTCCCCGACCCCGACGAAGTCGACGAGGACGAAGAAGCGCTTGCCAGCGCCGAAGAGACCTGGCCGTCGTACTTCACCAGAGAGCAACCGAACTCTTCATCGAAGAACGACGTAAGCCTCAACCGCAGGTACACCTTCGACACTTTCGTCATCGGCGCCTCGAACCGGTTCGCCCACGCCGCTAGCCTCGCCATCGCCGAAGCGCCCGCCCGCGCCTACAACCCACTGTTCATCTGGGGTGAGTCGGGGCTGGGCAAGACACACCTTCTCCACGCGGCCGGCAATTACGCCCAGCGACTCTTCCCTGGCATGCGGGTGAAGTACGTGTCCACCGAAGAGTTCACCAACGACTTCATCAACTCGCTCCGCGACGACCGCAAGGCGTCGTTCAAGCGCAGCTATCGCGACATCGACGTCCTCCTCGTCGACGACATCCAGTTCATCGAAGGCAAGGAAGGTATCCAGGAGGAGTTCTTCCATACCTTCAACACGCTGCACAACGCGAACAAGCAGATCGTCATCTCGTCAGACCGGCCGCCGAAACAGTTGGCGACGTTGGAAGACCGACTGCGGACCCGTTTCGAGTGGGGTCTGATCACCGACGTTCAGCCCCCCGAGCTCGAGACCCGTATCGCCATCCTGCGCAAGAAGGCGCAGATGGATCGCCTGGACGTGCCTGGTGATGTTCTGGAGCTCATCGCCAGCAGCATCGAGCGCAACATCCGCGAGCTCGAGGGCGCACTGATCCGCGTCACGGCCTTCGCGTCGCTGAACAAGACCACCATCGACAAGTCACTGGCCGAGATCGTCCTTCGCGACCTCATCTCGGACTCCAGCACGATGCAGATCAGCACCGCGACGATCATGGCCGTCACCGCCGAGTACTTCCAGATCACCGTCGAGGAGCTTCGCGGGCCTGGCAAGACCAGGGCGCTTGCGCAGTCCCGGCAGATCGCCATGTATCTGTGCCGTGAACTGACCGATCTCTCGCTGCCGAGGATCGGCCAGGCGTTCGGCCGCGACCACACCACCGTCATGTACGCCGAGAAGAAGATTCGCGGCGAGATGGCCGAGCGGCGCGAGATCTTCGACCACGTCACGGAACTCACGACTCGGATTCGTCAGCGCTCCAAGCGTTGAGCCCACCAATTTTGCTCATCTCGCGCCGAAATCGTCGAAAAACTTTGGTCGCGTCTGCACCACTCGTCACACAAAATGCTCGTGGATGGCGCTGTGCACAACCCGTCGACAACTTGGGGCCACTAGCCGGCTCCGTTCACACATCGCCCGTCATGCACAGGGACAGCGAATCCACGAGAAGCTCATCCACACCCGGTACACGAGCGCCAGGGACGCCCCACCAGCGCACCAAGGCGTTCATCCACGAGTTGCACAGCCCCTATTACTAATACTTCTCTACCTACTAAGAATTACTTCTAGAAGAAGGGCCTTGGGGAAAGCTCCTCCCCACCCGCATCGGGTGGTCCGGCGAGGCATTCGTCGGTGACATCGATTAGCTTTCAACTTGGGACGGAACGCTCTACGGTTGTTCTTCTGAGCCGGTACGGTCGTTGAACCGCAGTGGTCTGACTCGTCGCGAGACGGGCTCATATCCGCTGCTTAGAGCTTGTTGGTTGGTTGCATCGAAGGGACGCTATGGACGTGGTGACGACGACGGTTGGTCTCACCGACTTGAAGTTCCGGCTGGTTCGCGAGGACTTCGCCGACGCGGTGGCCTGGGTCGCGCGGATCCTGCCAAGCCGGCCCACCGTGCCCGTCCTGTCCGGTGTGCTTCTCACCGGCTCCGATGACGGCTTGGTGATCTCCGGATACGACTACGAAGTTTCGGCAGAAGTTCGTGTTGCCGCTGAAATCGCTTCTCCTGGAAGCGTTTTGGTGTCGGGACGGTTGTTGTCGGACATCACTCGCTCATTGCCGGCCAAACCGGTCGACGTGAGCGTCGAGGGCACCAGGGTCTTGCTGAGCTGCGGAAGCGCGAAATTCTCGCTGCCCACCATGGCCGTCGAGGACTACCCCACGCTCCCCGGCTTGCCCGACGAGACCGGTGTCGTGGCCTCGGATCTGTTCAGCGAGGCCATCGGCCAGGTGGCCGTCGCCGCGGGCCGGGACGACACGCTGCCCATGCTCACCGGCATCCGCGTCGAAATCTCGGGTGAGAAGGTCGTTTTGGCTGCGACGGACCGGTTCCGCCTGGCAGTTCGCGAGCTGACGTGGTCCACCGACGCCGCAGACCTTGAGGCCGCTGTCCTGGTACCGGCCAAGACCTTGGCGGAAGCCGCCAAGGCGGGTACCGACGGTGCCGAGGTGCACCTGTCACTCGGTGCAGGCAGCGCGGTCGGCAAGGAAGGGCTGCTCGGCATCCGCAGCAACGGCAAGCGCACCACCAGCCGGTTGCTCGATGCGGAGTTCCCGAAGTTTCGTCAGTTGCTGCCGTCCGAGCACACCGCGGTGGCGACGGTCGGGGTAGCCGAGCTGACCGAAGCCATCAAGCGCGTTGCCCTCGTGGCCGACCGCGGGGCGCAGGTTCGGCTGGAGTTCTCCGAGGACGTGCTCCACCTGTCGGCCGGCGCGGATGACGTCGGCCGTGCCGAAGAGGATTTGCCGGTCGAGTTCTCCGGAGAGCCGCTCACCATCGCGTTCAACCCGACCTACCTGACCGATGGCCTGGGTTCGTTGCATTCCGAGAAGGTGACGTTCGGTTTCACGACACCTAGCCGACCCGCGGTATTGCGTCCGGCAGGCGATGATGATGGATCCGGGGGTTCGACCGGGCCGTTCCCGGCGGCCCAAACTGATTACGTCTATCTGTTGATGCCGGTGCGGCTCCCGGGCTGACCGGCCCTACGCCACGAAAGAGGCGCACATGCAACTCGGGTTGGTCGGTCTCGGCAAAATGGGCTTCAACATGCGCGAGCGTTTGCGCGAAGGTGGACACGAAGTGATCGGCTTCGATCCCCGGCCGGAGGTCACCGACGTCCCGACGTTGGGCGCCCTGGCCGAGGCGCTCACCGCGCCGCGCGTGGTGTGGGTGATGGTGCCGTCCGGCTCCGTCACCCACGACACGATCGTTTCGCTTGCCGACGAACTCAGCGAGGGCGACCTCGTCATCGACGGAGGCAACTCGCGTTACACCGAGGATGGACCGCACGCTAAACTGTTGGCGGACAAGGGAATTGGGTTCATCGATGCAGGCGTGTCCGGTGGCATCTGGGGCCTGACGGAGGGGTACGGCCTGATGGTCGGCGGCAGCGACGCCGACATTGCGCGGGCAATGCCGATCTTCGACACGCTCCGTCCTCCCGGCGACGTCGCCGATGGATTCGTGCACGCCGGCCCGGTCGGAGCGGGCCACTTCGTCAAGATGGTGCACAACGGCATCGAGTACGCGCTGATGACGGCCTACGCCGAGGGTTACGAAATCCTCGCCGCCGAAGAGCTGGTCAAGGATCCGCAGGCGGTCTACCAAGCCTGGACCAACGGCACCGTGGTGCGGTCGTGGCTGCAGCAGTTGCTGGCCAAGGCGCTCAAGGAAGATCCGGGATTGGACGACATCACCGGCTACACCGAGGATTCCGGTGAGGGCCGCTGGACCGTTGAGGAGGCGATTCGCCTGCGGGTACCGGTGCCGGGCATCGCGGCCTCGTTGTTCGCGCGGTTCCTCTCCAGGCAGGATGACTCGCCGACGATGAAGGCCGTCGCCGCGCTGCGGAACCAGTTCGGTGGGCACGCCGTCCAAAGGATAAGTAAGTCCGGATGAGCCGGAGGCTGGACCAGAAGCGACTCGGGGATGGGATTTGTACGTCCGACATGTGGGATTGACCGACTTCCGGTCGTGGCCGCGGGCCGAGCTGGACTTGGCGCCTGGCCGCACGGTGTTCATCGGTCCCAATGGCTTCGGTAAGACGAATCTCGTTGAAGCACTCTGGTATTCGGCCACCTTGGGCTCTCATCGAGTAGGTACTGACGCGCCCCTGATCCGGGCAGGGGCGGCACGCGCGGTGGTGTCCACCATCGTCGTCAACGAGGGACGTGAGCTCGCCGTCGACTTGGAGATCACCCCGGGCCGGGCCAACAAGGCACGGCTGAACCGCTCCCCCGTGCGCACGGCCCGCGAAATCCTGGGTGTCCTGCGGGCAGTGTTGTTCGCGCCAGAAGATCTCGCTCTGGTCCGTGGCGACCCTGGTGAACGCCGGCGCTACCTCGACGAGTTGGCGACCACGCGACGGCCGACGGTAGCCGGGATCCGCGCCGACTACGACAAAGTGGTCCGGCAACGCACCGCGCTGCTGAAAACCGCGTCGGGCAACAGGTTTCGCGGGGATTCGAGTGCCCTCGAGACGCTCGACGTGTGGGACGGCCACCTTGCGACCTACGGTGCGCAACTCATCGCGGCCCGCGTCGATCTCGTCAACCAGGTCGCCCCCGAGGTGGAGAAGGCCTACCAACTCCTTGCGCCGTCCTCGCGTGCGGCCGCGGTGCGGTACCGCAGTGCGGTCGAGACGGTGGAGGTCGAGGCCGCTGCGGGCACGGTGAATACGGAGGTATTCGAAGCGGCGCTGCTGACGGAACTCGCACGAAAGCGGTCGGCCGAACTCGAGCGCGGCGTGTGCCTCGTCGGCCCACATCGCGACGACTTGGAGCTGCGGCTCGGCGATCAACTGACGAAAGGCTTTGCCAGCCACGGTGAATCGTGGTCCATGGCGTTGGCTCTTCGATTGGCTGCCTACGAGCTGCTGCGGTCGGAGGGTAGCGATCCGGTGCTGCTCCTCGATGACGTGTTCGCCGAGCTCGACGCCGCGCGCAGGCGCGCACTGGTCAGCGTCGCCGCGTCGGCGGAGCAGGTTCTTGTCACCGCCGCGGTGCACGATGACGTTCCGAAGGACTGGGATGCCCAAAGAATCGAGATCGGCATGCGCGACGACGACACGGGTCGAGTATCGGAGGTGATCGGATGACGGAGTCCGACGAGACCGGCGACGCGACGCGACCGCCCGACCACCTGGCGCACTTGCGCGGGATGGATCTGGTGCGCCGCACATTGGAGGAGGCCCGCGGCGCCGCACGAAGTCAAGGCAAGGACGTCGGCCGTGGCCGAACGTCGCCCGCCAAGCGAGTCGCCGGGCGGCCGGGGCGCCGACGTACGTGGTCTGGCCCTGGGCCGGACTCCCGGGATCCGCAGACGTTTGGAGCCGCGACCATGGACATGGCGCGCAGCAGGGGCTGGGCGCCCCGCGTCGCGGAGGGCTCCATCTTCGGGCAATGGTCGACGGTGGTCGGCGACCAGATTGCCGAACACGCAAACCCGTCGTCGCTGCGCGAGGGCGTGCTGACCGTCGAGGCCGAATCGACCGCGTGGGCGACCCAGCTGCGGATGGTGCAGGCACAGATCCTGGCCAAGATCGCGGCCGCGGTCGGCGATGGTGTGGTCACGTCACTGAAGATCGTGGGTCCGACCGCACCGACGTGGCGCAAGGGTAGGTATCACATCGCTGGACGTGGCCCCCGTGACACGTACGGCTGACCGCGAAACGAGTAGCGGCTGAGAGGCGCGTGAGTCCGCTGACTACTTCTCTCGGGCGGGCGGACGCGAGGATTGTCGAGAAATTCCGTGCACGTCGTTTTTAGGTGTGTGGAAACGCCGCCTCAGAGTCAGTCCTGACCCGGCGTGACGGTAGACTGATTTCAGACCGCGAGGGGCCCTCGATCCCTCGCTTGCGAACCCCAAGGAGACGCGTTCAACGTGCCTGCCCAGAAGAAGAGTGCTCCCAAGGAGTACGGCGCCGATTCGATCACCGTTCTAGAGGGCTTGGAGGCAGTCCGGAAACGTCCGGGCATGTACATCGGTTCCACGGGTGAGCGCGGCCTGCACCACCTGGTGTGGGAGGTCGTCGACAACGCGATCGACGAGGCGATGGCCGGCCACGCCACCCGCGTCGACGTGAAGATCCTCGGGGACGGAAGTGTCCAGGTCACCGACGACGGCCGCGGCATCCCCGTCGCCATGCACGCTTCGGGCATCCCGACCATCGACGTCGTGATGACCCAGCTGCACGCCGGCGGCAAGTTCGGCGGCGAGAACAGCGGCTACAACGTCAGTGGTGGTCTGCACGGCGTTGGCGTTTCGGTGGTCAACGCCCTGTCCACGCGCCTGGAGGCCACGGTCATGCGCGACGGCCACGAGTGGTTTCAGTACTACGACCGTTCCGTGCCGGGCACGCTGAAGCAGGGCGGGCCATCCAAGAAGACCGGCACCACCATTCGCTTCTGGGCGGACCCCGACATCTTCGAAACCACCGTCTACGACTTCGAGACCGTGGCGCGGCGGCTCCAGGAGATGGCGTTCCTCAACAAGGGCCTGACCATCGACCTCATCGACGAACGCGTCACGGTCGACCAGATCGTGGATGAAGTGGTCAGCGACATGGCTGATGCGCCGAAGAGCGCCGATGAGAAGGAAGCCGAGGCCAAGGGTCCACACAAGACCAAGCATCGGACCTATCACTACCCCGGCGGCCTGGTGGACTTCGTCAAGCACATCAACAGGACCAAGACCCCGATCCAGCAGAGCATCATCGACTTCGACGGCAAGGGCACCGGGCACGAGGTCGAGATCGCGATGCAGTGGAACGCAGGCTATTCCGAGTCGGTGCACACCTTCGCCAACACCATCAACACGCACGAGGGCGGTACGCACGAAGAGGGCTTCCGCAGCGCGCTCACCACGGTGGTCAACAAGTACGCGAAGGACAAGAAGCTGCTCAAGGAGAAGGACGCCAACCTCACCGGCGACGACATCCGCGAAGGTCTCGCCGCGGTGATCTCGGTCAAGGTCAGCGACCCTCAGTTCGAAGGTCAGACGAAGACCAAGCTCGGCAACACCGAGGTGAAGTCCTTCGTGCAGAAGATCTGCAACGAGCAACTCAGCCACTGGTTCGAAGCCAACCCGGCAGAGGCCAAGACCGTTGTGAACAAAGCGGTTTCGTCTGCCCAGGCGCGGCTCGCCGCCCGCAAGGCCCGCGAGTTGGTGCGTCGCAAGAGCGCGACGGACATCGGCGGCCTGCCAGGCAAGCTGGCCGACTGCCGCTCCACCGACCCGAGTCTTTCGGAAGTCTATGTGGTGGAGGGTGACTCGGCAGGCGGCTCGGCGAAGAGCGGTCGCGACTCGATGTACCAAGCAATCCTGCCGCTGCGCGGCAAGATCATCAACGTCGAGAAGGCCCGCATCGACCGGGTTCTGAAGAACACCGAAGTCCAGGCGATCATCACCGCGCTGGGCACCGGCATCCACGACGAGTTCGACATCTCCAAGCTGCGGTATCACAAGATCGTGCTGATGGCCGACGCCGACGTCGACGGCCAGCACATCTCGACGCTGCTGCTGACGCTGTTGTTCCGATTCATGAAGCCGCTCATCGAGAATGGGCACGTCTTCCTCGCGCAGCCGCCGCTCTACAAATTGAAGTGGCAACGCAGCGAGCCCGAGTTCGCGTACTCGGATCGCGAGCGCGACGGCCTCCTGGAAGCCGGTCGAGCGGCAGGCCGAAAGATCAACTCCGAAGACGGAATTCAGCGTTACAAGGGTCTCGGTGAGATGGACGCCAAGGAGCTGTGGGAGACCACCATGGACCCGAGTGCCCGGGTGTTGCGCCGGATCACCCTCGATGACGCCGCGGCGGCCGACGAACTGTTCTCGATCCTGATGGGCGAGGACGTCGAGGCGCGGCGCAGCTTCATCACGCGCAACGCCAGAGACGTTCGCTTCCTTGACGTTTAACGCCGGTATCCAAAGACGAATAGGGCTGAAGACACGATGACTGATACCACCCTGCCGCCGGGCGACGACGGCGCGACCACCGACCGCATCGAACCGGTCGACATTCAGCAGGAGATGCAGCGCAGCTACATCGATTACGCCATGAGCGTCATCGTCGGCCGCGCCCTCCCGGAGGTTCGCGACGGCCTCAAGCCGGTACACCGCCGCGTGCTGTACGCGATGTACGACTCCGGGTTCCGCCCCGACCGCGGACACGCGAAATCCGCACGCTCCGTTGCCGAGACGATGGGCAACTACCACCCGCACGGCGACTCGTCGATCTACGACACCCTGGTCCGCATGGCGCAGCCGTGGTCGCTGCGCTATCCCCTGGTCGACGGACAGGGCAACTTCGGCTCACCGGGCAACGACCCGCCGGCCGCCATGAGGTACACCGAAGCGCGCCTCACTCCCCTGGCGATGGAGATGCTTCGCGAAATCGACGAGGAGACAGTCGATTTCATCCCGAACTACGACGGCCGGGTGCAAGAGCCCACCGTCCTGCCCAGCCGGTTTCCGAACCTATTGGCCAACGGTTCCGGTGGCATCGCGGTCGGCATGGCCACCAACATGCCGCCGCACAACCTCCGCGAGCTCGCGGAGGCGGTGTTCTGGTGCCTCGACAACTTCGAGGCCGACGAAGAGGCCACGCTGGCCGCGGTCACCGAACGCGTCAAGGGTCCCGACTTCCCGACCTACGGCTTGATCGTTGGCTCACAAGGGATTCACGACGCGTACACGACGGGTCGCGGGTCGATCCGCATGCGCGGCGTCGTCGAGGTCGAGGAAGACAGCAGGGGCCGCACGCTGCTCGTCATCACCGAGCTGCCCTACCAGGTCAACCACGACAACTTCATCACCTCGATCGCCGATCAGGTCCGCGACGGCAAGCTCGCGGGCATCTCCAACATCGAGGACCAGAGCAGCGACCGCGTCGGTCTGCGCATCGTCGTCGAGGTCAAGCGCGACGCCGTGGCGAAGGTGGTGCTCAACAACCTCTACAAGCACACTCAGCTGCAGACCAGCTTCGGCGCGAACATGCTGTCGATCGTCGACGGCGTGCCGCGCACGTTGCGGCTCGACCAGCTGATCCGCCTGTACGTGGTGCACCAGTTGGACGTCATCGTCCGCCGCACCACCTACCGGTTGCGCAAGGCCAACGAGCGAGCCCACATCTTGCGGGGCTTGGTCAAGGCGCTCGACGCGCTCGACGAAGTGATCGCGTTGATCCGGGCCTCGCAGACCGTCGACATCGCGCGCGCGGGCTTGATCGAGCTGCTCGACATCGACGACATCCAGGC
>Ga0105239_10006592_pt1 | contig 13446 bp, 9 predicted proteins | sample KBSC44metaG_FD_92761 | JGI IMG/M metagenome (GOLD analysis project Ga0105239, IMG submission 92761) | Corn rhizosphere microbial communities from Kellogg Biological Station, Michigan, USA - KBS C4-4 metaG | ecosystem: Host-associated > Plants > Roots > Rhizosphere > Soil | place: Michigan, USA... | reverse complement strand
CGCAGCAGAATTTCACTTTCGCCCGCGGGATAAATCGCGCGAACCTGAAAATCTTTGCCTCGAAGATGCATGTGCGGCAGGATTGAGACCATCTTCACGTCGTGCAAAATTTCGGCCCGCGCGCCGACCAGCGAATTGCCATCTCCTGCGGGAATCGTGAAATGGCGGTTGTACACCAGTATGGATTTGATGCGCTCGCGCGGCGGCTGCTTGGCGAAGATGAAGCCGACGCTGGTTTGATCCTCTTCTTGTTTTCCCGTCGTGGTGTAGTGAAGCTGGAATATGAGCGAAGACCCCGCTTTGACCAACTTCGCCTGTCCGGGTTCCAGTTCCGGCGGCAGGCCTCCCGGTACGAAGGTCTCGAGCAGATCGCCCTCGCGCGCCGCCGCGAATTGCGGCGGTTCCTGGCCTGGCTGCAGACTATCGAGCAGGCGGCGCTCGGCGTCGGAAGTGAAGAATCCGGGGGGCCGTGCGGCTCCGCCGGCCGACGGAGGAACTGCCGAGAGATTGATGTGGTGGACTACCTTCCGGTTACCCGGACGAATTTCTACTGATTGAACCCATTTGTCCTCGTTGAAGTTCGTGGGCACTACGATGTACTGGTAAGGCACCGCGCCACTCGCCGGGATATGGAACGCCTGCGGAATTTGAATCACGACGTCAGGCTTGCCGATGTGCCAGCCATCGGTGAGTGTGAGCGGCGCGGGCGCATCTTTGGAACTACCTGCGGGTGCGCCATTGTCAGTCCAGGACGTTAGCGTGTCTATCTCAGATTGGGCAAGGGAGCGGTCGTTCCGGAAGGTTCCGTGCGCCGGATCGGCATACCACGGCGGCATTTTCTTTTGGAGGACCGCGGTGCGAATCGCTTTCGCCCAAGGGCGCACCTGCTCGTAACTCATCAGCGGCATCGGACCGATGTCGCCAGGATGATGGCAGCCCTGACAGCGTTTTTGCAGGATCGGTTCGACATCTTTGTGGAACGTTACCGGCGTCGCAGCCTGCAGTCGAAGCACGCCGGCAAGGGCAATCAGACCTACAGCTTTCGTGACGTTCATCACTCTAAATATAGTCGTCTGCCCAACAAACCGAAAGTGGCTTCGGATCTACGGGGGCCGACCATCCGGAAGTAATCCGCTCCCAACCGCAGGTAAAGACCAGACGCGAAATGATTCGCCCTGTGAGTGGTCTTAGCCAGGGTGGGGCGGAACACTCAGGTGAAAGAGCGCAGTCGTGCGCACGCTTCCCAATAGCGCATCTCACAAAGGCTTAGAAACAAAAGATTAAATCGGCACAAGAGAGTGGTCGCGCGTTTGCACGGCCGACTAGTGGCAGACATATAACATCAGCGCGGAGTCTCTCAACTTGCCTAGCAGGAGGTGGGATATGAGCAGACGAATGAAACAGGCGGCTACGGTTTTCGTCGCCGTCTTCGCCGCCGCTCAATTCGTCCGTCCCGAGCGCGCGCCCCCCACGACCGATGTAAGCCGCACGATTCAGGCACAAATAGGAACGGCAAACGGGTTGGCCGCCGTCCTAGATCGCGCGTGCAGCGATTGTCACTCAAATAAGACCGTGTGGCCGTGGTACGCACAAATCGCGCCGTTGTCGTGGGCTATGGCATACGGCGTTGGGCGAAAGGCAGTCAATTTCTCCGAGTGGTCCACGTATCAACCGATAGTGCAGCGACTGCTATTGGTCGCATCGTGTCAGGATGCGAAGAACGGCAAGATGCCGGGATCGTATACACTGCTGCATCCCGAAATGCGGCTCTCGAGTCAGGACGTAGAGACGATCTGCGCAGCCGCGCGGCCGGCCGAAGCAGTCGTAGGTGCCGATCGCTGAGGGGATTTTGACGATTCTAGGAAACGGCCTGCGATTACGAGCAGAGATTGGTGGAGGAGCTATGGACGACTTAGAATTAAGCGCGCACATGAAGGTGCGCCCAGGCTGCCTAGAGGGCTTTAAGAAGCAGGCGGCTGAATTAATCCGGATCACAAAGGAAAAAGACACGCGAACGATACGGTACGACTGGTTCCTGAGCACCGATGGCACGGAATGCGAGGTTCGTGAGGCATACACCGGCCCGGAAGGGTTGATCGAACACAACACCCATATCCTCGAAGCGCGGACCAAGCTGTTCAAGGACTATGCGGACGGACACTTCATGACATTCTACGGAGAGCCGTCGCAGCCGTTGCTGGATTTGCTAAAGGCGCACGCAGTTGGGCACAAATGGTTCCGCTTCCTTCAGGGTTTAGAATCGTCGCCCAGTGCACCATCGAAGATGATTGAAGCGGATCGAGACGTCAAGCAACCGTTATGAGTTTGGAGGTGTCCTATGAATCCGATAACTCTCGAAGCCAGAGTGGACGATTTCCTGGCTCAAAAGCGTATTGCGATTGCGGGTGTTTCCCGCCATAACAACCACCACCCAGTCGGCAATTTGATCTATCGCCGCTTAAAGAAGAAGGGTCATGATGTATTCGCAGTGCATCCATACATGCAGACCTTCGAGGGCGATCGCTGTTATCCCGACTTGCAATCCATTCCCGGCGGGGTTGAAGGAGTGGTGATCATCACGCGACCTGAAACCACGGAGCGGATTGTACGAGATTGCACCGAAGCTGGAGTACGCCGTGTTTGGATGCACCAGTCGCTAGGGAAAGGCTCAAGTGTCTCGCCAAAGGCGGTCGACTACTGCCATCAACACGATATGACCGTAATCGCTGGCGCCTGCCCGATGATGTACGGCACCAACGTCGACTTTGGACACACCTGCATGCGGTTCTTTATGAAGCTCACTGGAGGGCTGCCCACATGAGGCGCCGACAGATTGCTTGGATTCTCATCCTCATTGTGGACCTGGGCTATATTGCCTGGGGCGCCGGGGTCGCTATAGGTCCCGATCGCCTGCTCGGTCCAGGGGGCAAGGCGATATTACCAGCGGGATACGAGGGTTACTCCGGCGGTTCCTGGTCGGAGCTCACTACTACTTATCCACTCATCGCGGGATACATGAGGGTGCTCTACCGTATGTACGGCGTTTACAACGTCCTCTTCGGCCTGATGTGCTGCGCAATCGCCGCCACAGCTTTCCGCCGCGGTTCGCGCTGGGCCTGGTGGGCACTGTTGGTCGGCAACACAGTGGCACTGGTTTCGGCGATGACGTATGACAAAATCGTGAACGCCATCGGGCCATTCGAGATGACTGAATACCTCGGTCTTGCTCTCGTCTGGGGAGCACTCGCCATCACGGCTCCATTCCGTTCAGAAGGCCGGCCAGTTCCGGTGGCAAGTACACCACGGACCACTGAAGACTGAGACGCCCGGCGGTTGGCCTATTTGCCGGTCGAGCGCGCCACGTTCGGCGTGTTCTTCGGATCGGCCAGCGCCGTTGAACGAAGCGCATCGCCTGAGGGCAATGTCGAGGCGTCCCACCCGCCGCCCAGAGCCTTCACCAGATTCACCGCCGCGCTCATGCGGCGCTGCAGGATAGCAATGGCGTTCTGCTGGTCGTTGAGTGCGATGGTCTGAGTCGTAATGACGTCCAGATAGGAAACGATTCCGCCCCTATATCGGTCGATCTCGAGAGCCAGCGCCTGTTGAGCGGCGACCACCGCCTCCTGCTGTTGCACCGCTTCTTCGGCAAGATAGCGTAGATTGGAAAGATCGTCTTCGACTTCCTGAAAAGCGGTGAGAACTGTCTGCCGGTAGGCGGCCACGGTCGCGTCGTATGCGGCGCGGGTGCCTTCCAATTGAGCTCCCCGGCGGCCGAAATCGAACAATGTCTGCGAGACTCCGGGGCCGGCTGACCAACTGCGGCTCGCATAGGTGAACAGATTCGCCAGATTCGTCGAAAGAAGGCCGGCGCTTGCCGAGAGCGTCAGCGTTGGATAGTAAGCGGTCTCGGCAATACCCACGTTCGCATTGGCCGCCGCCACCAGACGCTCATTCGCCGCAATGTCCGGGCGCCGCTCGAGAAGTTGCGATGGAACCGCTATTGGAATCGGCGGAGGCGGGCCGGCAATCTTGCTCACGCCAATATCCAGGGCGGAAGGCGGCTGGCCGGTCAGCGCTGCGATCGCGTGCTCAAATTGCGCTCTCGTGATCCGCGTTTCCGTGCTCTGGGCCCGAGCGCCCGCGAGCTGGGTTTGCGCCAGCGTAACATCGCTCTTCGATGCGACTCCTCCGTTATAGCGATTGATGGTGAGCTGAAGGTTCTTCTCATAGGCGTCGATGGTGTCGCGCAAGATTGCCTGCTGCATATCCTGCGCAGCCAACGCAAAGTAATCGGTGGCCAGCAGCGCCTGTGCGCTTAGCCGCAAATTCTCCAGATCCGCCGCGCTTACCTGTGCGTTATCCACCGCATTCTCTACCGACAAACGGACTCGGCCCCATAGATCGGGCTCCCAAGTGGCGATGGCCGGCAAGGAAAAGCTCTGACTGGTACCGCCGGTTCTGCCCCCGTTTCGTCCCACGTCGCTTTGCGTGATTGAGGGTGCGGATCCAATCGCAGGATAGTAGTTGGCGTGATTGGCGGCTACCAAGGCCCGCGCTTGCCGGAACTGCGCTTCCGCCTGTTTTATGTTCTGGTTATTGAGGTTCACTAGCTCTTCCAGGCGGTTAAGCTCCGGATCCCCAAAAATCTCCCACCAATTACCCTTAATCAGGTCGTCGCTCGGAGTCGCCATTTTCCACTGGTCGTTGCCGTTCAATTCCTTGAGAGCCACCGGCATCGGCGTCATGGGCCGCTGGTATCGGGGACCGACTCTACAAGCGGAACACAACAGCGAAGCCAGCACCGCAATTTTCCAATAGCGCGTCATCAATCGCCACTCTCCATCAGGCCGCCGGGAATCAAAAAACCGGGACGGTTGCGGTAGTCCGGTTCCCGCCGCACAAAACGCTTGCCCAAGCGGTCCAGATACAGATAGATCACGGGCGTCGTGAACAGGGTCAGCATCTGGCTCACTACCAGGCCGCCCACAATCGCGATGCCGAGAGGCTTGCGCAACTCCGAACCCGCTCCCCAGCCGAGCGCCATGGGCATACCACCCAGCAGCGCGCACATAGTGGTCATCATGATGGGCCGGAACCGCAATAGGCAGGCCTCGAAGATGGCATCGCGCGTACTCATCCCTTTGTTACGCTCGGCGGCGAGCGCGAAATCGATCATCATAATCGCGTTCTTCTTCACGATCCCGAATAGCAAGATGATTCCGATCATGCCGACGATATCCAGATTGCTCTTGAACAAGACCATGGCCATTAGCGCCCCCACCCCCGCCGACGGCAAGGTCGAGATGATCGTTAAGGGATGGATCAGGCTCTCGTACAGCATGCCTAGCACGATGTACACCGCAAGCAGCGCCGTTCCGATGAGAATGGGCTGATTCCTCAGCGATGCCTGGTAGGCCTCGGCGGTTCCCGCGAACTTTCCGGTAATTTCGGCGGGCAGGCCCATCTCCACCTCGGCCCGGTTGATCGCGGTCACGGCGTCGCTCAGCGCAACTCCGGGGGCGAGATTGAACGACATGGTGGTCGCCGGAAACTGCCCCTGATGCGGCAGTGAAATGGGAGTGATCCCTTGCGTGAAGTGCGCGAAGGACGACAACGGAACATCCGTGCCCCGGGGGGTCTGCACGTAAATCGTTTTCAGGAAGTCCGGACTTTCCCACCATTGCTGCTGCAGAGCCAGAACTACATGGTACTGATTGATCGACTTGTACATCACTGAGACCTGGCGCTGGCCAAAAGCGTCATAGAGCGCGGAGTCGACCGCTTGCGCCGTGAGACCCAGGCGCGACGCGGTATCGCGATCGATGACCACATTGGACGACAAGCCGGAATTCTGCTGGTCGGAGCTGACGTCGGCAATCTCCGGTAGCTGCGAGAATTGTTCCAGAACTTTCGGTCCCCACAGCGCCAGCGTCGCGAAGTCCGGCGCCTGCAGAGTGTATTGGTATTGGGCATTCCCCTGCCGCCCGCCTATACGCACATCCTGGGCGTTTTGCAGGAACATGACGGCCCCGGGGACGCCCGATGTCTGGCGGCGCAGACGGGCGATTACTTGATCCGAAGTGGATTTGCGAACTCCTACCGGCTTCAGTTGAACATCGATCTCCGCATTGTTCCCGCCGAATCCGCCTCCGCTAGTACCCGCCACCATGGTGACGGTTTGAACATCCGGGTCCGCGCGGACTTGCTCCTCGAACCATTTAGCCTTCTCGACCAGAGCCTGGTAGGAGATGTGCTGCTGGCCGACAATAGCGCCCCGCAAACGTCCGGTATCCTGCTGCGGGAAGAATCCCTTCGGCACCTTGATGTAGAGGAACACCGTCACGCCCATGGTAAGCACAAGAATCATCAGGACGGACGCCGGATGATTGAGTACCACGTCAAGCGCCGATGCATACGTGGAAATAATCCAGCGGTAGAATTTTTCTGTCTGGTTGTAAAGATATCCGTGCTCGCGCTTTTCTTTGAGGAGCCACCCGCACATCATGGGCGTCGCCGTCAGGGAGATCACCATGGATATGAAGATCGCCACCGAAAGGATCACCGCGAATTCGCGGAACAGGCGTCCCACGATGCCGCCCATCATCAGAATAGGAATGAAGACCGCGATGAGCGAGATGCTCATGGATAAAACCGTGAACCCAATTTCTTCGGCGCCTTTGAGGGCGGCAGCCATCGGCTTCATGCCGCTTTCAAGATGACGCGTAATATTTTCGATCACGACAATGGCGTCATCGACTACGAAGCCGGTGGCAATGGTAAGCGCCATCAGTGAAAGATTGTCCAGGGTGTAGCCGATCAGATACATCGCGCCGAAGGTGGCAATGATGGATACCGGCACCGAAATGCTGGGAATAAATGTGGACCAGCCGCTCCGCAGGAAAATATAAACCACGAAAATAACCAGTCCAATGGAGAGGATCATGTTTCGCTGGGCGTCCCTGATCGAATCATGGGTACTGACGGTGCGGTCATTGGCGATCGTGAAACGAACCGTTGGCGGAAGCTGAGCCTCGAACTGCGGCATCAAGGCTTTAATGCGGGCAACAGTATCGACGATATTGGCACTCGGCTGGCGGTTGACCTGGATCAGAACCATGGGATTGCCGTTTACAATGCCCAGGTTCCGGATATCTTCACTGCTATCCACAACGCGGCCCAGATCCGAGAGACGGACCGGCGCCCCCTTCCGGTAAACCACCACCAGGTCCTTATAGTCCTTGGCCGTAAAGAGCTGATCGCTGGCATAGATTGGCAGTCGAACCTGGTCGTTTGAAACCTCGCCCTTGGGCTTATTTGCATTGGCGCTCTGCAGAAACGTGCCGATCTGATCCAGACCCACGTTGTATTTGGACAGCGGCTGTGGATTCACTTCGACGCGAACCGCGGGAAGTGAGCTGCCTCCCACATACACTTGCCCGACGCCCTCGACTTGCGACAGTTTCTGCGCGAAAACCGAAGAGGCAATATCGTACAACTGCGGCCGCGGGACTACATCCGATTCGAGTGTCATTGCCAGAATCGGCTGATCGGCCGGGTTAATTTTCCGGTATCTGGGGAGCCGCGGAAGATTCGCAGGGAGAAACCCCGCCGACGCATTGATAGCAGCTTGCACATCCCGTGCCGCCGAATTAATGTCACGGCTCAAATCGAATTGGAGAATGACAACCGCGGATCCCACGGAACTTCGGGAGGTCATTTCCGTTACCCCGGCGATGCGCGTGAACTGCTTTTCGAGCGGGGTGGCGACCGATGCCGCCATCACGTCGGGACTTGCCCCCGGCAAGCCGGCTTGGACAAAGATGGTGGGGAAGTCAACCTCCGGCAGGGCCGATACCGGGAGCAGCGTATAGGCGATCGCGCCGCCCAGCGTCAGTGCTACCAGAAGCAACGTGGTGGCAACCGGTCTTCGAATAAAGGGCTTGGAAATGCTCATATGCTTCAGCCGCGGCTATGTTAAGGAAGGCACGGATAAGATATCCGGATCTCTTTCGGATTTGGATCCGGCGAACCAGGCCGCGATTCTTCCGAAGAACAAATAAATTACCGGGGTCGTGAAGAGCGTCAGTACCTGGCTCACCAGCAGCCCGCCAATGATGCAGATGCCCAGAGGTCTGCGTAACTCGGAACCCACACCGGTGCCGAATGCCAGCGGCACGGCGCCCAGCAGCGCGGCCATAGTCGTCATCATGATGGGACGAAAACGCAACAGACACGCCTGGTAGATGGCTTCCTCCGGCGTTTTGCCTTCGATGCGCTCGGCTTCGAGCGCAAAGTCGATCATCATGATGGCGTTCTTCTTCACAATGCCGATCAGGAGAATGATGCCAATCAGCGCGATGACGTCCAGGTCCTGTTTGAACAGAATCAGGGCCAGCAGCGCGCCCACGCCGGCCGAAGGAAGCGTGGAAAGTATGGTGACGGGATGAATGAAGCTCTCGTACAGCACGCCCAAGACGATGTACACAGTGACAATCGCGGCGAGGATCAGAAGAGACTCGTTGGCGAGCGACGATTCGAACGCGTGGGCGGTTCCCTGGAAGCTGGGTTCGATGCTGGCCGGCATGCCCAGGTCGTGCGTCACCTGTTTAATATGTTCGACCGCCGCGCCCAGGGAAGCGCCGGGAGCCAGATTGAAGGAAAGAGTAACCACCGGGAACTGGCTTTGGTGATTAATGGTAATGGGCACCGGAATCTGAGTAGCTCTCACAAAGGAACGCAGCGGCGCCGGCGGCAGGGCTGCCGCGCCGGTGAGACCGGTGTTGGTTCCGGCCAGGGCGATGGTAGTTGCCAGGTTCGCTGACGCGGATCCGATCGGCACATACATATCCTTGAAGGCGTCCTTGTCCTGCCGGTACTGGCGCGCCACTTCGAGAATCACATGGAACTGATTGGTCTGGGTGTAGATAGTAGACACCTGTCTCTGTCCGAAAGAATCGTACAGGGCATCGTCGATGTTCTGCGGCGTGATGCCCAGCCGTCCGGCGGTGTCACGATCGATGTTAATGTAGAGGCCCAGCCCATTGTTCTGCTGATCGCTCGCCACATTGCGCAGCTCGGGCAGCTCTTTCATTTTTTCGAGCAGCCGCGGAACCCAGGTATCCAGCAGCGCCTTGTCGGGCGCATCCAGCGCGTACTGATATTGCGTGCGGCTGATACGGTCTTCGACGGTCAGATCCTGCACCGGCTGCATATAAAGTTCGATCCCTGCCACCTGCCGCACCTTCGGCTCCAGCCGCCGGATTACCTCCACCGCGGAAACGCGGCGTTGTTCGAGAGGCTTCAGCGTGATCTGGATGCGGCCGCTGTTCATGGTAGTATTCACGCCATCCGCGCCGATAAAGGAGGTCAGATTTTCCACCGCCGGATCCTCGCGGATGACCTGGACCAAGCCTTGCTGGAGCCTGGACATGGCGGGAAACGATACCGTCTCGGGCGCCTGCGTGATGCCCAGGATCGCGCCGGTATCCTGCACCGGAAAGAAGCCCTTGGGGACGATGATGTAGAGATATACCGTGAGTACGAGCGTCCCGGCGGCCACCAGCAAAGTCGTGGGCTGATGACGCAGCACTACGCGAACCATCCTGCCGTACAATTCAATGGTCTTGACGAAACACCACTCCGACCAGCGATATAAACGGCCCTGCTCGGATTCCGGATGATGCTTCAGAATCCTGGCTGCCATCATGGGCGTCAATGTCAGCGAGACAAACGCCGAAAATATGATAGTCACCGCGAGCGTCACCGCGAATTCACGGAACAGGCGGCCTACAATATCCGCCATGAACAACAGCGGAATCAGCACGGCAATCAGCGAGACGGTCAGCGAAACGATGGTGAATCCGATCTCCTCCGATCCCTTCAAAGCGGCTTCCATGGGAGAGTCGCCCATTTCGATATAACGCGAGATGTTCTCGAGCATCACGATGGCGTCGTCCACCACAAAGCCGGTGGAAATAGTGAGAGCCATCAGCGAGAGGTTATCCAGGCTGTAACCCAGCAAGTACATTACGGCGAATGTGCCCACTAGCGAAAGCGGCACGGCGATGCCCGGGATGATAGTCGCTGCGGCGTTGCGCAGGAACAGAAAAATGACCATCACCACCAGCGCAGTGGTCAAGAGCAATTCGAATTCGACGTCCTCAACGGATGCCCGGATGGTGGTGGTGCGATCATTGACAATTTGCACGTCGATCCCTTGCGGCAGCGATGCTTTGATCTGGGGCAGGAGCGCCTGAACCGTATCGACGACGCTGATAATATTCGTCCCGGGCTGCCGCTGAATATTCAGAACGATAGCGCGGTCGGCATTTACCCAAGCGGCTAATTGGGTGTTTTCGGCCCCGTCGATTACCGTGGCAACGTCGGAAATACGCACCGGGGCGCCGTTGCGGTAAGCCAGGATAATGGGGCCGTATTGCGCGCCGCTCTGCAACTGGTCGTTGTCATTAATGGTCCAGGCCTGATCCGCTCCATCAAAGTTCCCCTTGGCCTGGTTCACATTGGCGCTAGCGAGAGCGGTCCGCAAATTCTCTAAACTCAGGCCGTAGGAAGCGAGAGCAGTGGGATTCGCCTGTATCCGGACCGCCGGGCGCTGCCCTCCGCTGATGCTCACCAGTCCCACGCCCTTGAGCTGGGAAATTCGCTGCGCCATGCGCGTCTCCGCCAGCTCTTCCACTTTCGGCAGCGGCACCGTTGACGAGGTAATGGCCAGCGTCAGAATCGGCGCGTCGGCCGGATTCGTCTTGCTATAGACCGGAGGAACCGGCAGGTTATTGGGAAGAAAAGTAGTGGCTGCATTGATTGCTGCCTGCACCTCTTGCTCGGCTACATCGATGCTGAGGTCGAGAGAAAACTGGAGCGTGATCAGCGAACTGCCAAAAGAGCTGATCGAGGTCATCTGCGTCAGTCCAGGCACCTGTCCGAACTGCTTCTCGAGGGGCGCGGTGATCGAAGACGTCACCACCTCGGGGCTCGCGCCGGGGTAAAACGTCTGGATCTGCATAGTCGGGTAATCCACCTGCGGCAGCGCCGAGACGGGCAGTTGCCGAAAAGCGACGAAACCAACCAGCACCACACCGGCCATCATCAGGGACGTCGCCACCGGCCGCAGGATGAATATCCGGGAGGGACTCATCGGGAATCGCCTGCTCCCTGCCCCTTTTTAAAGTCGCCGCCACCCTTTTTGCCTTTGCCGCTGCGCTTGCCTCCGCCGCCTCCGCCTCCCGCCGTGGGATCGAATCCCGGCGGATTTGCGAGTTCTCCGGCCTTCCGGACTCTCACCCGCGCGCCGTCGATCAGGCGATCGGTGCCATCCACGACTACCCGGTCCCCATCCGAAAGACCACCGAGAATCTGCGATGAGGTTTGGGTAGTGATCCCTACTTGGACCGGCTTCAGGTGCACTCTTGAATCCTCGTCCACCACATAGACAAAGGTGCCTTGCTGTCCGTTCTGCACCGCAACGTTGGGAACCACCTGTTGATTGCCCATAGTTTCCACCAGCAGACGAATGTTGACAAATTGCTGCGGGAAAAGCGCGTTGTCGGTGTTCTTGAAAACCGCCTTCAGTTTGGAAGTGCCCGTGGTACTGTCGATCTGGTTATCCAGCGTGACCAGGGTGCCGGACGCCAGCAGCTTGGAATTGTCGCGGTTGTAAGCATCCACCGGCAAGTGCGCGCCCGCTCTCAGCTTGTGTACCACCTGCGGAAGGGCATCCTCGGGAATGGTGAACAACACGGAGATCGGCTGAAGTTGGGTGAGTACAACCATGCCGTTCTGGTCGGAGGCGTGAACGATGTTGCCGGGGTCGACCAGACGCAAACCGGCTACACCCGTGATCGGGGCCGTGACTTTGGCATACGTCAGGTTTAGTTTCGCGCTGTCGATGTTGGCCGTATCCTGCTTGATATTGCCTTCGTACTGCGCCACCAGCGCGGTCTGTGTGTCCAATTGTTGTTTGGGAATGGCGTCTTGTGCGAGCAATGTCTGGTAACGTTGAAGATCCAGCTTGGCGTTATTGAGCATGGCCTGATCGCGCGCCAGCGTGCCTTCGGCCAGTTCCAGTTGCACTTGATAGGGCCGCGGGTCGATTTCTATTAGGAGCTGCCCCTCGTGGACCAAATCGCCTTCGTTGAAATCCACCTTCATGATCTGACCGTCGACCCGGGACTTAACCGTAACCGTGTAGAAAGCGGTCACATTACCGAGTCCGTTCAAATACACCGGGATGCTGGAGCGTCCGACCTTCGAAACTACTACCGGCACGGGGCCCAACTGGCCGCCGCCGCGGAAACCGCCACGGCCGCCGCCGCCCGCACCCCTGACCACCGGGGCCGGGTGGCTGGCACTCCAGACTGCGTACCCCGCGACACCCGCGACGATCAGCAAGAAAACCACCCAGATCAGCCCGCGTTTCTTCGGCTTTCGGGAACTAGGCGCCACCGCTAGATGTTGGCCGGGCAGACCTTGGCGCTCCACTTCGGGCAGGGTTTTATATTCTGGTTGGTTCGTATTTGTAGGCATTCAAAACGGCCTATTGAAATGACTGATTTAACCGTCTGAAGGTAACGTCCGTGCGCTACGTCCAAAGGCCCGTGTAGAAGGTATGTCAGTTGGCGAGCCGCAGACGATATACTAACAAACGCTGTAGCTCTTGGGTAACTTCCCAAATGGCTTACGCTAAAGTCGCCTAACGGGCTGCCGGAGCGCGATGGCCGCGGGTTAAGATTGGACGATGACGTCGTATTCACTCGTCGGACCTTTGATCCGAATGTCAATTTGCGTTGCCGCCGTATTGGGAGCACCCGTCGTATTCGGAGCCGCCGACGACCGCCAGCAGGCTCAGGCGCAGCTGCTCGACCACGCTGAACTCCTTTGTGATAATTGCTTCTTCGGACCCAGTTACTATTATTATTGCTTTGCGGCGGACAATCAGATCCTGATCGGGTATCAACGAACCCGGGTTATGAACTGGGAAGATAAGTCCAAGAATTACCTGACCAAAGTACGCAAAGCCTGGACAGTCTGGACGCCGCCCGGCGAGACGGTGCCGATCAGCTACGACAGCAGGCACATCTGGGTGGCCCGGCCGAATGGTAAAGCCGTAAAGCTCAGCCAGAACTATTCGCATGACATCTTCATTACAAACGACCGATGCCGCCAGGCAGTGCGGACCAAGGTCCACTGACCGTTAGATTTGCGCCGGCTTTGAATTCCGGACCCGGCGGAGGTCGAGGCAATAGTCGGTCAAAGGTCAATTCGCGAGGTAAATTGCCCTCACTGCCCTTCGTTTTCGGTGCTAGAGTAATAGCAAGAGGAGGAGGTTAATATGTTACATCTCTCCTTCATCCTTATTCTTGCCTGGCAGGGGCTACCGGCCCAGAACGCATCCGAAACCACGCCTGCGGTGTCGGTTCATCCGCAACT
>Ga0105239_10006591_pt1 | contig 13447 bp, 11 predicted proteins | sample KBSC44metaG_FD_92761 | JGI IMG/M metagenome (GOLD analysis project Ga0105239, IMG submission 92761) | Corn rhizosphere microbial communities from Kellogg Biological Station, Michigan, USA - KBS C4-4 metaG | ecosystem: Host-associated > Plants > Roots > Rhizosphere > Soil | place: Michigan, USA... | reverse complement strand
TCAACCAATGCGGGTGGATTACCTGAAATTGCTATCGAGCGGGTTACAGGCTATCTGAGTAATATAGGCGATGTAAAAGGTATGCGCGAACAGGCGATAAAGATACTGGAGAACAATGCGACGCTGCAACAGTTCAAGGCTAACGCCGCCGCACATGCGCAAAGGTTTGATATCAATACCATCGTGCCGGAATACGAAGCTTTGTACAATCGGTTTTTGGCATAGGTTAGGCCCAGGTCGTCAATGGTTTCACCGGGTCGTCACCGGCCTCACCGGGTCGTCAATGACTTCACCGGCCTCACTGGGCGGCCAAAGTTCTCACACCGGCATCCCCACCTGTTTTGTCAAATAGCTGACCAGGCTTTCTCCAAAATGCTCGTTCCAGCCCATCTCGCAATCTTCATAACACTCCACCCCCGGCACCAGCCCCTCATGTATCATCGTCACTTTTGTACGATCCCCGGCCGGCTTGATCTCAAAGACGATGCTCATGCCATTCCACTCTTTTTTATTACTGATCCAGTGAAGGTGGCAATCCCTCACATCCCAGACGATCTTTTTTTCCGGGATATCCTCCTTGATCTCGAACGTGACAAAGGTTGCGCCAAATCTGACGGTAAAAACATCCCAGCGCTGCTCGCTCCGGCCTTCTACTTTTTTGGCCCACCAGCCCCGGATATCTTTGATACCTTCGTACGCCTCGCGCGGCGTAACATCCGCCACAATACTGCATTGATAACTTTTTGGTTGCATGACAATGGAATTTTTTTTATAAAAATTAGTGCGTGATGACATTCTTGATAGCCTCGTTGGTATTGCGCAGATCGAGCCCTCCCTCCAGCGTGGATTTCAGGTTGGTGAGATAAAATACCCAACCCTTCGAGTCAGAGACAAATTGCTTTGCCACCGCCCCCGCATCCGTGGGCAGGTTGCTCTCGATGAGCTCCACGATCGTCTCGTCGTGCTCCTTATAAATGGTAATGGTCACAGGGATGTCATTGGCAAAGGAGAAGCTGAAAAGGTCCTTGTCATTCGTCTTCAACACCTTTCCTTTTATTATCGGCTCGTCCGGCTTGAAAGGGAAATACATGGCATGGTCATCCCCCGCCTGGGCTATTTCATTGTCGCCGCGAACCCTGCCCTGCGGGTCCGTAAAGATGGTCTTGCCGAGAAACCAGGATCGCTGTCCCGCCGATGTTGCCCATGCCTGAAATGCGTTCTCTACGCTGGTCTTGACATTGACCCTAAGCTTGAATGTGCTGAAGTCGTGTGTGGTAGTTGCCATATCTTATTTGTTTTGATAAGTCAAAGCTAATACACCCCGCCGCCGCCCCGTTTATCGAAAATTGAGAATTTCACCCGGCCCGCCAACGGTCTGTTACCCTGCGCCCCAACAGGTCCATTCAAGAAGGTTCACCCTTGCGCAGGTAGGAAGGTGGCTGGCCAAATCGCTTTTTGTAAAGGATGCTGAACGAAAAGACGCTCTCAAAGCCCACAGCAAGGCATATATCGTTGATCGTCAGTCGGGTGGATTCCAATAGATGCCTGGCCTTCTTTAGCTTCAGGTCGATGAGGAACTGGTGTGGAGTGATACAATATACCTGCTTGAACATTCGTAGAAAATGCTGGCTGTTCATCGATGCCATGGCGGCTATATCTTCCAGTGTGATGGGAGTATTGAAATTTTCCTCCATCCAGTTCCTGGCCAGCGACACCCGCCGGAAGATCTCCAGCCGGGTAGAGGCCTTGACAGCCTGTATATTTTTGGAGTATTTATACGCTTCACGATTGGCCTTTAGCAGGTCTTCAAAAAGAGCCCTCACCGCCCCGTCAGCCTGGATATGGGCAAAGGACGAGCAGCTGCTGCCCAGTTCTATCAGGGAAAGAATAGTATCACGCATACGCCCGTCGACGTGTACTCTTTCTAAATAGGAAAAATCATAAGGGAGATTATCAAAATTATCCAGCAGCACTTCATCGCTATAGATAAGACTGTGCTGTACCAGGTCCGGCAGCTGTGAGTTGAAGAAAAGCATTGTGGGTGTCACCCCTGTCTCCGTGGCCTTGATAGCCAGCTGACTGCCCCTGTTGACAAAAAATACCTGATCCTGCCCTATCTCGTTCTTTATACCATTGACGTAGTAGTTGCAGCTGCCTTTGTCGGCGATCAATAGCCCAATACCCGACGGATGCTCGGGACATTGATAAGGTTTTTTCAGGACCTCCGAATATAAAAAATGATCTACGTAGATGGGGGGTGTTATCTCGTTGTCAGGATTGAATGTCTTTGGCAGCGGTCGGACCAGCATGCATTTGTGATGATGCCGCTAATATACTTTATTTACCCCGCACCAGCCATTTCTGTGGGTCCTGCCACACATCATTCGGATCAAAGATCCTGAAGTCGACCTGTCCCGTCTCACCCACCTGTCCGATCACCTCACCCGCCGAGACCATCTGGCCCTTGACAACGATGGACATCGACAGATCGCTGTAGATAGAGAAGTATTTGCCATGGGCTACGATCACCGCCTTGGCGTCCCCAATATCCATTACATCATCCACCACCCCGTCATAAACCACCCGCACACAGGAATCCTTGTCGATGGCGATATTGATACCTAAGTTATACCTATATACGCTTGGGTTGGGCTCATACCGCTGGTACCCAAAACTGGTTGCTATATTCCTCGAATCCACCGGCCAGAGTAAATGCCCTTTCTGTTTCCGGAATACCTCCGACATATACCCGCTGGTCAGGTCCGACGCGCTGGTCGTCTTGTCCAGATCCTTAGCAGCCGTGCCTTCCTTACTGGTCCTTTCAAAAGTAACACTCACAGCCAGCTGATTCTTTCTTCTCAAAGAAGATCCCACCGACGCGCCTGCCGTCCGGACACTATGCGCCGTCTTATGATGGACTCTTTTGGCCCCATGTTTACCTCTGCCCGAGGCTTTGCTTTGTGCGCTGGCCTCTGTCGACCAGGCCGACAAAATCGCCACCAGCAGCAGCGCTGTCCATAGTGTCGGGCACGTCTTAATAAAAAAAGTAATCCGTCCCCGGCACATCGTTAAAGATGGGCCTTCGGCCACCGGACCCGTGGTCCGTATCGTATTTTTTGCCATACAAAAGGGAAAGACCGCCGGCGTCGCCGGTCGATCCAAACGAACCGCTTACCTCATCAACCACTTCTCCGGGTCGAACATATGATCCTTTTCGTCAGAGAGTACAAACTCCAGCTGCCCGATATCGCCCACCCGGCCAATGATCTGACCTGTCTTCACCTGTTCTCCTTTACTAACGCTGACAGTGGACAAATTACTATACGTGGTGAAATATTTTCCATGACGAAGAATGACCGCACTGACATCCCCCACATTGAATACGCTGGAAACCACCCCTTCGTATACCGCCTTTACAACCGCACCCGCACTGACATCAATGGTAACCCCCTGGTTATTATGAATAATTCCTTTAATATATTCATGGGGACCGAAGGCCATCGATACCGTACCCGACACCGGCCAGGGCAGATGCCCCTTGTTCTTTTCAAAGTTCCCGGAAAGATGCATATCCTCGTCGGAAGAGAACACCGTCTTGGAGCCCGACTTGATCGTATTCAACGAGGCCGCCGGTTCATTCCCACCGGATTCAGCGGGCTTTGTGGCAGGCTTCTCGGCAGCAGTTGCATTCTTCGCCTTAGCCTCCTTGATAGCCGCATCACGGGCACGTTTGATAGCCGCAGCAATGGCATTGGCCAGTTTCGCATCCTGCTTTTGCTTGGCCGCCATCTCTTTTTTCAGCTCTTTCTCCTGCGACTTCAGCCGGGAGACAACCGCATCCTTTTCTTTTTTCTCATCCTCCAGGATGGTGCGTTCCTTGTTCTGCTTCTTCAACGCCTCATCCTTTTCTATGCGGGTGACTTTCAGCCCGTCGATCTTGCTTTGCAGCAGGTCCTGCGTACGACGGATATTCTCCGCACGCTCTTCCCGGTAGGCCCGGTAGGACTTAAGGTATTGTATACGCTTGATCGCGTCATTAAAGCTTGTAGCCGAAAAGATAAAATTGAGGAAGTCGTAATTGCTCCTGTTCTTATAGGCGAATACGATACTCTCGGCATATTGTATCCGAAGGGTATCCAGTTCGCGGCGCAGCTTTAATATCTCCCGCCACGACTCATTCATATCCCCCTGGATGACGTTGATCTGGTCATTGATATTGCGGATGGCGGATTCCCGCAGCTTGAGCCTGCGTTGCAGAAGGGCCAGCTGTCCCAGCGTCTCACGCTTGTTCTTATGGGTCTCGTCCAGGCTCCTTTTTACATCCTCGATCTCCTTCTGAATGGCGGCACGTTCCTTCTCCAGCTCGCTGCGGCTTTGGGCAGGCGTCTGCGCCCTGGAAAAAGCAACTATGATCAGTAAAAACAAACCGGTCAGTAAGGTTTTCAGCATATCCTCAAATTAATCAATTTTTAGCAACCGCTATAGTATGAACGCTTATCTACGCCGGTAATTTTTGGGGATGGTAAAAGAAAAACTTAAGTTTTCGTTAAACTTATACTGTTTGTATCCAAGCTCTATATCCACCTTGGTCTTCTCGGCCACCGATATCTTACGATAAGTGGAGAATCGCAGCGTGTCCCGCTGTTCATAATCCCCATAGGTAAGGTCGCAGGTGCGGGCCCGCATCGGGTCCACATCATCCAGCTTGCAGTGTCGCAGGGTATTGTCGCTGTTGAGGGTCAGGTAATTTTTGAAGAGGTCTCCCACGCTGAGCAGGGAAATGCCCGCCGCGTCCTTTTTATAAAAGAGGATATTCGTGGTGTCCAGATAGATAGGATTGCCCATCAGCAGGTCCTGCAATGACCGGAAATCCACAGGCAGGTGTACCTCCTCCTGCAGGAAACTGACACTGCGCAGCCGGGCCACTTTCTTCAGCTTGTCCAGGATCTTTACGCTGTCCGGTGTGATCAGCAGCCGGAAGGCCTCGATACCCAGGGCCGCATTGATGGACACCCAGATCATGCTGTCCTTCTTTATATGGATAAAGGCGTTGAACTCATAATCCTTTCCATCCCCTCCCTCATAATGCACTTTCATACGGGAAGAGAATGTCTGAAAATCTATTTTATTCCGGACAAGTCCATTCACCGTCTGCTGGATGACCCTTAGACTGTCGGCATGACGATCTTCCGGCGGAGCCGCAGGCACTGTCGCTGTCGCCGTATCCTTCCGGGTGCCGCTGGGGGCAGCAATTACTTTCTGGATCTTTTTTGTGCTTCTGCAGCCCGCGATGCTCCCAAAGAGCGCTACTATCACAGCGGACACCGCTAGGAATTTTTGCATTAGTTGAGTTGAATATTGTATTGTGTTGTCGACAGGTCTATTGTTTTCCCGTATGGCCAAAACCGCCCCCGCTACGGACAGTCTCATTAATAGTCTCCACAGCTTCCCAGTCTATCTGCTCCACGGCGGCGATCACCATCTGAGCGATCCGGTCGCCAGGATGCAGCGTCTGATCTTCCCCCGAGAGATTGATAAGGATCACCTTGATCTCCCCGCGGTAGTCGGAGTCGATGGTCCCCGGCGTATTCAGACAGGTGATGCCATGCTTGATAGCCATCCCGCTCCTGGGGCGGATCTGAGCCTCATAGCCATGCGGCAGCTCGATAAACAGCCCCGTGGGAATAAGCTGTCTTTCCAGGGGTTTTAATACCACCGGGCCTTGAAGATCTGCCCGGATATCCATTCCTGCCGACCCTTCTGTTGCATAGGTGGGGAGATCATTGGTAGATTTGTTGATAACGCGAACGCTGATTCTGGGCATATATAGAATTATTGCCGCAAAGGTATGGATTCAGGCTTAATCCTTTACTAAAAGCACGGACGCGTAAGCCATCAGTCCTTCCCCCCTCCCCACAAAACCCATCTGCTCCGTAGTCGTAGCCTTTATGGAAATATCCTCCGTCCCGATGCCCAGCACCGCCGCCATCGCCGCCCGCATGTCACCCGCATATTTCATGATCTTCGGCGCCTCCAGACACACCGTGCTATCGATATTGACAACACGATAACCTTTCCCACGCACCAGGGCATAGCTCTTCTCTAACAGCAATTTACTGTCGATGTCCTTATAGGCAGGGTCCGTATTGGGAAAATGCTGCCCGATATCCCCTAAGTTCAATGCTCCCAACAGCGCGTCGCACACGGCATGAAGCAGCACATCCGCGTCACTATGTCCCAGCGATCCCTTTGTATGAGGTATACGCACACCGCCCAGCCACAATTCACGCCCCTCTGCCAATTGATGAAAATCCACTCCAAAACCAATCCTGTATGACATAAAAAAAGCGTCCCGGTTTTGTCGGAACGCCGTAAAAGTAGTTATTTCTTTGTCGTCACCCGCTGGCCGGGTCGTCATCTTAAGGTGTCGTGCTCGGACTGCTGCTGCCGCTGTTATCGGGATTGCTGTCCAGGTCAAAGGACAATCCAAACCGCAGCGTATTCGACAACGGATTACGCGTAGTGCCGCTGCCCGAAGGCACCAGGTAAGAGAAATTCAGTCCCATCACATTGTACTTCAATCCAACCCCTACGCTGAAATACTTCCGGTCGCCCTGGCCCCTGTCCTCATAATAATATCCCGTACGGAAGAAGAACTGATCCTGGTACGCATATTCGGCGCCGATAGAAGCCTGCAATGTCTTGAATTGATTCGGCCCGTTGAAGCTGCTGAACCAGCTGCCCGTAAGACTCTTATTATGATAATTGTACATGTTGATGGAATCCTGTGTAGCATCCCCCGTCGTCGCAGGCACCGCAGGCACCAGCAGCTTGTGGACATCGAGTCCGAACGTCAGCTTGTTATCTTCATTGAATACCATCGTATAGGTAGTTCCCAGACCAAGGTCGGCAGGGATATAATCCTTGTCTGTGGCAGAGTTGGTATAACCGATCTTACCACCCAGGTTGGAGATGGCAACCCCGAAGTTCCAGCCGCCGTTATCTTCCGTCACACCATGATAAAAGAAGGAGATATCCGCCGCAAAGGTCTTACCAGGCTGATAAGTAGTGCCTCCAACGCTGGCATAGCCGCCCGAGAGATTGGAGTAAATGTACCGTCCCGCCAAACCCACCGAGAGCTTGTCGCTCAACTTCCGGCTATATCCCAGATCGATCCCCCACTCACGTGGAGTACCGTTGCCAATAGGCTGCCCGTTGTTATCGGTAAATTGGATATTACCCAGACTGAAATACCGTACCGAACCTGAAATGGCGGAAAATTCATCCAGCTTCTTGAAGCCCGATGCCGCCAGCAGATATACGTCGTTCAACCCTAAGTCCTTTAACCACGGAGTATATGTCAGGCCGATACCGATATCATGCTTATTGAAAGGCGTCTTGGAAAGGTTATAAAAATTCGAGCTGGCATCCGGCGAAGTAGCTACCCCCAGGTCTCCCATCCCTCCGCCTCTGGCATCCGGAGATATCCTTAGGAACGGCACCGCCGTCGTCGTCGGTGTCAATGTCGTCTGAGCCCGTGAAACTTGAATTCCTCCAAAAAATAAGATGGCAGTAGCAGCTAACCCCAGGTAAGATCGTTTCATGAGTTTTTTAAATTTTCTTTTGGTAATCACGCAATTTGGGTTCCACCCAAAAAATGTAAAGGTTGAAATATAGGCTGCTAATTGTTTGGTTATCTATTAACTTTCAATGGGTTACAAGATGTATAACTTCTGGAACACATCCGCGACGGAGCCGTCTGTCGCCCTCACTCTCACCCGGTAGATATAGACGCCTCTACCTATTTTGGCCCCATAATCGTCCCGGCCATCCCAATCGATGTCACTCGAACGGTTTCCGGTAGTATTTATTGTCCGTCGAAAAGATTTAACCAGCTTGCCCGACACTGTCAATATTTGTACCAAAACCGATAGGTCTTCCCCCGGCCGGTTGTGCTCAAACCAGAAGGTCGTATGCGTACTAAAAGGATTCGGATAGTTCAATACATGCGTCAGGGCCAGCTTCTTCGACCCCACCACCCGGAATGTGAGCGAGGCCTGTCCCGAATTGTTTGCCACATTCCAGGCCTTGATGAGTAGAACATGCTCCCCTTCGGTCATTTGCGGCAATGGATAACGCACCGTTCCTTTTTTAAAAGTATTCAGGTCCGACTCGTAAAAGCTGTTCAACACCAGCGGATCCTGGGTATTATTATCCAACACCGCCGTAATATCGTGACCGATGCCCGTACCGGTGATATTGATGCCCAGCGAATCCGACAGATGCAGCAACAGAATGGGATTGGCATTGGTGATCCCTCCATCCACAAACTTCTCGTCATTGAGAAATGCCGCTATCGCCGGCCCGCCCGTATAGGCCGTTCCACTACCCGAGCCCCCGATGATCACATCCGTAAAAACGCCGGTGCCATCCGTCCCGATACCACTCGTCGCACCATTATTACCCGCATAATAACTGATCCTGCCTTTACCATACTGGTAATTGATATCCTTTGGTACGACAAATGCGATGGAAAAGTTGCCCTGGCTCACCGGTACTTTTCCTTTATATAGAACATTGTCCTGTACCTGAAATTCCGTCCGATAGCTCCCAGGAGTATTCCCCAGCGTCGTCGCCATCCGGGGTTTGTCATAGACTGTTGCATACAGCACACCGTTGAATCCGCTCATGACCGCGCCGCTGCCATCCGTGACCACACCCGACACCAACACCTTGTTCAACGCCTTCAAGGTGTCCGCCACCGTCCCACCGCTACCCATCGCCCTGCCATTGATGGCCGTGGTCTTAACCTTATATACGGGGAGGGCCAGGGTCAACGCTGGGTCGCCCAGTAAAGTAAATTTTCGATTGTTCACCGCGTCCGTCTGGGTGGTATAGGTAAAATTCTTTGTCAGTCGGCAGGCATCGCCCAGGCTGTAATAAGACCCATCCGCCCGGGGCGTCAGGGCCAGCTGGTAATAATTGTTATTGATCGTCTTGTTGCTAAAGGCAAATACCAGCCGTGTCGTCGTCATCAACGCTATAGCCCCCGAGCCCGGTCGCACCAGCAGACTGGCGCCGATGGATTGGATCAGGGGATTGTCGTGGGGCGCGAAGTCGCAGGTCGCCGTGATAAAGAGCGGCAGCTTGTCCGGATTGTTATAAGCCGCCACCGTGGACGCGTCCAGTATGTCCGAATTGGACAGCCGCGCGTTGCTGCCATGGCCTGTGTAATTCCATATTAGTGTACCGCTGTAAAGCCCGCCGCTGATGGCCTGGTTGACATCCGGATACCGTCCCCCCGCCGGCGTGGATTGCTGCTTATAGGCATCTACATATATCTTGTCCACCCCAAAGACAGGAGCGGCAGTCCCAATGGTGCCCGCAAATGTCTCCGCATCCTGCAAATGGAGGTTCTGATCCCCGTCATCCGCCACCTGCGTCAGCTCATTACGCCACGGGCCCTGTGTTTTTAGGTCCGCATAGTGAATGATCTTGTCCACCACCGCTCCGGCCTCCCCGACAGTGCGCGCAGGGATGCGTCCTACCCCGATGTCCAGCAGGCTCCGGCCGTCCAGCACATTGACGTCGTCCCCGTCCTGCAACATCCCAAAGAAGTCGTCTGAAGTATACGTGTTCAGCGGGTCGATGGACACACCACTCTCATACACCGGTACGCCATTGACATTGCCCGTGATCCTGTCCTTATAGTCAAAGGACCCCGATCCAAAGAGAAGAAGATAACGGGGCCGCTTAGTCGAATCCCCGCCGCTGCGGTCATAGAACATCTTTACAAAGTCCCGCAAGGCCGCCGGATCGGGATTGCCCCCCGCAAATTCATTGTACACCTGCGAAGCGCTCACCACCAGCGTCCGGAGACGATCGTGCTGTGTATGAAATACAGCCAGCCGCTGCGCCTGTCCCTGCAGGGCCGGGTCCGTAATGATCAGCAGGTCCACGGTGGCGGGCTGATGCAGGTTCTGGTTGTCCACTTTGCCGATGGGGATGGGAGTAAAAAGCCCCGTAGCCCCCAGGTCAGCGCCATTCGGGTCCCCCGTCGTCGACGTCTTCCCGTCCGCATTGAATGCTACGTATTCGTGCAGGCTGTTACAGTCACCTGTGAAGCTGAACGATCCTCCCGACAAGCTCCCTCCCATATTCATTGGGTTCGCCGGGTCCGTCACATCCCACACCTGGGTCACCGCATCTGCCCCCTGCAGGGAAAATCCTCCAATATGGCCGTTCCCCACACTATTCCAATCCCTGAACTGCAATTGAACCAGCCCCTCCAGCGAGAGCGCGCCCCGCCCCGACAGCTCCCACCAATCCAGCCAGCCCTGTGCATTATATCCGCCCGGAGTGTATTGATAGGACAGCGTCAACGGCCCCTGCCCCGCCACTACAGCATTTTGAAAATTCACCGCCCGCCCAAACACATCATAGCTCCCATCCGTCACCGCGCCGATGTCCAGACCACCCGCCGCCGCACCGCTTAACGATAGCGCAAAATGACTGGACGCACCGATACTCCGCGCCATACAGGTAGTGGACAAGGCCACCGGGACACTCCTGTCCCATCCCGGAGGGGTGATGATAAAGCTTCGGGTGGCAGTTCCACCCGGAATATTGGAGAACTCTTCGCCGTACCAATCCTTGCCGCTGGAGAGGATATTGACCGTATCGAGTTCATGAAAAGCCCTCCAGTTATAGGTTGAAATAGAGGTATTGGCAGCAGGCCCTCCCCCTTGCGAAGCCACCCTTTTACCCGCCCCGCCGCCGATGTTGATAAAATAATAGGACTGTTCGGTATATATATTTTTAACATGCGTAAATCGTCGATTGACCGGATCTTTTGTCCAATGATGAGGCCCCGGTGCATAGAAGAGGAAATAATCGTTCCCGCCAAAATTCCCGTCCCCTCCATCCACCATTTCGATGGCGTCCTCGATCAGGTCATCCATACGGCTGCCGTTGCAGGGCTCCGGCAGGATGGCGCCCCCATTGCCGAACAGCCGGATAGAGGAGGAGGAAAGCCCCTGGGTATTGACTCCCAGACTGCGGAGAAGGGACAGGTCCACCTTGTAGATCCCAGGGGCGGAAACAGCGATCTTGTACCAGCTCCCCGAGGCCAGCGAGCTGGCGGATCTGTAGACCCTTTGGGCCTCGCCGCAGGGCCGCAGGAGACAGCAAATCGCCAAAAATAGCCAAATCCTTCTCATACAATCAGTTACTCGGGGATATTTGGAGCCAAAGCCCTAATTTTACAAACGGGGCAACTGTGGATAATTAAGCCCCGTATTTTAATACAATATTTGATTGTCCACTGCGTTTAATACGTTTACACTTAGTTTACAAATTACGGCTAAAAGCGTCACTTATGAACTTGAAAAACCTAATTATCCTGGCATCAGGCCTGACCCTGGTAGTTTCCTGTAAGCACAAGCCGGAGCAATCCAGCGTTACAGGATGGAACTACAATGACTCAAAGATGGGGGGCTTCCAGGTTTCCAAAGAAAAAGAGCAACGTACCGGTCCCGGGCTGGTGTTTGTGCAAGGTGGTACCTTCACGATGGGCGCCACCCAAGAGGACGTTATGAGGGACTGGAACAACGTACCCAGACGCGTAACAGTCAACTCCTTCTACATCGACCAGACGGAAGTGGCCAACATCCACTACCGCGAATACCTTTACTGGCTCAACGTCGTATTTGACGCCGACGAGTACAAGGCTGTCCGCGAAGGCGCTCTCCCCGACACGCTGTGCTGGAGAAGTGAGCTGGCCTATAACGAACCCATGGTTGAATACTACTTCCGCCATCCGTCTTATAACATGTATCCCGTCGTAGGCGTCACCTGGAGACAGGCACATGACTTCTGTCTGTGGCGTTCGGACCGGGTCAATGAAAAAGCCCTGCTGGACAGAGGCTTTATCAATAAGAACTCTGTAAAGAACCTGCAAGGTCTGGGACAGGAAAACTTCAATACGAAGGCTTACCTGATGGGTGAGTTCACACCTACTCCCGGTCCCGCAGCCAAGTCTAAAAAGAATGCGCTGAAGAATCCCAACGGTACGCCCCGTACGACCGTAACGTTCGAGGACGGTATCCTTCTTCCCAACTATCGTCTCCCGACAGAGGCTGAGTGGGAATATGCCGCCCTGGGATACATCAATCAGAACCCTCTCCCCGGCAAGAACGATAAGAAGCGTGGGGAAGAGCTCATCGCGAACAAACAAGTTTATTCCTGGAGCAATAACGTCAACGGTCTCCGCGACACACGTCATGGCAGCTGGCAAGGTACTTTCATGGCCAACTTCAAACGTGGTTCCGGTGACAACATGGGTGTAGCCGGTGGTCTGAATGACAACGCCGTATATACCGCCCCCGTTACCTCTTTCTTCCCCAACGGCTTCGGATTATATAATATGTCCGGCAACGTCAGCGAGTGGGTAGGCGACGTTTATCGTCCCCTTTCAACAGAGGACATGGATGACATAGCCCCCTATCGTGGTAACAAGTTCGAGACAGTCGATATGGGTAAGGAAGGCAAGGGTGAAAGAGATTCACTCGGTCGCATCAAGATGCGTAACGTCTCCGACTCCGAGAGCAAGTCCCGCCGCAACTACCAGAAGGGTGACGTGATCAACTACCTTGACGGTGACTCCACCATCGCAGGCATCGCCTACGGTTATGGTAAGACCACCCTGATCAGCAACAAATCCCGCGTTATAAAAGGTGGCAGCTGGAATGACCGCGCTTACTGGCTCAGCCCCGGTACCCGCAGATTCCTGGAAGAAGACCAGGCCAACAGCACCGTCGGCTTCCGTTGCGCAATGGACCGCGTAGGCAGCCCCGCCGGTAATGGCCGCCAGACAGGTATCAACTACAAGGCACGCAGACAAAATACGCGCAAGCAGTAATTGTAAGATATTCTATAAACAGAAAGCCCCTGCCCAAACAGCAGGGGTTTTTTATTTTTATTGTGGGCGTTCCCGGGCCTTCGTCGGAGTTCCGAGCCCTCACTCCTCCTCGGTCGTACCCTTCGGTCAGGCTTCGTCCCTCGCCTTACCTTCGTGTATCCCGGAGGCCCGGGCGGGCTGTCCGCTGTAGTCCTCGCCTATGGCTGTGGGCTACCCGCTCCCATCCCTAACGCGGTCGGGCAGGCCTTCGTCAGAGCTCCATGTATTCGAGAGCTTCGCTCGTATCCTTCGCTCAGCTCGGGTATCCCTAACGCAGTTTGCCCCGGCACTTCCCAGGCCTTCGTCACGGCTCCTAGCCACTCGCACTGCATGCCCAGCCGGCGGGAGTTTATTATACCCGGAAAATATGCTTATGGTTAAACGACATGGGCAATTCAGTTTATTTTTTATCTGATTTTGATACTTGTAGTATTAAAATCAATGTTTTTTTAAACCAAAATGCATTTCCCCAAATAGAGTACCATTCCC
>Ga0105239_10006589_pt1 | contig 13448 bp, 9 predicted proteins | sample KBSC44metaG_FD_92761 | JGI IMG/M metagenome (GOLD analysis project Ga0105239, IMG submission 92761) | Corn rhizosphere microbial communities from Kellogg Biological Station, Michigan, USA - KBS C4-4 metaG | ecosystem: Host-associated > Plants > Roots > Rhizosphere > Soil | place: Michigan, USA... | reverse complement strand
GTATGCCTGGAAAGAATACGTTAGAGCGTGCAGGGGGTTTGCAGAAACTGCCCGCAAAACTGCGATTCGATGCGCGGCCCGGGGATTTATTGCGGATCGAAACGCCCGGCGGCGGAGGCTGGGGAAAGGCGATTACTTCGCGCTGAGCGACGCGGACACCTTGGCGCGATATTCTTCCGCCTTGGCCAGGATCGCCTTGTCGTCGACGGTCAGCATCCTGCGGTTGCGCACGATCGCGCGTCCATTGACCATCACGTCGCTCACATTCGACGACTTGAGCGAATAAACCAGCTGTGAATAGACGTTGTACATGGGTTGGGCATTGGCCTCATCCAACCGGATGCTGATGATGTCCGCTCGCTTGCCCGCATCCAGCGACCCGATCAGCTTGCTCATCCCCATCGCCTGTGCGCCCATGATCGTCGCCATCGCGAAGGCCTGCTCGGCAGGAAGTGCCGTCGGATCGCCCGAGCTCACCTTTTGCAGTTTGGCTGCGAGATCCATTTCTTCCATCATGTCGTGATCGTTATTCGATCCTGCGACGCCGTCGGTTCCCAGGCCAACAGGGATTCCAGCCTTCAGCATTTTCAGAACAGGTGCGATCCCGCTCGCCAGCATCATGTTGCTGGACGGGCAATGCGCGATCCCGGTTCCGGCGGCCCGCAGAAGACCGAAATCAGCCGGATCGAGCCACACGGCGTGCGCAGCTAGCGTCCAGCCTTGCAGCACACCCAGGTCGTTGAGAGCCGCTGTGGGTGTCTTCTTGCGTTTCTGCACGGCTTCGTCAAACTCGGTTTTGGTCTCCGACAAGTGGATGATCAAAGGCTTGCCGTAGCGGTCGGCCAGCGTGCGCGCGGCTTGGAGCGTGTCGTCGGACGTCGTGTAGATCGCATGCGGGGCGACCGCAGGGACAATCAGCGGATCGTCGGCGTAGGCTTTTAGAAACGTTTCAGCGCCGGCCAGCGCAGCGTCCGGGGTCTTGTAATCGGGAGCGGGGAAGCCGATCACGGTTTGGCCCAGCATTCCGCGCATCCCTGCTCGCCTGGTCTCTTCGGCCACGGTCTCTTCGAAGTAGTACATGTCGGCGAAGGTAGTGGTTCCGGAGAGCGCCATTTCTAGCAAACCCAGGCGTGTTCCCCAGCGAACAAACTCGCGATCGACGTTCTTGGCTTCCGCGGGGAAAATGAATTTCTCCAGCCAATCCTGAAGTTTCAAATCGTTTGCGACGCCGCGGAATAGCGACATGGCCGCATGCGTGTGGGTGTTGATCAGGCCGGGCGCGAGGATCGCATTGGGCTGGTTGATCTGGTTCCGGGCAGAGTATTTTCCTGCGATCTCGGCGGCGGCACCGACTTCGACAATGCTGTCTCCGCGGATGGCGACGGCTCCGTCTTCGATCACGCGTCGCTGGGCGTCTTCGGTGACGACGTAGCGCGCGGTCCAGATGATGTCGACGGCCTGCTGCTGAGACGGCAGACTTCCGCAAAAGAGCAGCGCGACGGCGATCGTGCGTGTGAGGCGGATCAAACTATCAGATTAGCGCTTTAGCGAGGCGCTCAAACTCCACGGGTGTGACCAAATGGAATCGAATCTCAAGAGAAGTGAAAGGCCGCAAAGCTTCCACCGCTTCAGCACGCGGCGGCTCGGGCGAGGCCACGAACAGATTCTGCTCCGCGATGCGGAAGGGCAGCACCTGCCATTGGCGAATCGCATGTTCCGGAAGCGTGTGCGCCACCGGCCATGGAACCGACTCCGGCTCCACGCGGGCGATCGGCAGCCCCTGCTGCAGGCTGAGCGCCTCATACAACACGTCGATTTCCAGCTGGCCGGATTCCACAAGGTATTCACCCAATCGAGTTCCTGGCGTCTTCGAGACGAGCGCGGTCGCCAGATCCGCCGGTTGCACCGCCCCGGACCCAACCAATATTTCGCCCAGCCTGCGCTTTTGGGCGAGAAGCGCGGATCGTGCGGGATACGCGTGCTCGGTCTTAAGCCATTTGAGCGGCTGCCCTCGTATCCGGGCGACTGAGTAACGCGCAATTGCCTGAAACGTAGCAGCGGTATTCAGCGCATTGGCATATACTGCGCGCACGGGAACGCCCAGCGCGAAGACGAATCCGTAGATGCGCGCCACGCAGAGTCCACGTATCCCGATGCGCAAGATCTGCAGTGCCAGCGTGGCGCTGGCGAGCGTGGCTTGCTCGGGAGAGACTCGCATCCACAGGGCAGTGGCCAGTCCGTATATGAATACGAAATTCGCTGCCAGGCTAATAGGATTCGCCACCAGGCCCTTTCGATCGCGCCACAGCCAATACACCTCGCGCGGACTGCCGGACCAGCCCAGCCGCTGCCAGCCTTGGAGCGCGATGCCGGTCACCCAACGTGTCCGCTGTCGCAGCGCAGCATTCCAAGTCGCGGGGAAGAACTCCCGAGTGGCCACGAAGTCGGGCCGTCCGCCGGGTCCGTGCGATATCGGCACGAATGCCTGCGAGCATCCCAGGCGGAACATGCGCAGTCCATTTTCATAATCTTCGGTGAGTGCTTCCGGCGCGAACAGCTGGTTCGACGAAGCGTGCGCCAACTTTTCCAGTGCTTCCCGCCGATATCCGGTACCCACGCCGGCGCTTGGAACAAATCCGCCCAATGATTCACGCACCAGCATGTCCCGGGTGTGGTTTTCGGCAAACTCATCGCAATACACTCCGTGGGTCAGCCAATGGAGCGGCGTCGGCAGGGCCAGCACCGGCGTCTGCACGAAGTCGTAGCGCGCGGCGTAGTAGTTGATCCAGGACAGCTCTTCGGGATGGATCAAGTCTTCGGCGTCATGAATCAGCACGATGTCGAAGCGCTGGCCGCTGCGCTCTTCTTCCAGCAACAGGTGCTGATAGATCCAGTTGAGGCAATCGGCCTTGGATGTGGGGCCGGGATGCGGGCACAGCGCCAGATGCACCTGCGAAAAGCGTGCAGCGATGGTTACGACCGCCTCCTGTGTCAGCGCGTCATTGGGATAACATCCTGCGAAGAAATGGTAGTCGGGATATCGAATGACTGCCAGATTGTGCTCCAGCATCCGGCCGATAACCTCGTGCTCATGCCACAGCGGCACGAAGATCGCGATGCGCTGGCGAGGTGCGTTTTCAAGCTGCCTCGGACCGGGAGGAAACAGACTGGCGGCCGGACGGAAGACCGACTTGATCCAGGTCCAGGCCCACGCTAGATCAACGATCAGGTCGTCCAGGCCGCTGATCAGAATCGCGATGGCCAGTGGCGTCAGGATCGCAAGCACGAAGCGGTCGAGGCCGTCGGAATAGACGCTCACTTAAGTACAGTGGTCCGAGGCCCCCGGTACTCTCAGACTGCAGTTGAAGCGGGTCTAAAGCCCCGTGGAGGCGGCCTTTAGGCGGCGCTTGGCTTTAGCCAAGATCTTCCAGGCCGTCAGGCGTGATGATTCAAGGGCCCCGTGCCCGATCCCAGGCCCGGAGCTGTGCGGATCGCCTCTGTGATGAACGTCTTAGCTAACGCTATGGCCGGCCGTAGCTTGAGCCCCTTGGCCAACTCCGCAGTGATCGCGGCCGAGTAGGTGCATCCCGTGCCGTGCGTATGCTTTGAAGCGATGCGCGGACTCGAGTATTCGTGGAATCCGCGATCCGGTTCGAACAAGAGATCCACCGCGTCGCCTTCCAGATGCCCTCCCTTGATCAATACGTTCTTCGCTCCTAACGCCGCCAGTTTCTCAGCGGCCTTTCGCATGGATGCGACGTCGTTCACCGGGAATCCTGCCAGGACAGCGGCTTCCTCCAGGTTCGGAGTCAGCAAGAACGCCCTTGGGATCAGGCACGCGATCAGTGCGCTCTGGGCTTCTTCTTCGATCAAAGCCGCACCATGCTTGCTGACCATCACAGGATCGATTACCAGCGGAAATGTGAAGCTCTTCGCGGCGGCCGCCACGGCTTCCACCACAGCTCGATTCCCGAGCGCTCCAATCTTGGCGGCGTGAGGGCAGATGTCGGTACAGACGGCGTGAATCTGTTCCAGGATCAGGTCGGGCGCCAGCACATCGACACGCGTGACTCCCAGCGTGTTCTGAACCGTGATCAACGTCACAACGGCTTCCCCGTAGACGCCCAGCCGATGGAAAGTCTTCAGATCGGCTTGCAGGCCTGCGCCCCCGCTGGGGTCCGAGCCTGCGATGGATAGAGCGACGCGCGTCGTCATTCTACGAGTGTACCGGCCTCACTTGAAAGCGAGATGCATGGTCGTGGTTCCCGCGCTGTTGGACAGCTTCATTTCTACACCGGCGATCCCCGAAGTATCGCCTGTGACGGGGAAACTCACCCGCACCTGGAACGCGCTGCCGGCTTGCGTCTTGGTGAAGAAAGCCCGAAAAGCCTGCGTGAAGTCGGCCAGTATCGCTCCGGGCTGGATCGTTTGGCCGGACATATCGAAGAACGTGAACACCATGGCGCCGGCCGCGTAGGTGTTGTCGAAACCGATCACTTGAATGTCCAGATTGCCGGAGCGTCGCGTCGCGGTAGTGGTGTCGAACGAAAGCAGCGCGGCCGGAATTGTGAGCGTCGTTGTCGGGTCACCATCCGTAGAAATTCCGGTGAGCGTGAAACGGATGCGGCCCGACGAAGTGCCCGTCTGAAACATAGCCGACGTCTGCCCGCTGATCAAAATTTGCGTGCTGCCCTGGGCGACGGAAAAAGGCAGTGTGCGGGTTCCGGTCGCCAGAAAGACCACTGCCGGATCGTCAGTCACCAAGGTCGTATCGGGAGTAAACGCCAGATTCACAAAGCCCGACGCGGTAGCAGGAGCCGCCGTCGGAAGCCGCATCGTCAGCCGCCGTTGCTGCGCGCTCAGCATCGGTCCGGAGTCGAATTCCAGCAACGGTTTCGGCAGAGGGGAATCGAATGCCGTGCCCGAAAGCCCGAAGGTCCGCGTTTCGATGGCCAGCGATCCCGAATACAAGCCGGCCGAGCCCGGCGTGAACTCGATTACGAAAGCGGTTGAGGCGCCTGGTGCCATCGTGAACGGCGCCTTCGGTCCTGAGGATTGGCGGAACGCTGAACCGGTTACCTGGAACGTCGCAATCGGCATGGGTTGCGCGGAAGTGTTCTGCAGATAGAAGTTGCACAGCCGCAGTTGGCCCGCTTGTACCCGTCCAAAATCGATCGCAGGGGGCGGACCGTCGGATCCGGTACACACCGGAAAGACTGTTAACGATGGACCGTTTACCACGGTGGCGACGGCGATCACGCTGACGTTGTTGATCTGAGAATTGACCTGCACATTCGCGCTGTAGACCGCGGGCGAGTTCGCTCGGAAGCTGAGCAGGACGTCTTGGGCGCTGCCGGGTGCGATTGGGAAGGGTAGCGACGGCCTGTCGATGGTGAATCCGATACCGTCGGCGGAAAACCGGGAGATGTTCGCTACACTCGTGCCGTTATTCTTCACGCGCAACCGGACGTTTACGGTGTCGCCTGCCGCGACTCGGCCCAGGTCCAAGGCTGTGCCGGCTGGCGTCGCAGTACTTCCGTTCATCACGTACAGGGCGATTTGAGCTCGTGCGGCAATGGGCAGAAGAAGCGCGAGGATGACGACGCACTTCATGGCATGTTTCCAGGAAGCACGAATAGCTGCTCGTGTCCAGGGTCCAGGCGCAGCGCGAATGTGAGAGCGCCGGCGCGAATCGCGGCATAGTGCGGGCCCATCGAGGTGATGGTTTCTGCCCCGGTTAACTCGAACCTGGTCTCGCTGGCATCGCGATGGCGCAGGACCAGTTCATCCGCGGTTGCGAACAGTACGCCCTCTTTCAGCAGCAGGACGAGACCGTTTGTCACTCCGATCCAATCGCGCCGCAGTGCGATTTCGATCCCGTTATCGCCGACGCGCATCGAGAGCACCTCGCCATCGGCGGTCCAATCGAGAAGTTCGAGCGTATCGTCGCGCCAGCGGACAAACGTCTGCGACGCCGGGAAAAATATAACGGCAGTATCGCGATCGAATCCGAATTCCGCGGGACCGGGCGGCGCATCCACTTGGCCCGTCGCCGAGAGAATCTTCGAATCGGTCTTCGCCAGGCAAAGCTGCTCCGAGCAAGCCGCGGAGAGAACACCCGTCGCCATCGGCGGGCCCAGCAGGAAGTTGCCTGCGACTCCTTGGACTGCCCGCAGGGATCCCGAAGAATCGACGATTAATCCCGCCGACGGAACTTCAATTCCTGACTGCGACCAGGCGCAGCTCGCGATCAATATCAGGAGAGCGCGCTTCATGGTTTCCCGATGATGATCGTGGGCGTTCCGATCTGAGGAGCATTCACTTTTCCCCCGTTACTCGAAGCCGCGGAAGGGGTCCCGCGGCTGGTAACCGCCGCCACACCCGCAAACGCGCCCGCGGCGATTGCGATTCCGAGCCATATCTTCCGGTGGCTTCGCCAACCAGGAGCTTTCGAACTTCGGGGCTCTGTTGAGGCGGCGGCATCGGAGAGAAACAATCCGCACACCGTTCCCGCACGAGCCTGGCCTTTCGCCGCGGTGATCCGGACTTGCAGGGGTCCCGTGACGCGGTTCCACTGCATGCCCCACACACTGGCGCGTCCATCGGCGCTGGTTGTCGCGATTTCCGTCCGCATCCCGGACGAAAAAGCTCCAGTGGGTCCATCATCCGGCAGCCGGAAACTCACGGCAACCCTATCCACGGGCCTGCCGGTTTCGTCCGTGATTTGAACCGTGACTCCGCGCGTGGCTCGCCCGCCAATGGGGTAAACCGCGCCTTCGCCTTCGACGATGCGGATCTGTAGGATGGCCGGATCGATTTGTGCGGCCAGCGACAGGCGAAGGATCAGGAGAAAAACGAAAAACCGAACCACGAGAGTAAGTGGTTGGCTGGGAGAAATACTCTCAGGTGCAATTCATTGGAATCAACCCAAGATTCGCGAAGCGAATGTACGGTCCTGGCGTGCAGCCACGACTCCAGAAATAGTTTTGCCACAGCTTGGGGTCGTACACGCGAACGTAATCCCAGTGGAGCGGCCGATCGGTATAGAACAGCCAGACCCGGCCGTGAAAGTCGCGCGGAACTTTGGAATTCACGTCGTGCAGGACGTCTTCAGCCGTCGAAACATTGGGGCCGGCCAGCTTGCCGCGCGGGCAGCACGGCCATTCGGTATCGCCGTAAATGACAGGAGGTGCGGTCCAGCCCTGGATCGCGGTGTAAAGCTGAAACCCTTCGCGAAGCGACGCATGCACCAGCACCAAGTCCGACGGAGCCACGTTCATGCGGAGATAGCGAACGGCTCCCGCCATATCTTCTTCCGGCTGGAATCGGCCTTCGTGAAACTGTTTGCGCACGCCCAGGAAAATAACCACGGCCGCGGCCACAAGCACAACGGCATCCCATTTCCATTTCGTCAGGCTGCCCAGATCCTGCAAAACCATGACCAGCAGAAGAATAAAGCAAGGTCGCACGAACATTTGCGTTCGGGGACTGGCCGGATACCAGCCCAGCAGTTCGCTCGCGAACAACAGAACGCAGGGTGCCAGGAGGATCAATCCAATGGCGTTCCTGGTCCATGCGATTCTTACGGCAAATCCGACGCACAAGACGACGGCAGCGATCGTGCTCGGTGTCAGCCAAACCGCCGGTGCGCCCATCCAATACGCGCGCAGTGCTGCGGTGTAGTTCGGGTGAATCAGAAACCAGTACAAGACGGCGAGAACGGCAGTGCAGATCCCCGCCAACATCGCCGCCCGGCTGCGATTTCCAAAACCTATCGCGACCACCACTCCGGGCAGCAGGAACACGGTCGGGTACGACAGCGTCATCGCCGCGACCATGACACCAACCAGCACATAGAACTGCTTTCGATCGGGCTTTTGCAGATACACTACCGCGGCCAGCAATACTACGGTCGTAGCCGCGACTTCACCGCCGTATTGCTTAAATGCACGGAAGTACTCGACCGAGGTCGGGTGAAACGCCAGGATCGCCGTGGCCAGAACCGCATACGACGGCGAGACCACCCGGCGCGCCGCCGCCAGCATCGCCGCGACTGCCACAAGCGCAAGCAGCAACGGAACGCTTCGGAGCACCACCGTGGACAATCCGAAGAGCCCGACGGCGCTTCTAGCCAGCATCAGGAAAAGCGGAGGACTGGTCTGGAGCCAGTTTGGGTAGTAGAACATCCCCCCAAGCGTCGGGGCGTGGACCGAGTTGGCGACCCAAGCCTCATCCAGCCATAGACTTCGCTCGATGCCGTACAGGCCCAGGATCAAGGTAAACCCGAGCAGTACTATGGTCGCAACCCTCCCTGTCAGCACTTCAGCAAGTATGCCGCACACCGTGCTTAAATGGTTAAAAGTCCTAATGTCAGATTTTGGGTTTAAGCTGCGCCGGGGCGCCAAGTCATTTGCGCTTCGTTTACGAGAGTTGCGGATGATCGCGTGGGGGGCGATGAATACCAGCCATCCCATCATGGCGCACATCATTCCGATACGCCGCTGTAACCTATCCTGCACATACTGCAACGAATACGACGATTTTTCGAAGCCCGTGCCCACGGAGACCATCGTCAGCCGGATTAATCGCCTGGCGGACCTGGGTACTGTGATCGTCACGCTGTCGGGCGGCGAGCCTCTGCTGCATCCTGAGCTGGATGACGTCATCCGGGCCATGCGCCGCCGCGGGCTGATCGCCGGCATGATCACCAACGGCTACCTGCTGACCCCCGAACGCGTAAAGCGGCTGAATCAAGCGGGTCTGGACTGGATGCAGATCTCCATCGATAACGTCATGCCTGACGACGTGTCGAAGAAAAGCCTCAAGGTTCTCGACAAGAAGCTGCAAGTATTGGCCGAGCACGCTTTATTCCGCGTGAACATCAACTCCGTGGTAGGCGGCGGGATTCACAATCCTGAAGACGCGCTGGTGGTGGGCCGGCGTGCCGTGGAGCTCGGGTTCCAGGCCACCGTGGGAATCATCCACGATGGCGATGGCCAGCTTCGTCCGCTGAGCGATCGCGAGCGTGGCGTGTATCACGAGATGAAGGCCATGGAGAATCGCGGCTTCGCCCGGTTCAGTTATTTCCAGGACGCCATCGCGCTGGGCAAGCCCAACGATTGGAAGTGCCGCGCGGGCTCGCGCTACATGTATATCTGCGAGGAGGGGCTGGTGCATTATTGCTCGCAGCAGCGAGGCTATCCGGCCAAACCTCTCAACGACTATACGCGCGATGATATCCGTCGCGAATACCTCACCGAAAAGGCCTGCGCCCCGTACTGCACGGTGAGCTGCGTACATTACGTCTCGTACTTCGATTTCTGGCGCGGCAAGCAGACGCTGCAATCCGACATGCCGGCACAGAACGAATCGCCCCTGGTGAAGATCCAGGGCGCGTCCGATTAATAGTACGAAGTCCCTACTCGAGCCTAAGGCTTTATCTTTCGTAACACTTGGGCGCGCAAAAGCGTCGTCCATTCAACACGCAGGTAACGGGAGGTTCTAAACATGAAAACCAGGATTTTTGTAACTACGATCATCGCAATCGCGCTCGTGGGATGCAGCAAGACGGCGGATCAGCCTTCTACTGTTACGGGCCTTACGCCGGAATCGACTGCGCCCAAAGCGGAAGCCCCGATCTTTTCAAAGCCGGATCCAGTGACCATTCCCCAGGGCACGCCGATCAAGATCCGTACGGATAGTGCGCTTTCGACCAAGACGGCCACCTCCGGCGAAACCTTTACAGCCACTTTGACGGCGCCGCTCGTGGTGGACGGCAAGGAAGTTGCTCCCGCCGGCGCGCGCGTGCAAGGGAAAGTGGTGAATTCGGACGAGGGCGGCCGCGTAAAAGGCGTAGCCAGCATCTCGGTTCGGTTGACTTCGATCCACGTCGGGAATCGCGACATCCCCATCACGACCGGAACCATAGGCCGCCAGGCCCGCACCACCAAGAAGAAAGACGCCGTGAAGGTGGGGATCGGAGCCGGGATCGGGGCGGCGATCGGGGCGATTGCCGGCGGCGGACAGGGTGCGGCTATCGGGGCAGGCGCCGGCGGTGCGGCCGGCACCGGAGTGGTCCTGGCGACCCATGGCGAACCTGCGGTCATTCCGGCTGAGACCGTTTTGACGTTCAAGCTCACGACGCCGGTGACTGTCGATCCAGCGTAGCGCCTACGGATTCCCGTAGAGTTATTTACTGAAATCCATAAAGTTCAGCGATTTACGTTCGCAAGCCTAAGTAGAGTCAGTACCATACGCGCTATTCTTAGATTGGTAGGCGGAATGCATACCAGTTGGGCGGATTAGTGTCGGTGGGCGGCTATGCGGGAACTACGGCAACAGCTCGTTAATGCTCTGCTGATGATCGTCACCGTTGCGGCAGTGGTCGCGGCGGCGATTAATTTCCAGCAACAGAGCAAGTTCCACATGCCCGATGACGGCGTCACCTGGGTGGATCGCCAACAGGGCGATCAGATGCTAGCGGTGGCGACCTACATCGCTCCTGGGAGTCCGGCGGAGAAAGCCGGAATCCACGAAGGCGACATCCTGGTCTCGATCGACGGCTTACGGATTAACCAGGCCCAGGAAGCGGCGCAGGTTCTGGCACGGCTGGGCACCTGGCACAAGGCCGAGTACAAGGTTCAGCACAGCGGCACGGAAGTTCCGGCGCCGGTCATTATCGGCGAGGTTACCCGCGATTCCACACTCTACTATCAGTACGCCGTCGGCGGCGTGTATCTGGCAATCGGCCTGTTTGTCTATTTCCGGCGTGGAAGCGCCCCGCGCGCACTTCACTTTTTTCTGCTGTGCCTGGCATCGTTTGTTCTATCGACGTTCCACTACACCGGCAAGCTGAATAACTTCGACAAAGTCATCTACCTGGGCAGCGTAGTCGCAGGGTACCTGGCGCCGACTCTATTCCTGCACTTCTGCTGCACCTTTCCCGACAAACAGAAATGGATTCGGCACCGTGGCGCGGCTTTAGTGATTTACGTGCCTGGGCTGGCGCTGCTGGCGATCCAGTCGGGATTCATCCTGGGATGGCTGCGAACGGCTGCTCCGCTCATCGAGATGCGCTGGCTGCTGGACCGCGTGTGGCTGGGATTTCTGGTCGCTATGTACCTGGGGGGTGCGGCAGTCTTGGCCTTCCAGATGCGCCGCGCGAGCGATCCTATCGTACGCCGCCAATTGACCTGGCTACGGAACGGTGCGCTGCTGGCGATGATTCCGTTCGGGCTGTTCTACGCTGTCCCGTACATCTTCGGCGTAGCTCCGAACCAGGCGATGAATCTTGCGGTGCTGTCGCTGCCGTTGATTCCACTGACGTGGGCTTACGCGATCCTGCGCTACCGGCTGATGGACGTGGACGTTATCTTCCAGCAGGGCTATGCGTACACGCTGGCGACGTTGTGCATCCTGGCGATCTTCTACGGCTTGATTTTTTCGGTGAGCGGAGCCGGCGAACTGAACGGGCCCGCCATGGTGGTGATGATCCTGATCGCGGCGTTCTTGTTTCAGCCGATTCACAAATGGGTCCAAGAGCGGCTGGACCGCTACTTCTACAAGGATCGTTACGATTACCGCCGCACGCTGGTCGAATTCGCGCGCGAGCTGGGATCGCCTACGGATCTGCGGGAAATGCTCGAATCCGTCGCAGACCGGTTGATCCGAACCTTAGGCATTCGCTACGTTGCGTTTTTCATCTGGGATGAAGCGGAAGGCCGCTTCCAACTGGAGCTCGCCAGTAACCGCAACGGCAAGCAAACCGATCAGGTGCCTTATGGATTGGATCTGAGTTTTCTCAGCACCAATCCCAAGAAGCCCTATCTGTTTTTCGAGCGGACTCGCAATTTACTGGATGTGGTCTCGCACGAATGGCCCGCCGGAGTACGCCGCTCCATCGCCGAGTTGGAATTGACCTACTATCTGCCCTGCGCGGCGCACGGCCGGACCATCGCGTACCTGGGAGTGAGCCGCACCGAATCGTACGATTTCCTTTCCAGCGAAGACCTGGAACTGCTGATGACGTTGTCGGGGTACGTCGGCATCGCCATCGATAACAGCAAGCTGTATCAGTCCCTGCAACGTAAGGCCGATGAGTACGAGCGGCTGAAAGAGTTCTCGGAGAATATCGTCGAATCCATCCACGTGGGGATTCTGGCTGCGGATTTAGAAGATCGAGTGGAAAGCTGGAATTCGCAGGTGGAGAAACTTACCGGCGTTCTTCGCCAGGATGCGGTGGGCCGCAAGCTTCGGGATCTTCTGCCTGAGGATCTGTGCGACCGGCTGGAAGCCTCGCGGGATGACGCAGCGGTGCAAAACATCTATCAGTACCTGTTCCAGGAGCGCGAAGCCACGCTGAATATCGCGACCGCTCCCTTGATTTCGCGCGAAGGCGACCGCATCGGCCGGCTGATCATTCTCGACGACGTAACGGATCGGGCGGAACTCGAACGCCGCCTGATTCAGGCCGACAAACTCAGCTCTATCGGATTGCTGGCGGCAGGCGTGGCGCATGAAGTGAATACGCCGCTGGCGGTGATCTCGACCTATGCGCAGATGCTGGCCAAGCAGATTTCAGGCGATGAACAAAAAGCGCCGCTACTTGAAAAGATCGCACGGCAGACGTTCCGCGCCAGCGAGATCGTCAATTCGCTGCTGAACTTCTCGCGTACCTCGGCGACCGAGTTTGTTCCAGTGGATTTGAACAAGGTGGTTCGCGAAACTTTGTCGCTGGTGGAGCACCAATTCGTGCAGGTTTCGATGAAAACGGAGCTGGCTCTGGACGATAAAATCGCCTCGGTGAAGGGCAGTCCCGGCAAGCTGCAGCAGGTGTTCCTGAACTTGTTCCTGAACGCCCGAGACGCCATGGAATCGGGAGGCACGCTTACCATCGAGACGCGCCAGGTAAACGGCTCGGTTCGGGTAAGCGTGCGCGATACCGGGGCAGGCATATCCGCCGACAATTTGGCACGCATTTTCGATCCGTTCTTCACTACGAAGGGCGCGAAAAAGGGGACTGGTCTGGGTCTTTCGGTAAGCTACGGAATTGTACGCGAGCACGGCGGTGACATCACCGTGCAGAGCCAGCCGGGCCGGGGGACGCAGTTCCTGCTCACCTTCCCGGTTGCGGCTGCCGCGAAAGCGGCGGTACCGCCCGTGCCAGCGAGAACCGATGCGCCGCGAGTTGCAAGTCCAGCCGTTGCAGCAGCATCCGCAGTCGCCACTGCTCGGGCTGAATCTCCGTCTGTTCCCGCGGTTATCTCGGCAAAGTCTCCCCTTGTAATCGGCCGCACACATGTGAATAACCAGGAGCCTGGCGCCGCATCGAGTTTGGATAGTTCCGATCGGTTGGGGGGCGGCGCCGGCCCTGTGCGGCCTGACAGGTTTATCCAGTAAATGGCCGACACGGTCGCAAACTTCCCTCCTGACGTACTGACCGAAAACGC
>Ga0105239_10006587_pt1 | contig 13451 bp, 19 predicted proteins | sample KBSC44metaG_FD_92761 | JGI IMG/M metagenome (GOLD analysis project Ga0105239, IMG submission 92761) | Corn rhizosphere microbial communities from Kellogg Biological Station, Michigan, USA - KBS C4-4 metaG | ecosystem: Host-associated > Plants > Roots > Rhizosphere > Soil | place: Michigan, USA... | reverse complement strand
TTTGAGGCCAAAGCCGGGCACCTTTTGCGGTCAGTCGAGGATTTGGAGGAAAGTCTGGATGCCCGACAAGGATTCGAACCTTGATTGACGGAGTCAGAGTGCGGCAAAATGGCACGGTTTTCTGAGGAATTTTGGCTCCATGTTGCATCCATGTTGCATAGGGATGGCTGGCGTCCCTAGATTAAGGGCGGAGCGTGGCGTGAAAAGATGGCGTTCGACGCTGGACCCGAACGCGCAGCAGGTAGCTCTTAAAGCTCATTGTGAATTTGCATTGACGACATGGTGTTGTCGTCCCCATCAGTGCGACAGCAGCGCAGGGGACGAAGTTTGGCGATACTCTATCATCTGGGGCAGTTTCCTCCCGCCGATCTGAATCTTGCTCAACTGTTTCCATTGGTGGGGCCGGCGAACGCGGCCGTCGCCCGCTATGAGGGCGTGCTTTCCGGGATCCCGAACCCCAATGTTCTCTTGTCGCCCCTGACCGCTCAAGAAGCTGTGCTGTCCAGTCGAATCGAGGGCACCCAGGCAACATTGGGTGAAGTATTGGAGTTCGAGGCCGCAGGCGCTCCCGATGATGAAAGCACCCCAAAGAAGGCGGATATCCGTGAAGTCCTGAACTATCGGGCAGCGTTACATGAGGCGGTGCGTCTCATGGCGGAGGGACTTCCGTTGTCGCAACGGTTGATCAAGGCTGCGCATCGCGTTCTCATGGATGGGGTGAGAGGGCGGAATAAAGATCCAGGCGAATATCGGCGCATCCCCAACTGGATTGGAACCGAAGGATGCACAATCGAACAGGCGCGGTTCGTGCCTTGCGGTGCGGATGATCTGCCGGGCTGCATGAATGCATGGGAGAACTATATTCACGCGGACGCGCCCGACCGGCTCGTGCAGCTGGCGATCGTGCATGCCGAGTTTGAAGCGATTCACCCCTTTTTGGATGGCAACGGCCGGTTGGGGCGGTTGGTAATCCCATTGTTCCTGCACACCCATGGCCTGCTGTCGCAGCCGAATTTCTACCTGTCTGAATATCTGGAGGCCCATCGGGCGGAATATTATGACCGCCTGCTTGCAATCTCGCGCGATGGTGATTGGACCGGCTGGGTGGCCTTTTTCCTCAGAGCTGTGACGGCGCAAGCGGAGGTCAATATTGGCAAGGCGCGTGCTATCCTGAAGCTGCACGAGGAATTGCGGGACTGGATTGTCGAGGCCACGCACTCTCAATACGGCGTTCGCGCGCTTGACTGGATGTTCGTGCATCCAATTTTCAGCACCCCGGATTTCATCCAGTCCGCTGATATTCCTGGGCCGACCGCCAGGGGGATTGTCCGCAGATTGCGCGATCATGGCATGTTGATCGAATTGGTTGCTGCATCCGGTCGGCGGTCAGCTGTGTTTGCTTTTGCGCAGCTGCTGAACATAGCCGAAGGGCGAGAGGCATTTTGATGATCGTAGAATGAAGACTAGAACTTTTGTTGTTAGCGAAATGGCATTTTTCGATCATCAAACTGGTTTGTTGTGAATTCGCGATCATCAAAATCCGGCCGCGAATTGAGCGGCCCCAAGACGCGGCTATAAATTGGGCGCCGGTCGATCGATTGAAGGACTATCCCGATGCCTATCAAGGTGCACCCCTCCCTTTCGATCCATGCCGGCGCATGGTTGAAGACCGAGATTGTCGAAGCGCATGGCGTTTCGGTCAATGATCTGGCGGAGGCGTTTGGCGTCAGCCGGCGGTCGATCAGCGCGCTCCTGAACGGGCGGGCGGCGCTTTCCGCCGATATGGCGATCCGCTTCGAACATGCCTTTGGCGTGAAGGCCGAGACGTTAATGCGGATGCAGGCGCGCTACGAACTGGGTAAGGCGCGCGAGCATGAGGCCGATCTGGCGGTGCGGAGCCTGATTGCGGCCTGAAGCGGCGTTGATGGCTGCGTTCTATCGTTGGCGTCGATGAATGATCCAAGCGGTCAGGCATGTGACTACAACCGGCCCGATCCAGTCCACCCATTGATCCAGCTTTGGCCAAACGCGGACATCGAGCGGACCCCACCAAGGCATGTTGGCGCGCAGTCCCCCGCCGAAGCGTTCGATCCAGCGATATTCCGCCTGGGCAATTTCGCGGCCGACGAAATAGGCGGACGACAGCGCGGCCCCGGTCCACCAGTTTCGAGTGAGTCGACCGACGATCGCTTGAGCCGCCAACGCTGCGATAGTGTGGTCTGCCAAGCTCATGGAGTGCCAACGAATATCAACTGTTCCGGCTCCCTGTGGCTGTGATTGTCGGTTAGCGGCCCAGAATTTCCATTTCAATCGCGGCGGCAATGGCGTTGTCCTGATCAGCCTGGTCGAACAAATGGCCGTAGGTGTCGAACGTTACCTGAATCGAACTGTGCCCCATCCACTTCTGCACGCGCTTTGGGTTCACCCGCTGTTCGATCCACAGTGAGGCCGCGGCGTGGCGGAAGTCGTGCAAGGTATAGCGTTGCGCCATTATCGGCTGCTGTTCTTTGTTCAGCGCCGGCTTGCCATCCCTCATGACCGGATCGGCAATCCCAGCCGCGAGCTGTATCGCGCCCATGATGTTCACGTTCATGTATTGATGGCTCATCACCCGCTTGGCCAGCGATGGGAAGACGATATCCTGATCAGTGGGCGGACAGGCGAGCTTCCACGCCGTGAGCGCATTGATAGCCGATGAGGGGAAGGGGATGGTCCGGTGCCCGGCCTCCGACTTCGGCGGGCCGATGACGTTTTTCAGGTCGGCACGCTGGTCGACCGTTACCGTGCCGGCTTTCAGGTCGATGCACCGCCAGGGCAGGCCGCGCAGTTCCGACGCGCGAAGGCCGGCAAAGATCGCCAGCAGCGCCAAAGGGGGGGGCATCGGCTCAGCGGACGCGCTGGCGGCCTCCAGCACCGCCTTCAATTCGGCTTTGGTCGGAATGACTATCTTGGGCTTCTCGCGCTTGGCCCGCCGCATCTTCACGCCGGCGACGACGTTTTGCGCGACATGGCCGCGGCCTTGAGCTTCGCTGATCAGCGCGGTCAGGGAACGCAGTACGCGCGACGCCATCGGCCGGGACAGCTTCTCCATCAGGTTATCGCGCCAGCCTTCCGCCATCGGGCGGGTGATCTGGCTCAGCTTCCTGTCGCCGCATAGAGGGACGATATGGAGCTTTACATGCTGGCGGTAGGCGGCAAGCGTCGACACCTCCAGATTTTCCCGTTCGCCGCGCTTGATCCAGAGTTCGGCGGCCTTCGCTACCGTGATGGACTGGCTGTCCGGCGTGTGAGTGCCCTGGCGGACGTCATAGGTGGCGTTCGTGCGCCAGGCCTCCGCATCCTTTTTGCGGTCAAACTGTTTGGCCCGGCGCTTCCCGGCCGCGTCCTTATAGTCGACCAGCCAGGCCGTCTTTTCCTCGCCGTTCGGGGTGGTCCAGGTGCGCTTACGGATCGAGGTCATCGTCGTTCTCTATTGGCGTGCCGGTAAGGAAGATCTGACCGCTATCTTCCTGCAACTCAGCTCCCGAGATCCGCAATATTTCGATCTCCTCCTGCTTTTTTGCCCACCAGATTAAAGCATTCGAGAAGTCTGTCGCCGAAACTCTGTGATGCTCATACAGGTAGTCAGATATTCGGAAAATCAAAGTGGTCGTGTTGACTATTGATAATCTCGTCTGCCAAAATTCTTCGTGTATTTCTCTCGCAAAATGCCCTTTTAAGCTGGCCAAACTCATATAGAAATGGCGATCATTATCGCCAAAACTGTCGCCTTGAAGGTTTGATAAAGCTGCGGGATCGAAAGTGATCACATAATAATCAGGAGTTCCCACTTCAGTTTGATCGCCGAGTAATAGATGCCCGGTATATTTGGCTGCTGCAGGGAGAACACCACTATAGCGGGTCAGCAGCCGGACGATCGCTTCTGGAAGCATTCCGAGCTGGAGCATTTCGAAAGCAACGCTCAGCGACAGGATGCTTCCTGCGCCATAAGCTGCCGGTTTCCCGCGACCCGTGTTGACACCTGGCGGAAATCTCAAACGTTGAAAATGTTGAAGTCGCCCACGCAAAGCGGTCTGTCGATCCTCGGCGACCTCATGAAGATGAGTGAGGAGGCTCAAAAGGCCCGACTGGCTTAGCGGGAAATCCACGAATCCTCCAGAACAACAACGCTATGTTTATCCCTTGCAGGAACCAACGAGTATGTCTATGTATCAAATGAACAGAACAATGTGTTACTGTTTATCTGATGGAGCAAACGGCGATGCTGAGTGACGATTTGGTAAAGGGCGCGAAGGGCGCCGCCACCTACAGCGGGCTTTCCCAGCGGCAGATTTATAGGCTGACGGAAACCGGCCACCTCCCTGTTATCAGGATGGGGAAAAGCCTGTTCTACAGGAAGACCGAACTGGACGCCGCCTTCCGTTCGGAATCGGCGCATGGCTAACCCCGAAAATGAAGACCCCCTCTTTGCGGGCATTCTGAAATCGGCGGACCTCATCCGCTACATTGCGCAGAACGCCGAAAGTTTCCCGGCAGAAGCGTTTTCCGCGGCGACTTGGGCGCAGATGCTCAGTGAAGTCGCGGGCGAGGCCGACAAGATCATCCGGCTTTGCGGCGTTGCCGATCTGGAAGCCCATCATGAGGACGTTTGGGGGATCATCGGCCAAAACCGGAACGACCTGCGCGTCGATTATGTCCCTTATCGTGACGGTGACAGCAATGGCTGAGCGGATCATCGAGATCACGCATGAGCCGTTCACCGCGGGCTTTGATGTGAAGGTGATCCCGCCTGTCCCCGACGAACCGCTCGATGCGGAGTTTCAGACGCACAAGCAGGCACGCGGCTGGGCATCCGGCCTGCGCCTCACGTGGGGCTGGCGGATCATCGATCGCACATGTCTCGGCGATGGGATTGGAAAGTGAAGCAAGGCGCCGAGGAGACGGCTGGAACCCGCCATCCTCGGCATGTTCAACATGGAGGAACCAAATGAACATGAACTACATAGCAGCAAGCGGAGCGACTGTCGCGCCTTTCAACTATCGTCCTGACACGATTGACGCGGGCGCGCTGTTGCGACGGATCGAAGCGCATCTGATTGCGCGGGACACGTCCGCTACCGTTTTCGGGCGCAAGGCGATCAATGACCCCTCCTTTGTCTTCGATCTTCGCAAAGGCCGGCGCGTCACCCGGCGCACGGCTTCGCGCATCGAAACCTATCTGACGGGGGAGGTATAACCATGGGAAAGGTGATCAAACTTCCGTACCGGAGCCGTTCCGAATCCCGCCTGCGCGCCCCGCACACCCCCGCCGGCCACGGTCTGAAGGGAGGGCAAGCCGATGTCTGAGATGGGCGCGATCAACCATCCTAACCGCCAGCCGGTGCCCCCGGCCGCGGTTTCCCGCATCCTGTCGCGGTTCAGCCGCGATGACCTGGAGGGCTTTGTCGCGGTCGCGATCGACCTGATGGACCTGGCGGACGGCGATGCCGATCTGGAGAACGCCAACGATCTGGAGGACGACTTCACGCTTACCGATCAGGCCCTTGGCTATGGCAGCCGCGGCCCCGGATGTGAAATCAGCGATGCCGGCGGCGGCAATGTCGAGGACACCGGTGAGGCTATCGATGAGCGCGAGCCCGAAGAATGTGAATATGGGCTCTATGGCCTGAACCAGGACGCGCCGATCAGCGATGAAAATCCGGCGCTGATCTGATGGGAAAACGGAAAGCGCGCGCTGACTGTCGGGCTGATACGCGGGGAGGACAATTCGCAGGCATTCCGTTCTGCGTCATCAACAGCCCAGCCTATCGTGACCTCAGCCTCTGGGCGCGCGCGATCCTCGTTGAATTGGTCGCCCGCATGAACGGCTACAACAATGGGGCAATCGCGCTCAGTATCACGGAGATTTGCGAGGCGCTGGGCAACAGCAATCGAGGTGCGGCAGCCCGGGCCATTGCCGAGTTGATGGAGCATGGCCTTCTCGACTTGTCGGCTCAGGCGAACTGGAAGCACAAGAAGGCGCGTGAGTATCGCCTGACATTTGTGACGACCGCATATGCCCCTTTTGGCGCGACGAACGACTATCGGAATTGGGAACCGCGGAAACAAAACAGAGGTAACGGTGCGTTACCGATAGATGCCGTTTCCGGTAATGGTGCGTTACCGATGACCAATTCTATCGGTAATGGTGCGTTACCAAGGCTTTTGGCCCACAAACGGAAATCCGCCAAAAATGAGGATCCCGCCCCTGTCTCTATCGGTAACGGTGCGTCACTCCTTATAATAAACCATACCCCTCCCCCGAAATCGGGGCACGGAAACAAGCGCGTCGATGCTGGAAACACGGGGGCCCCTGTCGGCATCGTCCTGCCCGCTGATCCCATCGAAACCGAAATCAGAATCAAATTGAAAACCCTGCTGCATGCCAGCCCGGCGGGAACGCAGTCACGGCTCGCCGTGGATGCCAAGATACCGGGCGGCACGCTGTCGAGGTTCCTGAACGACGGCAAGGGGCTGTCGTCGGCGCATCGGGTGCGGCTCCAACTCAGCATGGAGAAGCTGGAAAAATCGGCGGCCGCTCCGCGCGTTGCACGAACGGGGGAAGCATGAGCGGCGCTGACCGGTTCATCACCGACCCGACCCGCATGCCCACCGGGGGGAAGGGGGTTTCCGTGCAAACGGCACCTCCCCCGTGCACCGATTGGGGGCCAAATTTCGCGCGTTTGCAGATTGATGTCCTGGACTGCCCAATTCGCAAAATCGACACGCGGGCCTGTCGAAGCCCGGCTTCACGCCCGCTGATCGGTCGCGTGTCGCCGTGCCCGATGGCCAGGGTGAGGCGGACGAGTTCTTTCCCGACTGACGGCGAGATGGGGCCTGTGGAGGATGGCGGCCGGGCGGAAACGGGGCAGACCCACCTAGGGGGTTTAATTCTGGGCCGCCCCCACTGGAGCTACCGCATGGTGTTCCATTCGCAACTCACGCGCCCCCGATGGGCGATCTCTGAATAATGAAGGGATAATCAAAAATGCCCCGTGGCGGAAAACGACCCGGTGCCGGACGGCCGAAAAAGCCCGCGACCAGCGCACAGAGAGCCCCTTCGGATCCCATGCCTCAGGTAAACGCTGATCTGCGCGAACGCGTCGCGCTGTGTGTCGCAGGTGGCATGACGGTAGCAGCCATCGCCGACGCGCTTGGCGTACCTGAAGAACGACTCCGCGCCGAGTTCGGCCGAGAACTGGAACATGGCCACGCCATCGTCCGGGCGGACCAGCTTGCTGCACTGGCTGCCGCGGCGAAGGGCGGCAACACAGCGGCGGCAAAGACACTGATCGCGCTGGCGTCGAAGCCCGACCCCGAACAGCCAAGGGCCCATCAGCAGGGCGGGGACATTGCAGCCCGCGCGCTTCGCATTTTGGAAGGTGGAAAGAAATGACCGAGCAAATCCCGATTGTTGAAACCTATCGCGGCGTCGGCCTGCACGATCAGCAGGAGGATGAACGGCTCGCGGTCGTCCGGGCCGATATCGATACGGTGTTCGACCTTGCGGGGAGGATCGATGCGCTTGTGGATTGGTTGGCCAACAGGAGCAAGAGCCCCGAAAGCCGCCTGCTGGCCAAGGCTTTGATCCTGGCGGAGGTCGAGGTGGCAACGGAAGCCCGACGGACTCGACCGGACGTCGATCTGCCCTGGCTGTTCGCGGTCACCGCAGGGCTGGAGTCCGTACGCTGGCGGTCCCGCACGCACTACGACACAATCCTCATGCCCCGGCCCGCACCCGGTAACGACCAGCGCAATCCGGTGCGCCGTCCGGTCCCGCTGGTCGACTGACCGCCCATGGCCGCAACGCCGCCTGCCCCTGCCTCTTTGCCGTCGTCATCTGGCGCGGATCGGGCAGCGTGGCGGGAGGCGATCCGAGCATTGCCGATCGAACTGCGCGAATGGCTGGCTCCCGAATTTTCTCCCTCAGTGCTGCGCCTGGCGCGCAAGGCAGAACGGGACGCACTGCTGGCCCATATGGCGGCCGACCTGGCGGGGAGCGCGAGTGCGGTTGCCGCGGCCGTCCGGGAGCGCGTTGCGAGTTATGCCAGGTCGGGCTGGAAATATGAGCGGGACCGGCGCACGTCCGCCGATAGTCGACATGCCGCAGCCCATCGGCTGCTGACGCTGGATGGCGGCAAGATCCCGGAAGTCGAAAATATCCGAAAAATTTTGCGGTTGGGAAAAAACAGCGCCGAAATTTCCCAGCGGATTGACCCATGTTCCGATCATGGAGGTGAACATGAAGGCTTTGCAGATGATCCGGACGAAGGCCACGAGTGCCGAACGCCTCGAGGCTGACCTCGAGAAGCTGAACTCAGAAGGCGCTGCACTCTGCGCCAAGATCGAAGACCTCACCAAGCGGGAAAGCGAGATCGAGGACGCGGGCGAGATTATTCGGACCATGGCCGAAGTCCGCGCCGCGCAAAATCGCATTCGCCGCCTTGACGCCGAGATCGCCGAAGTCCGCGAAAGGCTGGCGACTGCCCGTGATGCGGCCCGCGCCAAGCTGCGCGCCGAACTGCTCGCGGCATTCGCCCCGGTGGCGCGCGATTTTCTGAAACATGCGAGGGCGACGCAGCAGGCTTTTGCGGATGTCGTTGCCGCACGCGAGGCGCTGCAGGATGCGGGCTTTACCGTCGATTATAACGGCTTGCCGATCCCGCCGGGTATAAACCATTCCCCGCTGCTGGCACCCGACCTTCTCGATATTTTCGATGCCGCCATCAATCCGCAACGGGTCGTGCCGGTCGCTGTGGTGAAGCCGTCGGCCGCGCCCAAGCCTGCCCCCGTCGTGATGCAGGCGCCGCCTCCGCCGGCACCGAGGCGCGCAAAGCGGGCTGCGCTCCGTGAAACGGCTGCCGAGGGCGAGCGCTTGTTCCAGTTGCATCGCGGCACGTTGGAGCATGCCCGAAAGGGTGTGATCCAGGCCGGTGACGTTGTCTCTTTGACACCGGAGGAAGGGAAGCTGCTCATCATCAACGGCGCCGGCGACTGGATCGATGATGAGCAGGTTGCAGCGATCGATGGGAGCAGCGCCGCTTCTGGCGCGACCGATGCGCTCGAGCATGGGGGAACGGCAGAATGACCCGGATTATTCGCCTCCTCGACACTAAGGCCAGTGCGCTTGATAACGACTGTGTCGAGGTCATCGCCGACACGTCGAAAATGGCGCGCGACGGGCACATTGTCGACATGCGGGGCCTCGATATGAGCGCTTTCCTGCGCTCTGGTACAATCCTCTGGAGCCACGACCCAAAATTGCCGGTTGGCATTCCGATCTCCGGCCGGGTCGATGCCGCTGGGAATCTCCAGATGACGATCCAGTTCGCACCAGATGGTGCCAGCGTTTCCAGCGACGAGTGCCGAAAATTAGTGAAGGCGGGAATTATCCGTAACATGAGTATCGGTTTCAAGGTGATCGAGGCGCAGCAGATCGACCCCAAGCGAGCGCAGGGCGGCAAGCGCATCACGCGATCTGAACTCTGGGAAGTGTCGTTCGTGTCGATCCCGGCTGACCCCGGCGCGGTGGTGAAGAGCCGGGGCAAGGAAGACTCGGAAGCCGCCCGCGCTCGCCGCCAGCGTGAATACGAAGTTCTGCGGCTGATTGGTCAGGGCTATCTCAACGAACGCGACGCAACATTCGACCGGCGCCAGCGTCAGCTTGAAGTGCTGAAGCGTGGCCCTGGTACGCGAGCGGATTTCGAGCGCCGTCAGGACGAGCTGCGCCGGCTCTCAAGAAAGTGGTGATCGTGTTTTCAATTGGCAGTGGAATGTGGGCTCCATCTGCCGGCCCGGCGCGCCAGTTCACGCGTCGGGCCAATTTTCTTTGGGGAGAATAGCCCGTGGCCAATAATATTAGCGTCAAGATCACCGCCGACGTCGTTGACCTCCAGACCAAGCGCGCAGTCATGTCCGCCGAACTCAAGGCGGCGACCAAGGATCTGAACGCCTTCGCCAAAGAGGCGGCTGCCGGCGGTGCGACCGACGAACTGCGTGCGGGGATGTTGTCCAGCGCCCAGGCGGCAGAGACGGCACGGGCGAAGATCGCACTGGTCAATCAGGAGATCAAAGGGTTCACGCAAACGACCGAGAAGATGAAGGTATCAACGGGCCAGACGCAGTTCGCCATGCGCGATCTGTCCTATCAACTCAACGACGTTACTTCCTCATTGGCCAGCGGCATTTCGCCGATGATCGTCTTTGCCCAACAGAGCTCGCAGATCGTCCAGGCCATTTCTCTCATGCGGCAGGAAACCACGGGTCTGATCGGCTTTCTTACCGGTCCTTGGGGAGCGGCCATCATGGGCGCAGCGACCCTGATCGGCGTTTTCGTTTCAAAGCATAACGAGGCAGCGGATGGGACTGACCATCAGAAGGATGCTGCGCTCACTCTGACGGATGCGATCCACAAACTGGATGAAGCGACAGGCCAGTCCAACAGGACCGCAGAGCAGCAGGCACGGGACGCGCTGGCAGCGGCAAATGCCCTCTATCAGCAAGAAATACAGGCGCGGCGAACGACCCAGGCCATGCTTGAAGCGGCCATGGCGCGTTACACAGCCGCAGAAGATCCTCTACAGGTTACCGGCGCCACGTCGAGCGATATTGCAGCGACCATCGGGGCAGCGGGGTCGGATGTAGCCAACCTTCGCGCCAAATTGGCGGAGGTGAACAAGGAACTCGCCGGCGCCCAGAATTCGTTGCGCGGTGCGAGCGGGTATTTCGTCAAGCAGCGGATTGACGACCAGTTCGACAAAGCCGCCGCTGCTTCGCATCAGTTCGAACGATCGGTCGCGTCGCTGGATGACAGGCTGAAGAAGGGCGAGATCGGGGTTGATGATTATGCGAAGGCGTATCGGAAGCTGAGGGATGAAGAGGAGAAGGCCGCACATTCAACCGATGCGAAATCCCACCGCCAGGGCGGCGGCAAAAGTCAGGGGACCGATGACCTCGTCCAGCGTCTACAGGCTGAATTGACCGCCAAAAAGCTTGCCTGGGATATGGAACAGGATGCGCAGGGCACCGCGCAGCAGTTCAGCATTCAGACCGAAAAAGATTTCTGGGCGCAGGCGCTTCAACTCACCAATCTGTCCACCAAGGATCGGTTGGCGATCGAGGAGAAATATCTCGCAGCCAGCAAGCAGCTGCGTGGACAGAAGATCGCCGGGCAGATCGAGGATTACAAAAAAGAGGAAGCGGAGGCCGGCAAGAATGCGGATGCGAAGCTCGCCATCGTCAGGAAGGAGACAGCCTTCATCGCGGCGCAATATGGCGAGCAAAGCGATCAATACAGGGCCGCGCTGCGCAATCAGGATGCCGCGGAGAAAGACGCTGCGGATCAGAAGTTGGCTATTTTGCGGACCTATTTCGTGGCCCGACAAAAGCTCGCCGAAATGGCGCTGGCCCAGGAGGATGCCGACGACAAGTTCCTTGTCGAAATGCATCTGAAGACTCATGCCCAGATGTATGCCGCCGAGAAGGCACATCTGGATAAGATGTGGGCGCTCCAGAAGCAGGACTTTAGCCGGCAGATGCAGGAGGCGTCGAAAGATCCGCAGCAGCAGGCCAAGATACAGGCCCAGGAGTTGATCGCCTATCAGCAGTATCAGAACCGCAGGACCCAGATTGACCGGCAGGCGATCCTGCAGCGCACGCAGATCGAGCGCAACGCCATCAATCAGATCTCTCAGTCCTGGGGCCAGGCGTTCGGAAAGCTGGTCACGTTCCAGCAGGGCTTCACCGCTTCCCTCCGTGAGATGTTCGTCGGGCTTCAGCAGGCTATCGGCAACGCGATCGGCAACATCGTCCAGCAATGGCTGGAACAGCAGATCACGGCGCTGCTGCTGGGTGGTGCACAACAGCAGGTTGCGGCGGCTGGCCAGATCAACGCGAATGCAGCCGTGGCGGCTTCGGGCGCCTATGCGGCGACCGCGGTAATCCCGATCGTCGGCCCAGAATTGGCGCCGGCGGCGGCGGCAACAGCTTATGCCGGCGCAATTGGATGGATGGGCGCGCTTGCCGTTCCTGGCTTCGATGTCGGCGCCTGGAACCTGTCCAAGGACCAGCTTGCCATGGTCCATACGGGCGAGATGATTATTCCGCCCGGCATGGCGGACGGCATGCGCACGATGATGACGATGTTCGCAACAAACGGCCAGATGGGACTGCCGGCCTGGGCTGCAGGCTCGCTGCGCGACATGCTCAGCAACCCATCGAACGATAATGGAAGCACCCTATCGCGCCCATCGGCGGCGACGGCCGGCGGGGACGTGCATCACCATTACGCAATCAACATCAGCGCCGCCGATTCCCAAGATGTCCGACGCCTGTTCATGAACAATAAGGGGGCGTTCTCTGAAACGGTCAAGAAGGTGATCAAGGAGGCGCATTTCGCCGATTTTAGGCGCTAGTCCACCTCATCCGGAATGAATTTGAAAGGACATCCATGCCCTCGGAAACCAACGTCGTCGACTTTCCCGAAAACATGATGCTGCAATGGCAGCCATATGAGCGGGGATTAAGGGAGTGGCTCGGCTCAAATCAGGCCCACAGTCCCGAAATGATTGCGGAGCAGTTGGACAAGATCCGGCCGATCTTTCTTGCGCAGGCGAGGGCGGCCAACGAATTTGCTCAGGCGCTCCCCGCCGAAACAGATGCGATGGTCCGGACTCAGCAATGGGTGATGGCCCTGACCTCCGGGCTGATGAAAGACCTTTTATTCCGGCAGCCGGCGGACGAGCGATTTGACTACTACCAGAATTGGGTCGCCACGATCACGCTGGGTTTGTTGAAGGAAATCGCCCGGCGCCAAATGGACTGAATAGCGGCCCAGATGGTCGCCTTGCCTGGTTCAGATCGATTTCCTGATCCAATCCCCGCCCAAGCCGCGGTTCCAGGTGGTGGAGGGCGGGAAGGAGTAGGCGGCCGGACCTTGCGCGCAATTTTGCGCAGACGGTCATGTAGCAGTTAGAACTGACGCTCTGCCTGCTGCGGATCGAAACGGCGGCAGCGACCCGAATAATCGCCAGCCTTGCCCGAAATGCTGATCGCCCCGGAATAGCGGTCGAGCCGTAGCTTCGGATTATTCAGCGCGTTGACGGCGACAGACGCCGTGATTTCGTTTGGCTTGATCTGGATTTCCTTGAGCTTGAACCACCCATCGTCACCTCCATGGATGGGCGGCAGCATCGTCCGAGGCATCCGGACGCGTCCTTCACCATTTTGGATGCGAAGGCTGACCTGATCATCGAAGCCCTGGCTTCGCTGTCCCATCACGGTCGCCGACCCATAGCCACCAGCGTTATTCCAGCCCCATGCATTCGCAACGGCCGCCTTGTTGGCGCTGCCACCTCCAAAGCACATGAGGTCGAGTTTGCCGCCGGCGTCCACCGAAGGGCCTTCAGAGGTTG
>Ga0105239_10006586_pt1 | contig 13451 bp, 12 predicted proteins | sample KBSC44metaG_FD_92761 | JGI IMG/M metagenome (GOLD analysis project Ga0105239, IMG submission 92761) | Corn rhizosphere microbial communities from Kellogg Biological Station, Michigan, USA - KBS C4-4 metaG | ecosystem: Host-associated > Plants > Roots > Rhizosphere > Soil | place: Michigan, USA... | reverse complement strand
TAATATAAACATGGTCGGGCTCCAAATGAATATTATCGGCTATTAACCGTACAGGGAGTTTTGTGACCTTTTGAAATATCTCCGGTAGATAGCTCTCGTATCCCGGGTGCAGGTGCTGTACAAACACATAGGCCATTCCCGAGTCTTGCGGCACCGACTTTAAAAAAAGTTTAAATGCCTCTACACCTCCCGCCGACGCACCAATCCCCACCACAGGAAATTGATTTTCTGACGGTACAGTATCGTGATGGGCAGAATCTGGTAAGGGCATAATAAATAAATTACAGAAGTATGAGCAGATAAAAAGCAGAAAGGACGGATTAGCTATCTGAACAAAGCTAAAGGTATAACTATTTTATAAGGAAAAGGTTGAATACGATAATCAGTTCCTTATTACGCAACACATAATAGTTTAAACTGTTTGATGTATGATAATATTGTTTTATTTAAAACCCAGGGTGTGGTTTTGCAGGGCGCTGGGTATAATGGGTTTATAGGGAAATAAGGCCTGTGGGCACGATTTGGATTTTACAACTTTTAAAAGTCGTCAAATCTATTTATTAAGGCTAAAAATTATATCCCCTCTTTTTCGCGTATGCATCAATTTTACTCCCAGCATCAGCATCCAGCAAAATTTCACAATTAGGGTGCAATTGCACCACTGAAGCGGGGATATCCGTAGTAACCGGGCCGAGGATGGCCTGCTCAATAATATCGGCCTTGTGTGCACCTTTAGCTATCAGTATCAGTTTGCGGGTATGCATTATGTTTTTTACACCACGGGTCAGGCCACCTAAAACGGTCTCGGGTGGTACCTGTGTTTCGCGGCGGACGCGGGCCTCAAAATCAGGGTCCATTGGCGATACCCATGTTTCACTTTCAAAGGGTGTCCCAGGCTGGTTAATGCCTATGTGGCCATTGCTGCCTATGCCCAGCATTTGCAAGTCGGCCCCGCCGCGTTCGGCGAGACGTTTTTCAAACAAAATACTTTCGGCCTCAAAGTCATCGGATAGGGTAGGCGGCATTATAAAATTTTCGTCCGGAATACCCAGCGGCCCGGCAATCTGGTTCAATATCATGGTGTAACAGCTCCCGGCGTACTCGCGTTCAAGGTTAGTCAATTCATCTACATTAAACAGTGTTATGCCTGACACATCAAACGGGTATTGCTTAAAAATTTCAGAAACGATGCGATGCATCCCAATGGTAGTTTGCCCGGTTGAAAGGCCGATTACCGATGTGCGTTTTTCCAGCATTTGGGCAATAATGCGCCAGGCGGCTGTTATATCAAATTCGTTTTCGTTTTTGCAGATGGTTATTTTCATAAATGTTTTAGTTCTTCGGTAAAAAAATGGTTGATGGCGGTTGCTGCTTCCGCCTCGTCCTCGCCATCAATAATGATGGTGATAGTTTCGCCGCCTTTTATGGTTAGCGAAAGTATATTCAGCATGCTGTTTAGTTTTACAGTTTTGTCCCCTTTTTGCAGGCTGATGGCTGATTTAAAACCCTTCGCCAGCCGTATTAAAGTGGTTACCGGTCGGGCGTGCAGCCCCTGTGGGGCAAGGATTATATGGTTGGTTGTAATCATTTTTTAATTTCATTATACATTTATCGTAGGGGCGTATTGCATACGCCCTCAGCCATATGCAATTCGTCCGACGGTTTACCTTGCATTTCGAGGGCGTATGCAATACGCCCCTACGTTAACAATATGGCGACGTTAGTTTATTCCCTTTCAAATACTCCAAAATCTCTTCCGAACTATCCATGTCCTTCACATTTTCCCAAACCTGTTTAGCTTTCAATTCACTACTGTTGATGATGATGCTTTTTATAACCGGGATCGATGTTGCGCTCATGGAAAACTCTTTTAAGCCCATGCCCATTAAAAGCAGCGTTGCCATCGGATCAGATGCCATTTCGCCACACATGCCGACGTGGATGTTTTGTTTAGCACCTTGCTCAATTACAAAACTAATCAACCTTAATACTGCCGGGTTAAACGGATCGTATAGGTGGCTTATTTTTTCGTTCATCCGGTCTACCGCCAGCGTATATTGGCAAAGGTCGTTTGTGCCGATGCTAAAAAAATCGACCTCCCTGGCCAATAAATCAGCAGTAATGGCCGCAGAGGGTATTTCTACCATTATTCCAACTTTAACCCCTGCTTTAAATGGTAATCCTTCCTTTCGTAATTCTTCTTTCGCTTCTTCCAATATGCTCTTAGCTGCTCTTACTTCCCGGATATTGGAAATCATCGGAAACATAATTTTTAAATCTCCAAAAACGGAGGCGCGTAAAATTGCTTTAAGCTGGGTAATGAATAAGTCCTTCCTGTCCAAACATATCCTTATCGCCCGATAACCCAAAAAAGGGTTGAGTTCGGCAGGCAGGTTGAAGTAGGGCAGGTGCTTATCGCCGCCGATATCGATAGTGCGGACAATAACAGGTTTGCCTTTGGCCTGTAGCGCGGTGTTTTTATAAAATTCGAATTGCTCATCTTCTGATGGAAAGGTGTCGCGGTTCATAAACAGAAGTTCAGTGCGCAGAAGCCCCACGCCTTCACCGCCGTTATTAAAAACATCCGCTAAATCAGCCGCTCCGGATATGTTGGCGGTTAATGTTATTTGCAAGCCATCGGTTGTAATTGCAGGAACATCGTGCAAAGCTTTTAATTCAACTGCATACCTTTGATATGCATTCCTTTTTATAAGGTATTCATCAAGAATTTGCTGATTTGGGTTGATAAACGCTTCGCCTGTTATTGCATCCAAAATAATAACATCATCATTTTTTATATCGATTAAATCCGCGCCACAGCCAACAATTGCCGGGATACCCTTAGCTTTCGCAATAATAGCAGCGTGCGATGTTTGACTGCCGGCCTGCGTGGCAAATCCAACCACTTTGGTAATATCCATCGTTATCGTATCCGACGGCGAAAGATCTTCGGCTATAATAATGGTATCCGGTTTAAAAGTGAGCTGGTTTACCGTCTCGGAATTGCTAATGTTTTTCCAAACCCTGTCGCCAATATCCTGTATATCGGCGGCGCGGGCACGCATGTAGGCATCTTCCATACTTTCAAAAACCTGTACAAACCCTGCGATTGTTTCCAGCAGGGCATCGCCCATATTTTTATGTTCGGACGCTATTTTTTCGACTACACTTTCACGTATTTCGGGGTCGTTTAACAGTTCAATCTGGGTTTCAAGAATTGCTAAATCATTATCTGAAAGGTCGGGTGAATTGACTTTTATTGCCTCAATTTCGTTAACCGCGCTGGTTATTGCTTTATCAAACTGCTCAATTGCTGCTTCAATTTCTCCCGGGTTATTCAGCAAAATACCGGTGGTCGCAGTCGTTTTTTTTTGAATTACAAAAGCCCTGCCTATTGCTATACCCGGTGAAACGCCAATCCCCTTCATTTTTATAAACTAAGCAAACAAGTGTATCATACTGCCAATAAAGCCCAGCGCTAATAAACCCAGCAACAGGTGTGTGGTTTTAGCGCCATTTTTTACAAAATAGTAAACCAAAAAGGTAAGCCCGAGTGGTATAATCGCCGGTACAACCTGGTCGAGTACGCTTTGGATAGTTATCCTTGATTTATCCGAGCCGATGCTTATAGGTGTTGTAATTGACATGAGCGTCGCCGGCATGGCGCCCACAACCATCAGGCCCAATATGGACGCGCCTTTGGTAAGCCTGTCCATCACGTTATTTTTCGCGAGGTTTTGCAGAAACTTTGTGCCGGCATTATAACCTATAAAAGTAAGGTTATACCTGAGCACCAAATGCGGCACATTAAATATCAGCAGAAATAAAACGGGCCCCATAATATTGCCTTTTATAGCCAGCGACGTGCCCACCCCGGCGGCAATTACCTTAAACGTGCCCCAAAATAAGGAATCGAATACGCCGGCAAGCGGCCCCATCAACCCCAGCTTCACCGAGCCTATCGATTCGGCGTCGAACGTGGCATCGTTGCTGTTTTGCTCTTCCATGGCAGCGGTGATGCCCAATATAAGGGTTGAGCCGTACGGACTGGTATTAAAAAAACTCAAATGCCTTTTCAGCGCAGCCGCCATGGCTTCTTTGGTAGTGTAGAGTCGTTTTAGTATGGGGATGATTGAAAACGCAAAGCCGGTGTTCTGCCAGGTCTCGAAGTTAAAGTTAGCCTCCAGCGCCATCGACCTTAAAAAAACATTGCGCATGTCTTTTTTGGTGAGCTTTTGTACCGGTTTAACTTCATCGGCAGCAGTTTCAAAATCGTCGTCATCAGTCGGCGTTTTCGGGGTAACTTGAGTAACTATTAATGCAATGATTATTCCAAGTCCGCCAATAGCTATCACAGGCAGTTTTAAATAAGCTGCCAGCATAAACCCTAAGAAGAAATATGGGGCAACTGTTTTGTTAAACATCAGGTGCATCAGCAATGCGAACCCTAGCGCAGGCAGCATATTGCCGGCGACCGTTAAGCCGGTTTGCACCCAGGTGGGTATCATATCCAGGAACTCCTTCATTACCGAACCGCCTAATTGTAACGCCAGCAGGATGATAACCCCCATAAATATTGGCCTTAAAACGCCCGAAAAAATATGCAGTCGCTGGATACCGTTAAAGTCGCCCGCCTCGGCATATTGGTTAAATCTTTTATTAAGTATGGCCCTGAATACAAACAAACTGCTGATAACCATTTCGGCAAGGATAGATACAGGTACCGCAATAGCCAGCGCAATGGCAGGGCCTTTACCCGATATAATTGCAAAGGCAGTCCCCAGTACACCACCCGTGATAACATCGGGAGGAATAGCCGCGCCCACCTTTATGTTACCCATAAATATCAGCTCGAGCGTGGCGCCTATAATTACACCCTGATTTAAATCGCCGAGCGCCAGTCCAACAAGCGGCCCCAAAACCAGCGGACGGCTCAAAAGCGTGGTCCCCAAAAAATCTTCGGAGTGGCCAAACATGGCGATGAGGGCGATGAGGACGTAGGATAATGACATGCTGTATTATGTTCCTTTTATATATGTGCTACGAGATGCAAGAAATCAAGAGTCAGGAATCAAGATTTAAAAACCTTTAATCTTTTCTTCTGTCTTGACTCTTGACCTCTTGATTCTTGTATCTAAATAAGGCTTTCCACCATCTGTTTTTTATCAGTAGGTACCTGCCTTAGTTCAAGTTCGATGCCTTTGTTCAGCAGCTCTTTTACCAGCGTGATATCTTCATCGTTAATGGCGACCGCTTTGCTGATGAGGCGCATGCCCTCGTTCATCCTGATGCCGCCAAAGTTTACCGATTTTATTTCGGGCACGCCATTTACCATGGCGAAGGCATCCTTCACACTGTTTACAATCAGTAATATCTTAAGGTTCCGGCTTTTTTCATCGTTCAAAAAAGCTGCGGCATCGGTCACCGATTTTATCAGCAGCCTTGTACCGGCCGGTTTGGCCAGTCCGAGCGTCAACTTTAAAAATTCATCCTTAGCAACTTTGTCGTTTGCTATTAACAGGCAATCAACGCCGAGGGCGGGGGTCCAGGTAAAAGCTACCTGGCCATGTACCAGCCGGTCGTCAATGCGGGTAAGCTTAATCATCCTGGTCTTCCTTTTGTGCGGTTAAAAGTTTATTTACGTAGGTCATTTGTTCTTTTGCATTTTCGAGCGCGACGGTAATTACCTCTTCCGCCGGTGTTTCGGCATCAGCCATCAAAACCTCAATCAGCAGCGGCAAATTGAAACCCGAAACCACAAAGACGTTTGGCCTTAATGCATGTTGCAATATTTGATTGGTAATGCTGCCACCCAATATATCGGTAAATACAATCAGCTCGTCTGCATCACTAACCTGGGTCATTACCTCGTTTATCTGTGTTTCCACCGAAACCGTTTCATCAACATAAGCTTCAATCAAAAAAATATGCTCCATTGCGCCTATAATAATATCAAGCGATGATTTTACCCCTGCGGCAAAGGTGCCATGGGTAGCAATCAGGAACTTTCTTGTTTTAGCGGTATTCTCCATCAAATATTATTTTCTATATATTATAATTCGGCATTACAATATATGGATTTTATGTTGTGCAATAATCCGCCAAACTTTAGTCAAATGCTATTTTTAAGGCACTACAATACCACTACGATGGAATTTATCGGGCAAATCGGTGATGTTTATGGCGTAATCATCCTTTGTTCGCCGGGTTGAAACCCGGCGCTATAATATGGGCCGAGCCGATGGCTCTGTGAAAAATCTGTTAAATCCTAACGGTAATATCAATTTTAAACCTTTCCGGGGTGGGCGAATTCAATTCGCCCCTACAATAAAACATTGTCAGCCGTAGGGGCGTATTGCATACTCCCTATCGAATACAACTGTCGAATATGCCTGGCAAACAACACCGGTAAATCATGGCAAATCATAATTTTCCAAATGGTAGTGCTAATGTAGGGGTATGAAAATACCAGCGTAAATTGTAATAACTTAGCTTTGAACTCGTAAGGAGTCCCACCGAACACCTTTATTAATAAAACCTTTTATAAAATGAATTTCATGCTAACATCAAACGCAAAAACCTGGATACTGTGCTTATTATTTTGCATCCCCGCGTTTTTGCAGGCGCAACCGGTTAAAATTGTAACCAACCACGTAGGTTATGAAGACAGCCGCGCCAAGCATGCCATAATTGTTGCTGATAGCAAAATCGACATCAATTCATTCAACCTTGTTGATGCCGCCACAGGTAAAACCGTATTCAGCGGCAAACCGGTATTTAGCGGCGGGGTTGATAAATGGAAACATTTTCAGTTTTGGACAATAGACTTTAGCAGCTTTACAACGCCCGGTACTTATAAGCTTCAGGCGACGCTGCCACGCGGTAATGTTTCATCTTATCCTTTTATAATAGGGAAAAATGTATTGGAAAAAGCTACTGTATCTGATGTGGTATACTATTTTAAAGGCCAGCGCAGTTCGGGGCTATTAGATAAAGCTGATCATCACCTGTTATTATCCGGCAAAACAACCGACACCATCGACGCACATGGCGGCTGGTACGATGCAACAGGAGATTACGGCAAGCATCTCTCACACTTGTCGTTCTCCAATTATTTTAATCCGCAGCAAATTTCATTAACCGCCTGGAGCCTGTTTAAGACATATGAATTGTTAAACGCCAGACCGGGTACCGATTTCCGCCAGTTTAACCGCAGGATATTAGACGAAGCCATGTATGGCGCCGACTACCTGGTACGCATGCAGGCAAAAGGCGGCTCGTTTTATCGTTCGGTTGGTGCGCCCGGGCCGGGGAAATTACCTAAAGACAGGATGATACCCGCCGAAGAAGGCAGCTATCGCATTAAAAAAACAAAAGACCAGGCCTTTAACAGCAAGCCGGAGGAAAAAAGCTGGCGGTTATACCAATCCAGTTATCGGTCGGGCGCAGGTATGGCAATTGCAAGCCTGGCGATGGCTTCGGCTTACCCGGTTAGCGGGGAATACAGCAATGCCGATTACTTAAAGGCCGCCGAAAATGCCTTTGTATTTTTAGAAAAAGACAACAAGCAAATGGATTTTGATGGCAAAGAAAATATGCTGGATGATTATTGCGCCTTGAATGCCGCAACCGAATTATATAAAGTTACTCATAAAGATGTTTACAAGGCCGCAGCTGCCAAACGCGCGGCAAGCTTATTGACCCGCCTGACAAGCTGGAAGAATTACAAAAACTATTTCAGGGTCGATGATAAGGACCGGCCATTCTTTCACCCCTCTGATGCGGGCCTGCCGCTGGTAAGTTTAATGTATTACTATCCTTTGGCTTCGGCAGAGGAGCAGGCGGCGATCAAAAAAACAACAAAAGAGTCGATGGCGTTTGAACTGGCTATAACCAGCGAGGTAAATAACCCGTTCGGCTACAGTCGCCAGTTAGTTCAGGATACGTTGGGTAACCGCAAAAGCTCCTTCTTTTTCCCACATGGCAGCGATGCGTCACCATGGTGGCAAGGCGAAAATGCCCGGCTTGGCTCCGTAGCAGCCGCCGCACGGATGGCTGCCAGTTTATTTAAGGATGATAAACCATTCCACGACCAGTTAGACACATTCGCACTCGACCAACTGAACTGGATTTTGGGACTAAATCCTTTCGATAGCTGCATGCTGCAAGGCACCGGGCACAACAACCCGGCATATGGCTTTTTCGGCACGTTCGAATATACCAACGCACCCGGCGGCATTGTTAACGGCATAACCTCCGGCTTTGAAAACGAGGACGATATCGATTATAATATCCCCTATGCGGTATCAGGTAAAGATTCCGACTGGCGCTGGGCCGAGCAATGGCTGCCGCATACAGCATGGTATTTACTGGCGGTATCGTTAAATGATTGATTAAGTTTTGGCACAGATGAAAAAGTATATCACAAGCATAATATTCGCCTTAACACTTTGCAACGCTTTTGCACAGGATCAGCATAAAACACTGGCAATAGGTGAAAGTGCGCCCGACTTTAGCCTGCCCGGTATCGACGGCAAAACTTACACGCTGGCTTCGTTTAAAAATGCAAAGGTGCTGGCCATTGTGTTTATGTGTAACCATTGCCCAACTTCGCAGGCATACGAAAACAGGGTAATCAAAATAACCAGCGATTATGCTGCAAAAGGCGTAAGCATAGTTGCAATAAACCCCAACAACCCTGCAGGCCTGCGTTTGGATGAGTTGGGTTACAGTGATTTGGGCGACTCGTTCGAGGATATGAAAGTCAGGGCCAAAAACATGAAGTTTAACTTTCCTTATTTGTACGATGGCGAAACCGAGGTAACCGCCAAAAAATATGGCCCGGCAGCCACCCCCCATATTTTTATTTTTGATAAAGACCGCAAACTGCGCTACAATGGCCGCATTGACGATATGGAGAACCCGGCAAAAACAGCGCACTCGCTCGATGCCCGCAATGCTATCGATGCCATTTTAACGGGCAAAGAAATTGCCGAGCCTGTAACTAAGACCTTTGGCTGCTCGATAAAATGGGCCGAGAAAAGCGATTGGTTGGAGAAAGCGCAAATTAATTGGGCTAAAGAACCGGTAAAACTGGATACCCTTAGCGCCGGCGGAATTAAAGAAGTATTGAAAAATCACACAGATAAATTGCGGCTGGTTAACCTGTGGGCAACCTGGTGCGGCCCCTGCGTTGCCGAGTTCGACGACCTGGTTACCCTTAACCACACCTACCGCGACCGCGGCCTGGAATTTGTAAGCATCAGTGCTGATGACCCCGCCAATAAAGCTAAAGCGCTGAAATTTTTGCAGCGCAAACAGGCGTCGGGCGTAAACTACATTTACAGCGGCGATGATAAATATAAAATGATAGAGGCTGTTGACCCGAAATGGGATGGCGCTTTACCTTATACCCTTTTAGTTGAGCCCGACGGCAAAATTGTTTACGCCCACCAGGGCGCCATTGATGCCGAAGAACTAAGAAAAATAATTTTTGACGACCCGATGATGGGGAGGATTTATAAAGAGCCGGTGAAGTAGGACAACGGCCCGCGCGTGCGGTTCCCCTCTTGAGACGGGCAGGGGTGTGTTAGTCCGTATGCAATGTTCGCTATGCTTGGCGGCGAACATACCCCTGCCGACGCACTTTGCCAACGCGCCCCCTCTCAAGAGGGGAATTAAAAAGAAAAATTGAACCATGAAAAAAATATTTACCCTATTCGCCCTAAACCTTATCACAGTTCTTGTGATTAACGCACAATCAAAATTCAAAGTCCTGGTGGTGGCCTCGCTGGCGAAGGACCATTGGAAAAGCATCTCGGTCGGCAAAGAGTTCTTCGAAAAACTGGGCGCCGAAAACAACTTTAGCGTTGATTTCACTAGCGATACCAGCACCATTAACGATGCTAACCTGGCCAAATACCAGGTATTCGTGATGTTTCATTTGGCACCGTTTGATATGTCGGCAAACCAGCAGACGGCTTTGCAAAAGTTTGTTGAGCAAGGCAAGGGCTGGGTTGGCGTGCACGCGGCCGGGCTTACCGGCAAGCAATTCATCGCACCAAATTCAACCAGACAATACTGGCAATGGTTTGAGGGGTTGATGGGAGGTGTGATTTACTCGCCGCACCCGGCTTTCCAGGATGGGTTGGTGGTTGTTGAGGACCATAACCACCCGGTTACCAAAGGACTGCCCGACAAATTCTGGCTGGCCGATGAGTGGTACGAGTGGGATAAAAGTCCGCGGGGTAATGTTCGGGTTTTAGCGACAGCCGATGAATCAACCTACAAACAAAACAAACCCATGGGCGACCACCCAATCCTGTGGACAAACGAAAACTTTCACCGCATGATTTACATCTGCATAGGTCATTCGCCAACCGCATTGGTAAACCCCAGTTATGTACTGTTAATGAAGAACGCCATATTATGGGCGGCAACAAAATAAAATATCGACCTATGAAAATAAAAAAATCAGCATTAATACTCTGCATTTGTCTCCTGAACGTTTTTACAGCATGCGCACAAAAAGCACCACGCTTTAAAGTAATTGCACTTTATGAAAGCGGCGGTCATCATATTGAATATTCAAAAGTGGCCAAAGTGTGGCTGGATAAACTCGCCGCCGATAGTAACTTCACTATTGATTACATCCAAAACACCGACAAAATCGACGATGCGTTTTTAGCCAATTACCAGCTATTTATACAACTTGACTATGCGCCTTATGGCTGGAAAGAAAAGGCGGTAGCCGCATTTCAAAAATACATTGAAGAAGGCCGGGGCGGCTGGATAGGCTTTCACCATGCAACGCTGCTTGGCGAGTTTGACGGTTACCCCATGTGGCAATGGTTCAGCAAGTTTATGGGCGATACGCGTTACAAAAACTACATCGCCACGTTTGTGAAGGCCAAAGTAAATGTGGAGGACAAAACCCACCCGGTGATGAAAGGCGTGTCACCTTCGTTTATGGTGGAAAAGGAAGAGTTTTACACCTACGAAAAAAGCATGCGCCCCAATGTGCATGTGCTGGCTTCGGTTGATGAATCGAGTTACACGCCCAACTCTGACGTAAAAATGGGCGACCACCCGGTGGTTTGGACAAATCCCAATTATAAGGCGCGTAACGTATACATTTTTATGGGGCATTCGCCGGTATTATTTGAAAGCCAGGACTATAGGACGCTATTTAGTAATGCCATTTTTTGGGCAGCCGGTAAGTAGAAAATGCAGAAGTCGGAATGCCGATTGTGGAATTAAAGTGGTTTACTTAGCAAAGCATGCGCCTCACCCTACCCTCGCCAAATGAGAGGATTCTGGCAAAGGGCGCAGTTCAAGTCCTCTCCTTTGGAGAGGATTTAGGTGAGGCGAAACGCAAGCCACTTAGTAAACGACATTGATTGCGGAATTAAAGAAATTTAAATTTTGTTTCATTATGATAAAGAAACTGATTATTGCCGCCATCATCCTGTTGCCCTGCTTTGTAATGGCGCAAGGAAGCGGTCGTACCGTTATGCTGCAAATGCGGAACGGGAAAGTATATTTTGATAATACGTATTCGCTGAGCACAACCTTTAATAAAGACGAGTTGTTTAACCGGGCATCGGCCTGGCTAATGGGGACTTTTAAAAACGCGGACAAAAGCACTATTGCAACAGATGCAAAAAAGGGAGAAGTTAATGGTACAGGTATATTCAAAATTATCACCAGCGAATCGGGGCATTACTTTTGGCTGCGTTTTGCTGTTAACATACTGGTTAATAATGCTACCTACGAGATTAAGGCTTATGATTTTTATGAAGAACCCATCGAACCAGGCGTGTCAAACGAATATTCAAAAATAGAATACCGCTGGCGCGACTACCGGCAGGGCAAACCCTGGGGACCGGAAGATAAGGTGCTGTTTGAGGGGATGGATAAGAACATCAACGAAATGCTGGCGTCGCTTGAAGCAGTAATGAGTAAATAAAATAAACACGAATTGGCTCGAATTACGGCGAATTACACGAATTGAAAAAAACAATAAAAAAATGAATCAAACACGAAAGTCATGCCACCTATTCGAATTCGTGAAATTCGCCGTAATTCGTGGAATTGGTGACAATATAAAATCAGCCCTTAGCTTCTTAATGCTAATACTGGTTACCACCATAATTCATGCCCAAACTCCGAAGTTCAGGGTGCTTGCCCTCTTCTCCACCAATGTAGAAAACGACCATGTTGATTTTGCCTTCGATGCTATTAAGTTTTATGGCAAGCTTGCAATTGAGAAAGGTTTCGCTTTTGATACCACATCCCGCTGGGAAAACCTGAACGACGACAACCTGAAAAACTACCAGGTAGTTGTTTGGTTAAACGAGTTTCCGCATAACCAACAGCAACGAAGTGCTTTTGAGAAATTTATGGCAAATGGCGGTGCCTGGCTGGGCTTCCATGTATCAGGCTATAATGATAAGTACACTAAGTGGCCATGGTTTGTTGATTTTTTAGGCGCAGTTTTTTATAACAACAACTGGCCGCCGTTACCCGCCAAAATGGTAGTTGATGATAACACCCACCCGGCAACCAAAAGCTTGCCGAAAAACTATATCGCCCCGATAAATGAGTGGTACGGCTGGAAACCAAACCCCCGCGACAGCAAAGATATTAAAGTGCTGGTAACGCTAGATCCGGCAAATTATCCTTTGGGCAAAAAGAATATCATCCACGATGGTGACATCCCTGTAGTGTGGACCAACATTAAATACAAAATGCTGTACATGAATATGGGCCACGGCGATAAAAATTTCGATTCGCCGGTGCAAAACCAAATGTATGTGGATGCGATGATGTGGTTGGGCGGGAAATAATTGTTTTTTATTTTTTCCGTCATGCCGAACTTGTTTCGGCACCTCATTTGGACGGTCGCCAGTATGTAGGTTGCTTAGTATGTACGGTACCGAAACAAATTCGCAATGGCAAGATTTTTAGTCACTTACGGCATTAACTTGTCACCTCAATCAAAAAATCATACAAATGAACTTCAGTTGCCAACCCAAGTTTTTTACGTACCCGGTAACGGCTGATCTCAACACCTTTTAGCGAGATATTCAGCAATTGTGCTATCTCTTTCGAGGTAAGGTTAAGCCGCAAATACGCGCAAAGTTTTAGATCGGTTGAGCTGAGGCCAGGGAATTTGGTTTTCATGGTGCCCAGGAAATTGTTATGCACCTGGTCGAAATAAATAGCGAAGTGGTTCCAGTCGTCGTCGTTTTTATCGGTATCGCCAAGCAACTTGAATACACTGCGGAACTGGTAAGCAGGGTCGGGGATGTTGAGCTTTTTGGTTAGGGTCATCAGTTCATCCTTGATATTTAACAAAAGCCGGCCCCGGTCGACAAGGTGCATGGTTAACGTGGCCAGCTCTTTATTTTTGTAACTGATTTCCGTTTCCAGGTTATCATTTTTGAGGG
>Ga0105239_10006585_pt1 | contig 13452 bp, 10 predicted proteins | sample KBSC44metaG_FD_92761 | JGI IMG/M metagenome (GOLD analysis project Ga0105239, IMG submission 92761) | Corn rhizosphere microbial communities from Kellogg Biological Station, Michigan, USA - KBS C4-4 metaG | ecosystem: Host-associated > Plants > Roots > Rhizosphere > Soil | place: Michigan, USA... | reverse complement strand
TCCCTTACTCCTGCTTTGAAATGGGCATGGAATGGCTCGGCGTCCGATCCCACGCACAACAATGTGTTCGGTCCTATCGCGGTGGGGCACCTGACGGACGACAATGGCGACGGGAAATACGATCAAAACGATATTCCCAGCCTCGTGTTCGGTGCCGGCGATACCAGCGATAACGGTGGTACGACCGTGTTGGTGGCCGTCAGCGGTCTCGATGGTCACGAGCTGTGGCGCCGTGCGGATCTCGATGTTACCAATCGCGGCAGCGCAACGATCGCCGATATCGATGGCGACGGCAGGCCGGAGATCCTGATCTCGAACAAAGATCGGACACAACTGATTGCTTTGCGCAACGATGGTTCAACGTTGTGGACCACACCGACCGGCCCGAGGTACTTCTACGGCGACGCCGAATGGGTTTCCGATGGAATTACTGTTGCAGATCTCAATCAGGACGGCCACCCCAAGATCATTCAAGGCAATCACGTCTTCGATAGCCAGGGCAATCTGGTGTGGGCAGGGCAGGCCGATAGCGGTGGGCCCAGCGATGGCAACTGGGTTGGATACGGCTACGTTTCGATCGCGGCAGACATCATCCCGGAAAGCCCCGGCATGGAAGTGCTCGCGGGTCGAACCCTCTACGCGGCCGACGGGCACGTTCTGTGGAACCGCACCGACATCCCTTGCGACGGTTTCAACGCGGTGGCCGATTTCGGCTATCCGAATCCGCCGCAGATCGTGCTCGTATCCTGTGGGACGGTGTATTTGCTCGACCGCAGCGGGAACACGATCTGGCACACCGCAATTGCGGGTGGTGGGCGCGGCGGGCCGCCAACCATCGCTGATTTTGACGGCGAGGGAAGGCCGCAGATCGGCGTCGCCGCTTCGTTCAACTATGCGGTGTATGGAGCGGATGGTTCTATCCGGTGGACCGCTCAAACCAGCGATACCAGTTCGAACATCACCGGCTCTTCGGCCTTCGACTTCCTGGTGAATGGGCGCATCGAAGTCCTCTACGGCGACGAACACAATTTCTATATCTTCGATGGCGCAAGCGGCGGCACGCTGTGGAGCACGGAGAACCCGTCGCAGACGACGTTCGAGTATCCCATCGTGGCGGATGTGGACAACGACGGCCACGCCGATGTGGTTGTCGGTGCGAACTACAGCAACAACTACCCATCGCTGACGGAACGAGGTGTGCGGGTGTACAGCGCCTCCAGCGGCGGCTGGGCACCGACCCGCACTGTCTGGAACGAACACGCCTATCACGTCACCAACATCAACGACGACGGCAGCGTGCCGCAATTCGAAGAACCTTCTTGGACGAACAGCAACACGTATCGTCTGAACGCGTTCCTCAATCACGCTGCGCTCGATGGACCAGATCTTTCCATCGGGAAGCTCCAGGTCGTCGACAACGGTACGGCGCAGCCGATCACGCTCACAGCGCGCATCGGGAATGGTGGCCAGATTCCGAACGCGCCGTCGACGGTAGCGTTCTACAACGGCGATCCGCAGCAAGGCGGCACGCTCCTCGGTAGCGTGGATATCGCCGCGATTGCGCCGGCGACATACATCGACCTTCAACTGAATGGAGTAACCGGCATCGCAAATGCCACCGCCATCTACGCCGTGGTGGACCCGGATGATCAGGTACCGGAGTGCGACAAAGGCAACAATACCGACCACATCACCTACGGCCCCAGCAACGTTCGCGCGCAGCTCGTTCTCGACACCGACGCAGCGAGCTACGCGGCGAACCAAGATGTCCAGGTGAGCGCGACCGCAACCAACACGGGCAGCTTCACCACACCACTTGCGCTCGATCTGCGCATCGAAGGCGAATCTGGTGACATAGTCACCGACTTCGGACCGCACGCGCTTGGCTTGGTGGCGCCGGGTGCCAACGCTCCTGCGGTGCAAACCTGGAACAATGGAAACGCCCTAGCCGGCTCGTACAAGGCGCACGGCCTTTTGTATGACGGCAACAACCAGCTCGTTGCCGAGAGCTACGCAAGCTTCATCATCGCGGCGCAAACCTCGGCGGCCACCCTAAGCGTCGCGACGACCCAGCAAACGTATGCGACGACGCAGGCACCGGTTTTTACCTACACCGTCGTCAACGGCAGCACCAATACGATTTGGTCCGATGCGCATGTGCATCTCCAGGTGACCGACGCCGGGTCGAACATCGTGTTCGACCACGACTTCGATGTGGGGCAGGTCGTGCCAAGTGGCGTGCGCGAGGGCAACAGCCAGGGTATTTCCGTGCCGTTGCCTGCCGGTCAGTACACGCTCACGGGTAGCCTGCGGGATGGCCAGAGCGGTACGCCCTTTGCGACCAGTAGCGCGATGTTCTCGGTGACGAGTCAAACCACCACGCTGCTCAAAGCCGCCGTAGCGGCTTCATCCACTGAAGTGTTGTACGACCAAACCGTCACTTGTATCGCGTCCGTAACCGATCGTGGGCCCGACGCAATTTCGGCTCAACCGATACGCGTCGGCGTGCGAAACCTCACCAATGGCACGCTCGCCGGCGAAGCCGATTCGAGTGTTAGCTTGGCCGCAAGTGGTTCGTGGAACAACAGTATCAATGTATTCGCGAACGCGCTCGGTATTGGGCCGCAAGCCTGTGTGGTGGAAGCGCAGATCGGTAGCAACTGGTCCGTAATCGCCTCCGCTCCGTTCGGGGTGTTCTATGGCACAGATCTTCAAACGCAGCTCTCTGCGCGCTCCCCCGACATCGGATCCGGTCAGCTTCAGTACTACAACGTCCGCGCCGTCAATGCGGGTCCGGATACCGCGACAGGCGCCACGCTGACGATCACACTGCCGGCAGAACTGGCGTGGACCGGCACCCAATCGCCTTCGCTCGGTTGCAGCGTGACCGCTAGCGGTAGCATTCAATGCCCGCTGCCCACGTTAGCGGCCTCGCAATCGGTAGACGTATGCTTGGGCATACGGGCCACCCGTGCAAATGCTGTCACCCTCGTGCAGACGAGCGCCACCAGCATCGTTGACAGAACGACCTCTCGCGATCCAAACGGCGCCAACAATTCGGTGACCACGACAAGCGTGATCGTGCCCGACCTGTTGTTCGGTTACGGGTTCGAAGTCGATGCGTGCCGTGCCCTATCCAGCGACGTCATCTTCATCGATGGCTTCGAGTAAGCAGCGAATTTCACGGACAATCCTCATGCGCCATTCGGCTTTCTATCGTCCCTACCTGCCGCTGATCCGATGGCCCGAGCGGCTGTGGAAAAGCGTGGCCTGGCTCGTGATCGCGTGCTTTTCGATCAACTGTCTCAATCCCGGGATCGTGGCCGCGAAGACGGTGATCCGTGAAAAGGCCCTCAGCGCGCCGCCTGTGAAAACCGAGTTCGATCTTGCGGAGGAGTCGCTGGTTGCGCTCGAAGAGACGCTCGATCGAATGGATCGACGCTTGAACGGCAAGTTTGAGTTCGCCTGGCAGGAAATACTCGCGCAGAAGTCGCATGCCACACCACCCGCTGCAGCGGCTCGCGCCGATCTGGCCGCCCGTGAAGCAGATATCAGGTCCGGTGCCACACAGCTGGATGCACAGCAGACCGCGATTCAGTCCTTCTTTACGCAAACCCAATCAGACCTCAAGACGCGGGGTGTTCCGGCTGCCGTCCAATCCCGTGCGACGACCCAGGGCACACAGTATGCGCAGCTCTACGCACAACTGAAGACGTTGCTCGCTGCGATCCCGGCGGCGAAGACCGATGCAGACTATCGAACCGCAGTCGCAGCGGCCGCATCATTCTTGCGCACGCATTCCTCCAAACCCAAACGCGCCAAGTTTGATCCTTCCCATCTGGCGTTCGGCACACCGAAGGAACGGCCGCGTCAGCCGATAACGGACGCGAACGGGCTGAAAGCAGCGCTGAATGCAACGGACAAATCCCTCCCTCAGCGCACGCCAAAATCTGCGAAAGGTTCAAACGCCACGGAGCACGCGAAGGATCTGCCGGCGAATCTCGCACCGACAGAGGATGTGCAGATCACACCGGCGATTCAGGCAAAAGCCGCCGCCCTCAACAACAACCCGCTCGCGATCTACCAGTTCGTGCGCAACAACGTCGAGTACATGCCGACGTATGGCTCGATTGAAGGTTCGGACTACACGTTGCAGACGTTGCGCGGCAACGACATGGATCAAGCGAGCCTACTGATTGCATTGCTGCGCGCCGCAGGCATTCCATCGCACTACGTCTACGGCACGATCCAGGTGCCGATCGCGCAGGTGGAGAACTGGGTGGGTGGCGTCACCGACCCCAATGCAGCGCTTGATTTGATGGGGCAGGGTGGGATTCCGGCACTCGGGCTCGCGGAAGGTGGCGTGATCAAGTATGCGCAGTTGGAGCACGTCTGGGTGGAGGCGCTTATCGGCATGGCGCCGAGCCGTGGCGCGGTGACCACGGTCGGAACGACTTGGATCCAGATAGATCCGAGCTTCAAACAGTACGCGTACAGCCAAGGAATGGGTTTAGCGGCGGGAATCCCCTTCGACTCCGCAACCTTCGCAAGTGTTATCACGAGCACATCTGCGACAAGCACATCTGAGGGCTGGGTCCAGAACATCGATGGATCTTATGTAGGCAGTCAATTCGCGGGCTACGAGACCGCAGTAAGGAACTACATTCAACAACAGAACGCCGATGCGTCAATAGGCGATGTATTAGGTAAGAAGGTGATTGTGCGGGACGAGCTGCCGTACCTCGCAGGTGCCCTTCCCTATAAAGCACTCAACGCCAGCACTATGGACGCTCTCCCTAGCTCTGTTCGATGGGCATTTCACGCATTGGTCGATGGCGCGGAATTGCTGAACGTAGGACTTCCAAACGTTGCAGGCCGCGCAGTTGCATTGAGCTTTCGGCCGTCGACAGAACAGGACGAGACTGCGTTGGAGAGCTACTTGCCGAGAGGGCTGCAATCGCTTGCGGATCTGCCAAGTGCTTTGCCCGCAGGGCTCGCAAACTTAACCATCGAAGTAGACTTGGATGGCCAAGCGGTTACAACGAAAGACGGTTACCGCCTTGGAGACCCTGTCACGATCACGAAGGGACTCTACAGGCCACTACGAGGTTGGCAAGACGGAGACAAGGTCCTAACGTGCGGGGACTACCAGGTTCTCGGCATAGTGGGGCAATCCATTTCTAAGGCTGAGGTAGCGAGTCGCCAAACGGATGCCCAGAACACACTCAATAAGTTTCAGAACCAGCAGTACGCCTCTCTGGATCGAGAAAACGTAACTGGCGCATTGCTCCGATCGACATTGCTTAACTATTTTTCTCAAGTAATAGCGTTTCGGCACAACTCGATGAGAGCGTCGAGTCTGATCGAATATCCTCTGCCGAGCTACGGCAGCGTTTCGACGGGATCGGACGTCGCCAGCCTGTTTGGCGTCCCTGCGAAGGTCTCTCCGAAGGGTGTAGTGGTGGACATGGATCACGTCGCATCGATCAATGTCCATGGCCAAGCCAATGCTGCGCAGCGACTGTATGCAAACAGAATCGTCGGCAGCATCGTGTCTCACGCTGAGAGCGGGCTATTGGAGCAGCAATTTGGTCCATCCGGCCAAGCAAATGCTGCGGTGTCAGCAGTCAAGCTGCTGACCGTGGCGAATAGCCAAGGTCAGCGAATCTACACAATTAATTCCGCGAATGCTCCGGCAGTGCTTCCGATACTAGAGCTACCGTCCGTCGTTTTGCAGGATGTTGCTGGTTCTGTAAACGCAGGACTAGAGGTCACGGTAAGCGCGGGTCTCGTAAACTATGGCGGGCAGAATACCGCTGGCTATATAGTGCTTGATCCCGTAACTGGAAGCGCCTCCTATAAGATCGCATCCGGCGAGGACGGAGGAAAAATTCTTCTTTTTGCTGGTCTGATATTCCTCTTGTTACTGAGCGCCTGTCTCTTCCCCGCCATAGGAGTAATTCTTTTTGAGCTGCTCGTTGCTCAAAGCTTCGTCGGTGAACTGGCTTTGGCGCTGACAGAAGTTTTCGAGACCCTGCTCGTCTGTCTAAAGGCAGTCGATCTTGGCAAGGACGCAGCGAAGATCCTTGATAGCTGCGATACTGTGGATGGTATATGCGTTGTTCTGGCGATATTGATGTTGGCTGGTGTGGAAATCGCGTTGGGCCCTGCGCCGCTGACTCTTGACTATCTACTATTCGGAGTCGTCGATGTGGGTATGGACGCTGCTGACGCTGTAATCGAAAGCACTTGTGAGCACTAGAACGCTATGCAGTCATTCAAATTGGAACCACGCGAGCGCGCACCTGATCCTCAGGCCAAATATGCGATTCTCCTAATAGGTGCTATGTGTGCCGTTGACGCAATCCGGCTTCGCCACTTTATTTGGGCGGGTATTATTTTTACGGGGCTATTTGCGAAGGGTATTCACTTGGCACTCGGCACCGAAAAGTATAGCCCTGTGATCAATACCTGCTATGTAGTAGGTTTGATTGCCGCGTGCGCTTTCGAATTGTTGAAAATTATTGGACAGTTCTGATTTTGCGCAGTAGGGCTGTGCTTTTGGTTGGATGAACAGACCGCCCTGCTCTTCCATAGGGCGCTAATAGCACGACGTACTCGCCGAAAGTAGTATCGAAGCACATCACGGCAACGTTCGGCCAGGGGCTCCATGTAGTGGATGCTGCTGATGAAGAAGGATGTGGCGTAGGATGCCCCGTAACGAATCCAACCGGCGGGGCAACGCGTTTTTATATCAATCGTCCCGCTGGCATCCACCCGGAGAACGCAACACGTTGGATTGAACTCGCGATCTCTTGGGCGAACTACTACTTTGTCGATACGGGTGTGAACAGCTAACAGCAAAGAGAGTATGTGATCCGCTCACCACTCGTGCCGACAGTTAAACCTTGGAATCTTCAGCCGGCGAAGGCACTGTACATTGGCGAATACGCCTTCGGGATTGAGCTAACGGACGTTTGCTACTGATATGACCGACACGTTTCCTGATTGCGGCTGGTGCTCTTACTTCGAGAATCGCACGGGCAAAGTTCGCTCTGAATCCAGCGCGCTTGTTTGTCGTTTTCACAAACGAATGTTGCCCTATTTGCCAAACGGTCACAGCTACATGCTGTGTAGCGAGTTTCGCAACTTTAAAACGGATGAGACGGCGAAGAGTTGGGGCAATAGTGCACTCGTAGATGGCGTTCTTTTTTCGTACGGAAGTCCTTATCAATTCAAGTTGGAGGTCGTACAGAAGATCCAAATGTTGCCTGAAGCAGATGCTGATTAACGCATTCAAGTGGCGCCACTACTCTGCCGGTGACACGCACGTCTGTTGATTTGAACTTAAAAACGCGGCAGCCACTTTGCTCGGCATTATTCTCGGTTTGGGCGCCGTTGGGCTGTTGGGGGCGTTTGCTGTCGTTCTCTTGGTCTTGGTATTGGCGGCAGCAGCGCTGGCAGCGATAGCCATCACCTGGCAGGAGACAGGTGTTTGCCAGAAGTCTGTGAACGTCATGGCAGGCCTAGGACTCCTTGCTGTTTCTGAATATCTCCTCACAGAGCTTGGCTTAGGAAATAGCGAAACCTTGAAAGGTACTATCAACGCAATTGCTGTGGTAGTCGGTGTCATCATCGAAGATTCTGTGAACAAGTCATGCGGGTCTGGCGGTCATTGACTTCTGGCGACGGTGTTTGAGGGAACTTTGGAAAAATGTATGAATCAGTTGCTTGAGTACGAGCGATCGAGCTTTGTCGCTAGTGTGGGACTGGGTGGAACACTTGTAGTGTTCTCGGACTTGATCGTGGACGGACCGAGTTATTTACGGTTTGGTCTTCTTGCCATTTTTGTTGTTAGCGCGGTTATTGGCCAACATATTGGCTGGCGAATTCATAAGAATAAGCAGGAAGCGAATCGTGCACTCGGACTCGTGGCGGGAATAGTTCTTTCGGTTTTGACCTTGATGTTGGCGAATAGAATTCATTGATGAACCGTGAGGCTTCATTACAGTGCGTGGACCGACAACTTTAGTCTGAAGTGTCGTACTCAACCACCACTTTCCTGCCGCTCCTAATTTTTGCTGCGCCGGCGGCGTGAGAGGGGCTCTTATGCAGACAATCATTGCTATATTCCTTGTGGGCGCCTTTTTTCTGTGTTCGTGGCTGTCCGGTGCCGCATCGGCGGCGTTGGGAGCCGAACACTACGTTGACACGCGCTACGAGTTCGCTGTGTTTAGCTTCTACATTTGGATCGTAATCTATGCGCTGAAGCGTTCCACTCCGTTTGAATATCGTATTTGCCTGGCCATTTCATCGTTACTCGGTCTTCCAATAATGTACGTAACGCTACGGGCCTTCGCTATCGGGACACGCTGAATCGCATGGCATCGTCGTATCGCGGGGCTACCTGCAGTAAATCTATTCCGAGCCGAAGGTCGCAGACTGAAGAAGAAATTTAGCATTCGTGATAATGCGATCAATGATAAAGCCCTGGAAGCGTTGTGTGGCGAAGGAGGAGTTAGCAGCGAATGAGCGACGCCAAGCGAAGCCAAGACGACAATGTCGTAAACATCGCGGTGGCCATGAGCATTGTGCCGGGGACGATCAGCGCCTTGTTTAAATCGTCGTGGGTCATCGCGGCAGTCGGCGTTGTAACATTTTCGATCTGGGGGATATTGGGGTTTTCCGGGAAAATGTCGCGGCCGAAACGGCTTTGGATAGTAGTGCCGGGCATGGTGACGATGACTATTTACTATATTTTCTTCCGAAAATAATTCGTTGCGACTCATCGCGTAGTCTGGTGATCGGCGGCATTGCCGCACTCTTATCCATGGCCGGAACACGGGGGCGTTGTCCAATGCCGAGCGCATCCTGCATTCAGCAAAGGCCGCGGCGTATCATCGGAGCGTTGTTTGCAATGGGATCGCTGATTTATTGCCCCCGCAAATGCCCCCAAAACAGTGAGGCAGAAAATATTGTTTAGAATCTAACCGTGGGGAGGTGCTTGCCGAAGTAGCCAAGTAGTACGACTCCTTGGCCATTCTCATGCTCGGCGCGGAAGTAGAGCCGTGCGCCAGCTCCCCCGGTTAATTTGGTGTGCATGCTCCAACGCTCCGCCTGAAAACCGATCGGCGTAGGGAAATCCCGCATCGGCCCATAAGTTGCGTGATTTAGAGTCTGATTCGATTCAGAGCTGTAGGTAATACCGCGAGGCGAAAATGGCACACCGTCCATCCACTCGGTCGCTGACTGATTGAGCGCCCGCATGTGTCTGAGCAGTTGCTTGAATACTGGTTCAGACCCTGTGAGCGAACGAATATCCTCTTGCGCTCCAGTGCCCAATCGAAGTCTCGGGAACACGGCAGGAAGTTGATCCAGGAGTTCGACACCGCTGCGAACGGAGCCGTCAATCTTCGCAATGAGATTGATCCGCTCGGCGATGACTTCGTCGTGTGAAACGAATCGGAAAACAGGAACGGTCGTTTGGTTGTTCCGATCCTCTGTCACTTCGATGACTTGCACTTGGACCGGGCCGCCCGCAGGGTACTCGTCACGCCCGAGGGCAGTCACAATTCCCTCTTCTAGCGCTGCTAGCCCGAGTGCGTAGACGAGCACTCCTCCAACCTGTGTTTCGATCGCGCGGACTCCCTCTGCGTCGGCGAACAGCCCGTCCGGGCCATCAATGTAAGGCTGCTTTTGTAGCCTCGACGCGACGAGCAAACCGGCTTCACGATTCGTGTCTCGCTGAAAGCACCAGTATCTAAACCCATACCCTCCCGAAATGTCCAAATCCGCTGCTGCCCTCACGGTGCGCAATATCGGCTGCGCCCCAACCTGGTCCAGTGCTTTCAGCGTCGCAGCTAACTCAAATATCCGGGCGGCGGCAGACCTGTGAGGACAAGGAACCAACCCAGTCTCGTCGAGAAGAGGTTCCATACAGCTACAAGAGAGCCGCCAATGCGCGATCAAACTGATCGAAGAATCCCTCGGGCCAAGCATCGAGACGACCATCCGCATCAACACCAGGCGAAATGATCGTTGTCTTGCCGTCCGATGGAGATCTCGTAAAAAAGTGAACAGCAAGGCTACTCGGCCCAATTTGCTCGTTCTTGACAGCGAGTCGAATGCCGTTGAGAACATGGTCAGAATGCGTCTCGACAAGGACTTGAACGCCGCTTGCAGCCAAGCGCGCGATCAAGAATCCGATCTCTTGCTGCGCTCGGGGGTGCAAATGCACCTCGGGGTTCTCAAGCAATAGTATGTCCCCCGGGGACGCAGACAGAATTGCAACCAAGACAGGAAAAAGTTGAGTCAGCCCGAACCCCACATTCTGAGGACGTTGAAATTCTGCACGCGAATCCGAGCGCAGGCGCAGAGTAATGTAGCTCGCGCCCTCTATGGGCAATATGCGTAGGTCACATCCCGGAAAGAAATAGCGCATCCAAGCGCGAACCTGGTGAAACAGCGTCGGCGGTTCGTCGTTCATGCGGAGAGGTTCCGCAACTTGCTGCGTTTGGCGCCAGTACAGAAGGCCTGCCGCTAGCTCACCCCTTGCGCCGACGCGCGCGTGGTTGTGCTTGTCGAGCAGCGGCAACAACTCTCTCGGCCCAGATCTCTCAGCGGATATCCAACTAAGTTGACGAAAAGCGCGCACGATTGACGAGCTTTCCGCTCTAGATGCCGGCAACAGCCATCGGATCGGACCATTAAGCGCGAGCTTCTGCTCGTTCCAAACAACGCTCTGCAGATTCAACGACAAAGCTTTGCGATCTTCCGCTTCAAACGTCCAAAGGATCTCTTCTTTCTCAGCGGACGCACCAATTGCAAGTTGGTTTCTCGTTGAGGCTTGATTCAAAGCGTCGACAGCGGCGCCAAGAGACAGATCCGGACCATTGAGAAGGAGGGCGGTACCCCATTCCTGCTCGTCGACTGTCTGTGACATCAGGACCAAGGCCTGTATCACTGATGATTTCCCGCCGCCGTTTGTGCCGGAAAGAACCGTCAATGCACCCAACGGTAGGTGAAGGTTCTCAAACGACTTGAATCCTGTTAGGCGCAAGTCACGCAGCATCGAACACCTCACCCATCATCTTCTCTGTAATGGAGAAGCGAGCACGAACTTCCTTTGTCGCATTGGTTCCATATGTAATCGACCGAACGAATTCTCGATCATCCATTCGATTGAAGAACGCGGCACGAAGCCTATCTCGTTGGCGCGTCACTATGGCTGACTCACGACGAGACAGTTCTGACATCATCACGTCCCACAGCGACGCGTTAATAACACTTCGGGCTTGCTCAGCCTCGCGATGCTTCCGAAATGCATGCTTGCCAAACACGCTCAAGTTGTTTGCCAGCCCGTGGTGAAGTCTCTCGCGCAACTGCCGCCGTTGCTCCTCTGAAAGCTGCAAGTAGCGGGTCAACCCGCGTGCGAGCCAGTCGTCCATGTCGCCTTTGTACGAATCAAGCGGCAGCAGGCTGAACGACATGAATCGGTTCACAAATTCTCTGTCTTGCATTTTTTTGGCGTTTAGGCTTCGGCCCGTGGCATCTCGAAACAGTTCCGTGGATGCCTCTTCCCTTAGAAATATGGTGGCGGGGCCGTTGTATATGGCATTTCGCATCTGCTGTCTGGTCAGCACCTCGCCGCCGTTGACGCGTTCGAAGATGTCGAGTCGAGCACGCTCAGGCACAGTGCGGTCAATGATGTAGAAGTGTAGTTGACAATCCTCCGCTCGATTTTGAAGGCGCAACTCCAAATCACTGAATTTCTTGTTGTTGAGCTCCGCGCGGTCAGGAAGATTTAGCTTCAACTCCCCATCGAAGAATCTGCGCAACGTAGTTAGGCGCTGCCTTCCGTCGACAACAACCAAAAGTCCCTCAGAATCCTCCGCAACGTAAAAAACAGGAAGGGGGATCCGCATCAAGACGGATTCGATTAGGCGGCTTTGCTTACCAACATCCCAAACGAAATCGCGCTGGAACTCAGCATCCAAGCGAAATCGCTCGTCGCGCAAGCGTCTTACAACGTCAATAGCGGAACGACGCTCTTCTCGAATTGCAAGCTCGTCCAGCGGATAGTCTTCCCATGCGCCGGTTTTTGGCGCCTCATAACCTTCGATTTCTTCCTGTTCGCCGATCACTTCATTTTGCGTCATCATGTGAGGGCTCGCGGTATTTAGAATTCTTACTGCATTGCATTCGCAGCGAACTAACAATTTTTAGCTAACTTTGTAGCTATGATGCGTTTCCACTGTGCTCATCGTCATCGGGCGTCTCAAATATTGAGCTGAATGCTCGAAATGGTATCTCAACGAGCTCCCATTTGCCGCGCCCGCTGGCGTACGCGAAGATCTGCCCGCAGCGTTGCTTGAGCCGATGCGCCGTTTCGTACTTGCCCTCGCGTTCGACTCGTCGGAGTACTGATTCGAGCAGCTCCCGCGGCGTGATCTCGCTGATTGGTCGCCGGCCGATCCAAGGGAAGGCCCAGGTTTCGAGCAGGGCCGTCGCTTTGCGGTGCGCGGTTGCCTTAAGCTTCTTAGTTTGGTGTTCCAGCCACTCGCAGGCGATCGCCTCGAAGCTATTCGCAACTGCGTCGCGCGCCGCCTGTGCTGTGGCCTTGCGCGCTGCGCCGGGGTCGATGTCCTTCCGCAACTGCGCGCGCGCTTCGTCGCGGCTCTCGTGCGCCTCAGTGAGCGACACCTCAGCGAATACGCCCAGCGCGAGGCGCTTCTCCTTGCCCGCGTAGCGGTATTTCAGGCGCCAATACTTGGCGCCGGTGGGCGACACTTCGAGATGTAGCCCGCCGCCATCGAAGACGCGATACGGCTTGCTCTTGGGCTTTGCGTTTCGGACCTGGACAACCGTCAGAGCGTTGGATTGAAGCGGCATTTGGCGTGTTTCCCCTGATGCCCCCACGCTTTGGGGACGTGCCCCCAATCATGCCCCATGTGCCCCGGATGCAATCGGACTGGGATGGACGGTCTAGAAACAAAAAACCCGCATTTCTGCGGGCTTTTTGAGGAATTTTCGGTCTTAGTTGGACTTCCGAAAACTTGCATCTGGCTCCCCGAGACGGACTCGAACCGCCGACCCAGTGATTAACAGTCACTTGCTCTACCGACTGAGCTATCGGGGAAGGGTGAAACCGAGCCGCCTATTTTCTTGAAGCGGAGGGGCCGCGTCAAGGAGGTGGCTCGGTTGGGGCGGGCGGGCGGCGGGGAGGCGCCGGTCGCGGGCTTTCGGGTGGCGGCTTCCGCGCCAGCGCTGGCGCGGGTTTGCGCGGTGTCGGATGCTCTGGACCGCGCCGGATGAGCGCGGGGCGCTAACTCTCTGCGCCGCGGGCCGGTCGGGCCTACTGCAGCCCCGCACACGCCACCGCCGCTTCGCCCGCCGTCGGCACCCCCGAGCGCGGCCGCCCGCTGTTGGAAATCACAATCGTGCTGGCCAGTT
>Ga0105239_10006583_pt1 | contig 13454 bp, 7 predicted proteins | sample KBSC44metaG_FD_92761 | JGI IMG/M metagenome (GOLD analysis project Ga0105239, IMG submission 92761) | Corn rhizosphere microbial communities from Kellogg Biological Station, Michigan, USA - KBS C4-4 metaG | ecosystem: Host-associated > Plants > Roots > Rhizosphere > Soil | place: Michigan, USA... | reverse complement strand
TTATCATTGATCATCACGGTTACGCCTTGTTTGCCTTTCAGGCTGATGTTATCATCCTTATCAACGGTAACGCCAGGCGCTTTCTCCAGTATCTCCAATGCGGTGTTACCTGCTGCCAGTACACTGTTTTCCACATTCATTACGGTACGGTCTATTTTGCGTTCGATGAGTGGTTTGGTGCCGGTAATAGTTACACCTTTCAATTCGGTGCTGCCTGCATGCATGCTTAACGCCGGTGCGGTAACGGTGGTGGCGCTTTCCGGAACGGTGAAAGGAGTGGTGACCGCTTTTTGGTAACCCACAACAGAAGCTTTAATCAGGTATTTGCCTGAGCGGATGTTATCAAAGGTATAAACACCGTTATCATTACTCAAAGCGCCTTTAACAACGGTTGAGTCGGTAGCTCTGATGAGACTTACAGTGGCGTAATCCATAGGTTTGCCCTGTTCGTTTAATAAGGAGCCAGATACTCTGGCACCGCCTGATTTACCCCCCTGGGCAAAGGACGCGCTCCAGCTGATAACTACAAGCAGGAGGGTGCAAAATATGTTGTTTATAAGAGTTTTCATGTTTTTAGTGTTGAAATGATTAGGCAATAGTAAGCCATCAAAGAATATGCTTCTTTTTAAAATTTGATGAATAAGTTTTAGTTGATCCGCTTGTTAAGCGGTTTGGTTTTAGTATATTATTTTATATAGGCGATTTTCTTCATTGTGTTTGTTTTTATAGTTCAAATGTGCTAACAGATTGTGTTTTTTAGTAATGCTTTTAGGCGAAAACAGCTAAACTTCCGGTAAACGGCCTGAAAACACCGATGAACATTTACAACTCTTTTATTTTTATGTTATCCAACCCGGTTAAACCCCGGCTTTGTGTGGATTTAACGTTAAGATGCTAAAAGGGGGAAGAAGGTTACAGTTAATTTAAACTTTTTAACACCGGGAAGATGTTTTTAACCACATGGCTCATAACCACAAAGCCAGGGGAGTGATTTTTAGACAAAATACTTGTTGCTGATATTTGTTTTGATTGTAACAGAACTGCCTTTTGTGTATTTAGATGATAATAAAAGGGAACAATAAGCCCGCTAAATAATAGCAGGCTTATATATTTTATCAGGACTCTCATTATACTATATATAAATGATAGGTTTAGGCTGAGTTTACTGGTCCTCGGTTTTTGCTGTATCGGGCACCAAATGGTTTTTTATACTATCAGCTTTTGCAGCGGCAGCGAGGGCTGCAGTATCTATTTTACATTGCAATCCCTCATTTGCCATAATATATACAGAACCGGCTGGGTTTTGAGGTGTATTAGCCTGCAGGCAGCTATATAAGTTAAGGTCAAGGTTGCGGTCAAGCTTGCCATCGATAACCAATTTGGCGTTCAGGGGAACTTTTAGGGTTATGTGCAGCTCTTGCCCGCGCCACATGGTACGTCCAAGCCTTTCCAGGTGACGGTCGAATTTTAAAACCGAGTCTTTTTGTATAAAACGATAGCTGATGTTGCGCGCGTTGATCAACGCGTCTTCATCTGTACGGCCACGTGCGGTAAATGATTCGACAAGGACCGGCTGGGTCACATCACTTTTTTCAATATCGATGCGTACGCGGTCCTGGTGGTCAAAATCGTCGCCATTATAATCATCATCAAGGATGATCATGCCGTTAAACCTTTCTTTGATGCGGAGGCGGGTGCTGTCCTCGTTGCTTAAATACTTGGCATCATTCAGCTGTAAATAATAGGTATTGTTGGGCGTTGCTTTAATGTTGATGGTTTTGCTCAGTTTAGCACCTTCCTTAAAATCGGCCGAGGCTCTTGCGCCATAATATACAACCGCTCCCAGCGAAGCCAGCCATACACATAATAAGGTAGTGCCTATTGAGCGGTTAAAGGTGGCGTTCTTGAATAAAAAGCCAATGGTAACTAATATCAACGTTAATAAAGGTATGGCTAAAAGCAGGAACCCTCCGAAAAGGAATACCATGTTGGTATCCTCGTTAACTATATTAAAAGGAAATATATGGTATATATCTGTTTTGCCAAAAGCTACGAAACCCACAAACACTATAATGAGGGCAATAGCCAGTCCAAAGCAGGTAAGCAATATAACAAGGCCTATGAGTTTACCCAAAAAACTTCCGGTACCTCTTAAAAACGTACCCAGGTGGGTAAAAAAGTCACCCAGAAAATCGCGCACTTTATAAACAAAGGGGCGTGCTTCCTGACGAAAATTGGAAAGATTTTCTTTTACCATGCTCATCTCGTCTTCAAAGTTCTTTTTAAAACCTTTCAGATCCTGTTTTTCGCCTTTCATGGCCATGCGGTCGGCCCTTGAGGTGGCTTTGGGTATCACTATCCATAATACAATGTATAATATAAGCCCGCTGCCTGCAAAAATTAACGACAGGGCAAAGGCCAGCCTGATCCATACGGCAGGTATATCAAAATAATTGGCAATACCCGCGGCCACACCGCTCACCAGGTGATCGTCCGGGTCACGGAAAAGCCGGCGACGTTCGGTATTATAACCAAACGTGCTGCTGCCAGCCGGTTTCGCCTCGTCGTTTTCAACAGATTCAAAGTCTTCAACCGAACCCATTTGCTCAATAACCAGCTTAACATCAGTCTCTACAATAACCTGTTTGTTTTGGTTGGCCAATGTTTCGTTAAACATTTCGGCTATGCGGTTTTCAATGTCGGTTGTGATCTCCAGGCTGTCGGCCGACGACGAAAAATGACGTTTTACGTCGGTCATATAAGCTTTAAGTACCTCGTAAGCATCCTCTTCTATATGAAATACGATGCCATTTATATTTATGATGATAGTTTTATTCATGATCTGTGATTTTTTTATAGGTTTTTATTTTCTCTCGCCAATGGCGGTTTGCACGGCATAAACCAATTCCTGCCAGGTTTTATCCAGTTGCTCCAATACAATTTTTCCTTCTTCTGATAGCACATAATACTTTCGTGGCGGTCCCGAAATTGACTCCACCCAGTTGTACGTGAGCAGGCCATTGTTTTTTAAGCGGGTTAGCAGAGGGTACAGAGTTCCCTCAACTACAAGTAGTTGGGCTTTTTTAAGTTCAGCAATAATGTCTGATGCATATATTTCGCCCTTGGCTATGATGGAAAGAATGCAATACTCCAGTATGCCTTTCCTCATTTGGGTTTGTGTGTTTTCTACAATCATAATACAAAGATATATGTTTTGGATTGTATTATGCAATACCTAGTACTATAATTATTATTATTACTGTTAAAATTTAACTTTTTTAAAAAAAAGTCATGGTTTTATCAGATTTAACTTGACTTTTTGATAATGTAACATTACTTTTATGATTAATTAACTATTAACTGATCTTATTATTAACGAAATGAAAAAACTTCTACTAGCAAGTTTGTGCTTTCTGCTGTTGTCTATTACGCAGGTTTTTGCACAAAACCGTACAATTACTGGTACGGTTACGGCCCAGGAAGATGGCCTGCCCATCCCGGGAGTTACAGTAAAGGTAAAGGGAACAACTGTTGGTACCCAAACCAGCGCAAGTGGTAAATTCACTTTAAGTGTTCCAGAAAATGCCGTCCTTATTTTTAGTTTTATTGGCTATGCACCACAAGAGGTTCCCGTACGCGGAGCTGTTGTAAATGCCAGGCTTGCGGTATCAAGCCGCCAGTTAAGTGAGGTGGTTGTAACAACGGCATTGGGTATCCAACGTAAAGCCGACAATCTCTCATACGCGCAACAAGGCATAAAAGGAGCCGACCTTACTTCAACACGTCAAACCGACTTAAACCAGGCTTTAGCCGGTAAGATCGCTGGTGTGCAGGTTCGGAGCCAGTCAAACGCCAAATTGGGTTCTGCGGCGCTTATCCGTTTACGTGGTTCCGCTACTATTAATGAGCATCAGCCATTGTTTGTAGTTGATGGTACCCCGGTTGATGATATCAACTTTATCAACATGGATGATGTGGATGATGTTCAGGTATTAAAAGGCCCGTCTGCAACAGCTCTTTATGGTCAGCGTGCAGATGCAGGTGTGTTGATGATCACTACCAAAAAGGCCCGGAAAAGCCCTGGTGTTGGTATTAACTTTAGCTCTTCAGTTGCATTTAACTCCGTAAGTACATTGCCAAAGTATCAAAATGAGTATTCTGGTGGTACAGCCGGTGCTGGCATGCAAACCTATACCTGGCAAGATGGTGACCCGGTAGCCTGGAAAGCTTTAAGTGGTAAAAACTACCATACCTATTTTGATGATGCATCATGGGGCCCTAAAATGACAGGACAGGAGTATATTCCATGGTACGCCTGGTTCCCGGGTACACAATATTCCTATAAAACTGCCAAACTAACCCCTCAGCCAGATAACGTAAGAGATTTTTACGGTACAGGCCGCCAGCTTATTAACAACATTAACTTTAGTAAAGTTAGTGATGATTATAATGCAAGGGTATCCTACACCAATCAGGATGAAAAAGGCGAAATACCAGGTTCTTGGTTAAAAAGAAACTTTATAGCAACTAACCTGTCATACAATCTTTCAAAACACTTTACAGTTGATGCGAATATTAACTACATCAACCAAAAAACCCGCGGTGAATTTAGCGATGCGTATGGCAACAACGCCTCAGGTTCATTCAACTCGTGGTTTCACCGTGATCTGGATATAAATATCCTTAAACAACTGCAAAATTTAAGAACCCCTTCCGGAAGGCTTCCATCATGGAACCTGGATGACTCAAACGGGATCAGTGCAGATGCTATCAATAGCGGAACTTTATACTGGACTAACCCTTACGCGTATTTTAACCAGGCTTATGCCCTTAATACACAAGACAGGTTATACGGAAACATTGGCTTAACCTATAAATTGAATGAGCATTTCAAAGTAAGTGGTACCGTAAGGAAAAATCAAAGAAACACCCATTACGAATCGTTCCTGCCAAATATTTTCCAGATCAGTACATCTGACTTATCATCTCCATTGTCAATCAATGAGTTTTCAACGGCTGCTACTACTCCAGGAGCTGGTAAAAGCGGTCGTCCGGTAAGGGCCACTTATGACACTTATGATATTCGTCAGGTTGAAAACAACTACGAGTTTTTAGCATCATACAATCAAAAATTCGGTAAATTAAATGTTGACGCGAACGTAGGTGCTAATGATCGTTACAATAGCTACAGCTATCTTGAAAACGGCACTAAAGGCGGTTTGATAGTTCCGGATGTATTTGCCATTTCAAACAGTGCCATTCAGCCGGGTTATTATTCACAACAACGTACTTATAAAGAGGTTAGATCTGTTTACGGACGTGCCAGCGCTAACTGGGATGATTTCGCTATTGCTGATTTCAGTTTACGTAACGACTGGAGCTCGGCTTTACCAACCACCTCAAACTCTTATTTATACCCATCTGTTGGTTTAACATTTTTGTTAACCAAATTTGTGACCGCATCTGTGCCTGCAATAAGCTTTTTGAAAGTAAGGGGCAGCTGGGCAAAGGTAGGTTCAGATCTTGATCCGTATAACCTGAGCTTATATTATACTCCAGGTGCTCAATGGAGCGGTGCGCCAACCATTTCAACACCTGATAAATTGATTGATGGCAACATTAAACCATCATTATCAACTTCTAAAGAAATTGGTTTGGACATCAGGTTCCTGAATGATCGTTTAGGATTTAGCGGTACCTATTATGATGAAACCAAGAAAAACGAGATTGTTACAGTTGACGTAAGCTCAGTGGGTGGATTTACCCAGAAGCTGATCAACGCGGGTAAAATTAACCGTAAAGGTGTTGAGTTAACCGTTGACGGTTATCCTGTTAAAACCAGTAATTTCTCCTGGAACATCAATACAAACTTTGCCAGGAATAAATCAAAAGTGTTAGAACTTGCTCCGGGTATCCAAACCTATTACCTGGGTGGTGCTGATTATTCAAGCGCTACTGGTACCACTGCATACGCTCCGGGTGTTTGGGCTATAGTTGGTGGCGAGTATGGTCAGATACGTGGTCGTGGCATCCAAAAAATAAACGGGCAGCCGGTGATAGATCCTAATACCGGTTTATATGCCTTCCAGGACAACGTGAACTTTGGTTCGGTATTACCTCAGTTTACAGGTGGTATGGTGAATACCTTTAAATACAAAAATGTATCATTAAACTTTACCGTTGATTTCTCAAAAGGTGGTAAATACTTCTCCCTGTCTGATCTTTGGGGTGGTTTCTCTGGTTTGTATGATTATACTGCCGGTAACAATGATAAAGGCAAACCGGTTCGTGACCCTGTTGCAAGCGGTGGTGGTGTACACGTTAAAGGTGTCGACAAAACCGGCAAAGCGGTTGATATGTATGTTGATGCTGTTGATTACTATGATGGTAACGGCGCCAACAAGATTAACGAAATGCACATTTTTGACCTTAGCTACATTAAACTGCGCGAAGTAAACCTTGGTTATACCTTTAACCTTAAAGGATCTTCTATTAACAAAGTAATACAGAACTTAACTTTAAGCGCATTTGGCCGTAACCTTTGGTTGATCTATACCAAGAACAGGAACTTTGACCCGTCTGAATTTGTAAATGCATACGGAGAAAGTGGCCAATTGCCACCATCAAGAACCATTGGTTTAACCCTGAAGGCTGGCTTCTAATTCTAAAAAAAAATTATCATGAAAAAGAAATTTCAATATTATAGTGTAATTGCAGTGCTGGGCCTGGGTTTAGGCTCATGTACTAAATTATCACAGCGCAATATAAACCCGGATGCTGCATCAACGCCGGTTACTTCGGCCTTGTTAACAAGTGTTGAATCAAACACAGCTGTAGGTTTGACCTCTGATGCTACTATTGCAAGCTCACAGTATTTTGCACAATATTTTAGTCAGGTACAATATCCGGATAATCAACTTTATGCACAAAGTAACGTGTCGTGGAGCGGGTTTTATGCCGGTCGTTTGTATGATTTGCAAAACATCATCAATGTTTGTACTGCTAAACCAGATCCTGCTGCGCTTGCAGGTAATACCGTAAACCAGATCCAGATTGCAAGGATCCTGAAAGTTTACTGGTACTCATTGGCTACAGACCGCTATGGTGATATCCCTTATTCACAAGCCTTAAAGCAAAATACCACCGCTGCTTATGACAAGCAACAAGCCATATATGCCGACTTTTTTAAAGAGTTAAAAGATGCGATCGCTTCTTTTCAGGCATCAGGTAATGCCATTCAGGGTGATATTGTTTATGCTGGAAATTTAACCAAATGGAAAAAGTTTGCCAATTCATTACGGATGATGCTGGCCATGAGGTTATCAAAAGTTGATCCGGCTACAGGCAAAACTGAATTTACAGCAGCTTTGAATGATCCTAATGGTTACATTACTGCTAATGCTGATAACTTTGGTGTTCTTTATCCAGGTGATACTTTCATTAATCCATTTAATGGTTTAACAGGTGCCTCTATTTTGGCCATCAGCGCAACTGTTGCTGATAAATTGAATGGTTATAGCGACCCCCGCGTTTTTGCTTACGGACAGGCAAATGCGAGTAATAAGGTAAAAGGTGTTCCTTATGGTTTAAACCGTGCGCATAACCAAACCTTCCTGGTAGCTAATCCTGACTACAGTACTATTTTTGCTCCCGCATGGAAAACCAAGAACGCTCCTGTATATGTGATCACTGCATCATATATCGATTTACTGCGTGCTGAGGCTTCCATTACCTATGGCACAGGCGAAAATTCATTTACCCTGATTTCAAAAGGTATTACCGATTCATGGGCACAGTGGAATGTTACAGGCGATATAACTGCTTATTTAGCTGCTATCGGTGTTTCTTCCGCATCTGTTCCTGTAGCAAAAATTCAGGAACAAACCTGGATCACACTTTATGGCGTTGGTCAGCAAGGATGGTCAGAGTGGAGAAGAACAGGGATCCCGGTTCTTACACCTGCACCAGATGCTGTTAATCCAGGAGGTAAAATTCCACGCAGATTTGGTTACCCAACAACAGAGCCAAATCTAAACGGACCTAATTACACGGCTGCTGTAGCAGCATTTCCATACGGTGGTGGCGATGTGGTAGATACCCGTGTATGGTGGGACAAACCATGATATAACATATTATTCATATAATTAAAAGAGGCCGCCCCATACACTTGGGGCGGCCTCTTTAATTTCAGCTAACAGTTCGCTTATAGCTTTTAGTTGATGTTTGCTATTTTTTATCCACGCTGTATTTACCCGGACCAACAAATAAAAGACCTGCAAATATCAGGGCATCTTCAATGGCATGAATAGCGCCCTTAACCCCCTCGCCCTCGCCTAAATGAGTGGCTGCGGCTACAATAAGCGTCAATATCATCAATATACATACCGGGCGAAAGGCAAAGCCTATCAGGAGCAGAAAGCCGCCAAAGGCCTCTGTGGCAGCTGCCAGGAATCCCCACACTACCGGCCAAAAATGTATGCCGATGTGTTTGGTAGAGTGGCCAAGCTCTTTCCAGCCGCTTACGCCTCCCATCAGCATTGGGTAACCATAAAAAATAAAGGTAATGCCCAGGCCCAGGCGGATAACCAGGAGGCCAAAGTTTTTGTAATTGCTTAAGTTGCTCAGTACTGCCATAATTTATAATAGTGAAGATGTTAATGTGATTAAATTTGAGTTTTAATATATAAAAATTCCTTTCAGGAAGGAAATGATGTATCAAGGGAGGCCTACCCATCACTAAAAAGCCCTGGCCCCGTGCGATTCCTTCCCTCGGGAAGGGGAAGAAGGGGTTTCATCGCTTGATAATTCTGCCGCTTGTATAAACCCCTCCCTGCTACAACACTATCCATCCGCACCACTCCCGTGGGAATGTGTGCCAGCCCCTCTCAAGAGAGGAATAAAGCCAGATTATTAAAACTTTAAGCTTACTTCCTGCCCCTGTACGGATAACCGCGCCTCTTTGCCGAATATTAAGCTGCAATTATCGGGGATATGCCCGGCCGGGAAATCAAAACATACGGGATAATTATACTCCTGTACAATATCCATGATAATTTCCGGTACGGTTTGACCAAAAGGGATATCGTTATCCTTCATATCGGTAAAGCCGCCTACTACCAGGCCTGCGAGTTGGGCAAGCTTACCGGCCCGTTTCAGGCTGCGCAGCATCCGGTCTATCGAGTAAAGATACTCGCCCACATCCTCTATAAATAATATTTTGCCGCTATAGTCGATATCAGATACCGAGCCGGATACGGCTACCAGTAGGGATAAATTACCGCCTACCAATATCCCTTTGCCCCGGCCGCTGCGGTTTGAAGCATGGGCATGGTACTCATAATTTAAGGCCTCGCCAAACAGGGCCATACGCAAAGTATCCAGGGAATGTTTGGATGCATCGGGAATGTTAACCGGCATTTGCCCGTGTATAGTTTGTGCCCCGTAGTTGGCAAAAAGGTGGGTATGCAGCACGGTAATATCGCTAAAGCCGATGAGCCATTTGGGTTTTTGAGCAAAACGGCTAAAATCAACCTTGTCAATCATCCGGATGGTGCCATAGCCGCCACGTGCCGCTATAATGGCTTTGATGCTGTCATCGTCGATAAAACGCTGCAGGTCATGCGCGCGCAGGTCATCATCGCCGGCAAACTGGTGGTAGGAGGCCGTCACAGTATCGCCCAAAACTACTTCCAGTCCCCATGATTGTAATAAGGCCACGGCATCATCCATGGGCCTGGGCAGCTTTTTAGCCGGACAGGTGATCGCTATCTTATCGCCCTTTTTTAAATAGGGAGGAAGAAGCCCGGAAAAAGCGGTATCGGCTGGTTTATCCATAAGCAATTATAGTAAAAGTTTTCTTTTCGTTTTCTAAATCCATGTCGCAGAGCCGACTCACCCCGTCTACGCTTCGCTGGACGACCCTCTCTACCGCGAAGCGGCAAAGAGGGTTGAGAAAATAGATTTGTCATGCTGAACATAGTGAAGCATCTATTCCGCTACGTTTCCTATTGAAGAAGATCCTTCGCTACCGCTGAGGATGACAAAAGTGCGCCGAAGGCGAAGAGAGATGGCGGGCGAAGCAATGCCAGGGTGGGTCGTTTGCGCAATTCAACCCGCATCACTATTGCAAAGCCCAAACATTTTTCGTATCTTTAAGTAAACCAACCAAATGGCCCTGATTGCTTGAAAAGTGCAATCGGGGCCGTTTACATAAAGGGACAAAAGGGTAAAAAACAGGTCGTTTTTAATATAGTTATTTGAATGACAGTGATTTAATACTTTTTAAACTTTTCAAAACCCATCAATAATTTGTTAAAAAGTGTTAAAATGGGTGGTTTTGAATAGATTTTCGACGGTTTTTGATGTGTTTTTGCCCTGATTTTGATCAGAAAAGTGTTAAAATTAAGGTTTAAGAAGTTTTGGACTGTTTGAATTTCATAATCGGGCCGATGGGACAATCTCCAAAGTCTGGTAAAAGATTTTAGGACAAAGAAATCCGCACCTCCGGACTTTCCGACTTAAATGAATTATCTTTGCCGCTTATTTACATTGCCGCATATTTCATGTCACAACTCAACAAATACAAACGATTCACTATAACATCTGCCTTACCGTATGCTAATGGTCCGCTGCATATTGGTCACCTGGCCGGGGCATATATCCCGGGCGATATTTTTGTACGCCATTTAAGGCTCAAAAAAAAGGATGTAGTATACGTTTGCGGGTCTGACGAGCATGGCGCCGCCATTACCATCAAGGCCAAAAAGGAAGGCACTACGCCACAGGCTATTATAGATAAATACCATCAGCAGATAAAAGATAGCTTTGAGCAGTTTGGGATAGCTTTTGATATTTACCACCGCACCTCCTCGCCTATACATCATGAGCTGTCGCAGGAGTTTTTCCTGAACTTGTATGAAAAAGATGAGTTTATTGAAAAAGTAAGCGAGCAGTATTATGACGAGGATTTTGACCAGTTTTTGGCCGACAGATATATTATAGGTACCTGCCCTAATTGCCATAATGAGAATGCCTACGGCGATCAGTGCGAAAAATGCGGTACCTCATTAAGTCCAACCGACCTGATCAACCCGGTATCAACCCTAAGCGGCAAACCGCCGGTTTTAAAACCAACCAAGCATTGGTATTTGCCGCTGGATAAATACCAGCCCTGGCTGGAGCAGTGGATAGATACCAAAGAGGGTAGTTGGAAGGTAAATGTATTTGGGCAATGTAAATCATGGCTCAAACAGGGCCTGCAACCACGCTCGATGACCCGCGACCTGGACTGGGGTATCGACGTTCCGCTGGCTGATGCCAAAGGGAAAAAACTATACGTTTGGATGGATGCGCCTATCGGCTACATATCGGCTACCAAACAATGGGCTATTGATAACAACAAAGACTGGAAATTATACTGGAAAAAGCAGGCCGACGAACAGGATAATGCCTGTTTGATCCATTTTATCGGCAAGGATAATATCGTGTTCCACTGCATTACATTCCCTTCCATACTGCATGCGCACGGCGAATACATTTTACCGCAAAATGTACCGGCCAACGAGTTCCTGAACCTGGAAGGGGATAAGCTATCCACCTCGCGGAATCATGCCGTTTGGCTGCATGAGTACCTGGAAGAGCTGCCAAATAAACAGGACGAGCTTCGCTATGTACTTACCTCCATATTGCCCGAAACCAGCGATAGCGAGTTTACCTGGAAAGATTACCAGGCACGTATCAATAACGAACTGGTGGCCATACTGGGCAACTTTGTGAACCGGGTAATGATACTGATGCACAAGTTTTATGAGGGCAAGGTAGAAGCCACAGCCGACCGTATTGAACTAACCGACGCGGCCCTGAACGCCGAATTGGGTGGTTACTATGACGAGATAGAAAAGAACCTGGAGGCTTACCGTTATCGCCAAGCCTTGCAGGCCGTAATGGATATAGCCCGTCTGGGTAACCGTTACCTGACTGAAAAAGAACCCTGGAAGACCATTAAAACGGATCCGGAAGGCGCTAAGCAGGCTTTGCATAACTGTTTGCTGCTGATTGGGCACCTGGCAACCTGCGCACAACCATTTTTACCGGCTACCGCTAAAAAGATCATCGGTATGCTGAACTGGCCGAATGAGGTGATTCATTATGATCAGGAGGTCTATTTTAATAATGGGCATCAGTTAAACCCTCCGGCCTTGTTATTTGAAAAAATAGAGGACGAAGTAATAGCATATCAACTGGACAAACTGCAGGCAAAAAAGGTTGCCGCTGCGCCGCCAAAATCGGTAGAGATTCAGCAGGCTAAAGAAAGCGTTAATTATGAAACATTTGCCACCATGGATATCCGCACAGGTACCATACAGGCAGCTGAAAAGATAGCTAAAACCAAAAAGCTGCTTAAGCTTACCATTGATACCGGCATTGATGTGCGTACCGTGGTGTCGGGTATTGCCGAATATTATGAACCAGAAGCTATTATTGGCCAAAGGGTGAGTATACTGGTAAATCTGGAGCCACGCGAAATAAAAGGTATTTTTTCGCAGGGAATGATTCTGATGGCTGAAGATAGTGAAGGTAAGTTAAGCTTTGTGACACCGGTAGATGATTTTCATAACGGATCGGTGATCAGATAGATAGATGTGCAGATGTGCATATTTCAAATGTGCAGATGTATAAATAAGTCACAAGCAAATTTTGTGTATAAGGGTGTGATTTTTCAATGAAAAATTGCACCTTTGCAAACTGTTTACGGATTTACATTTGGTAAACCATAACGGTCCCGTAGTTCAACGGATAGAATAGGAGTTTCCTAAACTCTAGATATGAGTTCGATTCTCGTCGGGACCACATTTACACCCATCCATGGGAGCGGCATGGGAAAGATTGTTTGAAAGCCTTTGGATGAAAATCTGAAGGCTTTTTGCCGACTGCGTGCGGTGATAATACCTACCGCAAGCTAAATGGCAGGACGACACCCAATAAACATCGAACCTATTTCCTGACAATTTGCTTTCGGTGTACAATTCTCAATCCGTCAGATTACGAATTGAGAAAATTGCCTTTTGATGAGATAATCGGAACTTTTCATTTCCGTTCATTCTCAAGTTTCGATATTACACTGTCCGGGCATAATTTATCCTGCTTTTTTTATCAGCCTCGCCGGGCATTGGAGCTACCTCATATTTGCAATTCCATTCTTTTATACTTTCTAAAATTGGCAAAAAAGCCAAGCCTTTTTCAGACAACTTATATTCTACCCTGGGCGGTAGTTCCTTATAGGCCAATCTTACCAATAGTCCATCTTCTTCCAATTCTTTTAGTTGTTCGGCTAATACTTTCCTTGAGATGAGTGGTACTATGGAATCCAACTGACCAAAACGAATGGTACGGGTGCCGATAACATTGAGGATTATTGGTTTCCATTTATTGCCAATAGTGCCAATAGCTCTCGT
>Ga0105239_10006581_pt1 | contig 13457 bp, 11 predicted proteins | sample KBSC44metaG_FD_92761 | JGI IMG/M metagenome (GOLD analysis project Ga0105239, IMG submission 92761) | Corn rhizosphere microbial communities from Kellogg Biological Station, Michigan, USA - KBS C4-4 metaG | ecosystem: Host-associated > Plants > Roots > Rhizosphere > Soil | place: Michigan, USA... | reverse complement strand
GACTGAACAGATTGAAGAGTCATAGCGATACTAAATTCCTAGTAAAGGGCTCAATAAAACAAGAATACTTGAAACACAACGAATTTAAATACGGAGATATTTATGAGTTGAGGTTGCAGAACCACCTGCACCAACCACCATCCCCATTAATACAAGCAGCAGAAAAACAGCACCAAGGCTGTAATGACTGGTTGAAAACTGGAAATAGGCAAACAGTTGATCGATATAGCTTTCAACAAAATTCAGGGGAATAGAAGCAATAATAGCTCCTGCCAATCCATATGCAGCACCTTGCAGCAAGAAGGGTAAGCGGATATACCAATTACCAACTCCCATCATTCTCATAATTTCAATTTCACGTCCACGCGCTTCGATTAGAAGGTGGATCGTATTGCTGATAATAAAGAAGGTAAGCGTTCCCAGAAAAATAGAGACGACCAAGCCTACGAAAGATGTAATTCTAGACAAACCCTGGAGCTTTTCCAGCACACTTTTGGCATAGTTGACAGCTTCTACACCTTGCATGGTTTTTAGAAGCTCGACCGTGGGCTTAATCTCGTTTTGGTCTTTCACCTGAACATGAAAGGTATCCGGTAGGGGGTTTTTTGTAATCATGTCAGAAACGGGCAAATCAGCCTTCATTTCACCCCATGCTTGCTCCTTAGGAATGAGCGTCACATTTTTAACAGTCGGCATTTGCGTAATCTGAGCTTGCAGATTACTGGTATTTCCTTTATCGCTGACATAAACCGAAATTTCCAACGCGGAGCCGATATTCTCTACAAAAAGCTGAGTTTCAAGAACAAAGGCTGAGAGAGTGCCAAAAATACTGAGAATAGAGGCCATGGTTACGATAATAATCAGGTTCATCCAACCCGTACGCTTAATGCCGCCCCAGGTTTCAAGTAAAATTCGGGTGACAATACGGGTTTCCATCGCCACATTGTCCATAAAGTGGCCACTCATGATTAATAGCTGCCCTCCATGTAGGTTGAACCGTAGCCACCTTGGGGAATGTCTCGAATCAGCTCCCCATTCTGGATCGTAATAACCCGCTTTCGCATTTGGTTTACGATTTGATGGTTATGGGTAGAAACCAGAATGGTGGTTCCCCGCTGATTAACCTGCTCTAAAAGATTCATAATATCGAGTGACGTTGCCGGATCCAGGTTTCCTGTCGGCTCGTCCGCGATAACAAGAGACGGTCCATTAACAATGGCCCTCGCAATCCCAACCCGTTGTTGCTCACCACCGGACAGTTCTTCCGGGCGAGCATCAACCTTATCGATTAATCCGACAACCTTCAGCGCACCCAAAACACGCTTACGAACCTCGGTAGGACCGACACCTAAAGCGCGTAAAACATAGGCAACATTATCGAAAGCCGTTTGACCCGGTAATAATTTGAAATCCTGAAAAACAATCCCCATGCGGCGGCGCAGCTTCGGCACCTGGTGAGGACGTAATTTTGAAATATCGACACGTCCTACCAGAACACTGCCGGAAGTCGCTGTTTCTTCACGGTAAATCAGCTTCATAATGCTCGACTTACCGGCCCCCGATGGACCTACGAAGAAAACAAACTCTCCCATTTCTATTTCAAAAGAGACGCCCCGAAGCGCGTATATGTTTCCATAACGCTTGGTCGTGTTAACAAACTTGATCATAGTTTTTCTATCATACCGCATTTGTGCGGTGTAAGAGAAAGACTAAACAGTATTATTACGGCTAAGGCTTTGGCGGAAAATGATTATCAAGCCTTTTCTGATTGACCTGGTGCACTTACAGAATCTTCTGAAATTTGGCCCAAGGGCCTATATTTTTGGAATTCAGCGTCTAATTGCCATCTTTTAGTTTCATAAGGGCTTACTGCGACATCAGTAGAATAAACCCGAGGTGCCCTGTTATTCATCTCCCGCTTCCGCCGTTGAGGCCTACCCCATTTGGGATTTCGTTCAGCTATAAATCTATCGACATATCTTAAAACTCTATGTACAGGCTGGAAAAGCTCTTTAACGGAAGATGATTTAGACTCCCCTGAACTTGTTGCGAAGCTATGGCGTGTAATAAATTTAGGAGTTCTTCCAAACCGAGTAGCAGTTGGAACAGACCTGCAAAATGAAGGTGAAGGAAAATCTGGAAATAAACCTCTTTAAAAATTTTAATAAAAATAAAAATGGGTGATGAGACTATATTTTAAGAATACTTAATAGAAGCTTTTTGCGTTTTTTAGAGAATAGTTTTTTCAAAGCTTTATCGTTGAGCCAATTTTACCTTGTTAAATATCGCTATAAAAGGCATGAAACCACCATCCTAAAGGATAGTGGTTTCTGTGCATTCAATAAAGGCTATTTTTAGATAGCAATCGATTTGTAGAGACGGACGAAGTATTCAACCGCCATCCGATCAGAGTTAAAGTAGCTTTCTGAAGTACGAATCGCATTACTCATCAGGTAAGCCCACTTTTTCTTGTCGTTGTAATAGGTGGGAATAATTTCATTTTCCAAAATCGACATCATATTTTCGTAATCCTGGCGATGACGATCTTCAGCATGAACGAACTCTAAGCCATGGCTGTTACGTTCTTCGATAATATAACCATTGATATTATCGAAAGTGCCTTCAACAGCCCAACCATCATAGATGGATACATGAATAGAACCATTCATGTTTGCGGACATACCGGACGTACCCGACGCTTCCATTGGACGAATCGGTGTGTTCAGCCAAACATCGGAACCGCGTTTCAACAATGCACTAAGTTCGAGTTCATAGTTTGTCAAAACACAGATTTCCGGAATTTGACGCGCATGCTCAAGAACCTGATTGAAGATTTCGCGACCGGTTAAATCTTTCGGATGGAATTTACCGGCAAAGATCAACTGAATTTTTTTCGCCTTGAAGAGCTTTTTAATGCGATCGAGATCTTGAAGAATTAACGCAGGACGTTTGTATTCCGTAAAGCGACGAGCCCAAACAATGGTTAAGACATCAGGATCAAACGTTTTGCCGGTTTTTTCTTTGATGTAATCAAAGAGTTCAACTTTCATGTCACGTTTAACAGTCATGTATTCTTCGGGTGTTGTTGCACGACAAATACGTTCGTCTTGCCAGTATTCCAAGTTCGTTGCATTGGTAATCGCAACGATGGGGCAACGGTTATCAACCCAATGCCACATGTTGTTAGCAACCAAGCCGTGCAACTGAGACACACCGTTGGCCATACGACTCATACGTAATGCGGCAACAGTCAGAGAGAAGTCTTCTCCGCCTAAGCGAATGGCATCTTGCACAGGTGTTTTGTTAAAGTAACCCGCTTCAGCGAGCAGGTAGGCATTATGGGATTCATTACCCGCAGCAACGGGGGTATGCGTTGTGAAAACAGTATGCTTACGCACCTGGTCATAATCGTTGTTGTAGTCTTCCAACATTTCAAATACGGCAGGAAGCGCATGACCTTCGTTCATGTGAACCAGATCAATTTTCTCACCAGCAGCTTTGAGAATTCGTAAGCCACCAATACCTAAAATGATTTCTTGGGCAATCCGAACACGCTCATCACCATCATAAAGATCGTTGGTCCATTTGCGAACATCGGCATCATTGCCTTCAACGTCTGTAGTCAGGAAGTAAACCGGCACTGTACCAAAAGCCTCGGGAGGCAATAATAAAGCTTTTACTTTCACAGAACGGCCAAAAATGGTAACAGTAACCACTTTGCCTGTATCTTGCAACTTGTCGTTATGCCAAATTTCGCTAACGAGCTGCACTTTGCCAGCATCATCAACGATTTGACGTCCATAACCATGACTCCAGAGCAGAGAAATACCGATCATGGGTAAATTAAGATGACCTGCGGAACGCATATGGCTACCCGAGAGATAACCAAGCCCACCGGAATATGTCCATAAGGACTGATCAATGGCTATTTCCATCGAAAAATAAGCGACTCTGGGTAAAGACATCGGTCGAGAATACTCCATTCAGTAGGCTAAAAAAAAGGGATCCAAGCTTCTGCAGTAAAACAAGGCTAAACATAAAGGATCTGGATAAAAGGTCCACCTACTATTATCCAAAAAATAAAACCTTGCAAGTGCTCAACCATAGATCAAGTTTGCTTTAGTTAAAAATTCAAGAACTCCAATAAACTCTATAAAACGGAAATTCCTTAAGTCTGAAATAGAGATTTATCGTTCTTTTTATGCGTTAAAACGATAATGTGGTTATCTTTTCTTTCAAACAGCAGGTACTTTTTATTCATTTAAGAAGTACTCAGATAAAGTTAAAGTTGAAAAAAAATTGCTTAGAGTCGCTTCCTTAATAAGAAATTCATTATAACAACTCTTTATAAACAAGGTTGAGTAAACATTACTGCTCGTGGAAAAACCCACCCCCACCAATAATCTCAACGACCTTTAAAAGAAAGCGCCGAGCTGCATCGGCCTGATGAAAATAGGTTTCTTCATTATGAAGGTGTTTGATTTGCATCACAGCCGGAGCCGATTGATCGGCCGGAATATATAAGGAAGCCACTTCTCGATGCAGTTGATCGCTGATATGGGCATTTTGCAAGTGAATTTGATTGTCTAAAAAATCACCATTAAAAGCGATAATACGCCCGGTAAAAAGAGGAGGTCGACCGGGACGGCTCAAGGCCAGAGGCTTGGTATTACCACGCGTGGTAAAGCTCATGGCGTGCCATAAAATATTGAGAATCCCAACGGAACGATCCGGATCGATCTGGCAACGGATTCGGGCATCAAGCGGGTGCTGAGGAAGGCGTTCAACCCGTTCAATAATGCCTATTTCGTTACCAGTCTTTTCCTGATCGGAATTAAATGCTTCCTGAAAGCAAATTGCAAAGTTATCAAGATCCTGCAAAAGCTGCTCAAAAATCTTTTGAGTATTTCGCATTGCCTCTTCATGCTCATCCAATTGCTTTTGCATATGGAGGGCAATTTTATCCACTTTCTGCTGCATCGCGCGGATGGCATTGGGCTCATAAAACGCACTGCCAGGCCACTCGTCAATCAGACGATTCTTAAGCTTTGCTTTTTCCAAAGAAGAGTGATCTTGCATATTCGTCATTGGATCAACACAACCTTACTGCATTCTTGAAGATATCAACACAAACACCGTTTATATTAGCGCAGCATCCAAAAGGATACATTTTTTGAGCCCGTATTTCTATAGAGAGGACTTTAAAGTCTAACCTTACGGTAGTCCTTGTCGTTATTTCGACTTACCCGATTGATGGGACTTGGACGATTTTCCGGTAGTCACCGCCTCAGGTGCTGCTTTTACAGCACGACGCCCGACACTGTAGTAGTTGTAGCCCAATCCCCTCATCCGTTCAGGATTATAAAGGTTGCGACCGTCAACAATCAGTCGACAAGGGCTTTCTTCGCGCAATTTCGAGAAATTAATATACGAAAATTCATCCCATTCCGTGAGGACAGCAATAGCGTCCGCCCCTTTAGCCGCTTCATAAGCACTGGAGCAGAAGACGACATCCGATAAATGTTCTTTGGCCTGATCCATCGCAATGGGATCGTAGGCTCGAATTTTTGCACCGCGTGTTTCCAGGCCCCGAATAATCGTTAAGCTCGGTGTATCCCGCATGTCATCCGTATGAGGGCGGTAAGCAAGACCCCAAATGGCAATCGTTTTGCCTTGAAGGTTATGATTCAGTACTTCATCAAGCGTTTCGATGAAACGAATCCGCTGATAGCGGTTAACGACATCCACCTGACGAAGCAAATCCAAATTAACCTGCATTTCATCAGCAATGTTCAGAAGTGAGTTGATGTCTTTCGGGAAAAACACACCGCCGTATCCGACACCGGCATTCAGAAAATCGGATCCAATACGAGGATCAAGACCAATACCCCGTGCAACACTGGTAATATCCGCACCCGTTTTTTCACAGAGCTGAGCTATGGAGTTGATGAAGGAGATTTTGGTAGCAAGGAATGCATTGGTTGCATGTTTAATCAACTCAGCACTATTGATATCAGTAATAATGGTGGGTGCGTTCAGCGGACGATAAATCTCGACAATCGTATCAATGGCCTGATTACTTTCAGTTCCGATAATGATTCGATCCGGGTGCATGAAGTCATGTACGGCACAGCCTTCATGGAGAAACTGGGGAACAGCAGCAATATCAAAGTCAATACCGGTAGGAACAACCTTACGGAGCAGGCTTTGAAGCCATTCCCCGGTTTTAATGGGCTGAGTACTTTTTTCAATAATTAGGCGGTAGCCGTCCATGCCTTCCGCAATGCTTTTGGCAGCCGTTTTCAAGCTTTCCAGATCGGGTTTGCCATTGGGCAGTAAAGGGGTACCGATACACAGAAATACAACTTCCGATTCCCGAACAGCTTCAGGGATATCCGTTGTGAAACGCAGTCGTTTCTCCTGAAGATTGCTTCTCAGGAGATCTTCCAGACCTTTTTCGTAGAAATGAACCCGACCTTCCTGGAGGCCACGCATGCGAGCTTCTTTAGTATCGGCACAAACCACAGTATGCCCAAGCTCAGCAAGACAAGTGCCTGTTACTGTCCCAACATACCCTGATCCAATAACAGCAATTTTCATCAACCGTTGCCCTTCCTTACGTGTCGCATCATTCCATGCTACTACTTTATCATAAAGCCCAGCGAGCACAGGGGGAGCTTTTCCAGTTTTCTGCTTGCTGAAAACTCGTCCCCGCTAAAGACAGCTCATCTAAAAATTGAACAATAATGCCCTCAGCATTTAGCCGAATGCTATAGAAACGCATTGGGCTGAAATAAAGAAACAGAGTTCAGTTACATGAACTAAACTCTGTTTTATAAATAATTTGTATAAAGCTCAACGAGCGGTAAAAGTTAAACTCCCAGCCTGGACGTCAATCGTGACAATAAATTGCTTCAGGAAGCTTAAACCCAGTAAACCTGAGAAACTGGAACCGGGATGTACCGGAATAACAGTTGCTTCAACATTATGAGCTTCCAATCCGTTCACATTTAAAGTTTCAATAGTGACTTTGGGAACTTCAATTCTGCCATTTGCCGTAGTAATGGTGACTTTAGGGCAGTTAACCATATCCAAACCTAAATTTTCAGCCATTTCTTTTGATATGGATGTGTATGTAGCCCCGGTATCAACAATTAAATCCCCTTCCGTATGCCGATACTGATTAACCAGTCTTGCATTTAAGATGAGGGCATTACGGCTAGGCTTCAGCTGTACCATTTTGGCTACCCCACGCGCCATACCAGGAGCGGGTAATGTAAGCGGAAGCCCGTTAACAACACCAGTCGACAATGCAGTAAGCTTCGCTTTAAGGCCATCCGGACTACTTAAAACGCTGAGACGCTCTTGAGCGTACGCAACCACTTTATCTTCCCGCCCGTGCTCGGAAACATAGCGATAATCCTGCAAAGCGTCCTGTGCGCGACCCAAATGCTCCTTCGCAAGTGCACGATAATAGTGTGCATTCACATTATCGGGCTGCATATCCAGAACTCTTTCGAAGGCAACCATCGCTTTAAGGTAGTCGCCGTCTCGGTAGGCATTAACGCCCTTAAAGTAGTCTCCACGGCTTGCCATAGCAAAGGAGCTTAACGAAACGCTCAGTACAAGACTGACTAATGCACTTCTCCAGACTTGATTTTTAAAACCCTTCATTGAAGCCTCAAACCTCAGCATTAAATAGAAGTCCCATTAATGAGGCTATCGTCGAAAATCCCCTACAACTTTAGATGGATATTACAATTCATAACATAGGACTTACGCAACCTAATGAAAGCAGATGTCAATAGTGCATTCATGGCATTTGATATTGATATTCTTCTTATGTTTTTTGATATCTATTTTCATAATTTTGCATAAGTTCTGAATAAAGTTAAATTTCAGAAGGCAATTTTTTATCTGGAGCGCCTTATTAAATGGTGTGATACCAATTGTCACAATTATGAGCGGATAGAAATAGCTCCAAAGCGTTTATGATGAGCCCTTAAATTTGGCCGTTAATACGAACAACTCCTACAATAAATAGTGTAGTCATTATCTTGAATTCAATTTAATCCTGTTAGTTTTTACCCCAAAATTTTTCCAATTATTTTGCTCTTAAAGAGCTTAATAAGGCTGAGTTTAATTCCAATTAATTATTTCCAAATCGTTCATTAAAAGTAGTTTTCATCACCTGTCATTTAAATCATTTTCCAAGTGAATCCAATTTATTATTACCTTTAAGAAGCTCGAGACATTACCATGTCCTTTGTACCCTTTATTCCTCCTAATCCAGGAACAGCCTACACTAATTATGGTCAAAGCTGGAATCCCGCTATAGGAAATCCAACCACCTCACCCTATACGAACTATTTGGTTGGGGAAAATGGTGTAGTCAATGGCATGATTAAGGATATCTTCACTAATTGGCAAACACAAAACGGTGCTCCACAACTCTTCCCCGGAGACCCTCAGTGGGCTTCCAGTTATTATCCGGGTGGACCTGGAAATACAATGCTGGGAAGCCTTACCCCCTATCCTTCAGGAACAGGTCAAGTTTATCCTTGGGGTAGCTCTGGAGACGGAAGTACCTCTATGGGAGGCTCTTCGTCTTACTATACTGGTGGTGGTGGCTATGCCGGTGGTTATGCTGGTGGCACTGGATTTGTACCTTTTATTCCGCCTAACCCAGGAACAGCTGCTACTAATTACGGTCAAAGCTGGAATCCAGCCATTGGGAACCCAACAACCAACCCCGCTACCAACTATCTAGTCGGAGAAAATGGTGTTGTTAACGGCATGATTAACAGCATTTTTACCGATTGGCAAACACAAAATGGAGCACCTCAACTATTTCCTGGAGATCCTCAGTGGGCCTCTAGCTATTATCCTAGTGGCCCTGGAAATACAATGCTAGGTAGCCTTACCCCTTATCCTTCAGGATCGGGACAAGTCTTTCCCTACGGAATAGGAGCAGGAGACGGAAGCTCCTCTACTGGAGTAATGGATACAGGCTCAGGCACTAGTGATGGCACACAGTTTGCCGGTTCAAACACTGACTCTAAAAGTAGATTAAACCTCTTCGCTTAAGAATTTATTATTTATAGATTAATTAATACTTGCTGTCCAGACTATTTGAGACCCCATGCTCATCACTCACTATAACAATGCATCACCCGCCATTTCTTCAAAAGGGAATGACCACTTTCAATCTGTAAACTCAGTAGCGGAAACAAATATTAAATCTGCCAATCCTCATTTTGGAGTTAGCAAAACTTTTTGGGGTGGTACGGATATTTATGGTGGATTTTATGGCAATGTAATTCCTGTCCCTAGCCAGGATGCAGGGATACAAACCATACCCGGCTCCACATATGGTGGTGGGACCGCTCCCTTTTACGGCTTCCCTTATAACTATGGTATCAGCTCTCCGCAATCCGTTGCAGCAGGTCAGCCTGCCGGATCAGGGAACATGGGCTCCTTCTGGCCAGCACCGACATTTCCTGCAAACAACAACATTATCGGGCAAGCGGGGACCTCCACAGGCAACGCCTATCCACAGGACTTTCTCGGATTCCCCTCAAACAACAACATTATCGGGCAAGCGGGGACCTCCACAGGCAACGCCTATCCACAGGACTTTCTCGGATTCCCCTCGAACAACAACATCATCGGGCAAGCAGGGACTTCCACGGGCAACGCCTATCCGCAAGACTTTCTCGGGTTCCCTGCAGACAATAACACCATTGGGCAAGCAGGAACTGACACTGGACAAGCCTACCCTCAAGACTTCTTAAGTTTCCCTTCCTTTAAGGGAAATTTTACGGTGAATCAGCCCGGCTTATTGAAGCCGGTAAAAGCGTCTGTCAGTAATTCTTAAAGCAACTGGCTCAAGTTCTTCCTAAGTTCTTGTTGCAAAAGCATCGCATTTCTTACTTTTTCAGTATACTGAGCCTACTATGTTCGTAGATCACGCAACAATTCAAATTCAATCTGGTGCTGGCGGCAACGGTATGGTTGCTTGGCGACGAGAAAAATACGTCCCGTTCGGCGGACCTGCCGGTGGGCACGGCGGCCTTGGTGGTTCTGTTTACCTTAGGGCAAGTCTCGATCTCAGCACCCTGCTTGATTTCAGATATCAAGCCCTTTACAAAGCCCAAGATGGCGAAAAGGGCGGTATTAAGAATTGCCAGGGCAAAATGGGCAAGGATCTGATTATCCTTGTACCCTGTGGAACCATCGTGTTTGATGCAGACACCAATGCAGCGATTGCTGACCTCACCAACCCTGGTGATGAAGTGATGGTTGCAATGGGTGGTCGTGGCGGTAGAGGAAACTCCAGTTTCAGCTCCTCACGTCGTCAGTCGCCCCAATATGCTGAACCCGGTGAGCCTGGCATTGAGCGGACTTTAAGACTTGAACTCAAACTGATTGCTGAAGTTGGTATTATCGGCCTTCCCAATGCTGGAAAATCCACGCTAATCAGTGTTATTAGCGCTGCCAAACCTAAAATTGCAAACTATCCTTTCACAACGCTGGTTCCTAACTTAGGCGTTGTTAGAAAACCCAATGGCGATGGCTTGGTTATTGCCGATATCCCCGGGTTGGTTGAGGGTGCCAGCGACGGCATCGGATTAGGACATGAGTTTCTCCGCCATGTCGAGCGAACACGCCTTCTTTTACATTTAGTAGATGCCACGGAAATTGACGAAAATCTTGAACCTTTGGGCATGCAACAATTCGATCTAATCAATGCGGAACTGGAAAAGTATAGCCCTCGTCTCGCAAAGAAACCTCAAATTGTGATTCTGTCTAAGCAAGATGCAGCCGATCCTGAAACCATTGAAACACTCAAAACCGAGCTGAAAAACCGGGGTATTGCTGAAATTTTTGTGATTTCTGCCGCAACACGGCAGGGCATTGAGCCTTTAATGCAACGTGTTTTAGAACAGCTTGAATCCTTACCCGAAGATCGTACGGTTGTTGAAATTGTTGCCGATCCTCGTGCAACCGATAATGATGACAGCGCGTTTTCCATTCATCGTCGCAGTAAAGCCTTTTATGTGGAATGTGGCAAAATTGACCGTCTCTTCAGCGTAACCGATTTTAGGAACCGCGAAGCGGCGCAACGCTTGCTCAATATTTTACGAGCCATGGGTATTTACAAGGCACTCGAAAAAGCCGGTGTTCGTGAAGGACATACGGTTTACATGGGGGGTATGGAGTTCGACTACTTCTCCGAGTTGGAGGAAAGAAACGAATCCGATACGACTGCTTCTAATCGAGTACCGCGTTCCTTCTTAGCGCCACGTGCAAAAGAAGAGAGTACGCCAGCCTTTGAACTCGACGCTTCTGAAGCAGAAGACGATTGGGACGACGATAATATCGACAGTAACGTCAAAGAGAACAACGAAGAGCTATTGAGCTTATAAAAGCCATGGCCAGTGTGACTCTGGAACTTTCAGGGCGGGAAATTCTCAAAAAGTTTGGTAAAGAGATCGTGGGCCGTCAGCGCACCTTACTTGTTGGTGCAGTCCTTATGGCGATTCCTGCCGCGTGGATTACCAAAGTCCACATGGGATGGAAACATAGCCAGGATGCAAAAAAACGCATGCTTATTGCTCAGACTACCTTTTGGACCAGTATGTTGCTTGGCTTTAAAGTGCTCCATGCAGCACTTTTCACGATAGATCGAAAAATCCTGATGCCTCGGGGATTTTTCGGCTTGCTCCGCCAGCTGGGCAAGCGAACAACACGAGGTCCCGCTGCGGCTAAACTCGCTGTGATTGTAGGCGGATTAGGTGGCTTCGTCGGCAGCATGATGGGTGGTTTCTCCGGTGGTTCCGCCTTATCTAAAAAGTTAGTTCCAAAACCACCCAGGGGCCAGCAAACGTATCAAGCACCAATGCTGAATCAAATTTTTCCAGCGCCGATATTCCCCAAGTCAGCCAGTCCATCGATTGGTGGGAATCTCTTCACTGTTTCAAGACCGTATTCCTATAATTCTTACCCTCTACCACAGATTAATTTGAGATAAGTAAGAATACGATAACTATTTATTATTGAATGGCAATGGCAGGATAAAGGCCATCATCAAACTGAGGGGATAAGGCCTGATATTGAGCCAACGGAAGTTCATCCAGGGTTAAATCTGCTGCATGCGCTAATCGCACCGCCTGACCAGACAAATTATACGCTTCACGGAAAGGCACACCTTTCGCCGTCAGGTAATTTGCTAGCAGGGTCGCATTCAAAAAACCCTTCCCAATAGCTTTGCGCATCACATCTTCATTAGGTTTCATCGTTTCAATCATAGGCGTGAAAGCGCGCAGGCAAATATTGAGCGTATCAATCGCATCAAAGAGGGCTTCTTTATCTTCCTGCATGTCCTTGTTATACGCCAAGGGCAGGCCCTTCATCATAGTGAGTACCGCGAAAAGATCACCATAAACACGACCGGTTTTTCCACGGACGAGTTCGGCCAAATCCGGATTTTTCTTTTGCGGCATCATGCTACTGCCGGTTGTGAAGGCATCATCCAGGGTAATAAAGCCAAATTCCTGACTGCACCACAGGATAATCTCTTCACTAAAGCGGCTCAAATGCATCATCGTAATTGACGCCACGCTTAAAAATTCCAGCACGTAATCTCGGTCAGAAACCGCATCCAATGTGTTTTCCATCACACCCGTAAAGCCGAGCGCTTTGGCCGTTGCCTTACGATCCAGATCAAAGGAGGAACCGGCTAAAGCGCCTGCACCTAAGGGACAAGTCGCCATAAAGCGAGTACGACAATCCACTAAACGAGATTTATCCCGGCCAAACATGGCTGAATACGCACCCAAGTGTTTTCCAAAGGTAACCGGTTGCGCTCGTTGCAAGTGCGTATAACCGGGCATCAATACCGAGGCATACGCTTCCGCTCGCTGATTCAAAACAACGATTAATTGCTCCAGCAAAGCACAGAGATCATCAATTTCCTGTGCCAGGTAAAGACGGAGATCGGTGGTAACCTGATCGTTCCGACTCCGGCCCGTATGAAGCTTTTTGCCCGCTTCACCGATACGGCGCGTGAGCTCCAGCTCTACAAAGGTATGGACATCTTCCACCGATAAATCGATCGATAATTTTCCGGCCTCGAAATCGGCGAGCATCGCTTGTAAACCACTGACAATCGCTTTCGCATCCTCAGGCAAAATAATGGCCTGTGCACCTAACATGGTCGCATGGGCCATTCCCGCCCGAAGATCCTGCTTTAAGAGGCGTTGATCGAAGCCGATGGAACGATTGAGTTGATCCATCAATTCGCTCACTTCTCCGGTACTACGACCGCTCCAAAGCTTGGATTTGTTTGCAGATTGCTGATTATGTTCAGACTGGTTTACAAGCGTGTCGCTCATGTTTATTTAACCCTTATTTGCTCAGGAGTTCTTCTTCTTTTAACGCGGCCGCTTCGGCAG
>Ga0105239_10006575_pt1 | contig 13464 bp, 10 predicted proteins | sample KBSC44metaG_FD_92761 | JGI IMG/M metagenome (GOLD analysis project Ga0105239, IMG submission 92761) | Corn rhizosphere microbial communities from Kellogg Biological Station, Michigan, USA - KBS C4-4 metaG | ecosystem: Host-associated > Plants > Roots > Rhizosphere > Soil | place: Michigan, USA... | reverse complement strand
CAAGCCGATCCATGCAAAACATCATTAGTAAAATTATCCTGTATTCTTGCTGTTGCTGGAAAGCAAGATCGTCAGAAAGCAGTGAAAACTCTCATTAAACAGCAACCTCCCAAGTGGACCGCCCTTGATGTAGCCGTTTTCTTTGGTCATCAAAAAATTGTGACGGTTTTATTAGATAAAATGCCTGATGTAGACATAAAAACATTGGATAAATTATATAAATTGGCACAAGCCATCAATCACACTATTATCATGGATATATTGAAAGAACGAAAAATGAAAAGTGCAAGCATCAAGAAAGCGAAAGAGAAACCAGCCAAAATTAGCAATGGAACTCACTCAAGCACATTTTTTAAAGATACTGCTGATGATGTTAAAAAGTCAAAAGAACAATCACACATACCAAGCTCAACATCCACTTCGAAAGTTAACGCATTTCAATGAGCATAATCCGTCAGTCAGTGTTGCAGCACTCTCCATGTCCTGCGGCTTGTCCGCGAGACGTCGAGAGTGCTGCGCTTAGGGCGAAAATCCCCCTGTTTGCATGTAAGAAGACTTGGTAACATGAGCCAACTTCATACATAAATTAATAACAGGAAAATATATGAAAATATCAGGCGTTATCGTCCCGCACATCACCGTATTCCATCAAGATGAAAGTATTAATGAGAAAGGCACAGCGCGTCATATTGAATGGTTAATCAATAATAATGTCGATGGTATTACGCCATGCGGCAGTTCTGGCGAAATTGTTTCACTGACACTAGAGGAATCAAAGTTATTAATTGATCTTGCCATTGCAACTGCGAATAAAAAAGTAGCGGTCTATCCTACGACTGGACGCTATTCCACTCAGCATACCATTGAGTTAAGCCGCTATGCGGAAAGTGCTGGCGCTAATGGAGTGATGGTGCCGCTGCCTTATTATATGCAGCCATCGAAACAAGCTATCATGGATCATTTTCGCCGATTGCGTGAAGCAATTACTATTCCCGTCATTTTATACAATAATCCCTGGGTCTGTGGCGTTGAATTGCATTCGAAAGATATTTTGCAACTCGTAGAAGAAGATGTCATTCATGCTGTTAAAGCGTCACACGGCGATCCATTTCGTGTGAGTGAATTGAAATATCTATGCGGTGACAGATTGCAAGTATTATATGGACATGAATATGCACCACTTGAAGCCTTTTTAGCTGGATCAGCCGATGGTTGGTTAACAGGTAATCTCAATATTTTTCCGCGATTGGCTAAAGAGTTATGGCAAGCAGCCGGCATAGAAAAGAATGCGATCAAGGCAAAACATATCTGGGATAAAATGATGCCTTATGTCTATTACAGCCTTCATGAAAAATCCGAGTCAGGCCCGCATTTTATATCCATTTATAAAGCTGCATTAAATATTTTGGGACATGATGTTGGCCATCCTCGTTTACCACTGCAAACACTGTCTGTGAGTCAGCATAAGCGTTTGGAAGAAGTGCTGCAGACAATAAAATAACGCTTCTGAATCCATAAAAAATCAATAAACCAGGGACATAAAAATGCTTGATAAACGATTACAGGAATTGAATGATGTTATTACACCGTTTCGCATGGCAAACTGTGCATCCATGCAATACATTGCAAAACACGGATTGAGCTTATCGGTTGCCAGGGAACTGGCAAGTCAATATTACGCAGCGAATGCAGCATCACCACAAATTATGGCTGCTGGTATTTCACAGATATGGAATGAAAAATTACGCGTATCATTAGTTGCCAATTTATATGAAGAATGTGGTAACGGTGTTGTAGAAAAATCTCATATAGCATTATTTCAACGTTTTATGACTGCTGTAGAAGTTGATCCTGAGACCGCTAAAGTTATAAAACAAGGAACGCCAACTGAAAAATTAATCTCTACCTTTTTATCAGTATGTTCTCAGGGACCCGATTATCGAGCACTGGCAATTCTTCACTCTTTTGAAGATGTATTTGCTTATGTATGCACACTCATTACAACTGGTCTTAAGAAAAGTTGTATCATCGATATGCATGCTGCTGAATTTTTCCCCTTACATTCTGTTGCCGATATTTTACATGCAGAACGCATGAGATCAGCGATGCTTGATGCTGCAGATACAGAGGAAAAATGGCAGGAATGTCTTGATTTAATCAGGCTAGGCGCATCATTGCTTTATAATTTATTTGATTCGATTGCAAAAACAGGCTTAGCTGACACATCAAATAAAAATTCATCCATAGAAATATGCGGTGCACCACATTCAACATAAAAAATACTTAACTGGATGTAGCACGTTATTGTGAAGTATTTATAGAAAAAATGTCATGCCAGCGAAGGCTGGCAATGACGTCACTTGTCACGCTAACAATACTTATGCAAGATAAAAATCCAGCGTTTTACGCAAGCCTGTCGCCATATCGACTTGTGGTTTCCAGTTTAGTGATTCGCGTGCATGACGGATAGAAGGGACGCGCAATGACACATCTTGATACCCTTCACCAAAATACGCTTTCGCATCCACATCAATCAATTTCACTGCTTTGGCTTTTTCTGCATAATCAGGATAATAAGTTGTGATAAATTGCACCAAAGTTTCCGCTAATTGTCGAATGGAAATATTTTCATCCGGATTACCCACATTGAAAATTTTATTATGCGCAGCATTATCCTTGTTTTCTATGATACGCATGAGAGCATCAATGCCATCATCAATATAGGTAAAACAACGCTGCTGCAAACCGCCGCCAACCAGATTAATATCTTCGCCGCGCAAAATGTTACCGATAAATTGAGTCAACACGCGTGAACCGCCCGGCTTTGGATTAAATACATTATCAAGACGCGGACCATACCAGTTGAATGGACGGAATAATGAATATGACAATCCTTTATGTTTACCCATCGCAAATATGACGCGATCCATTAACTGTTTTGATGTTGAATAAATCCAGCGCTCCTTGTTAATAGGGCCAGTCACTAAATGACTTTTTTCTTCATCGAATTCCTGATCCGGACACATACCATATACTTCAGAAGTGGAAGGGAAAATAACACGTTTATGATGTTCGGCACACAGACGCACAATTTCCAGATTCGCTTCAAAATCCAATTCAAATACACGCAAAGGATCTTGCACATACAGTGCAGGTGTTGCAACAGCAACGAGAGGCAACACTACATCACAATGTTTAATTTGTTCTTGTATCCAATCTTTTTGTTTAGTCATGTCGCCAATAACAAAATGAAATCTGTCGTGATGCAAACAGGCGGATAATTTATCTTCTGTTAAATCCATCGCGTAAATATGATGATCTGTTTTGGCGAGTATGGTTTCGCTTAAATGACTTCCAATAAATCCATTGGCACCAAGAATTAAAATATTCATTATTACCTCACATCGTTTTAAATGTTATATGTCATGCCAGCTTTCGCTGCCCCAGCCTTCGCTGGGGTGACACTCTAATTAAAAACCGTATACATCACATCCAATACTCTATCGTGATCAGCATCCGTCATACCCGGAAACAAAGGTAAGCTGACGATACGATCACATACCTCTTCCGCATGGGGAAAGTCGCCAAGATTAAATCCAAATGCCTGTCGGTAATATGGATATAAATGCACGGCACGATAATGCAAACCCGTACCTATGTTTTTTTCTTTCATCGCTTGCATGAATTCATTTCTATCCATTTTCGCGACATCTTCATTGATAAGCGGCGTATAAATATGCCAGGAATGCAGATGTTCGTAAGCAGGACTTTCTGGCAAGGTCCATTGCGCCCAGTCAGACAATGCTTGCTGATATCGATTCGCCAATTCATTGCGGCGCTTGATAAAACTTTCGAGCTCTTTGAGTTGATGTATGCCTATTGCAGCCTGAATATCCATCATATTGGATTTGTAACCTGGCAATACGATTTCATAATCTTGCGTACCACTTTTGCCATAACGGTTCCAGGCTTGTCTATCAATGCCATGAAAGCGTAAACGTGCAATCTGGTCAGCCATCTCCTGATCGCGTGTGACGACACATCCACCTTCACCTGTCGTCATGTTTTTATTTGGGTGAAAGCTGAATACTTGCGTATCACCAAAACTACCGACACGCTTGCCTTTGTATTCTGTTCCCATGGCATGTGCTGCATCTTCCAGTACACGTAAACCATGTTTATGAGCGATGTCATAAAGCAAATCCAGATCCACAGGCAATCCCGCAAAATGTACGGGCATAATCACTTTGGTACGCTCAGTAATCGCGCTTTCCAGTAAATTCAAATCCATATTTAATGTACGCGGATCAATATCCACTAACACAGGCTTACCGCCTGCCAATACGATCGTATTTAAAGTCGCAGCAAAGGTAAGAGGCGTGGTAATGACTTCATCACCCGGCTCCAGATTCATGGCCAATAATGCCAAATGCAAGCCAGTCGTCGCCGACATTAGTGGAAGAACATGAGGGGCATTGAAATATTCTTTCAGGGCATCTGTAAATTGAGCAACACGCGGGCCCGTGGTAATCCAGCCGCTTTTCAAACAGGAAACCACATCATCTATAGCAGCCTGGCTAATGGATGGCCGGGAAAACGGTAGAAATTCTTCAGACATGATAGTCTCTCTTTAGGTGTTTCAGGGTGCTGATTAGGTGCTTCAGGTTGCTGAGTATACAAAAATTTCCTTTGAAGTTACACATTCACTATCATTTTCAGATATAATGGGCGCCATTTTTAATATACCGAGAACACCTTTCTCGGACACTATAGCCTTAAAAATCAAGAGGATATCACATGACTATTTTAGTAGGAAAAAAAGCTCCAGACTTTACCACCGCAGCGGTAATGGAAAGCGGCGAAATTAATGGCAGCTTTAACTTGCATAAAGCAATTGAAAACAAATACGCTATCATCTTCTTTTATCCATTGGATTTCACCTTTGTCTGTTCATCTGAATTAATCGCGCTGGATAATCGCATTGAAGAATTTGCAGCTCGCAATGCCTTAGTAATGGGTGTTTCCATAGACTCACAATTTACACACGCTGCATGGCGTAATACCCCGGTTGCAAATGGCGGAATCGGACCTGTTCGTTATCCATTAATTGCTGACGTTAATCACAAGATTTGTCAGGATTATGGCGTTGAACATCCTACCGCTCACATTGCATTGCGCGGTGCATTTGTGATTGACAAGCAAGGTGTTGTTCGCTCACAAATCGTTAACGATTTACCTTTGGGTCGTAATGTAGATGAATTATTACGTTTAATTGATGCGCTGGATTTCCATGAAAAACACGGTGAAGTCTGCCCAGCTAACTGGACTAAAGGCAAAACTGGCATCAAGCCAACTGCAGATGGAATTGCAAACTATCTCGCACAAGAAGCTGGCTCGCTTTAATTTCTTATCATGTCACATCTCATCCCCGATGCTTGATCGGGGATGAATGTTTTCTCCGCACTTAACCCGCTCAAAAACTAATACTTCATCATTTAATAGGGTCGTCATTGCGAGCGTTTTTCACGAAGCAATCTCAAGAGAAGCAACTCTCACACTCCCCACTTATTGGCAATATGGCAAAATAATTCCGCCGTTCGCTCTGCATCATAGCTCGCCGAATGCGCTTGTGTAATATCAAATGGAATGCGTGCACGCCGCGCAGCTCGCGCCAATACGGTTTCACCTAATGCCACCCCCGCGAGGGATGCCGTATCCAGTGTTGTAAAAGTATGAAAAGGATTATATCTAATGCCTGAACGCCTGGCCGCCGCCAGTACAAAACTCAGATCAAACCACGCGTTATGTCCCACCAGCACGGCTCGGTAACACTGGGTTTTTTCCATCTGCTGTTTGACGGCTGCAAAGATACGGTAAAGCGCCTGACGCTCGGGAATAGCAAAACGTAGCGGGTACGTAGGATCAATGCCAGTGATCTCCAGGGCTTCCTTTTCCAGTCGCGCCCCAGGAAAAGGTTCTACGTGATAAGTATAAGTCTGCTCGCGGCAAAGCTTGCCTTCTTCATTCATGGTCAACGTCACCGCTGCAATTTCCAGCAAGGCATCGGTAGCAGCATTTAATCCGGATGTCTCAACATCAACAACGATGGGTAACAATCCCCGGAAGCGACGCGATAATGCTGATGTTTGGTTGGTATGGTTTGTTTTGGTTTTTTTAGTTGTTTTCATTCATCTTTTCACTAGTCAAATGCTTTGTTTTCACTAAAATAGAGGCCAGAAAGGTATTCACTACAGAATAAATATGGGAAGTATATGCTAACAACCACACATCCAGTCAATTCCAGCTCAATGCGAGATATTATCACAAAAGCTTATCGAATGAATGAATCTGAGTGCCTGACACCACTCATTTCACAAGCTTCATTCCCGGCAGATCAACTTGCCCATATTGCTGGCGTAGCCAGGCAATTAGTCGCAGAAACCCGCGAATACAAAAAACGTCAGGGCAAAATTGATACACTTTTACATCAATACGACCTTTCTACCGAAGAAGGTATTGCTTTAATGTGTCTTGCTGAAGCTTTATTACGCATACCAGACAAAGCAACGATGGATAAATTTATCAGTGATAAATTATCTACCGTCGAATGGAAAAACCATCTCAGCAACGATAATTCATTATTTGTGAATGCTGCTACCTGGTCTTTATTACTCACTGGTAAAGTCTATGCGCCCACGCTGGATAATCAGCAAAATCTCATGGGCTCACTCAAGCGGTCGACCAGCCGATTAGGTGCCAGCATGATCAGACCCATTATTTTGCAAATGATGAAAGCCATCGGTAAGCAATTTGTCATGGGTCAAAATATCAATTCCGCATTAAAACGTGCTGTTGATCTCGAAAATACCGGTTATCGTTTTTCATATGACATGCTAGGAGAATCTGCTCGCACTGCTGCCGATGCAGAACATTATTATGCGTCTTATGTAGAAGCAATTGATGCGATTGGTCAGTATGCAAAAGCAGACAGTCCGGCAAAAAATCCGGGCATTTCCGTGAAGTTATCAGCATTACATCCTCGTTATGAATACACACATTATGATCGTGTCATGAAAGAATTGCCGCCGTTATTGCTGACGCTCGCACAGCAAGCCAAAAAATATAATATTGGTTTGACGGTAGATGCCGAAGAAGCTGACAGACTTGATATGTCACTCGATATTTTTGAAAAAGTTTTTACCGATGCTTCACTCGCTGGCTGGGAAGGTTTTGGTCTTGCCGTGCAAGCTTATCAAAAACGGGCTGCTTATTTGATAGACTGGTTAAGCGCACTGTCACAGCGACAACAAAAGCGCATCATGGTGCGTTTGGTGAAAGGTGCTTATTGGGATGCAGAAATTAAAATGAGCCAAATTCAGGGACAATCCGGTTACCCTGTTTTTACCCGAAAAAATTCCACGGATGTTTCCTATCTTGCTTGCGCGAAAAAATTACTGTCACAACCAGAAAGTTTTTATCCCCAATTCGGCACACATAATGCCTATTCCGCTGCAGCCATCATGGAAATCGCCGGAAAAAATAGAGATTTTGAATTTCAATGTTTACATGGCATGGGCAGACCGTTATACGATCAAATCGTAGATAAAAATAAATTCAATTATCCTTGCCGCATTTATGCGCCCGTAGGAACACATAAAGATTTATTGGGATATTTAGTACGACGATTACTGGAAAATGGTGCGAATAGTTCGTTTGTGAATAAACTCGCCGATGATAAAACACCCATAGACAAAATTATTATTGATCCTGTTGCTCGCGTCGCTGCACTGACTTCCAAACCGCATCCACATATTCCGTTGCCAAAAGATATTTATGGATTATGGGAAAATTCTCTGGGAATTGATTTATCTGATTCCGTACAACGTGACACATTAATGCAGCAAATGAATGCTGCGAAAAAAGAACGCTGGATTGCTGGCTCAATAGTGAATGGTAAAGTGTTAATTGATAGCAATGGAAAACCTGTCACTTCACCTGGTTTATCCAGCGCAATCATAGGTCATGTCAATAAAGCCAATGAAGCTGACGTTGAAGAAGCCTTGCAAACCGCAATCAACGCCATGAGATCATGGGAAGAAACGCCTGTCGCAGAACGCGCTGCCATACTGGAAAATGCAGCTAGCTTGTTCCAGCAGGAAATGCCAGCATTAATTGCCATACTCAATCAGGAAGCAGGAAAATGCATTCCGGATTGTTTGTCTGAAGTGAGAGAAACCATAGATTATTGCCGTTATTATGCGTATCGAGCACGTCAGGATTTAGTCCCGCAATTATTACCTGGCCCAACAGGTGAAATGAATCAATTATCCTTACATCCGCGCGGCATCATTGCTTGCATTAGTCCATGGAATTTCCCCTTGGCAATTTTTACAGGCCAGATAGTCGCTGCGTTAGTCACGGGTAATCCTGTGATTGCAAAACCGGCAGAACAAACTCCTTTAATTGCATTCAAAGCCATACAACTACTTCATGAAGCTGGCATACCTAAAGATGTATTGCAATTACTCATAGGTAAAGGCAGTGTCGTCGGCGCCAAGCTGGTGAATGATATTCGTACTTCTGGTGTCATGTTTACCGGCTCGACTGAAACCGCAAAATATATCGAACAATCGCTGGCAAACCGTCATGGTCCGATTGCACTTTTTGTCGCAGAAACTGGCGGGCAAAATGCAATGATAGTGGATTCATCAGCACTGGCTGAACAAACTGTCATGGATATCGCGCAATCTGCATTTAACAGTGCAGGACAACGCTGCTCTGCTCTGCGTGTTTTATTCGTACAGGAAGAAATGGCACCTAAATTACTCGATATGCTGAAAGGGTATATGGCTGAACTCACCCTGGGTGACCCCTGTTTATTATCGACAGATATTGGCCCAGTGATTGATAGCGATGCTCATGAAATGCTGAAAAATCATTTTGCCAAAATGAATCAGGAAGCGCATTTGATTGCTCAGGTTCCTGCAAAGCAAACACTGGATGGCAATTATTTTTCTCCCTGTGTATTTGAGTTAAATGATTTGAGTATTCTGGAGGGTGAAGTATTCGGCCCTATCCTACACGTCATTCGATATAAAGCTCGCGATCTTGATAAGGTGATGGATGATATCATCAAAACCGGATATGGATTAACATTAGGGATACACAGTCGCATTGATGCCACCATACAATACGTGATTAATCGCATGCCTGTGGGAAATATGTATGTCAATCGCAATATGATAGGCGCTGTCGTAGGTGTACAACCCTTTGGCGGCGAACGACTATCAGGCACTGGTCCAAAAGCGGGAGGACCTCATTATTTACCCAGACTATGTATGGAACGAACAATTTCTAACAACACCACAGCCGTAGGTGGGAATGCCCGCCTGGTTTCGCTACTTGAGGATGATTAATGGAACAACAACCCCATGCCATTTTGCATATCATATTTTTGATTTTCTCCGGGACAGCCGTATTGTCCACGGTTGCTTTATTTACGCGGCAATCATTGCTTGTCGCGTATATCGTTTTAGGTGCACTACTGGGACCATGGGGTGCAAAACTTGTCGTTAATAGCTCCGTCATTAAACAAGCCGGTGAAATAGGCATTATCTTTTTATTATTTTTACTAGGCTTGCATTTACAACCACAAAACCTGTTTCACTCATTACGAAAAATGAGTCTGATCACCACATTAAGCTCTCTCATTTTTTGCGGTATCGCTTTTGTCACCTGTTATGCCTTTGGGTACACAATGAAAGAAAGCCTGGTGATTGGCATAGCTGCCATGTTTTCCAGTACGATTATCGGTTTGAAATTATTACCGACCACTATTCTTCATCATCAACATACAGGTGAATTAGTCATCAGTATCTTGTTATTACAGGATATCATTGCAATCGCCGCCATTTTAGCCATGCAGATTATTGCTGATACGGGCGGGTCAAATAATATCATACTCATACTCCTCGCTTTTCCCATCTTGCTCACGGTGGCGTATTTATTTCAAACGTATGTACTTTCCTGGTTATTCGCAAAGTTTGACAAAATCCATGAATACATTTTCATCATATCCATAGGCTGGTGTTTATTCATGGCTGAATTTAGCCACGCTTTTGGAATGTCTGAAGAAATTGGCGCTTTCATTGCCGGCGTATCACTCGCATCCAATCCCATTTCTTTTTATATCGCTGAAAGCTTGAAACCGTTACGCGATTTCTTTCTGGTATTATTCTTTTTCTCCATAGGCGCGAGTTTTAATTTTGATTATCTCAATCAGGTATTTGTACCTGCCTGTATATTGGCTGGATTTATTTTACTGTTGAAGCCCATGATATTCAGCTGGTTATTGTATCGTTCTGGCGAAATCAAAACGGTCAGCTGGGAAATTGGTGTGCGCCTGGGACAAATGAGTGAATTCTCTTTACTCGTGATTTACATGGCTTTGGAAACGCATTTAATCGCGCCATTAAATGCCTACATGGCACAAGCTGCTATCATCATCACTTTTATCGCTTCCTGTTACTGGACTGTGATGCGGTATCCTACGCCGCTTGCCGCTTCGGACAGATTGAGGAGAGATTAGTGTCATGCCAGCGCAGGCTGGCATCCAGTAATGTAAATAGCTCTGGATCCCAGCCTTCGCTGGGATGACACAGCTTTTAAATCCGTCTAAAAGAAGGTTGTTTGATTTCGCCTTGATTACAAAGGTGAGGCTTTTTATCTTCTTTCTTGAATAAAGTCGGTTCATATTGAACTTTTGGCTGAAATGATTTTTGTAGACCTTTCTGCTTCTTATTCTGTGGCGCTTCAACAACCATTCCGTGTTCTTTCAATGCGCTCATCAAAACAACAACTTCTTTTTCTCTTTCTGTCAGTACTTTTGGTTCTTTTTTTACTAACTCTTGTTTAACCGGTTTTTTTGCATCGTTATTTTCCAGCTTAACCAGCTTGTCATTTTCTGACTCATCCAGTTTAACACCTGGATTTCCTTCAGATTTGACATCAAACTTCCCTGCTTTAAATTGCTTCATTTCGAAGCTTAACTTTTCATACACAAATAAGCCCAATTTAACGATATGCTCCTTCTGTAATTCTTTTTCTACCGCTTCGCCTTCCGACTTTTTAACCAATTCTCTCAGGATTTGTGCGTTAATCGATCCATCGACACAGTCTGCGCTATTAAATGTTTCAACAGCAATTTCCAGACTGGATTGTACAGGCAAGCTTCTCATCGCTGGCATTCTGTTATATAACCAGGAGAATGTTGAATTTCGCTCTCTCACAAGCGCCGTCAGATTTCTTAAATCTTCTGGATTCATTTTGTTTATGTAATTAACGAGGTTGTTGGTCATTTCGGCTAATTTGCGTACGAGTGGAAGATCAACGTCTTGTCTATTGTTTAACATTACTTGCTCCTTGTGTGTGGAATAAATCAAAATGTTACTAGTAATCGCATAATATTTTCTTAAGGTAATCTTAAATCCTTCATTTTAGGGTTTTGGCTGGTGTTACATCATATATAAACACTAAAGGAATTTCCGATTTTTCAGCGGAAATTCCTCATGTTTAGTTTAGCCAACTTTACTTTTTGTATGTTTGCGTAAATACGTTAAACACTTTTGATCTACTTTATTTGTGCAATAAGAGTTGATTTTAGCAAATTTGGTTTTGGAGTGTTTAGCAGATTGAGCTGATTGAATCTGATTAGCATCATTATCACTCGCATCAAAATAATGAATATAAGAACTATCCTCTAATGCCCTTATCCCTGCTGCAGTGAGATGGTTATGAGAAATAACTAAATCAAACATGTCTATGGTTGCATTTCCAAGCGCATAGGCACCTTCATCACCAATATTATCACCTTCAACAGACAAATATACGTACTGTGGTATATTCGCTTTTGCCAATGCGGCGATACCGCGATCACCGATAGGGTTATAACTAATATTTAAATCCATAAAATCTTCAGGGAGGAAGTTAGCTATTGCAGCTGCACCTTCTGCAGTCAGATCATTCTCAGCGACATCAAGAAAAAGTATTGTTTTCTTTTGAGCTAATACTTTTGCAACCCTGTCACCTAGATGTAATCCATTAATATATAGCGTTTCAAGCTCAGGTCTGTCTAATAATGCCGCGACATCATCAAGACCAAAATTAGTATAAGAGACATCTATCCCTTTAAGATTTTTATTATTAACCAAAGCTGCAACACTAGCGGCATCCAGTGTATTTTTAGCTACGCCTAACATCAATTTGAAATTAGGATTATTTGCCAGGGCAGTAATACCTTCTGGCTGGATACCATTATTTGAAACAGTCAGCATATCTATCGTCGAGGATTTCGCAAAAGCAAGCGCACCGCTAGTGCCTATAGCATTATTAGCAAGCGAAAAACCATAAATCGATTTGCTTTGCGCCAATGCTGCAGCACCTTCTGGCCCAATATGATTATCATCCAGGCCGATAAAATCTGTCGCGACTTCTTTTGCCAATAATTTCGCGCCTTCGGGACCTATGTTATTTTCATCCAGAAACACTACTTTAATACCACGATTTTCCTCTAAGTAAGAAACGACAAAAGGAAGATCATTATCTTGTATTTTGCAATCAACAAGATCGAGAAAAAAGTCATAGCGATGACTGTCTATATTTTGAAAACAAGCATTAGCTCGTGTATTTGTATGCTGTTGGTTCATGTTATTTTGGCTAGCAAAAACAGGAGAGATAAGCGAACTTGCGATCATCATCAGAAGCAATGCCATTTGTTTTTTCATGCTTGAGTATCCTCGTTTACATTGATTTTAAAACTTCTACCAGCTTTTCGATGCAATTTAATGTTAATGGATTTTGAATGCAAGTGTTTGTCACCCTAAGTGCAGCTTTTGTCATCCTGAAGCAGCGTGTACTATCATTAAGTGGCGGGCCGTCACTTAATGACAGCCCACCACTTAATGACAGCCCACTTGGATAATGTCTTACTTATTGTTTATATTTGATTTTATTAAAAAAATTCATTGCATAAAAATATCTTACGCCCATCCGGCACAAATCAACCAAAAACCCGTTATAATGACACCAGATCACTAAAAACAGATTAACTATAAATCATCAGCTTGCAACGGAGATCAGAATGGGTACACATTCCCACCACCATTCTCAACATGACGGCCATGAACATGGGCATAGTCATGGCGGACACGGTCATCATCATGGGCATCATCATGGTGAGATACGTTCATTTAATTCAGCTTTCGCCATTGCAGTATCCATCACACTTCTCTACACCCTCACAGAAACAGGTTATGCTTTTTATGCAAATTCCATGAGTTTGCTAGCAGATGCCGTACACAATCTCGGTGACCTACTCGTTCTCATTCTTGCATGGATTGCAAACTGGTTACTGACTTTTCCTGCACGCAAACGTTATAGCTATGGATTCAAACGCACCACTATCAT
>Ga0105239_10006574_pt1 | contig 13465 bp, 12 predicted proteins | sample KBSC44metaG_FD_92761 | JGI IMG/M metagenome (GOLD analysis project Ga0105239, IMG submission 92761) | Corn rhizosphere microbial communities from Kellogg Biological Station, Michigan, USA - KBS C4-4 metaG | ecosystem: Host-associated > Plants > Roots > Rhizosphere > Soil | place: Michigan, USA... | reverse complement strand
GCAAATTCGATCTGCACAAGGATAGCGATCCACAAACCTACGGCATCGGCATCAAGGAGCTGTGGCAGCTGCCGGCAGGGCGCGTCGAAACCGGCAAAGTCGTGCACACGCTCGGCTGGCCGCTCGACAACCGCACCTACGGCGGAAGTTTCCTGTATCACCTGGACAAGGATCGCGTCGCGATCGGTTTCGTCACCGGACTTGACTACGAAGATTCGATGCTGTCGCCGTTCGAGGCGTTCCAGCAGGTCAAGCATCATCCGCTGATCAAACCGCTGCTCGATGGCGGCAGCATCGTGTCGGCCGGCGCGCGCGCGATCGTCGAAGGCGGTTATCAGTCATTGCCGAAATGCGAGATGCCGGGCGCGATGCTCATCGGCGACAGCGCCGGCCTGCTCAACGTGCCGAAGATCAAGGGCACGCATCAGGCGATTCGTTCCGGCATGTTCGCCGCCGAACATATCGTCGCGACGAATACCGCTGCAGGTTGGGACGCGAAACTGCGCGCCTCGCCGATCATGGACGAATTGCGCAAGGTGCGGAACATCCGCCCGGGTTTCAACAAAGGCTTCTGGATGGGCTTGGCCAACGCCGGCCTGGAAACCATCACCGCCGGCCACACGCCGTGGACGCTGAGCAACCACGCTGACAACACCGCGCTCAAAAAAGTGGAAACGTATACTCCGCCGGCGCGCGACTATGTCGAACGCACGCTGGCTCCTCGCGATCGACTTGCCGAAGTCTATTTCGCCGCCACCGAGCACGACGAGGACCAGCCCGTGCACCTGCACGTGCTCGATCCGTCGATCTGCGTTACGCGCTGTGCGCAGGAATACAAAAATCCCTGTACGCGATTTTGTCCTGCCGGCGTGTACGAAATCGTCGGCGAAGGCACCGACAAGCGATTGCAGATCAACGCCGCCAACTGCGTGCACTGCAAGACGTGCGACATCAAGGATCCATACGGCATCATCAACTGGGTGACGCCGGAAGGCGGCAGCGGGCCGAATTACCAGAATCTGTGATGTCGCGTTTGCATAAATAAAAACGGCGGGCATCGAGCCCGCCGTATTCATATGGGCGAATCCTTTCGCCTATGCGATCAATCAATCCCAATGACCGCGTTCGTGATGCCAGCGACCGTCGCGCTGGACCCACTCGTCGTGGACCCAATGATGGCCATGGTGTTCACGAATGTAATGACCTCTCACCCAGACGTGACGATGGCCCTGCCAATCCCAATAGCCGGGTGCCCAGACATAGCCCACGCGCGGTGCCGGAATGACTTCTTCACGCGGTGCCGGCGGGGCGACGTCGATGTCGATATAGGTGCGGGCGCTGGCAACGCCGGAGACGGCGGTCATGCCGAGCGCGGCGCACAACAATGCGGTTTTCATTTTCATAAGACCTCCTTGGTCGAAATTCCCTGAACTCGGGTCAGGCGAAATTCCGCCTGAGTGGCCGCAAGAGTACGAAGTGTTAAATGAATTGTGCCGAAATAGGTTTTCTTAACCTCTCGACATTGCGAAACATGAGTCAAATCCGCAATTTAGCGAGCGTCGCGTTGGCGTGACCGGTCGAGCAGGGTTCGGCTACCATTCGCGTCTTTCACTAGGAACCGCACAATGCGCATTGCCCTCGTCACCGCCAAAGCGGCGCGCGATCTCGACGACGATCTGCCGCCGCTGCTCGAGGCACTGCGTCGGCAGCACGAAGTGACGGTCGCCGAGTGGGACGATGCCAGCGTGCGCTGGAACGATTTCGACATCGCCCTGCTGCGCTCGACGTGGGATTACTCGCAACGTTTGCCGGAATTCCTCGAATGGGCGTCGCGCGTCTCGACGCAGACGCAGCTGCGCAATCCGCTGCCCGTGATCCGCTGGAACACCGACAAGCATTACCTTCACGATCTGGAAAAATCCGGCGTCGCCATCGTGCCGAGCAAGTTCATCGAACCGGGTGAAGATGCGTCGGCGCACATCGACATGTTTCTGGCGCAACACGCGTGCGACGAATTCGTCGCGAAGCCGTCCGTCGGCGCCGGATCGCGCGATGCGCAGCGCTATTCGCGCACGCAGCGTGACGAAGCGGTCGCGCATGCTCGGCGTCTGCTCGATGCCAATCGCAGCGTGCTGCTGCAGCCGTATCTGGATCGCGTCGATGAATACGGCGAAACCGCGCTGCTTTTCTTCGACGGCAAGTTCAGCCACGCGATCCGCAAAGGTCCACTGCTGAAGAAAAACGAAGGTCCGACGCGCGCGCTGTTCGCAACCGAGCACATCAGCGCGCGCGAACCGACGGCGGCCGAACACGCACTCGCCGACAAGGTTCTGTCATCACTTCCGTTCCCCGACACGTTGCTCTATGCCCGCGTCGACGTGATCCAGAACGCCGACGGCCATCCCGTCGTGCTCGAACTCGAATTGACCGAGCCTTCGCTGTTTTTCGCCCACGCCACGGGCTCCGCCGAGCGTTTTTCGGACGCCATCGGTCGCCTCAAACCCTAGCGTTTGCGTTTCTTTACGCCGGATTACGTTCCTTTTCCGGTTGCGACCGGGTTTCGCGTAAACATTCCTCCGCCTGCCGCGTTAGGTATGGCGTGGCTTCCGCCACACACTCATCAATCGGAGGTTTTATGTTTCGCTCACTCGCGCGTTCCGTGCTGACGGCCCTGCCGGCCGCCGCACTTTCGGTCTGCGCGCTGGCACAGACGGCCGACCCGGGGCATCCGTCGTTCTACCAGCTCATGCTGCAGAAGATGGATACGAACCAGGACAGTCGTATCTTGCTCGACGAATACGTCGCCGCCGCGTCGGCGCGTTTCAAGAGCATCGACACGCAAAATAAGGGTGCCGTCGACGCCGCCGACATCGCCGCCTCGCCCGTCACCTTGCAGCGCGACGAGAAGATCGCCGACGCGATCGTCAAACACATGGACAAAAGCGGCAAGGGCTACATCTCGCAGGACGACGTCGTCGCCGCCGCGCAGGCACGCTTCGCCCGCATGGACACAAACGGCGACGGCAAGCTCACGCCCGACGAACTCACCGCACCCGGCCGTCGCGCTCGTGCCCGCTTCGCCAGCGCCGACGCGGCCACGTCGAATCCCGAATGGCAACAGAAGCGCGCCGAACTCAAGCAGAAATACTTCGACCGCATCGACACCAACCACGACGGCGTGATCACACAGGACGAATACATCGCCGCCGCGACCGCGCACTTCAACAAGGTCGACACCAACGGAACGGGAGAGATCACCGCACAGCAGATCGCCGCGTCGCCGCGCATGGTCAATCGCGAGCAGCGTTTCGCCACCCGCGAAGTGAAGCACATGGACACCAACGGTGACGGTGTCGTCTCGCAGGACGAATACATCGCCGCCGCCAAGACCCGATTCGCCAAACTCGACAAAAACGCCGACGGCTTCATCGACGCCGACGAAGTGCCCGCGCATCACCGCCCCCGCGACAAACAATCCGCCAACGGCGGCTAGAAAAAACACAAAGCCACTTCCCCCACACGGGCCGCGCAAGCGGCCCTTTTTTTTCTCCAGCCAAATTACGAAAACATTCAACCCGCGCAGGATGCGCGGGGTCCGATGCAGGCACAGGGATGTGCCGTCAGCGGACACAGCCACACGCGAACAACAAAGAAAATCGTTTTTTGGTGACTTTTTGCCGATCAGCAAAAAGTTACCCGCTGGCCGCAGGACAGCGGAAGCACTTGATCTAGAGCGCAAGTCACTGGATTCCCGCCTTCGCGGGAATGACGATCAAAGCAAAACGCTGGATTCCAGCTTCCGCTGGAATGACGAGCTAAGAAAAATCGAACGACGAGCAACGAAAAATGGAATCACGAGCCAAGAAAAGCCCCGCGCGGTAGAATTCGCCTCCCTCGCCGCCCCGCGGCGTCCGTCCGATCGGATTCGAAGCAATGAAAATTCTGGTGGGCTACAAGCGCGTCGTCGATTACAACGTCCGCGTCCAGGTCAAACCCGACGGCAGCGGCGTCGTCACCGACGGCGTGAAGCTCTCGGCCAACCCCTTCGACGACATCGCGCTCGAAGAAGCCCTGCGCCTGCGCGAAAAAGGCATCGCGACGGAAGTCATCGTCGCCACCATCGCGCCGGCGGACGCGCAAGCGCATCTGCGCAACGGCCTCGCGATGGGCGCGAACCGCGCCATCCACGTCGTCACGCCGAACGCGGTGCAGCCGCTCACCGCCGCGCGCGCGCTGCTCAAGCTGATCGAGAAGGAACAGCCGCACATCGTCATCCTCGGCAAGCAGGCCATCGACGACGACTGCAACCAGACCGGCCAGATGCTCGCCGCGCTGTGGAACCGACCGCAGGCGACGTTCGCCTCGGCGGTCGAGATCGCCGGCGACAAGGCGAAAGTGACGCGCGAAGTCGACGCGGGCTTGGAAACCATCGAGGTCGATCTGCCTGCGGTGATCACTACCGATCTGCGCCTGAACGAACCGCGCTTCATCAAGCTGCCGGACATCATGAAGGCCAAGTCGAAACCGCTGGAGACGATCGATTTTGCTTCGCTCGGCGTCGAATCCGGCGATTTCCTGAAGACGACGACCTACGCGCCGCCCGCCAAACGCAGCAAGGGCGTGATGGTGAAAGACGCCGCCGAACTCGTCGCCGCGCTGAAAACGAAAGGACTGCTGTGATGGCAAAGATTCTGATCATCGCCGAGCATCTGAACGGCAAGCTCAATGCATCGACCGCGCGCTGCGTCACTTGCGCGAAGGACATGAAGGCCAAATCGATCGACGTGATCGTGCTTTCCGACAATCCCACAGCCGTGGCCGCCGAAGCCGCGAAAATCGATGGCGTGAGCAAAGTTCTCACGGTCAGCAACGCCGCCAATGCTCACCCGCTCGCGGCGATTTACGCACCGCAGATTGTCGACGTCGCGAGGAATGGCTACACGCACGTGCTCGCACCGTCGACGACGTTCGGCAAGGACGTCGCTCCGCGCGTCGCAGCGCTGCTCGGCGTGGCGCAGGTGTCCGACATCATGAAGGTGGAAGACGCGCATACGTTCCAGCGGCCGATCTACGCGGGCAATGCGATCATCACGGTCGAAGCGCCGGCTGATAAGACACTCGTCGCGACTGTGCGCACAGCCTCGTACGCGGCCGCCGGCAGCGGCGGCAACGCACCGGTCGAAACGGTGAACGTGTCGGTCGAACTGCCGACGCACACGCGCTTCATCGAACTGTCGGGCGCGAAGAGCGATCGCCCGGATTTGCAAGGCGCCTCGCGCGTCGTGTCGGGCGGACGCGGCGTCGGCTCCGCGGAAAACTTCGCGGTCATCTTCAAACTCGCCGACAAGATCGGCGCAGCGGTCGGCGCTTCACGCGCGGCGGTGGATGCGGGCTACGTGCCGAGCGATCTGCAGGTCGGGCAGACCGGCAAGATCATCGCGCCCGAACTCTACATGGCGATCGGGATTTCCGGCGCGATCCAGCATCTCACCGGCATCAAGGACGCCGGCACCATCGTCGCGATCAACAAGGACGGCGAAGCGCCGATCTTCGAAGTCGCCGACTTCGGACTCGTCGGCGATCTGTTCAAGATCATCCCGGAACTCGAACAGGCGCTCAGTTAAGGTTTTTTCTTCTCGAACGCATCCGCCGCCGCTTCGGCGCGCGCGATGCGTTCGGCGGTGAGCGGATGGCTGGACAAATAGGACATGTCCTCCGCATCCGGCGATTGCTTCTCGAGCTTGCGCATCACGTTGGCGAACACGCGCGGTGAAATGCCGTGCGCCGCCAGCGCGCCGAACGCGTAGTCGTCGGCTTGCTGTTCGAAGCCGCGTGAATAGTGGTTCTGCAGCAGGAATGCCGGAATCGTGATCACGATCGTGCTCGCCGAGCCGACATCGCCCACGAAAAATGCCGCGACGATGGCGACGACGGACTGCTGCAGCACGCTGCGCATCACGTGGTGATACTGCTGGTGCCCGACTTCGTGCGCGACGATCGCCAGGAATTCGTCCTCGTTGACATCATCGTCCGCGATCAGATCGACCAGATCGTCCGTCACCACGATGGTGCCGCCCGGCAGCGCGAACGCGTTCGCGCCGATGGCCGGCGCCTTGTAGAACACCACGCGATAGTTTTCGCTGTCCGGCGTGCCTTTGACGAAATCGGCGAAACTTTGCTGCAGGTGTTTGCGTTCTTCTTCATCGAGCGCCGTCGGTTTGAGCGCGCGATACGTCAGCACCGCGAGCACCTGGTCGCCCATCGATTTTTTCCACCGACGCCGGTATGCGCCGCGCCGCGCGCTCGGCCGCCCACGGCACGGCGATCTTGAACAGCATGAACGCGGCGACGAGGATGATCGCCACACTCGCCGCGACGACATACGGATAACGCTCCAGCCGGTCGGCCAGCGATTCCACGCGGTTGCGGTTCGGGAACGCCGCGTCGACGCCGTCGTTGTCTTCGGTCTGGATCTGCGCGCCATTGGGCAGGCGCAGCGAACGGAACGTGCGCGCCAGGCGCGGACTCACCTCGATGCTGCCGGGCATCATCTGCAAGGCGAGATTTTCGCCGTGCACCGCCAGCGTGCCGTCGCCGGCGATGTCGCACGTCACCGGCGTGGCGCGTGAGGTGAGTCCGTCGTAGTAGCGTCCTTCGAACATGGTCAGAATCCGATATCGATGTCGAACACGGCGTCGACTTCCGATCCGGCCGCACCGACATCCGAAGTTGGCGCGGCCGTGAACGTGTCGAGGTTGCCGGCGCTGAGCAACGTGAGACGCGAGGCGCGATAGCGCGCCAGCCGGATCATCGCCCACGGCACGAGCAGCCCCACGCTGCACAGGATCGCCAGCGTGTTCACGGTGTAGATGCCGATCAGGTCGCGTGCGCGCAGTGTCGAGAACAGGCGGTTTCCGCCGATGTCGATGTTGTTGTAGACGATGTTGTTGATGCGCGCACTGATGAACGCCGCGACCAGGAAAACCCCGAGGTACAGCACCACGACCATGACATAGATCATCGTCGGATTCGGATGGCGGCTCGCGTTGTGTCCGCCCAGCACCAACATCGCCGTGCCGATGCTGACCATCAGATACCACACGAACATCATGCCGAACGCGCCCAGATACGGCGGGAAGAATTCGCCGTTGAGCGCGTTGAAATGCAGCGCCTGCGTGCCGTACTGGTGATGGTCGACGACGTAGCGCTTTTGCCGTCCTTTCAGGAACGGGTAGTAGATGAACAGCGTCAGCGGCACCAGCACATACAGGAAAAGATAGTTGACGTAGGCGTCGCCGTAGCCGCCGTGGAACGAGAAATTGATCGAACGCCACGCCGAATAGCGCGCGCGGAATTTCAACCCGCGCACGATCAGCCACGGCGAGACGATCGCGATCAGGAGCGCCAGCGCGATCTGCACCCGGAACGAAATGTGGCCGCTCAGCACGTAGCCGCCGAACAGCACGAACGCGATCAGCCGTCCTTTGAGAATCGGAATGGGCCGCGCCAGATACTCGAACGGCGCGCCGGCTACGCGCGTATTCGCATAGAAATAGCGCTGCGTGCGCACCTTCGCCCACGCCGAATAGATGCCGAGCGTGACGATGCTCAGCGCGAGATTGACGATCCAGATGCGGAAATATTCGGTGGCGTTGCCGGTGAACTCGAACGAGAAATCCGTCATCTGCCGCGTTTCGACCGGCGGCAGGCGCATTTCAGCCGCACCGCCGTCGGCCGGCGTTTCCTGAACTGCGTTCACGCGATTCCCCTTGGCCGCGCAACGTCGGCACGGCCTGATTTTACGCAGCCCGGAGCGCTTGCCGTCAAGGGCAAAGTTGCCAGTTTTTTGTAAAGCCGCCGCCTCGCGCTGGCTTATACTAGAGATCGAATTCAGAGCGGCCGACGACGCGCCAAGGCAACAGGAGAACACCATGCCCAAACCCGTCTGGGAGCCGGGTCAGGAGCGCATCGAACGCGCCAACATCAACCGCTTCATCCGTTTCGTCCGCGAGCAGACCGGCAACGAGGACATCCGCCGCTACGCTCCCCTCTACGATTTCTCCGTTCGCCATCCGGAAAAATTCTGGAAGCTGGTATGGGAATTCTGCGGCATCCGCGCCACCGGCGATTTCGACGAAGTGCTCGTCGACTGCGACAAGATGCCGGGCGCGAAATGGTTCCCAAACGTCCGCCTGAACTTCGCGCAAAACCTGCTGCGTTTCAAGGACGATCGGTTAGCCATCGTCGCGCGCAACGAGTGGGATCACAAACGCGAATTCACCTACGCGCAATTGCACGAGGAAGTCGGCAAGCTGGCGCACGCACTGCGCGAAGCGGGCGTCGGCGTCGGCGACCGCGTCGCCGGATTCCTGCCCAACATTCCCGAAGCCGTCATCGCCATGCTGGCGACGGCATCGCTCGGCGCGGTGTGGTCGTCGTGCTCGCCGGATTTCGGCACACAGGGCGTGGTCGACCGTTTCGGCCAGATCGAACCGAAAGTGCTGTTCACGGCCGATGCCTACGGCTATGGCGGCAAGAAATTCGATTGCCTGGCCAAGATCCGCGAGGTGCTCGGCAAGATACCGAACGTCGGCAAAGTCGTCGTCATTCCATACAGCGGCGACAAATACGATCTGAAGGGCATCAAGAACGCGGTGTCGTGGCCGGATTTCCTCGGCACGCAGGAACACGCCATCGATTTCATGCCGACCCCCTTCGACCATCCGCTCTACATCATGTATTCCTCCGGCACCACCGGCGTGCCCAAGTGCATCGTCCACGGCGCCGGCGGCACGCTGATCCAGCACCTGAAGGAACTGGTGCTGCACACCGATCTCAAGCGCGAAGACAAGATCGTCTACTACACCACCTGCGGCTGGATGATGTGGAACTGGCTGGTATCGAGCCTCGCCGTCGGCGCGACGGTGGTTCTTTACGACGGCTCGCCGTTCCATCCGGATGGCAACGTGTTGTGGGATCTGGTCGACGACGTCGGCGTCAGCATCCTCGGCACCAGCGCGAAATGGATTTCCGCGATCGAGAAAGCCGGCATCAAGCCACGCGATTCGCACAAGCTGACGACGCTGAAGACAATCCTCTCCACCGGATCGCCGCTCGCTGACGAAAGTTTCGACTTCGTCTACCGCGACGTGAAGGATCGCGTGATGTTGTCCTCGATCTCCGGCGGCACCGACATCATTTCCTGTTTCGCGCTCGGCTGTCCGCTGCTGCCGGTGTATCGCGGCGAACTGCAATGCCGCGGACTCGGATTGAAAGTGGAAATCTTTGACGAAAACGGCCAATCCATCCGCGAAGAAAAAGGCGAACTCGTCTGCACCGCACCGTTCCCGAGCATGCCGGTCGGCTTCTGGAACGATCCCAACGGCGAAAAATACCACGCCGCGTATTTCTCAAAATTCCCGAACATCTGGGCGCACGGCGATCACGCCATGCTCACCACGCATGAGGGCATCGTGATTTACGGCCGCTCCGACGCCGTGCTCAATCCCGGCGGCGTGCGCATCGGCACGGCGGAAATCTATCGCCAGGTCGAACAGTTGCCGGAAGTGATCGAATCGATCGCCGTCGGCCAAGACTGGGACAACGACGTGCGCGTGATCCTGTTCGTGCGTCTGCGCGAAGGACAAAAACTCGACGATGCACTAACGGCCCGCATCAAAAAGCAGATTCGCGATAACACCACGCCGCGGCATGTTCCGTCTGTTGTCCTTGAGGTGTCCGACATCCCACGGACGATCTCCGGCAAGATCGTCGAGCTGGCTGTACGCGAAGTGATTCATGGACGGCCGGTGAAGAACACCGATGCGCTGGCGAATCCGAAGGCGCTTGAGCAGTTCGCCAACCGGGAAGAGTTACGGACCTGATCGCATTGCACCGCACATTCGTCTTTCCGGGAAGTGGGCTGTAAACTTCGCCGCTGCCCGGATTTCGAGCGATAGCATGCAACCGATTGCCTTCAACGACCTTTCACGCCAGAGCGAGCGGATGCGTGAACTCACGCTGGCGGCGATGCAACGCGTGGTCGATCGCGGCTGGTTCATCCACGGACCGGAACTTGAAGCATTCGAGAAAGCTTTCGCCGGCTATTGTGGTGTTGCGCATGCGGTCGGTGTCGCGAACGGCACCGATGCGATCGAACTTGCGCTGCGCGCACTCAACGTTGCGCCGGACGACGAAGTGATCATCGCCGCCAACGCCAGCATGTACGCCGTCACGGCGTTGCGTGCGATCGGCGCCGTGCCGGTCTTCGCCGACGTCGATGACAACCATCTCGTACTCGATGTCCGATCGGTCGAAAAAGCGATCACAAAAAAAACGCGCGCCGTCGTGGCGACGCATCTCTACGGCCGCATGGCCGACATGCCGGCATTCCGCGCGCTGGCTGATGCGAACCGCATCGCGCTCGTCGAAGACTGCGCGCAAGCGCACGGCGCGCGCCAACAAAGACGTTGCGCAGGCGCGTGGGGCGATGCCGCGAGTTTCAGCTTCTATCCAACCAAGAACCTAGGCGCCTTCGGCGACGGGGGACTCGTGACGTGCATTCGGCCGGAGACCGCGGAGAAGCTGCGCCGCTTGCGGCAATACGGATGGGATCGGAAATATCACGTCGTCGACGGCCCCGCCCGGAACAGCCGTCTCGACGAGGTGCAGGCGGCAGTGCTACTTGCAAAACTGCCGCATCTGGATGCGGCGAACGCGCGCCGCCGCGACATCGCCCGGCGCTACGCTGCTACCGCGCATCCGTCACTGCGGCATCCCGACGTGAGCGGCGATGGCTACGTCGCGCATTTGTACGTCGTGCGCACCGACGCGCGCGATTCGCTGCGTGCGCATCTGAATGCGCACGGCGTCGCGAATGACATCCACTATCCGATTCTCGACACCGACCAGCCGGTATTGTCGTGGCGCGATCGTGCCAGGCCCAGCTTGCCGAACAGCGAACGGGCGACGGGTCAAATCCTCTCGCTGCCTTGTTATCCAGAGATGAGGGACGAGGAAGTAGAACGCGTCTGCGCGGCACTGGCAACGTGGAAACCCTGATGTATTCGCTGGTCATTCCCGTTTACCGCAACGAAGCGTCGCTGCCGGATTTGATCGATGCCGTGGCAGGCATCGCGGCGGCGCTCGACGGTCCGTTCGAGGCGGTGTTCGTGGTCGATGGCAGTCCAGATCGCAGTTATCCGGTATTGCGCGAGAAACTGCCCAGCGCTCCGTTCGCGTCACAGTTGCTGTCGTTGTCGCGCAATTTCGGATCTTTCGCGGCGATACGCAGCGGCTTGCAAGCTGCGCGCGGCGATTACTTCGCCGTGATGGCAGCCGATTTGCAGGAACCGCCGGAACTGGCGGTCCAATTTTTCCGCCGGCTGAGAAATGATGAAGCCGACATCGTCGTCGGCACGCGCGATGCGCGAGACGATCCGTGGGCGTCCAAAGCCGCCTCGTCGCTGTTCTGGAAAAGTTATCGCTGGCTCATCAATCCGGATATTCCCGCCGGTGGCGTCGACGTGTTCGGCTGCAACCGAAATTTCCTCGATCAACTGCTCGCGCTCGACGAGCGCCACAGCTCGCTGATCGGCCTGATGTTCTGGCTCGGTTTCCGCAGGTTAGTCGTGCCCTACGCGCGGCGCGCTCGCGTGCATGGAAAAAGCGGCTGGACGTTCCGCCGCAAGCTCACCTACATGCTCGACAGCGTGTTCGCGTTTTCCGATCTGCCGATCCGTTTGCTGCTGGCGGTCGGACTCGTCGGTGTCGCCGTTGCGCTGCTGTTCGGACTGGTCGTGCTGATCGTACGCTTGTTCGGCGGGGCGCTGGTGCCCGGTTATGCGGCGACAATCATCGCCATCATGTTCTTCGGCGGGCTCAACGCGCTCGGGCTCGGCATCATCGGCGCCTACGTATGGCGTGCCTTCGCCAATACGCAGCGACGCCCGCTCGCGGTTGTCATGCGCAGCGAATCGTTTCCGCTGAAAACCGGACAGCCGTAGCGTCGCTCAGGCGCTCTTTCCAAGTTCGGAGAGCTCTTCTCGAATTGCCGGCGAAACCTCGGTCGGCCGCTGCTCGCTCAAAATTCCCGTGATGAGTTTTCGCATCGGCGTCTCAATGAGCGTGAACAGCCCGACACTCAAGGCGGCACAGTAAACGATGGTCCACAGCAGGGAGAGCAACGAACGTTCGGGAAAGAAGACGTTCGGCAGCACGAACGCCTGGTGTACAAGATAGAACGAGTACGACGCCTCACCGAGCAGCACCAGCAAGGCGAAACTGGCCGCGCGAATGCGCTGACGTGGCTCCAGCACGCTCAGTGCCATGACCAGCAATCCGAACGGAAGGATATATACCGCCGTCCACGTAAACGGTCCTGGCGATACGAACGCCATGAGCGCGAGCACGCTGGCGAACGCGAGCCCACCCGTCAAACCCCATAGGCTGCGCGCCAGCGCCGATTGCCACGCTGCAGCGTGGCGGCGCCAGACCAGGTTGAGACAAACGCCGAAGGCGAATTCACAAAAGCGCAGCGCAGGAAACCGGTACAGCCAGCGGTGCGGACTTGCCGGATCGAACCCGTTCAAAGCAGCGCGCGCCGGGTCGGCCGCAAACCACGCTGCGGCCAGCCAAGGCACTATAACGGCGACGATCGCCAGAACCAGAGGCGCCGACGGCCGAGTCTTGGCCAACCGCAGCAGAAGAAACGCGAACAACGGGTACACGAGGTAGAAAAAAAACTCACACGACAGTGTCCAGGACAGTCCAAGGAACGCGAACGTCCTTGTCATGTCGCCGCTCCATGCCTGCGTGAAGCTGAGATAGGTCAGGAGCGGTGCCAGCGGCTGCCGCTGTTGTATGTACGGAATCACCATCGGCAGCGACAAGAACAGCCATACCGGCACGATTCGGGCGACGCGCCGGATATAGAAATGCGTCAGCGTCGTCCGCGTCGGCGCGATCATCTCATCCGCACTCGAGGCGGCGATCACGAAACCGCTGAGTACGAAGAAGAAAGTGACTCCCATGTACCCGTTGTCGAGAAAGTGCTGGACCGGCTCGGAAAACGGAAATTTCTTCGCCGCGTGATGCAGCAATACGAGCAGCGCGGCGAAAAATCTCGCGCAGGTCAGGTTGTCGATTCGCACTTTGCTCGGCAGCGCCGTGATTGAATTCATCCGGATCGTTCGCTTGTACTCGATGATGCTCGCATTCACCCCAAATCCAGCCGGCTTAAGCGGACAATTGCATCCCGGCAATCGGCCACGCGCTGCGTTATGGCCGCCGCAGCCGCTACAATTCCACACACTTCGCACGGATTCCTGCGCCGCACTATCATAGCGGACCTGTCCCGTGAGCCCCCCAGACCAATGAGCTTTTTCGTACATCAACTCGGCTGTTGCGAAAGCAAAAACGTTGGCGACGGCACGCGCGTGTGGGCCTACGCACACGTGCTGCCCGG
>Ga0105239_10006569_pt1 | contig 13471 bp, 12 predicted proteins | sample KBSC44metaG_FD_92761 | JGI IMG/M metagenome (GOLD analysis project Ga0105239, IMG submission 92761) | Corn rhizosphere microbial communities from Kellogg Biological Station, Michigan, USA - KBS C4-4 metaG | ecosystem: Host-associated > Plants > Roots > Rhizosphere > Soil | place: Michigan, USA... | reverse complement strand
GTTGCCAGGCGCACTTCCACTCCAGGCCGCGTACGATCCCAAGCATGCACGCCCGTCAGCCATACAGCCGATGCGCGCGGATGATCGCCAGTGCCGTCACCGAACGTGTCTGCCTGCAGATGCGCCAGACCCGACAGCACGTTGATGTAATCCTTGACTGGCTCCAGAGGCTTCAGGATCGGCGTCAGTTCCAAGACGCCCGCTGTCGCCGGATTCCATTGCTCCTGAATGACACCGTTCGAAACGTAGACAAATCCAAGACGAGGCGTGGGTGCAGCGGACTTCGCCGAGAGTGCCGGCGCCATCGAATCCAACATCGGCAGCGCTAGGGTGGCTCCCACGCCGCGCAAGAACGTCCGCCGTGGCAACGATTTCCTGGTGATGAATGTCATTGCGATTCCCTCATCTGAAACGGAGTACTCTTGACGACGCCTAGTATCAGCGACGAAAACGTGTAGTTGTCTTTCGCCGCGTCACGAACAATCGCGCGAACTGGCGGTGCATCGTAATACTGGAGATTGCGGCCTACGCTGTACATCAAGAGCTTCCCAGCTACAGTATCGACAAATTGGCCGGGATGGTCCAGCAGGACCTTTTTCAAGCCGCTCATGCCTTCGAATTTCACGCCGTCGGGAAACACGCCGGAAGCGTCAATGGCATTGCCGCCGTCGCTATCGCGCCATCTTCCGACAGCGTCGAAGTTTTCCATCGCGAAACCAATCGGATCCATGCGGGCATGACAGCTGGCGCATGCGGGATTCGCCCGGTGCTGGGTCATGGCGTCGCGCATCGATAGAGTTTCGCCGGCTCGCTTGCCTTCGGTCTTCAGCGCCGGAATATTGGGCGGCGGAGGCGGAGGAGCAGCCGACAGTAGATTCTCCAAAACCCACTTGCCGCGCAGCACCGGCGACGTCCTGGTGGCATACGAGGTCAGCGTCAGGATGCTGCCCTGGCCCAGCAATCCGCCGCGTACGCTGCCGGGCGGAAACGTGTATCGCCGGAAATAGGTGCCCTCGATGTTCGGAATGCCGTAGTGCTTGGCCAGTCGATCATTGATAAACGTGTAATTCGCGTTCAGCAGGTCCAGCACGCTGCGATTCTCGCGCAGGATGCTCGAGATGAACAGTTCCGTTTCCCGCTCGAAGCCGTAGCGCAGGCCATCGTCGAAATCGGGGAACTGGAGCACGTCGGGCTGTTTGGCCGTCACATCACGAAGAAATAGCCACTGCGAGGCGAAGTTGGTTACCAGAGATTCGGAACGCGGGTCACTTAACATTCGTAACGTTTGTTCGCGCAAGACTGCTGGATCGTGCAGCTTGCCACGTTCGGCGATCGCAAGCAGGTCATCATCCGGGATGCTGCTCCAGAGGAAAAACGAAAGGCGCGAGGCCAGTTCCAGATCGCTGACGGGCGCGACAGATTTGCCGACTGGATCGCGCTCGATGCGGAACAGGAACTGCGGGCTGACCAGCATCCGCTCCAGGCCGCGTTGAATGCCCGCCTCGAAGCCTGCTTCGGCCCGCCCGGTTGTGTAGAACGGCATCAGATCGGCGAGATCGGGATCGGTGACAGGTCGCCGATACGCCCGGCGTTCCAGCGTGGAGAAAATCTTCCTCGCGCAGCTTAGTTCATCCGATGCATTCGTGGGTTTGCAGACAAAAATACGACGCCGGCTGGGAGTGTCCCCTGGACCCTGGGTGTTGTACGGACCGCTGATCGTGACGTTCAGGATCGCCGGTTGCGATCCTCTACCGCGCATCCTGGGACGAACCACGGCCTCGTCTCGTGCCTCACTGCGCTGTACGAACGCGACGCCGATGAGCCGAGGTCCGGCTTTCACCGGCACCCGAATTTCGACCGGCTTATCTTCAGCGGCACCCCGGCCACCTCGCCCACCTCTGCCGCCAGCCTCGCCAATGGTTACCACCTGCAACCGTTCGCCATCCACGCTGACCTCGAGCTGGTGCGGCTCGCGCGGGGCTCCCGCCAGGTCGATCTTGAAGACATACTCACCATCGAGCGGAAACGTGCTGCGAACTCCCAGACCGCCTCGGGTTCCGAACGGCAGCGCGTCCACACGAATATCCTGAGTCTGTTCCGGCGACAGACGATACCGGTTCACCATCACCGGAGCGTTCGGATCCCCCACAGCCAGCCGGCTGATCTTGCGCGCCGCGTCCAGGTAGCGCTCCATGGTCGTCGGCGAAACAAACAGCAAATCCGCAATGTTGTCGAAGCCGCTGCTGGAGTTGTCGGGCGGCAGCAGCAAGTCATAATCCAGTTCTTTGGGAAGCGCGTCCACCGCAAGCAGATCCCGGATCGCATTTTCATATTCGGTGCGGCTCAGGCGATGCAGCAGAGGCAGCTTGCCCGGGCGAGGCGTCGCCCGCGCAGCCCGGTCCAGCTCCGCCTCTAGGAAGGATGCGGTCGCATCATAAGTAGCCTGATCGGGATGCGGAGCGCCCGCGGGTGGCATGGCCTTGGTCCGCAGCTTGCGCACGACCTTTTCCCAGACCTCGGCATTGGTGGCGACATTGGAAAGTTCGCCGAGGTCCAGCACCAGATCCGCAGTCTTCAGCCGCGGGTTGTGGCACGTCACGCAATACTGCGTCAAGACCGCTCCGAGAGCCGCGGTCTGGGCGAACGCAGCAGTGGAAAACGCGGCGACCAGGAGAGCCTGCAAGTGCGCGCGAGACAGCACGGATTAATGATATCTCTTTTGTTTGTAATATACTGATGGGCGGTAGGAGGACCACATGAGACGTCTGTTGCTCGCGTTCTTACCGGTAGTCAGCTTGATCGCGGCGAGCAACGACCTGCGGCTGATCGACGCGATCAAGAACTCGGACACGAAGTCCGCGCGTTCTTTGCTCGCCCAGCACGTCGACGTAAATGCCGCTGAGGCCGATGGTTCGACCGCGCTCCATTGGGCCGCCCAGCGCGACAATCTAGAAATCGTCAACCTGCTGCTCGCCGCCGGAGCCAACGTCAAGGCCGCGACTCGCTACAACATCACACCGCTCTCGCTCGCCTGCACCAACGGAAGCGCGGCCATGATTGAACGGTTGCTCGCAGCCGGAGCAAACGCCAATAGCACGTCCGAGGAAGGGCAGACGGTGCTGATGACTGCCTCCCTCACCGGTAAGGTGGACGCGATCAAGGTTCTGCTCACGCACGGCGCGATCGTGAATGCCAGGGAACCCTACAAAGGTCAAACTGCGCTGATGTGGGCGGCATCGGAAGGCAATGCGGACGCGGCCGCGATGCTGATCGAGTTCGGGGCCGACGTGCGAGGCAAATCCGACGGAGGTTTCACGCCGCTATTGTTCGCCGTCCGCGATGCGCACATCGACGCGGCCAAAGTTCTGTTGGAGCATGGCGCCAACGTGAATGACACCGCCCCGGACGGCACCAGCGCGCTGAATATGGCGATCGTCAACGCGTATTTCGAGCTGGCGTCGGTTCTGCTGGATCATGGCGCGAATCCTAATGCTCCCGATCCTCGCGGGTCGGCGTTGCATACGCTAGCCTGGCTTCGGAAGCCCGGTGCGGACGGCGCGGCTGCGGTCGGCAATACCGCCAAGGGCACTCCGGTGCCTACTGGCAATGTCACTGCACTGGAATTGGCGAAGGCACTTCTGAAACACGGCGCGAATCCGAACATTCGCATTGACTGGAAAGAGAACAGGTTCGGCAAAGAAGGCGGCACGGCGCGCAATCCACCGAATATCGATCTCGGCAGGCACTTCCTGAGTTATGTAGGCGCGACGCCGTTCTATGTCGCCGCCAAGAATGGGGATGCTCCTCTGATGCAGGCTCTGCTCGACGGCGGCGCCGATGGAAAGATCCCGACCAAGGCCGGCATCACACCGCTGATGGCCGCTTCCGGTCTCGACTATTGGGAAGGCGAAGCTCCCGGACCGTTCACCGGCGTTACCGAGCCGGAAAGGCTGGAAGCCGTAAAGCTGGCCTTGGCCGTCGGCAACAACATCAACGCGCAGGCCGATTTCGGCGACTATCCGATGATCGGCGATACGAAATACACGCTCCTGTACTACCCGCTCAACATCGACGATCTTCTCGATACAGGCGTCGGCGATCCGCGCTGGAGCGGCAGCACGGCACTGATCGGCGCGGTGATTTCGGGACAGCCTTCCATCGTCCAATATCTGGTGGATCAAGGCGCGCAGGTGGATGCGAAGACCAAACTCGGGTGGACGCCCCTGATGGTCGCGCAGGGTGTTTTCTTCGCCAACGCGAAGAAGGAATTCCCCCCGGCTGAGGCCATCCTCAAGAAGGCGCTGTCTCGCTAGTCTTTCCCCGCCCTGACGGGACGGGGTTCGCGTGCTCTCAGCCTTGACTGCGGCTGTCCCAGTGCGTGGTGGTGACCACATTCCAACTGAGATCCGGTTGTAATGGACCGATATTCAGACGTTCAACAGTCGCAGCTATAGCGCTGGTCTTAGCTTCAGCTTCGTCTCCGGCGGTAACCTCGGCTTCGAGCGGAGTATCGCCCCAAACTTGAAGACGCCACGTGGTCGCGTGCAGGTGCGTTAGCACTAGCCAGTTCGCACCGATGCGGGTTGAAAGCTTGTGCATTTCAACGAGCCCCCCGTGGCTCGTCTGACAAGATGTTGGACGTCGAGTATCTTGAACCGTTAGGCTCAAGATGATTAGGCGAGATCCACTTCCTCGGCTTGCAGACCCTTGGGTCCGCGCTTCACGACGAAGGACACCCGGGCGCCTTCATCCAAGGAGCGATATCCGCTGGCCTGGATGGCGGAAAAATGGACGAATACGTCCTCACCGCTCTCGCGCTGTATGAAGCCAAAACCTTTGGCTGCATTAAACCACTTCACTGTACCTGTTTCTTTCATGGTGCCTCTTCTTCGGGCTCTTGCGGCCCGGACATATCGGATTCAGAATTGTAGCGCGAAATCACCGCAACGTGTCTGCTGCACAAAGCACGTGCCGTAGCTTCCAGGCTCTTGTCAACGGTACCACATTCGGCCGAACGGCAGGTTTAGGCCCCTGGCCGAGGCTAAGGCTCCGAAACTACCGGTAATTTAGCTGCTTCCCATGCGGCTAGGCCCCCGGCCATTTCGATCAAATTAGTGATCCCGTACTGGTGCAGAATACTCGCAGCGATGGACGACCGGTATCCGCCCGCGCAATGTACCGCAATTCGGCGATTTCTGGGGATTTCGGCCATGCGTTCCTGCAGATGATTTAACGGAATATTCACACTGCCGCCGATATGCTTGGTGGCCCACTCGCGCGGGTTCCTGATATCCAGGACCAGCGGCGCATCGGCGCCTTCGAGTTCTTCCGCGACCATAGGAGCGCTCACACGCTCGGTCGGCCACACTAAATCCGGCCTGCTCGCAAGCGCTTCCATGCCTCCCTGCAGGTAGCCTTTCACATGATCGAAACCGATCCGCCCCAGGCGCAGTGCCGCTTCCTGCTCTCTGGACGGTTCAGCAATGATGACAATAGGTTTCGTGCGATCCAGAACCGTGCCCGCCCACGTCGCGTATTGACCGCCGAGTCCGATGTTGATGCTGCCTGCCAGGTGACCCTTGGCGTATTCGGCGGCGTCACGGACGTCCAGAATCTGGGCGCCCTGATCGCCCATCCGCAGGACTTCCTCCAAATCAATGGGATGCAGAACCAGTTCGAGATTCTTGTCGAGGGTTGCCCGCTCGCGCGTATTCAAAATGGCGTCGTACGTAAAGTACGCCGGAGCGTCCGGCTGGTCGGCGGTAACCAGGCGAATGAACTCCTCCTTCGACATCGGCTGCAAGGCGTAGTGCAGGCGCCGTTGATCCCCAAGCGACGAAACCGTATCAGAGGACAGTTTCTTCCCGCACAGAGAACCCGCGCCGTGCGCCGGATAAACCAGCGTCTCGTCCGGAAGGGGCAGGAGTTTATTGTGGATCGAATCGTAGAGGTGCGCACCTAGGTCGTCGGCAGTCCACCCCAGCGAAGCACGAAGATCGGGGCGGCCCACGTCGCCGATGAACAACGTATCGCCCGTGAGGACCGCATACGGCTTGACCGCATCCTTCGCGAGATCGAAAACCAGGATCGAGATGGACTCGATGGTGTGGCCCGGAGTTTCCAGGATTTGCAGCCGCATGCCTGGAAAATCCAGCGTATCGCCGTCCTTCATGGCGGCGAAAGCATACTCCGTCTTGGCTTGCGCGCCCAGATGAATCGTCGCGCCGCAACGGTCGCGCAACTCCAGATGGCCCGCGACAAAATCAGCATGGAAATGACTGAGGAATACGTGCCGGATCTGGAGGCCGAATGTTTCGGCGTCCTTCAGGTATTGCTGGATATCGCGCTGCGGATCGACGACGATAGCCGTGGCGCTGGCTTCGTCGCCTAATAAATAGGACGCGTGCGCCAGGCACCCCAGATAGTACTGTTTCAGAATCATTTCGCTCGGGCTTGAGATGCTTTCAAAGCCTGATCCAGATCCCAGAGTATATCTTCGATGTCTTCCAAGCCGACTGAGAGCCGGACCAGATCCTCGGTTACGCCCGCGGCTTCCTGTTGCTCGCGCGAAAGCTGCTGGTGCGTCGTGGACGACGGATGAATAACCAGGCTGCGTGCGTCGCCGACGTTCGCCAGATGGCTGAACACCTTGAGATTGTCGATGAACTTCTTGCCTGCTTCCAGGCCGCCTTTGATGCCGAACGAGAACACCGCGCCGCCACCCTTCGGCGTGTACTTCTTCGCCATTTTGAAATAAGGGCTGGTTGGCAGGGATGGATACTTCACCCAAGTCACCAGTTTATGTTTCTCCAGGTGTTTGGCAACGGCCAAGGTGTTCGACAGATGCCGATCCATGCGCAGGCCCAGTGTCTCGATTCCCTGGATGAACTGGAACGCATTGAAAGGGCTCATGCAGGGGCCAATATCGCGCAGTCCCTCCACTCGGCAGCGAATAATGAACGCAATCGCGCCGAAGACTTCGCTGAAATTCATACCGTGATAAGCCGCTGATGGAGTATTGATCTGGGGATGCTTGCTCTTCGACCAGTCGAATTTTCCGCCATCCACGATCATTCCGCCAATCGACGTGCCATGCCCGCCCATGAACTTCGTGAGCGAATGGACCACGATGTCGGCGCCGTAATCGATCGGCCGGCAGACGTAGGGCGTTGCAAAGGTGTTGTCGATGACCAGCGGAACATTTGCGCCGTGCGCGATCTTGGCCACAGCTTCGATATCCAACACATTGCCCCGTGGATTACTGATTGTTTCCCCGTACAATAGCTTGGTGTTCGGCTTGATCGCTTTGCGAAAGTTTTCGGGTTTGTCCGGCTCGACAAACGTCACGTCGTATCCGAATTTTCGAAAAGTGACGTCGAACTGGGTATACGTGCCGCCATACAGAGTGCTGGTGGAGACCAGATGGTCGCCTGGCTGCATCAAGCTTGAAATCGCCACGAATTGAGCGGCCTGCCCGCTGGCCATGGCCAGTCCCGCGACCCCGTTTTCCAGCGATGCGACGCGCTGCTCCAGGACGTCCATGGTCGGATTCATGATCCGCGAATAGATGTTGCCGAATTGCTGCAGTCCGAACAACGCGGCCGCGTGCGCGGAGTCATCGAACACGAAAGAGGTGGTTTGGTAAATGGGTACCGCGCGTGCCTTTGTGGTGGGATCCGGAGAATAGCCGGCGTGAAGAGAGCGGGTATGAAAGCCTAAAACACGGTCGATCTTGTTTTCGGACATTTCCCGATCCTATCAGGGAATCGATTCCCTTGAAAAGACCGGATCGGGTAGTGATGCAGGACCACTACCCGATTTATCGGACACTACAAAGCTACGCGCGTCTGCGGGCGAAAATGCCCATGGTCGCAGCCAGCAGCAGCGCGATCACGCCGAAAAGCGCAATCAGCGGTAACGAGCTGGCAGTCTGGGGCAGAGTCTCCGTCTCGATAGCTTTCGCAACCGTTACAGGCTCGGCAGGCGGTGGCGGTGTTTGCGATACCTGAGGAGCCGGTTCGGGTGCCGGCGGCTCAGCATTCAAGGCCAGAGTTCGGGGTTCCGGCTCAGGCGCAGGCTGAGGCGCCGCTTGAGCGGTTACAACCGTCGTGGTTGTGGCCGGTTCGACCGCCCTCGATTCGAGCACCACCTTGCTCTCTTCCTTTTCCGCATTATCCGCGATCAGATTCTGGCCGCTTTCTTTCGCGGTGGGAATGGGGCCTTCGGGGACCTTCACCCCGGCTACGGCCGAAATACGCTCGGCTTGTTTACGCGGATAGAGGAATTCCTGGCCATCCAATTCTCCGGGCCAATACCATTGCCTTATGGCATGCGGCTGGTCTCCCTTGCCTTCGTAAAACGTCAGAACGGTTCTCCCTTTGGGCTGGATCTTCCGCGCCGCTGCTGTGAATGTCAACGCGTACAGATGGTCCATGCGCTCATTCATCACCTCGACAATGTGCCTGTTCGAGGACGAGTTGAGCAGCTTGAAAACATACTTTCCGGGCTGCAAAACGATACCGGGCACCTCCAGTGGTTCGGTGATCGTGATGATGGTTTTTTTGTCGTAATCGTCCGCCATTGAAGCTGCGGGAAACGACATAATCGCAAGGACGCCGATCGCGGCCGCTCGCGCTATCGAAAACTGTTTCATGTCTTCTTCTCCTTTCTTAGGAAGCCAGGTTCGGAACCGAAGCTTGCTGCAGTTTCTAAAGCAGATATAAGGCCGTATAACGCAAAGCATTGATGTCCAACGCCTTTGGGGAATATGGATTTTTGAAGCTTGGATAAGGATGGAACTTCTTACGGCGTCACCTTTACAGCATTCTGCGCACCGAAACGTGGCTCGTGCAAAATGATCTACCCACGGGAGGGATAGTCGATGCCACTTATTCTGCTTGTGGTTCTATTGGTGATCTTGTTGGGAGCCCTGCCGGCGTGGCCTTATAGCCGAAGCTGGGGCTACTATCCGAGCGGTGCTTTGGGAACAATCGTACTAATTCTAGTGGTCCTGTTGTTGTTAGGCCGCATCTAGCAGCCGCTGATTTACAGGCCCGCGCGTTAAATTCGCCGTGAAAACAAAGAGGCGGCCCCTTTCGGAGCCGCCTCGCGAATATTGAATCTACGTAGAGCCTACCAGCGAAATCCAAACGTCACCGGCAGCAAGTCGGTGTGACGATCGTTACCAAGGAACATCCTGTGATAACGAGCCTCGGCATAAAACTTCACATGCCACTTCGTCCCCAAGGACACGCCCATGCCCCCGTTGACTCCCGGCTTGTTGAGTGTGTACTCAGTGATCACCTGATTCGTCGGGACGGCTATTGGGTAATAGCCGAAGAACGGGTCAAATCCAGTGAACACTGCCGTCGAAGGCGCGGTAAACTGCTGCCTTCGCTGATACAGGCCGCCGCCGCCGATGAAATACACATCCACCGGTCCCCGCGGATTTGTGTGGACCACGGGATCGAGCGTCAGCGACCACTGCCGGATGTTTCCAGCCGGAAAACCCAGCGCTTGCACAGTCGTCGTGTTGACGTCGAGCTGGTTGTAGTTGAACTGAAGCATCAGTCCGACATACGGGTGGAAGTTATATCCGGCGCCGGCATCGAAGTTCCAGCCCGGATCGATGCGCCTTCCGGTCGCACCTAGGGTCTGGGTGAAACCACCGCCGACGTTAAAAGCAAAGGGCGGGGTTTCCTGCGCACTAATTGCGCCGATGAGCAACAGCCCTAAGCTCGAGGCCCAAAACAGATTCTTCATACTTCACTAACCTCCTGCAAATTAGACGTACTCGGCAACGAAATCATTTCGCACATCATGCCGCTACGGACCCCGCTGATCGCCTGAGACTTTCGCTCGTCCGCACGCCGGATCCCTGCAGCGCCTCGCGGGCCGACCGCCGGGCTCGGAAAAAACGCAGTCGGATGGATGTTTCCGTAACTCCTTGCTCCCGCGCCATCTCTTTGGCCGTGACGCCCACCATCTGGGCTTGTAGCAGCGCGCGATCCGGCGGCCGACACAGGTGCATCACCTTGGCGACGTCGATCGCCGCCAGATTCATCAAGGTCGTTTTACCGTGAATTGGCTCCTGAATTACTTGCTGCAAACGTTCCGTCCGGATCGCCCGACGATACTGATTCAGCGCAATTGTGTTGATCCAGGTCACCACCATGCGTTCGTCCCTCAACTGGGAAAGTCGCTCCCAACCGCGCAGCCAGGCCGATTGAGCGATGTCGGGAGCCATGGTCCTGGCCACTCCTCGCGACAACAAAAACCGGATGGTTCGCTCTTTGCCTTCTTGATAGATTTGTCCGTAAGATTCTCTGGTCATCATAGGATTCGCTGGCCTTTTGCCATACCGCTCCTAATGCACGCCGCCGTCCAGAGAGAAAGTACTAGAAGTAGGGGGCTTATCTACGAGGCATACTGCACCTCTTGCAACCACTGCATTTTGTGCACTCGGAAACTTGCACACGGCGAAGCTACGAACTCTCGCGGCCGCGATCACGGAGAATCGGAGGTAATCTAAACTACTTTCAGTAAATTGCGAACGCGCTTGACGCCGTCGGTGGTTTTGGCAATCCGTTCCGCCTCTTCCCTGGCCGTGGCGGTTTCCACTGCGCCGCGCAGAGTCACCACACCGTCCACCACGTCGACATTAATCTTACGTGCCGGGGTGTCCGAATTACCGATTAGCTTCGTAGTGATTTTCGTATGGATCCAGGTGTCGTCAATGGACTTACCCAGCGTGTCGCCCGCCGATTTCGCCTTCTCCCGATCGATGCGGGCCATGTCTTCTGTGTAATCGTTCCGGCTGACTTCCAGCGGCTTTACATCGATCTTGTCCGTGATGATCAGCCCGTCCTTGGCGGACTTGGCGAGATCCACGGCTCTGGTCCGTAGCGTCTCGGTGGGCACTGTCCCAGTTAGCTTGACCTCGTTCTTGTCAGCATTCGCGTCCACGCTAATTGCTTTGGACACGTCGGCATCGGTGGATAGCTTAGCTTTCACCATTCGCTCAAGATCGGAGTCGCTAAGGGCTACCGTAGTGGTCTTGGGGGCGTTCGTCGAGCAGCCTGATAGAGAGCCGGTAAGCGCCAGGATGCCCGCAACCGCCAAACTCATAAGGATTCGCATAAGTAGAGTCCTCCTACTTAGGCAGATCCGCCAGATTCGGGTCTGTTTCGGCAGTTAATGCGATGCCGCGTCGGACGATTCCAGCAAGTGGGCAATTTGTCTGCCGACGTTGTCGAGAAATTCTTCCAGGTTGGCGGGTTTCATAATGAAGCCGGTCGCTCCCAGCCTCCGCGCCCTTTCCACATCGCTGGGGGAACCCACGAACGACGACAGGATCGCTTTTCGCGCCGAGTTCAATGCCGGATTCTTCGCCGCCGCCTCCAGCACGTCGCAACCATGTCCCCACGGGAGGTTGAGATCGACCAGGATGAGATCCGGAGCAGGATGGCCGTCCATCCCGCAGCGCTCCGCCGCCAGAATCGCAGCCTGAGCGTTCGGATACGCCATCAGCTCGTAGGAAACAGAGTGCCGATCCAGCGCTTCTCGCACCAGCACCACGTCCGCTGCATTATCCTCAGCGAGGAAGATTCGACGTACTTGATTCGATTTGGCCATGCGCTAAATCCGGATGACAGAAGTAAAATACTGAACCGGATCCTGGCGCCGACTCCAACCAGATCCGCCCGCCCAATCGTTCCACGGCAGCTTTGCAGATCGCCAGGCCTATTCCAGTGCCCGAATGATCCACCGCGTGTAACCGCTTGAAGACTCCAAAAATATACTCGAAGTATTTAGGCTCAATGCCCAGACCGTTGTCTCGAACTGAAAACACCCAGCCATCCTCTCCTCGCGAGGATGAAATATGGATGCGAGGCGTTTCCGAAGACCGGTATTTGATTCCGTTGCTGATCAGGTTTTTGAACAGCTGCACCATCAGCACTTCTATCGAGAAGATGACCGGAAGGTGGTCGCACTCGATCACCGCTCCGCTATCTCTGATGTTCTCCTGAAGCGTCGATAGGACAGTCTTCAGGACCACATTGCAATCCACCGCCGTCCAGGACTGCTGTCCGGCCTCGCTGGCGACGATGTACTGTTGCAGGCCGCCGGCCAATTGATGCATTCGGGATGCGTGCTGCTCTATGAATCGCAGCATGATCTGCTGCTTCTCATCCAGCTCATCGGTAACCGATTGAGAGAGCCATTGCGAATACGATAATACGGTGCGAATGGGCTCCTGCAGATCGTGACTCGCGGCCCACGCAAACTGCCGCAGGGCTTCATTGGAACGGGTCAGTTCAACCGTACGCTCCGCCACGCGTTTCTCGAGTTCCTGGTTGATCCGGGTGATACGTTCCTCCGCTTCGACTTGCGTTGTCGCGTCGCGGATTGCGGTCGTCACCAGGAATCCCTCGGCAACTCCGAACGGGCTGCAGGTGATTTCGGCGGGGAACATCGAGCCATCCTTCCGCGTCGCAGGAAGGCGAGTCTCCGGAGCGCCCCGCAGCATGGCGATGCCGCCGCTGACTAATTCAGGACAGGTCCATTCCGGAATCAGGTTGCGAATGTTCGTCCCCAGCAACGCCTCGCGGGAGTGGCCGAACATCGTATCCGTGCGCGAGTTGGCCAATTGGATGTCGCCGCTTGTACTGGTAATCACCATGGCGTCCGGAGCGCCTTCCAGAACCGCCCGAAACGTCCGCTCCGTTCGCGCCAGTTCCTCTGCTTGGCGGCGAACCACCAGCTCACTCCAGCTGAGCTGTACAAAAACGTTGACCTTGCTCTGCAGGACCTCCGGCACGATTGGCTTGAACAGGAAATCGACTGCGCCCAGGTCGTAGCCCCGGAACAATTGCTCGTCACTCCGGTACGCCGTCAGGAACAAAATCGGCGTATGCAAGGAGCGCTTGCGCGAACGGATAAGCTCCGCCGTCTCGAATCCATCCAGTTCCGGCATGCGGACATCCAGCAGGATCGCCGCGAAATCGTGATCTAAACACAGCCGCAGGGCGTCTGTGCCGCTCTCCGCCAGCATCAGATCCTGCTGCAAAGGTTCCAGGATCGCTTGTAGCGCCAGTAGGTTGTCGCGGTCGTCATCGACGGCCAGGATCTTGACCTTTTCCGGACGCAGACCCGGTGCGTGCGAATTATTCAGAGACGCCGACGCTGCGGATTTCATACCGTCCCAACATTCGTCCGTTCCGATCCACCCGTCCCCGCCGCATCCGCAACCGATGCCAGTCCGGCTAGCCAAACGCGCATCACTGAGAACAGATATCCCAAGTCAACCGGTTTGGTCACGTAGTCCGACGCGCCCGCCTGCAGGCACTTTTCGCGATCTCCCTTCATCGCTTTCGCCGTCAGCGCAATAATCGGAATCGACCCGAAGCTCGGCATGCGGCGGATCGCCTTGGTGGTCTCATACCCGTCCATCTCCGGCATCATGATGTCC
>Ga0105239_10006565_pt1 | contig 13472 bp, 12 predicted proteins | sample KBSC44metaG_FD_92761 | JGI IMG/M metagenome (GOLD analysis project Ga0105239, IMG submission 92761) | Corn rhizosphere microbial communities from Kellogg Biological Station, Michigan, USA - KBS C4-4 metaG | ecosystem: Host-associated > Plants > Roots > Rhizosphere > Soil | place: Michigan, USA... | reverse complement strand
CGTGGCATGAGTCCCCTTCCCGTTCTTCTTGTTAGTACGCAGACGGACGGCCGCAGGTTCGGTGAGTCCATTTAAAACAAATCCGACCAGCTGTTTCACGGCCTCTTCATCTGGCGTAGCGGACTTTTTCAGTCCGAAGATGTATTTCCCGGTAGCGCAATGCACTGCCGTTCCCACCGCAAAGTCCAGCACCAGGTCGGGGTCGCCCGAGCGAAACGCCCCGTCTGCCTGCCGCGACACCACATAGCGCCGCAAGAAATCCTTGAAACCGGCTCCCAACCGCTTGTGGAACAGACTCGCCATCAAATGGCCTTCGAGCATGGCGTACAGCATCAAACGGTGAAAGGCGGGATCTTCGCGGAACGACGCAAAGATTGCGCGCGCGATGGCTCCGAACACACCCGCGTCGTCGCGGCGCGCCGCGCATTCCTCCATCTGTTGCATTAATCGCTTCCCGCCCTTCGCGGCGGGCTGGCCCTCTTTCATGTCGAGGATGGCATGGTACAGATCCTCTTTGGTCGCGAAATGCCTAAACAGGATGGCTTCGCTGACCCCGGCGGCGGCGGCGATGTCCTTGGTCTTCGTGCCTCCGAAACCATTGCGCGCGACGCAATCGATGGCGCTGCGCAGGAGCTGGCGATGGCGATCATCGGCATGCATGCGGCTCTTGCGGACGGATGGAACCGGGGGAGGGCTGGCGGGAGTGGGGACATTCATAAGTAAGTGCTCACTCACTAGTGTAACCAAAATATTAGACGCAGCACAAGTGGGATTTCTTCGCGGTTGTGGAATTCTCGTGCCTAGCTATAAATTGCAGCAAGTGTAGGGTTCCGAACGCCGGGTTGTTAGCATGGGCTGATGCCCAAGCTTTTGGAGTTTGACAACGTTTCCGTAGAGCGCGAAGGGACCATGGCGCTGCGGAATGTCACTTTTTCGATCGAAGACGGCGAGCACGTCGCGATTCTGGGACCGAACGGCAGCGGTAAATCGACCCTGCTCAAGACCGTGACCCGAGAATGCTATCCGCGCTATCCGCTCGAGAGCCGGGTCCGCATCTGGGGCGAAGAAGTCTGGACATTATTCGAATTGCGGGCGACGCTGGGCATCGTGACCAACGATCTCGTGGCCACCTGCACCAAGCCATATTCGGCTATTGAGACGGTGCTCAGCGCGTTTTTCGGATCGATCGGGATCTGGCCGAATCATCATGTGACTCCGGCAATGGAAACGCGGGCGCACGAGGTGCTGGAGTTCTTCGAGGTGGCCCACCTGGCGGACCGCCTGATGACGGAACTGTCCAGCGGTGAGGCGCGGCGAGTGGTATTCGCGCGGGCGCTGGCCCACGATCCCAAGGCATTGGTGCTGGACGAGCCGACGAATAGTCTCGACATCCGGGCGCAAAGGGAAGTGCGTGATGCCATGCGCAAGCTGGCGCATAACGGCGTGACGGTGATCGTGGTGACGCACCATCTTCCCGACATCGTTCCCGAGATCGGGCGCGTAGTGGCGCTAAAGGACGGCCGAATTTTCTTCGACGGTAAGAAAGAAGGCCTGCTCACCGCGGAAAAGATGGAAGAGTTGTTCGAGACGCCGGTAGGGGTGGAAGAAACCCGCGGGTGTTATAACATGGCGCTGGTGGGCTGACAGCCTGCTTCACCCGATATTCGGCCGGACGATAGGCCGGGACCGCCACTGCGGTCCCGGCTGGATGCGTTAGCGGCGGAAGCGTCCGCGGTAGTGGCCGCCGTAGAACCCACCGAAGCCGATTCCAATGCTGGGTCCGTAGTAATACGGGTAGCCATAATAGGGTCCCCAATACGGGCCATAGACTGGATAGCCGGCTCCATAATAATAAGGTGCGGGCCGGCGAGGAGCGTACGGGCGAGACTGCTGGTCAGATTGATAGTCGCCGGGTCCGACATAGCGAAAGGCCTGCGGCGCGCGGTCGGTTGAGATCACGATCGGATTTTCCACCCGGAAGGTGAGAACCTGCTCAGGAGTGAGGTAGGTCGGTTTTCCGCGCGTCAGAAGCACGCCGATGATTCCGGCCGCCGCGCCGGCGCCCGCGCCAATGGCGGCTCCCTCTCCCGCTTCATATGGTCCTGCCGCTCCAGCGCCGATGATCGCGCCAATACCGGTGGCGGCGCCGACTCCAACCGCATCGCGGCCTTCGGAAGTCCGCCCATTGCGGTTGACCAACGAAGTGTGCAGCGGGACCTGATTGCCGTCGACCAGGGACAGGTCGGTAAGTTCCACGCCCAGGCGCGAGGTGCCCGAAATGCGGCCGGCTTTCTGCGCTTCCGAGACGCGTCCTTGAATGGTCTGGCCACGATCCGCGACTATAATGCCATTCACCACGACGGGGCTAACCAGAGAAGCGGAAAACGCGTCGCCCGCCTGGTTGTGGTCCGAAGACAGCAATTGGTTCACGCGCACCGTCAGGAAGGTGCCCGGCGCAATGGTAAGTTGTGGCGGTATGTTCGCGGGCGGCGCGGGTTGAGCATAGCTCCGATCGCCATACTGACCAGGCTGCGCATAACGCGGATCGCGGCCATTCTGCGGATACGGCGCTGGGCCTAAGCGGCGCCAACCTTGGTCGTCTTGCTGGGGCCCGTTCTGATCCGCCGTCTGGGCGCCGCGATCTTGCGGGGCCGCGCCTTGAGGGCCGGCTTCGTCCTGCGTCGAAAATTGCGGAGGCGGGGGCGCCTCGTCCTGCGCCACGGCGATTCCCCCTGCCGTAATAAAAGTTACCAGGAGTCCAGTTTTTACCGCACGAAGCATTCTCATAGATCCTCTTCTAGAACCTCTTCTCAATCCATAGGGCATCCGGAGTACCAAACGGGTTGCTGTGCTAACAACAACATAAGACTAGGACGCGAGACGCCCGCGGTTGCTTAAAAAGCACCGTGCGTGGTGGATTTCAACCATTCGTAGAATGTTGGCCTGTATCGTGCTAACGTAGTCCCAAATGTGGAATAAAGAACAGCAACCCTCACCTTCTTCCCAACCCGTGACCCGGCCGCCCGTTCCCGCAACGACGCCGGCAGCCGCGAGCGGTCATCCAGTCAGCGGTTCCGGAGCAGTTACGGTGATCGGCGAGACTCTTCGGGTTCAAGGCACGCTGACCAGTAACGAAGAAATCGTTGTGAATGGAGAACTGAGCGGCCAATTGCAAATGAATCACCGTTTGACCATTGGCGCCAAAGGCAAAGTAGAAGCAGGCGTCCAGGCCAAAGAAGTGATTATCGCGGGCTCTGTCAAGGGTAACGTCGACGCGGCCGAGCGCATCACGCTGCGCGCCGGGGCCAACTTGGTGGGCGATGTGAAGACCGCCGGCATCGTGATCGAGGACGGCGCATATTTCAAAGGCGGTATCGATATAATGCGACCCGCCGCCACGCCGCGCTAGGCAGACGCCGGCTGTACCCCGCGGCTGTAACCTGGGGACGGCGGGACGCGCCCCCTTCTTGTACCGGCCATTACAAGAAGAGGGCCGTTTTTTGCTAAACTGAAGATTCCCCGTCCATTTAAATGCAGCCCGCCTCCAAACCCCGCGTAACCTTTATCGACTGGATGCGCGGAGTCGCGGCCCTGATCATGCTGCAGGGCCATACCTTCGACGCTTTTCTGCGGCCCGCGGACCGCAGCGGCGCATGGTTCACCTACTCGCAATTCCTGGGCGGCGAAGCGGCGGCTATTTTCCTTTTCCTGACCGGCGCAACCTATGGGATGGGGATGAACCGGCGGGAGCACATGCCTCCGGGAGCGCGGGTATTGCAGGCGCTGAAGCGCGCACGATTTCTGTTTGTTCTCGCGATTCTTTTCCGGCTGCAAGGCTGGATTTTCGCGTGGGGTACCAGCCCCTGGACGGATCTGCTGAAGGTGGACATCCTGAATGTGATGGGAGCGACCGCGGCGCTGATCTCCGCGCTGGCGCTGTTGAGAGGGATCGACCGCGTGCGCTGGGCGGTGATCGCCGGCTCGGCGATTGCCGTGTTGTCGCCGGTGATGTCGGCGCTAAATCTCCAGGGGATTCCAGGACCGCTGCGCGACTATCTGGTTCCGAGCGCGGATGCATTCAGCATTTTTCCGTGGGGCGCGTTCCTGGCGTTCGGCGTGGGCGTGGGAAGCGTGATTCCGCTGGTGGAGCGCGGCGCATGGAACCGTGTGATGCAATGGTCGGCGCTGCTGGGCTTCGGACTGTTATCCGGCGGCCGCTACTTCGCCGATCTGCCCTTCAGCGTGTATGCGCAATCGGAGTTCTGGCTGAATAGCCCGGCGCTGGTGGCGTGCAAGCTGGGAATTGCCCTGCTGCTCGGATCTTTTGCATACCTGTGGTGCGAGTACCTGGGGGCGGGCGGCTGGAGCTGGGTGCGGCAACTGGGCATGACGTCGCTGCTGGTTTACTGGGTGCACGTGGACCTGGAATACGGCCCGTTTTTTGCAAAGTACCGGCAGCACCTGAGCGTCCCCGCGGTGTTGATGTCCGCGGCCATCCTGATCGCATGCATGCTGGGACTCAGCGTCGTGTTTACCCGTGTAAAGCGACGGCTGCGTCACAAGAGCGAGCTGGTGCCGGTGGTCGAATTCCCTCTACGCAGCGAGGAGCAGCGGCGCCGGGCGTAGGGCTGAGTTCTTCCGAAATTAGGCTACGGTGAGCAACCCTGTTACCTGGCCGCATCCGTGCGGCCACCACTGACCGTCGTTGCCCAACTTCGCTCCCAGTTGAGTCCTGCCACGCGCTAAGCTTGTAACGCCGTTGTATCCTGGCTGGAACGGAGGACAAAGAGGGATGACAAAGCTTGGCATTATGTTCGCGTTGACCTGCGCTAACGCCGTCTGGTTGTATGGCCAGGCAATCAAGACCAATCAATCCGCGCCAGACACGTTGATCACCCTCCAGCGTGGCGCCTGTGAGCAGCGCTGCGCGGTATACCGGCTGATGATCTTCGCCGACGGCACGGTTATCTACGACGGACAATACTTTGTCCGCCGAGCCGGCTTAATCCGGGGCGGGATCTCGCCGGAAACCCTCTCCAAACTGGTCCACGACCTGGAAACAGGCGGCTTCTTCCGGCTGGAAAACAACTACGGCTATGGCAACACTGAGCGCTGCAAATCGATCGAACCAGGTGAGCCTATGGCGATTCTGTCGGTTTCCAACCAGGGCCGGTCGAAGACGATCCTTCATAACCACGGTTGCGTCGGGCCGATCCCCGACCGATTGACGGCTCTGGAAGACAAAGTCGACCGCGCGGTCGGCACTGTGAAGTGGATCAAGTGACGCGGGGAAACAATGCCATTCAACCGAGCCGACGCTGTCAAATTCGCGGATAAACATTGGAACATCCCGGCCGATGACGGGATCTTCTGGCTTAGCAATCAGGGAGTCTCGATCGCACAAGTCCGCGAAAAAAACGTGATCGGCACTCCCTACTGGAAAAAGGCTCCAGCCGCCGATGGCTGGCAGCCATTCTTCGTGGACGACGGGGCCGGAGGGGAAAAGGCGGTGTTCCGCCGCGTCGTTGGCGGCAACACCGAGGAAATTCTTATCAATCCCTGGGCGGGAATCGCCGATTGCGCTCACTTCCTATCCCGATGCCTCACGGCCGGCGGCGCCAGAGTCGCGGAGCGCGGCGTGCCCTCCCTGGTGAATACTTTGCAGGCGCGATCCGACACCAAGACCCTTTGCGAGAAGGTTCCCACCGCCGCGGCCCAAAGAGTCATCGATACGGGCATCTTCAAGCCCGGCGACATGATCGGATATTTCAACATAGACCCCAAGGGCGACTATGGCGGCGCAAAGCAATATGCCCACTCCACCATGTATGTCGGAAAGATTGGCGGCAAGAAGGACGGCGGAGTCACTTGCCACACCATCTGCCGCTTTGCAGGCAAGTCCTGGGTCGAGGACAGTTGGTGGCTGAAGCCGCCAGGGCACTATACCTACACGCTGATTCACTTCTCCGATGACGATCCCGCGCCATATCCGGGCCCACTCAGTAAGCTGCTTGGCTGGTGGCAACTGGAATATTCGGGCAGAAAAGAATACTACCTGGTTAAAAACGGCTCGGTGGCCTACACCAAGACGCCTCCCACCAAGGGCCAGACCTTCGTTCACGCAGCAGAGGGTTCGGCCTATTGGTTTATGGGAACGAGTCGCGAGATCACCTTTATCTGGCGGAAATCCGGCACAGTGGAAGTGTGGACGCCGGATGCTACGGGATATAAGAGCATGATCAACGGGACGACCCCAGGGGTTCTCACGAAGCTGTTTTAAAGTCACTTCAGACCAGCAGCCGCCGGACGCTTTTGATCCGACAGGTCCCTCTAAACCGGCTATAGAGCACGGTATCAGAGCGCCTCAGTGTGTCATCGCATAAATGATGTAGTTGATGCCGTAACGGTAGGCGAGCGCCGTCATCGCTTCCGGATAGTAAGGCACATCGGCAAACTCCCAGGCGTCGCCGATGTCGGTGTCATAGTTGACAGAGACCACCATGTGGTTTCGGTCGTCGTAGATGCCGCGCCAGGCGGGGCTGGAGCCGAAGGGCTGCACGATTTGGACCGAGTCTCCACGGCGCCACAGATGGCGCGAGCCGGGAATAAACGTGCGATCCTTGTCGCGGATATCGTAGAGCACGTGCATGACGGGGTCGGTTTCCGCCAGGTCCGGGATGTCGCGGCCGGGGAGCACGCGCTGCATGGTCTCCCGGAACACGTCCCAGGCGTCGGCGCCCCACATATCGTCGGTCACCAGGAAGCCGCCACGAAGCAGGTATTCGCGCAGGCGCGCGACCTCGCGGTCGCTCAGTCCCCACCAGCCGGTTTGAGTCGCGTAAATCCAGGGGTAGTCGAAAATACGGTCGTCGGTGAGTCGCAGGTGACGAGGCTCGCCGATGTCGATTTTGGTCAGGCGCTGAATCCCGCGCGTGAAATGATTGTCGGCATCGGGCCAGTCGACCAGCCACCAGCCGGTGCCCTGCCCGTCGCGGGAAGCGTAGCCGAAACCGCGATGATATTGCGGCAGATCAGTGTATTCGACGCGCAGAAAGTGGAATTCGGCTTCGCGCGCGGCGATGGCGGGGTCGTCTTCCGGGGAGGGCTCGTTGTAGCGGCCGCGCTGAGGAAGCGCGGAGAGAGCGAACAGCACGGCCATAACCGACGCAATCAGAGCACGCTTCATAGAGTCTCGCCAAGTACAGGATACTCCCGTGCGGTTTCAGATCCGCGCCGCGGCGCTTAGCGACTCACTGGCGTTCGAGCCGCTGGATCACCTCATACACCACCATACCGACGATCTCCATGCTTTGCGCGCTGAGCTTGTCCATGGTGTCCGTGTCGGTGTGCCAAGGCGGATAGTCGATGTCGATCAGATCGACCGCCGGGGCGCCGGCGCGAATGAAGGGAATGTGATCGTCTTCCTCGGCGATCTGCTGACTGGTGAAGAAGGCTTTGTAGCCTAAGTCGGCCGCGGTTTGCCAGATCAGCTTGTTCAGCGCCGCGCTGCCATTGGTCTCTTGAGGAATGTCCAGGTTCTTATCGCCGATCATATCTACATTGATCAAGCCCTTGAGACGCCGCAGAGTGCCGTCCTTACGCCAGCGCTCGGCCAGGTGGCGGCTGCCGTAAAGGCTATCGCTGTCGCTCCACTCGCCGAAAGCTTCTTCACCGTCAAGAAAAGCGAGATACACGTCATCCATGCGCGACTGATGCGCCAAAACCCGAGCCAGCTCGAGCAGCAGTCCGGTCGAGGAACCGCCGTCGCTCGCGCCCACGAATTTGCGGCCCGGAAAAAACTTGGTGTCGAAGTGCCCTGTGATCGCGATGGCGCGGCGAGACCCGCCGGAGCCGGACGCCTTCCCGGGAAAGCGCGCAATGATGTTTTTCATGGCGATCAAGCCCTGCGGCGTCTTAGCCTTGAAAGCGTCCTCAAGGATGTCGCAGCCGTCTTTCTGGAGTTCGGTCAGGATGTAGTTCTGCAGTGCGTGATTTGCGGCTGAGCCCGGTGGCCGCGGCCCGAAGCCTACGGCGCGGCGTGTGAACTCCAGCGCGGAGGTTCCCGACACGCCCGCCGCAGAAGCTGGAGCTGCGAATGCGAGTTCCAATATCAGGCTAAGGACGACGGTCAAAAAAAGCGGGGGCTTGGCTTGCGAAGCAAACATTGGTTTCTTTTATCATAACCGCCGTCCCGGCGTGGGCCGCGATTAAGGAGGGATGTCCGGTCGGAGGCCGTCCCGAATGCCTTGCAAACGCAATAGAACTTCCGGTTGATGCTGCTCTGCGACATGCCAATGCGCGCGTGGTGATTGCTAGCGGGGTTTGAGATGGCCGCCACTGTTTCGCTCGCCGCGGCAACCTAAGGCATATGTTCTTGACAAAATGTCACATTAGATATAATCTAAATAATTCATGGACGCCACGGCGATTAAGCAATCCCTGGAGAGCAGCGGGTTGCGGTGTACTCCGCAGCGCTACGCCGTGATGGCGTTCTTGATGGAACACAACCGGCATCCCACGGCCGCGGAGATCTTTGAAGCCGTGAATCGTGTGGATCCGCGCTCTTCCAGAGCCACGACTTATAACAATCTGCGGGACTTGGTGCAGGCGGGTTTGGTGCGTGAAGTGGCCGTCGAGGGCCGCGCCGCGCGATTCGATGCGAAAGGCATGCGACATCACCATTTCATCTGCGACCGCTGCGGCAATGTTGAGGACATCGAGTGGTACGGCGTGCCCAAGCCTGCCGCAGGCTCCCTGGGGAAGCGGATTCTGCGCGAATGCGAACTCATTTTCCGGGGGCTCTGCACGAAGTGCGCTCCGCGGCGCGCTGCCCGCTCAGCGTCGTAGGCTTATCATAGTTCATCACAATATTTTTGACCCATTCGAAGGAGAATCAACACATGGAAAAAGAACTCTCAGGAACAGCGGCGGCTGTCCCCAATAATCCAACCGAGGCCAAGTGCCCGGTACACGTTGGCATTCGCAGACACACGGTGGCTGGAGCCCCGACGAATTCGGGATGGTGGCCGGACCAGCTTAACCTGAGGATTCTGCACCAGAACTCTCCCCTGTCCGATCCTATGGGAAAGGCGTTCAACTACGCTGAGGAGTTCAAGAGTCTTGATCTAAACGCCGTGATCAAAGACCTGCATGCCTTGATGACGGACTCACAGGATTGGTGGCCGGCCGATTATGGCCACTATGGGCCGTTTTTCATTCGTATGGCATGGCACAGCGCTGGTACGTACCGCATCGGCGACGGCCGCGGCGGGGCAGGCGATGGCACGCAGCGTTTTGCGCCACTCAATAGCTGGCCGGACAATGCGAGCCTGGATAAGGCGCGCCGGTTGCTGTGGCCGGTCAAACAGAAGTATGGCCGGAAAATCTCCTGGGCCGACCTCATGATTCTTGCCGGCAACGTCGCACTGGAGTCGATGGGCTTCAAAACCTTCGGTTTCGGTGGTGGGCGTGCGGACGTCTGGGAGCCGCAAGAGGACGTCTTCTGGGGTCCTGAGAGCACGTGGCTGGGGGACGAGCGGTACAAAGGCGATCGTCAGCTGGATAATCCTCTCGCCGCCGTTCAAATGGGATTGATTTATGTGAATCCGCAAGGGCCCAATGGAAAGCCCGATCCCATCGCTGCGGCCCGCGATATCCGCGAAACGTTCGCTCGCATGGCGATGAATGACGAGGAGACGGTCGCGCTTATTGCCGGCGGACACACCTTCGGCAAAACTCACGGCGCTGCCGATGCGGGCAAATATGTCGGCGCCGAACCGGAGGGCGCACCTATTGAGGAGCAAGGCCTCGGCTGGAAAAATACCTTCGGCAGCGGCAAGGGAACCGACGCGATCACCAGCGGCTTGGAGGGCGCCTGGACCACTACTCCAGTGAAGTGGAGCAACAACTACCTGGAAAACCTGTTCGGCTATGAGTGGGAACTGACGAAGAGCCCTGCCGGCGCGCATCAGTGGTCGCCCAAGAACGGCGCAGGCGCAGGCACCGTTCCGGATGCGCAGGATCCGTCGAAACGGCACGCCCCGTTCATGCTCACGACGGACCTCTCCTTGAGGATGGACCCGATCTATGCGCCGATCGCCAAGCGCTTCCTCGACCATCCTCGGGAATTCGCGGACGCGTTCGCCAAGGCCTGGTTCAAGCTAACGCACCGGGATATGGGGCCGATATCCCGGTACCTCGGCCCGCTGGTACCGAAGGAATCGCTGCTATGGCAGGATCCTGTTCCCAAGGTGGATCATGCGCTGATCGAGGACCCGGATATTGCCGCTCTGAAAGCCAAGATTCTCGGGTCGGGACTGTCCATCTCCCAACTGGCTACCACGGCTTGGGCGTCGGCGGCGACGTTCCGCGGCTCCGACAAGCGCGGTGGCGCGAACGGCGCGCGCATTCGACTGGCGCCGCAGAAGGACTGGGAGGTCAACCAGCCGGCGCAACTGGGAAAAGTACTGCAGACGCTCGAAGGGATTCAAAAGGAGTTCAACAGTTCGCAGTCCGGCGGTCCCCAGTCCAATGGAAAAGTAAAGAAGGTTTCGCTCGCTGACCTGATTGTTCTGGGCGGCTGTGCGGCCGTCGAGGCGGCGGCAAAGAAAGCCGGGCACGATGTGAAGGTACCTTTCAAGCCGGGACGCACGGACGCTTCCCAGGAGCAGACCGATGTACACTCGTTCGCGGTACTGGAGCCGACCGCCGACGGGTTCCGCAACTATCTCCGCAGCGGACAGTCACTGCCGGCTGAGGAACTGCTGCTGGATCGGGCGCAGTTGATGACGCTAACCGCTCCTGAAATGACGGTTCTCATCGGCGGCTTGCGCGCCCTGAATGTAAACGTGGGGCAGTCCAAACACGGCGTCTTCACCAGCCGGCCGGAGACGCTGACGAATGATTTCTTCGTCAACCTGCTCGACATGAAGACGAAGTGGCAGGCCTCCTCGTCCGAAGGCGTATATGAGGGGCGCGATCGCGCGACGGATGCCATCAAGTGGACCGGCACTCGGGTGGACCTTGTGTTCGGTTCTAACTCTCAGCTCCGAGCCCTGGCGGAAGTCTATGCGTGCAGCGACTCACAGCCGGCGTTCGTGCGTGACTTTGTGGCGGCCTGGAACAAGGTGATGAATCTTGATCGCTACGACGTTGCGTGACCTCGGCAGCTAATCCCGGTTCCAGCGGTTAGGCTGAAGACCAAGGGCATGATACGGACCTGACGCTCTCCTGGAGCAAAGCAGGCGTCGTCATCTTTACGCATAGGATCCGTAGTCGGAGCCAGAGCGATTTCCGGCACAAAAATCGATCATTTGTACGTTCCAGGATGACCACCAGGTCGGAAACGGAAAATTCCGGCGTCATGGCACGGTGCGGCGAACGCTCGCCGAAAAATACGCCATTTGATTTGGCTTAAGGCAGATCCAGCCAGCCCCTAAAGTATTTAACCTCTGCAACCGAGTTAAATGATTAGAGAAAAGAACTTGCTCAAAAATACCTGGGCTATGTATGATGGTACGTCCGGGAGGGAAGTCCCGGAATTCGGTTGAGGACGCTGAACCCAATGACCTCCGTCGGTAGCATTCTGCGCAAAGAGCGGGAGAGCCAGAGGCGGGCTATCTCGGAGATCGCGGCGGAACTCTGCATAACCCAACGCTACTTGCAGGCCATCGAAGATGACGAAACGGCGGGCGTGCCAGGGCTGTTTTTTTATAAGAATTTTGCCAGGCAGTATGCAGCCAGTCTGGGTCTCGACGAGGGCCTGATCCGGCCGGCTCTGGATGCGATCCACGCGCCCGAAGATGCGCCACCGAGTCCCGCGATCTGCGTTCCCAATCGGCTGGTGCAGGAAACGAACCGCCGCCACATTCCGGACATCTCGATGGGGTGGTCCGTCATCGGGCTGGTGGTCGTCTTGCTCGGCTGCTCGGGAATTTACGCGTGGTGGAAGCGGGTCCCCCAAGCTCCTGCCGCCGTCGCCCTGGCGCAGCGAACGATGCCCGTAGCCATGGTGAGTTCCCCTTTGCCCTCGATGTTACCGGAAGCCCAGACTGCCGTCCAAACAGGAGAAGCGAACAGCGTAGTCCTGAAGCTCTCGGCCACTGAACGCACGTGGTTATCGATCAGCAGCGACGGCAAGGAAATTTTCGCAGGCATTCTGCAGCCAAGCGAATCGAAGACGCTCACGGGACTGGACCGCGCAACCATGAAGGTGGGTAACGCAGGCGGCATCGAGGTGCTGTGGAACGGCAAGATCATCAGCCCCCTAGGCACGCGCGGACAAGTGCTGACTATCAAGATTACACCGGAAGATTTCGAAATCGTTCCGCCGCCGCCCAAGCAAGAGCTGTAGCGCGAGTCCTTCCAGCAACTAATCTTCGACGGTGATCGTCGGGCCCGCGGTCTGCTCTTCCATGCAGCGCTCCTCGATCTTGCGGGCGAGTTCCAGAAACGGCGCGGCATGGGGATCGTTGCCATCGCGCGTCGCCACCGGACGGCCGGTATCGCCACCGATACGGACTTCGGGCTGCAACGCCAGTTCGCCCAGAAAGGCCACCTTCATCGCCTCCGCCGTGCGCTTTCCGCCGCCATGTCCGAACACGTCAATACGTTCGCCCGAGCCGGGCGCGATCAGATAGCTCATGTTCTCGATGATGCCTAGGATCGGCACGCGCACCTGCCCGAACATGTTGACGGCTTTGCGCGCGTCTTCGAGCGAGACATCGGAGGGCGTGGTTACCACCACGGCGCCGGAGAGCGGAGCGGTCTGGATCAGCGACAACGCCACGTCGCCGGTGCCGGGCGGAAGATCGATCACCAGGTAGTCGAGTTCGCCCCAGTCGACCTGACGAAGGAACTGCTGCATCACGCTATGCAGCATGGGCCCGCGCCAAACCAGCGGCTTGTCGCCTGGATTCAGGAACCCCATCGACATCAGCTTCACGCCGTAGCGTTCGATAGGCCCAATGCGGTCGCCTTGACCGCGCGGGGTTTCGTAAGCGCCCATCATGAGCGGGACGTTGGGGCCGTAGACGTCGGCGTCGAGCAACCCAACCTTGCGCCCGAGTTTAGCGAGCGCAATCGCCAGGTTGACGGCGACGGTTGTCTTCCCCACCCCTCCTTTGCCGGAACCGACGGCGACGAGGTGGCGGACGCCGGGGATCGGCATTTTCGGCGGTGCTGCGGGAGGTTGTTGAGGACCCATCTAATTGATGGTAGCAACCCACACCAACAACCCAGATCAAGCCAGTGCCAGATTTGCCTGCGCGCGCAGCGTGGAATCGGCGAATTCTCCGCGCGCGAATTTGGGAAACGCGGCGGCGGCGATCATAGCGGCGTTGTCGGTCGAGAGTCCAGCACTCGGGAAAAAGATCGGATAGGGCAAGTGAGTGGCCGCGGCGGCGAGGCGAAGACCGGCGTTGCAGGCGACTCCGCCGGAGATCACCAGGCTGCGTGCGCCAATCTCTTCGGCG
>Ga0105239_10006564_pt1 | contig 13472 bp, 12 predicted proteins | sample KBSC44metaG_FD_92761 | JGI IMG/M metagenome (GOLD analysis project Ga0105239, IMG submission 92761) | Corn rhizosphere microbial communities from Kellogg Biological Station, Michigan, USA - KBS C4-4 metaG | ecosystem: Host-associated > Plants > Roots > Rhizosphere > Soil | place: Michigan, USA... | reverse complement strand
TTCAATTCGCCGCTCGCCAGCACACCGTCGTCGGGAAATCCGCGGTCCACCGGTGTATATACAGCGGCGGTGCCGGTGTTTACGTCCACCGCCGGCGACCATGCCGCATCGCCCACGGTCGACGACTGCACCACGTAGCACTGATTCTCCAATGCCCGCGCCTGACAGCCGATGCGCACACGCCAGTAGCCAGCAAGCGTGTCGGTGCAGCTCGGCACGAGGATGATGTTCGCACCCATCTCGATCATGCGCCGCGCGATCAGCGGGAACTCGCAGTCGTAGCAGATCGCGATGCCGAGCTTGCCGAGTTCGGTATCGAACACGCGCACGTCGTTGCCGCCTTCGATGAGCCATTGCTCGTTTTCGAAGCGCGTCATCTGCACTTTTTCCTGATGCTCATGACGGCCATCCGGATGGAACAGATAGGAGCGGTTGTGATACGTGCCGTTTTCCACGCGCACGGGAAAACTGCCGGCGCAGATCGTTACACCATGCTTCTGTGCAAGCTCGGCGAACAGTTTCATGAAATCCGGCAACACCGATTGCATCGAGCCGAGTTGCGCGGACAACGAGCCGTAGACGTCCGCCGGAAACAGCGACGCCAGTTCCATGCTGAAATATTCGGGGAGCACGAGCAGCTTCGCGCCATTGCCGGCGGCTTCGCCGACCCAGCGCGTGATCTTCGCCGCGTAAGTCTGCCAATCGCCGAGGAAATCGATCGGGTAGGCGGCACTGGCGATGCGGAAGTCGCTCATTGTTGCTTGATCGGCTTCAGCCAGAAACGCATGCGCTTGTTCGTGGGCTCGGACCGGTCTATATCCTTCCAGTCGAACTCGGTTTCAAGTTCCGGACGTTCGCGATAGCCGAAGCGGTTCCAGATGTCGTTGAGCGGCACGTAATCGACGGGACGCAACGCGTGATCCACCGGCCGCTGCACACAGCAGAACGAGGCGATCTCGAAACCACCGAGCGCCCTTGCGTGATCTTCGCGCGCGCGGAACAGATGCTTGTAGATGCCGCGTCCGCGATGCGATTTTTTCAGCACCGATTCGCCGCAGTAGAAAATCTTGGAAAGATCGTAGCCCGCGTCGAGGAAAGGCTTGCGCACGGCCGGGATTTCGTCGCCGAGCGGCAACCCCGTGGTCGCGCCGACCAGCACGTCGCCGTCGTACACGAGCGTGCAGATGCTGCGCGGCGACTGTATATACGTCTGCAGATAATGGCGCTCGTAGTCCTCGTCGCCCTGATACAGATACGGAAACTCGCGGAAAATCTCGATGCGCAGTTGCGCCAGATCGTCCAGATGCTCGGCGATCTGCTTGCCGCTCAGCCGCTCGTAGCGGAAATCGTTCACCGGCTGACCTGGCTGATCCAATCCTGCAGGTTGTAGTAGTTGGTGATGCGTGCGACCTTGCCTTCGCGCACCACGAAGAACGCGCCGGCCGGCAAAACGTATTTCTGGCCGCGCGCTTCCGGCAAACCGTCGTCGCTGCGCAGGTATTCGCCGTTGACGACGAATTCCGCCGACGCGCGCGTGCCGTCCGCGCTCGCCATGATCGACAGATCGGTGAGGTTTTCCTTGTACGCGCCGTTCATGCGATCCATGAATTTGCGGAATGCATCCTTGCCGGTTTCGCGCGGGCCCTGGTTGATGTCGTGGATCACGTCATCGGTGAGCAGGCTCTCGAATGTCTTCATGTCGCCGCCGTTGAACGCGGCGTAGTAGCGGCGGATCAGGTCGATCGTCGCCTCCATCGGCGAAGGCATCAGAATGCGTCTCCGCCAGCGGAAATGGCTTTCTCCAGACGATCGCCGAGCGGGCCGATTTCCTCGATCAGGCGATCGAGTTCCGTTGCGTCCAGCAATTCATACGGACGGTTTTCGCAAAGGTGTAGATACGGCGATCCGTCCAGATCGCTCACCGCCAGATAACCCACGCGCTGCTCCCAGTTGAAACGCAGGCAGCGTTTCGCGTCCATGCCGGTCAGCGGACCGATCGGCGTGGAGATGCGAAGGAATTTTCGCCCTTCCTCGCTATCGAGTTCGGCCAGATAAAGCCCCTGATGACGCGCACCGTTTTCGGTGAGCAGATCGAAGCTGATCAGGTACGGATCGTTGATGCGCAACTGATGGCTGGCATTGATGTGTGATCGGACGTCTTCGAACGATTGCACGCGGCGACTCCCTTTAGAGGTGCGTATGCTAACGTGATGCGTCCATGAAGTCAGGCACTGTCTCAAAACCGGATTACGAGGTCATTAAGCGCACGATCGCGTCGATTCCGCGCGGCCGCGTGTCCAGTTATGGCGAAATCGCGCAGCGCGCCGGATTGCCGGGCCGTGCGCGGCTGGTCGGCAAGGTGCTCGGCGATGCCGGTGTGGAGGGTTTGCCGTGGCATCGCGTGTTGCGCTCGAGCGGGCAGAGTGCGTTCCCGCGCGGCAGCCGCGGATTCCGCGAGCAGTCCCAGCGGTTGCGGACGGAAGGTGTCGTCGTGGTCAACGGGCGCGTGAATCTGCAGCGTTACGGCTGGCAGCGCGATCTGGATGCGGAATTGTGGGGTCCGCCGATTCCGTCGAAAAAGTCATCGCCGAAGAAGTCATCGTCCGCAAAATCAGGCGCGCCGGCGAAACCAGCCCGCGATGCTAAGCCGGTCGCGCGTCGCCGGTAGCACTTCGTGCTCGAAGTCGGCACTCAGGAACAGCACGAGCGTGCCCGCGGACGGATAGACGTCCAAATGCCGATCTTGTAGATACAGCCGCAGCGCGCCGCCGTCGCTTTCGCGCCAGTCCTCGTTCAGATAAAGGACGCTCGACAACACGCGTGCATCGTCGTCGCGGAAGCGGTCGCGATGCCGTGCGTAACGCGCACCCGGTGCGTACATGGCGAAGTGTGCTTCGAGTTCGTCGAGGCCGAGCATCAGTTCGCGATTGAGGCCGCAGCGAAGCGTCTCCATCGCATCGAAATACGCACGTTGCGCAGAGGATGCATCCGAGGCGTGCAGCCATCGTGTCCTGTCGCCGCGCAGGTCGGGGCGTTCCGCCCGCGCCGCGCCGCGGCCGATCGCGGTCGGCTGCAAATCCGCGCCACGACATTCGATGGCCAGCGCCGAAACCGTATCCGTATCGAGGAACGTCTGAACTACCGCGTAACCTTCCGCGTGGATCGCATCGGCAATGGACTTGATCGAATCGAGGCTCAACCGCATGATGCGAGCGTAACCGAACCGGACACGGCTTGCCGATGCAGAGAATTCCCCCGATCACCGCCGCGCTGCTCATCGCGAACATTCTCGTTTACCTTTTGCAGCAGGCACAGCCAGAATTCATGCTGGCGAAATTCGCGTTGTGGCCGCTGGGTTCGCACGAGGTAGATCAGCTGCGCGACGGAACACCGATTTCGGTCGGCTTCGAAGTGTGGCAACTCGTTACTTACGCGTTCCTGCACGGCAGTTTCACGCACATCGCATTCAACATGCTCGCGTTGTGGTCGATCGGCGGACAAGTCGAACTCGCCTTGGGCACGCAGCGGTTTATCGCGTATTACTTCGTGTGCGTACTCGGCGCGGCGGCCGCGCAGCTCGCGACCGTGGCGATGCTGAATCCGGGTGAGCTCTATCCGACGCTCGGCGCCTCCGGCGGTGTGTTCGGTGTGCTGGTCGCGTTCGCGTATCTGTTCCCACAGGCGCGGCTGATGATCATGGTGCCGATTCCGATTCCAGCACGCCTCGCCGCCATCGGATATCTGGTCATCGAATTTTTTCTCGGCGTCTCCGGACGGCAATCCGGCGTCGCGCACTTCGCGCATCTCGGCGGCGCGCTGATCGGATTCCTGCTGCTTCTTTACTGGCGTTCGCGCCAGCGTCGCTTCTAACGTTTGTAGACGATGCCGTTCTTCATCACGAAATCGACGTGCTGCAACACGCCGATGTCGTCGAGCGGATTTCCAGGCACGGCGATCACGTCGGCGTAATAGCCGGCCGATAACCGACCGATTTCTTTTTCCCATCCAAGCAGTTTCGCGCCGTTGATCAGCCCGGCTTGCAGCGCCGCGAACGAGGTCATGCCGTTGGCAACCATCAGCGCATATTCCTTTGCCTGCGTGCCGTGCGGAAACGGACCGACATCCGAACCGACCGCCATCGGCACATGCGCCGCAAGCTGCATCTTGAATTGCGCGATGTGATACGCCTGCAGCGCGCGATACCGCTCGGCTGCCTGCCGCGTGGCAGCGTGCGCGGCGAAATAATCGATGATGGTGAACGTCGGCACGGCGAAGATGCCGCGCTCGCGCATCAGTTTCATCGTGTCGTTGCTCAACTGGTCGGCATGATCGACCGACGCGACACCCGCAAGCACCGCCATGCCGGTGCCCGGCTCACCGGTGGCGTGCACGGCCACCGTGTGATTTAACCGCGCCGCCTCGCGCACGGCTGCGCGCAATTCTTCTTCGCTGAATTGATACGGAGTCGAGAATTTCCCGTCGGCGATAGAGTCGCGGCCGGTCTCGTAGATCTTGACGAAATCGCTGCCGAGTTTCGCTTGTTCGCGCATCACCTCGACGAGCTGATCGGCGCTGTTCGCATACGTCGCGTTGGGCAGCGCCTTTTGTTCGGGATTGTAATGATTCGCATCTTCGTGGCCGCCGAGGATGTCGATCGCGTTGCCGCTCACGCGCAATCGCGGGCCGGGAATATCGCCGCGGTCGATGGCATCGCGCACCGCGCTGTCGGCCGCATTCGCGCCTTCGGTGCCCATGTCGCGCTCGGCCGTGAAGCCGGCGAGCAGATCGTCGCGCGCAGCGAGCGTGGCGCGGATGGTGCGCTCGGCAACGGATTCGTTGAACGTCTGCGCGTCCTCGGCGCCAGGATGCAGGAACAGGTGGACGTGCGCGTCGATGAGTCCGGGCATCAGCGTGCGGTCGCCGAGATCGATGGTTTCGGCATCCGCCGGATGATCGACATGCTGACCGGCCGCGACGATGCGCTCGCCGCGCACCAGCACCTCGCCGGGCGACACGACTTTTCCGGATTCGATGTCGAGCAGCCGTGCGGCGTGCAACACGGTGTCGCGCGCGAGCGTGTGCTGGCACGCGATGGCGAGAATCAGCGCAAGGATCGGACGCATCCTGAATTCCTCCCTGCGCCGAGGATAGCCGATGCGATGCGCGCCGTCAGCGCAGGCGGACGAAATCCGCGCTGCACACCAGCCGCACCGCGTCGAGCCGCACCAGCGATCGCGGCAGCGCCTGCAGCAGCGCGGCGCGTTCGTGCTCGACAGCTTCGATTTCGCGCGCGCTGACAGACGGATTGATCTTCGACAGCGCGCTGAGCCGCTCGTGCGCGACGGCGAGTTCTGCTTCTGCCTGTTGCGTGGCCTGTTCGACCGCGATGTGCGCGCGAGCGCGCGCGAGTTCCTCGCAACGCTTGAGCATCGGCGGCACGAGCGCGGTGAGGATCTTGCGGTATTTGGTGACGTCGATGACGTGACTCTGCGCGCGCGCGACAGCCGCCGCGCTCGGTTTCCACTCGCCGCGATCAACCAGCCGCGTGTCGACGACGACGCGCACCGGTTGCGGCGGCAGGAAGCGATCGGCGTTCAATGCCGGATCGGCCACCGGTTCGAGCACGAACAGCGCTTCGAGCAGCGCGCTTTTCAGCGCCAGCGTATCGTCGATGACGAAAGCGGCATTGCCTTGTTCGGAGCCGAGCAGCAGATCCATCGCGCCGGCGACCATCGGATGGTCCAGTCGCAGCAGCGGAAATTCCTCGCGCACGAGGGCGGTCGCGCGATCGAACGTGACTTGCTGCGGCCCGTCCTTCAAGCCCGGGAAACCTTCCGTGCTCAGGTATTCCGGATCGAGGATGAACGTGCGCGGTCCGGATTCTTCGCTGTGCACGCCGAACTGTTCGAACAGTTTCAGCGCGAAATCGTCGTTCGCATTGTCCTTGTCGGCCGCGGCGAGCGCGGCGCGCAGCGAATCGGCCTGTTCGTTGCGCCGGTTGGCGAGTTCGAGCAGGCGGTCGCGACCTTGTGCGATGAGCGCGGAAAGTTCTTCGTGCGCCGCGCGCGTTTCGGCGACCAGCGAATCGATTTCGCAATCCGGTTCTTCGCCGCCCTGCGCGTGTTCGACGGCGAGTTCGAGCAGGCGAGGGCCGAAGCGCTTGTACAACTCGCGGCCGTCGGCCGGCGAGGAGCGGAACGCATCGAGTCCGTCGCGATACCACTGCAGCAGCATGTGTTGCGCGGTGCCGGCGAACGCGATCGCGCGTACCGAGATGTCGTGCTTCTGGCCGATGCGGTCGAGTCGGCCGATGCGCTGTTCGAGCAGGTCCGGATCGAGCGGCAGATCCCACAAAATGACATTGTGCGCAAATTGGAAATTGCGGCCTTCCGAACCAATTTCGGCGCACAGCAGCAGACGCGCGCCGTCGCGTTCGGCGAAGAAGGCGGCATTGCGGTCGCGCTGCACGAGCGTCATGGCCTCGTGGAAGCGCGCGATCTTCACGCCGCTGCGCGTGCGCAGCGCTTCTTCGAGCGCGAGCACTTTTTCCTTGGTGCGGCAGGTGAGGAAGAACTTGTCGTCCGGGTGCGATTCGAGCAGCTCGATGAGCCACGGCAGACGCGGATCTTCGCTGTAATCGAGCTGCAGCGGCGCGCTCGGCGTCTGCACGTCGGAAAGGAATTCAGCGAGTAAGCGCTGGCGCTGTTGATCGGTCAGCGTCGAGCCGTCGGGTTCGGACAGCATCGATATGCGTTTCGGAAATCCGCCGACGGTCGCGCGGCGGTTGCGGAACATCACGCGGCCGGTGCCGTGGCGGTCGATCAGTGCGTCGAGAATCGGATCGCGACTGCCGGAACCGGCGAGTGCGTCGCGGAGTTGCTCGTCGTCGCCGAGACGAGCCGTCAGTTCACGGCGGTCGTCGGCATCGAGCGGCTGATCGTGTTGCAGCTTCTCGACGATGCGCGAAAGCTGCGCGTATCCGTCGGATTCCTGCTGGAAGCGATCGAGGCTGTCGTAACGCGCCGGATCGAGCAGGCGCAGACGCGCGAAGTGGCCGGTGCGTCCAAGCTGTTCGGGTGTGGCGGTGAGCAGGATTAATCCGGCCGTTTTCGCAGCGAACTGTTCGGCGAGTGCGTATTCCGCACTCACGGCATCCGGCGACCACGCCAGATGATGCGCCTCGTCGACGATCAGCAAATCCCAACTCGCGGCCAGCGCCTGCTCGCGGCGCTTCACCGAATCGCGCAGGAAGGGAATGTCACAGATGACGAGTTGTTCGTCGTCGAACGGATTGCGTCCGTCGCCGCCGGTTTCGATCGATTCGCAGCGTTCCTCGTCGAAGATCGCGAACTGCAGATTGAAGCGGCGCAGCAGTTCGACGTACCACTGATACACCAGCGCTTCGGGCAACAGGATCATCACGCGCGAGGCGCGGCCGGTAGCGAGCAGGCGCGCGAGGATCATGCCGGCTTCGATGGTCTTGCCGAGTCCCACCTCGTCGGCGAGCAGCACGCGCGGCGGTCGTCGCGTCGAAGCGATTTCCGCGACACGCAATTGGTGCGGAATCAGGTCGATGCGCGAGGACATCAACCCGAATGCGTTCGAGCGGCGCGACTCGGCGCGGCGCGTCAGCGTGTCGAGGCGGAATTCGAATTGCTCGGCAGAATCGACGCGCCCGGCGATCAGGCGCGCATCGGCCTTCGACACGTTCTGAACGTCGTCGAGCTCGCCCTCAGTGATCGTTTTGCCGTTGCCGAAGTATTGCAGCAGTCCATTGTGCGATTCGATTTTCTCGATGACGAACGAATCACCGTTGGCGCTGACGCGTTCGCCCGGGCGGAACTCCGAGCGCGTGAGTGGCGCGGTCTGCATCGAGTACTGACGCACCACGCCGGTGGCGGGGAAGGCGAGTTGCACCGTGCGTCCTTCGACGCGCAGCACGGTGCCGAGGCCCAGTTCAGGTTCGGCGTTGGAGATCCAGCGTTGTCCGGGAACGTACTGCATCCGTGAATTGTACCCCGCAAAGAAAAACGCCGCGCAGGCGCGGCGTTTGTATACAAATGCAAATGTCCGGGCTTTACCAGATTTTTACCTGGACATCCGGTGCACGTACCATCGTGTCGCCCGCTTTGCAGGAAAACGCCTTGGCGAACGCAGGCATGTTCGACGGCGAGGCGATCGCGCGCAGCATGGCCGGCGCGTGCACGTCGGTATTGACGCGCAGTTTCAGCTCCTCCGGCTTGAACGCCTGCGCCCAGCTCCGCGCGAAGTTGAGGAAGAAACGCTGGTCCTGGGTGTAGCCGTCGATCTTCTCGCCGGCTTCCTTTGGATTCTTGGCCAGCGCTTCCTGCAGCGCGTCGTAGCTGACGTTGAGTCCGGCCAGATCGGCGATGTTCTCGCCGAGCGTCTGCTTGCCTTTCACGTGCAGATCGTCGATGGCGACGTAGTCGTCGAACTGTTTCACCAGCTTGTCGGTGCGCGACTCGAACTGTTTGCGATCGTCGGGCGTCCACCAGTTCTTGTAGTTGCCTTGCGCGTCGAACTGCGAGCCGCGGTCGTCGTAGCCGTGCGTCATCTCGTGACCGATCACCGCGCCGATGCCGCCGTAGTTGAGCGCGTCGTCGGCCTTCATGTCGAAAAACGGCGGTTGCAGGATCGCGGCGGGGAACACGATCTCGTTTTGCAACGGGTTGTAATACGCATTGACCGTTTGCGGCGTCATGCTCCATTCGGTGCGGTCGACCGGTTTGCCGATCTTGGCCATGCGCCAGTCGTGATCGAACTTCTGCGTCGCGCGCACGTTGGTGAAATAGCCTTCGCGCGCGATGCTCAAACCGGTCCAGTCGCGCCATTTGTCGGGATAGCCGATCTTCGGCATGAACGTTTCCCATTTTTCCACGGCGTGCTTCTTGGTTTCCTCGCTCATCCATTCCAGATGTTCGATGCGCATCTTCAGCGCCGTGCGCAGGTTGTTGACCAGTTCCTGCGCACGCGCTTTGGCTTCCGGCGGGAAATTCTGCGCGACGTACAACTGGCCAAGCGCCATGCCCATTTCGCGGTCGACGGTGCCGAGCACGCGTTTCCAGCGCGGCTTCTGTTCTTTTTGTCCGCGCAGCGTGCGCGAGTAGAAATCGAATTCGGTGTCGACGAAACGCTTGGCCAGATACGGTTGCGCATCGCGCGACAGATGGAAACGGAAATACGCGCGCCACGTGTCGGCCGGCGTTTCGGCGAGCAACTTGTCCATCGCCGCGAAGAATTTCGGCTGCGACAGCGAGAAACCTTTCGCGTTCGATACGCCTTGCGAGGCGAAATATTTCTCCCACGAGAAATGCGGCGTCACTTTATCCGCTTCGACCATGTCGACGAAGTGATATTGGTTATCCGGATTGCGCAACTCGACGATCGGCAGCGAAGCCTCGGCGAGTTTGGTTTCCAGATCCATTACTGCCGTCGCCTGCTTCGCCGCATCCTCTTTCTTGACGCCGACCAGTTCCAGCGACTTGGCAACGTATTTGACGTACGCGTCGCGAATTTTCTTGGAGTTGTCGTCGGCCTTGAGGTAGTAGTCGCGCTCGGGAAGACCCAGTCCGCCCTGGCGTGCATACGCGATCATGTTGCGCGAATCGTGGAAGTCTGCGTTCGGCGAAAAACCGAACACGAACGACATGCCCTGCGCGGCGTAATCGCGAATGAAGTTGGCGAAGTCGTCCGGCGAATTGAGGCCGTCGATGCGCTTGAGGTCATCTTTGATCGGCGCAAGCCCGGCTTTTTCGATGGCGGCTTCGTCCATGCCGGATGCGTAGAAATCGCCGATCTTCTGTTCGATCGAACCCGGCGCGTTTTTCGATTTCCGCAAATTCTCCGCGATGCTGTGCTGCGCGTTGAGCGAACGTTCGTCGAGCATGCCGGAAGCACCCCACGTGGTGCGGTCGGCGGGAATCGGTTTAGCCTTGAGGAAATTGTCGTTGACGAAATCGTTGAGGTTCTGGCACGCGCTCACGTTCTTGTCGAACTGCGACGCCTTGAGCGACGGATCGGTATCGGCAAAACCAGCACTCGATGCGGCGAGGCCGACGGCGAGCGCGAGTGGACGAAGCAGGGCTGTTTTCATGGATGGTCTCCGAAACGAAAGCGTACGCGCGCAGCAAAAAGATCAGTTTCCTGCGGTGATGTCCGTCGGTTGCGCCACTATCCGTGCGACCGGATACACGCCGACGTTCTGTTCCGCGTACCAGGGCGAACGCTCGTAGAAGAATTGGAGGCGTGCTTCCGGATCATCCGCGAACGCTTTGTCGCTGGCCAGTTTGCTATCGAATTCTTTTTTCAGCGCCGGATCTTTCGCCAGCATTTCGCGAGCAAGTTTTTCCAGTACGCGCGCATCGCCGTATTCTTTTTCTTCGAAAATCGCGTTGAGGAAACCCCAGCGCAACAGTGAATCCGGCGCGTCCGGTTCGAGTAGGTGTACGGCGACGTTCGCCGCACGCTGATCGAGTTTCACCACGACGGAACCGGCGGGATATTGGCGCTCCTGAGAAAGGACGCCGGTGTCGAAACTCGTGAGCATCAGCCGGCCTTCGAACGGCGATGTCGCCCACGCGGGATGGCTGAGCCGGTATTCGGCAACATAGAACGTGGTTGGCTTGTCCAGCCGGGTGAATTCGATGCCGTGTTGCTGGAGCTTCTCGATGACCTGCGACCAACCTGGCGGAACGATATAAGCTTCCGGAAGCGGCACACGTTTGCTCGGCTCCAGCGCCTGCCAGAACGGAACCTCGATCGTCTTCGGCTTCGACGGATCGTACTGGACCCAGGTGTCGTTCGAGATCTCGCTGTGCGTGTGCGTGTAGTCGACGGCTTTCAGCGCGTACTGGATCGGCTTGTCGGTCGTCTTGAACGCGATGGCGAATTCAGTGCCGGGTTTGCGCGCGCGCGTGTCCTGATCGGCTTTCTCGACGGCCTTGCGCAGTTCGCCGGGATGCGAGCGGAATTCGTCGAGGATCGACACGACCAGATCGTACGTCGACGTCACGCGATTGCTGTACGGCTTGAGCATATGCGTTTCGACGAGCAGCGCGGCGCGGTTCTGCAGCGCGACGTATCCAGTCGAAAAACGCGGACCCGATCCGAAATTGACGATGCCCTTGCTGATGTCGCGATGATCTTTCAGCTCGAGATATTGCGACAGAAGATGACCGCGCTTTTCCGTCGCCGGAAACACGCGCTGCTTGAGCGCAGCGTCCTGCCACGCTTTCACGTTCGCATCGAGCGGACCCCAATCCTCGCAATACCAAGTGAGATCGTATTGATAGTCCGCGCCGTTCGTTGTGTGGATGTCGACGAAAAAATCCGGCAGCCAGGCCTGGAACAGTTTCAGCCAGTCGCGCATCTCCGGCGCGTCGGCCTTGAGGTAGTCGCGGTTGAGATTGAGGTTCTGCGCAGTGGCGCGGAATCCCATTTCTTGCGGACCGTTCTGGTTGATGCGCATGTACGGCGACGAATTCTCGTGGCCGTCGACGTTGAAGATCGGTAGATACACGAGGATCGTGTGATCGAGCAGATGCGGCAGTTTCTTCGCGACGGTCAGGTCGCGTAGCAGCATCGTGCCGGCATCCTTGCCTTCGATCTCGCCGGAATGGATACCGGCCTGCAGCATCAGGATCTGCTTGCCGGATTTGCGCGCCGCTTCCGGCGTGAATTCGCCGCCGCTGGCGGCGACGACGAGCATCAGGTCGCGGCCTTCGGGCGAGACGCCGAAGCGTGTCAGTTTGAGCGTGTCCGGTGCGGCGTCGGCCAGTCGTTGAAGATACGCACGCGTATCTACATAGTTCGGTGTGGTCTTGAAGTGGGAGGTTTCGGCGGGCGTGATCCAGGCGGTGTCGTTGCTCATGGCGTCCATTGTGATGAGGCAGCCCGCGATGATGGCGGCGATGCCTGCGAGAGACGCATGACGAAAGTCATGCGATGCGATTTTCATCATGCTTTCGTGAGGTGATCCGGATGCGCGGCATCCGGCAACTTGTCGGGACCGACCGCACCGCCGGAGAGGATGAACGCCATCGCCTGATCCATGCTCCAGTCCGTGGCGACGAGTTTTTCCACCGGTACGATTTCCAGATAACCGCCGGTCGGATTCGGTGTCGTCGGTACATACACGGAAGCCAGTTCGCGGCCTTGGCTATCGACGAAAAGACGCGTGACGAAGCCGATGCTCTTCAGTTCCGGCGACGGAAAATCGATCAGCACCACGCGCTGCGTGCCGGCGGGTTTCGTCGACAGCATCGTCATCAGCTTTTTCGCGCCGCCGTAGATCGGCTGCACGAGCGGGATGCGCGAGATCATCGCCTCGAACGAATTCAGCAGCCGCTGGCCGAACATGCGATTGCTCGCCCAGCCGCTCACGTACAGGAACAGGATTGTAAATACGAAAGCGATGATCGACTGCAGCCATTCCTGGCTGAGCCAGGCCGACGCCGCCGGAAACGCCGCACCGAGCGCGACCGCCATTCCCGCCACGACGGGCGCGCCGACGTGCGAGAGCAACGTGAAGACGAATTTGAACACCACCCACGTCAGCCACAGCGGCACGATGGTGAGCAGACCGGTGATCAGGTAGCGTTTGACGTACAGCGGGCGCATGCGACGACGGGCGAGAGGACGTGTCATCATAGCTTGCGCGTAGCGTTTGCGGGAGATTTGCGGTGGATGCCGAGGCGAAGAAGAGCGACGAAGTGCCGATCGTCGTCGCGCTGATCGGGTTGCCCGGATCGGGCAAAAGCATCGCCGCGCGGGCACTGCAGGATCAGATGGGGCTGCGCCGCGTCTGCCGCGACACTATCCGCCAGGCCATGTTTCCGCGCTGCTCGTACAGTTTCGCCGAGAAGCGCGCCGCGTTTCGATCGCTGCTGCTCGCCGTCGAGGTGAACTGCATGCTCGGTGAGTCGAGCGTGATCGACGGCGTGACGTTTTCGCGGCACAGCGATCTGCAGCGCGTCGATGCGGCGATTCGGCGCTATGGCTGTTTGCCGATTCCGATTTATCTCGATTGTCCGCCGGATGTGGCACGGGCGCGCATTGCCGACGATATCGCCAACAATCGGCATCTGGCGCGGGACCGTACGCCCGAGATTGTGGCTGATGTGATGATTCGGTTCGATCCGCCGCCGGCGAATGCGATTGTGATCAATTCGGATATGCCGGCGGAGGATTTGTGTGGGCAGGTGATTAAGGTTGTGAGGCAGGTGCGCGGTAGCGCGCCGCGCTGACGTGGCTTTTGGTTTGTTGGTATTTGTCTTGTTTAGATCAAGGGCTTCCGCTGTCCTGCGGCCAGCGGGTACCTTTTTGGTAAACGCCAAAAAGGCACCAAAAAACGTTTCTTTTCTCCCCGTGGACGCTGTCCGCGAACAGCACGTCCGTGCTGCTGACGCGGACGCGCGCATCCCTGCGCGCGACAACCCTCGCACCAAGCTAGA
>Ga0105239_10006562_pt1 | contig 13474 bp, 10 predicted proteins | sample KBSC44metaG_FD_92761 | JGI IMG/M metagenome (GOLD analysis project Ga0105239, IMG submission 92761) | Corn rhizosphere microbial communities from Kellogg Biological Station, Michigan, USA - KBS C4-4 metaG | ecosystem: Host-associated > Plants > Roots > Rhizosphere > Soil | place: Michigan, USA... | reverse complement strand
GTGCTCGCCCTGACGTGACATCGACTCGGCGTAGGTTGGGGTGAGCCATAGGCGAACCCCAACAGACATCACGAAATGCCCCACGCCCGTTGGGGTTCGCCTGCGGCTCACCCCAACCTACGCCTCAGGTGTCAAGCCTCGGGGCTCTCTTCTTCCTCAACCACCGGCGCCCGCACCACCGGATACGCCCATTGCGCAATCATCGGCGCGAACTTGATCAGCACCAGGCCGATGACCAGGTGCGCAACCAGCTGGTTGAAGTAGGCCCTGGCGACGTATACGTCGGCCTCGCCCAGGCCACGCAGGGCATTGAAGCCCGTCACGCCCAGTTCCAGGCCGGTGACGATGACCCATACGCCGATCGCACGCAGCGCCACGCCGAACCACAGGAAAGGGGTCATTGCATCCTCCTTGATGATGTATCGCCGGCCGGCCGGCCGGATTCGGCGCGAATGCTAGCGCATTCGCTGCGCAATCGAATGACATAAAAAAAGCGCGGCTTTCGCCGCGCTTTTTTTCCGGAAGCAAGGGGGATCAATGCCCCGTCATGCGTTCCGACTCCAGCTCATCCGGAGGCACCAGCGGCGCACCCGGATGCGCCTGCGCCTCCAGCTCGGCCGCTTCCACCGACGGCGTGCGCCAGCCGGACTTGACGCCCCACAGGTAGAACACCAGGCCGACCACCGCGACGACCGCGAGGTCCATGCCGTAGCTCAGATAGCCCTTGCCGCCGAACATGGTGCTGCCCGCCCACGACACCAGGGCCAGGGTGGGCAGGTAGAAGATCAGCCACCACGCACCCTTAAGCTGGCGGCCGAAATCGTGCCAGCCGGCTTTGAACTGATAGAAGAAGTACACCGGCAGTGCTACCACCATCAGCAGGATGATTTCGCCGGTCAGCGGCCACTTGGCCCAGTACAGCAGCTCGGTCGCCATGATGAAGGCGATGCCAGCCAGGATCGGCAGGCCTGCGATGCGCAGCGGGCGATGCAGATTGGGGGCGGTGCGGCGCAGGGTCATCGCGCTGACCGGACCGGTGAGGTAGGAAATGATCGTCGCCACCGAGATCACCGCCGCCAGCGTGCCCCAGCCGCGGAACTTGAACAGGAACAGATAGGACACCGCCAGGTTGAACCACATGGCCGGACGCGGGATGCCCCACTTCGGATGGATGCGGCCCAGGATCTTCGGCAGCGTGCCGTTGCGCTCCATGCCGTAGATCATGCGCGCCGTGGTGGCGGTGTAGGTGATGCCGGTGCCGCTGGGGCTGATGAAGGCATCGACGTACAGCAGCATGGCCAGCCAGTGCAGGTTGACGATGATCGCCAGCTCCGCGAACGGCGAGCGGAAATCGATGCCGTGCCAGCCAGCCTTGGCCAGAAGATCCGGCGGCACCGAGCCGAGGTAGGCAAGCTGCAGGATCACGTACACGATGGTGGCCAGCACGATCGAGCCGATCACCGCGAAGGGAATGCTCTTGCCCGGGTTGTGCGCCTCGCCGGCGAGATTCACCGGGCTCTGGAAGCCATTGAAGCTGAAGACGATGCCTGCGGTGGCCACTGCGGTGAGCACGGCAGCGAGGTCGATCGCATGCGCGTCGCCGTGCACGCCCACCGAGAAGTTCTCGCTGTGGAAGCCGCTGGCGATCAGCGCGATGCCTGTCGCGGCCGGCACGATCAACTTGAAGATGGTGATGGCGGTGTTGGAGCGGGCGAACAGCTTCACGCTCCAGAAGTTGAGCAGGAAGTACACGATCACCAGCACTGCGGCGATGCCCAGGCCGGGCTCGCTGAGTTCGCCATGTCCATCGGGCATGTGCATGTACAGGTCCTGCGCCCATTTCCACGGCCAGGACGCCATGTACTGCACCGAAGCCTCCGCTTCCACCGGGATCACCGACACGATGGCGATCCAGTTGGCCCACGCGCCGATGAAGCCCACCAGCGAGCCGTGCGAATAGTGGCTGTAGCGCACCATGCCGCCCGACTCGGGGAACATCGCGCCCAGCTCCGCGTACGTCAGCGCGATGGTCATGATGATGGCCGCGCCGAGCACCCAGGCCCAGATGGCGCCAGGGCCGGCCAGGCCTGCAGCGCGCCACGCGCCGAACAACCAGCCGGAGCCGATGATGGAGCCCAGGCCGGTAAGCATGAGCGCAAAAGGACCGACGTCGCGCCGGATGGGGCTGGAAGAGGACATGCAAACTCCCGGATCTGGATCTCAGAGGCCGCCCCCTCGGACGGCACAAGGGCCGGATCATGACAGCCCCTGGCGCGGCTGTCAGCCCGGCGCGGGCGCACTTCGAAAGTTTCTGCGATGCGGGCAAATGCATGGCGCGGCGCAACATTTGCCGTCAGGGCAAGGGGTTTGCGGCAGCTTCGGGGCGTATGGGGGGCAGGCCGAGAGGGCACGCGCCGGTTGGCCGGCGCGCCCTTGAACCTGGCCATCGACGGCGATGGCCGATATCGCTGCTCACGCAGTCTCGTGGAGTTCCAGCCAGTCGGCGGCGTTCTCCAGCGCTTGCGCTCCCTGCGCGTTGGCATTCCGATCGCCGGCGGTATCGCTGCGCTGCTGCTGTGCGATCGCACGCAGATCATTGGCCAGCACAACCTTGTTGTGCGCGCTGCCCAGCCCGTACCAAGTCGGATTGCCGAGCACCTTCATCACCTCGGAGACGCTGACGGCCGGCGTCTTGGATCCCGCTTCGGCGGCCTTGAGCATGTCGTACACGTCCTGGCCGCTGAGGCCCGCGCCCTTCAGCCAATCGATCGATGGGCCGCCGGAGCTGTCGCTCTGCAGCAGCTGCGGCTGGAGCCGCGCCAGTTCCTGCAGTTCCTCGGGCGCGATGCCGGTCGCCAGCCAGCCCCGGACCTGGCCCGGATCACTGCCGGACATCAGCTTGACGTCGGCCGGATCCAGGTTCGCGCCGCCGGGGCCGAGGTATTTCTCGACGTCCTTGTGCAGTTGTTCCGCATCGGAATCGCCGCCGAACAGCGTGCCGGCGAACTGGAACGATCCGGAGATGAAGGTGCCGACCCCATTGATGAAGGCGCCTGGCACTTCACCGGCGAGGGTAGTCTCCATCCAGCTGCCCATCATCGAGAAGACATCGCCGATGACCGCGCCGGCATAGAGCGGATTGTCGCCGGCGCTGTTGATGTCCGAAACGAAGGCGGAGGTACTGGCGATCACCGACAGACCCGGAATGAGGCGCGAGCTGAAGTTGGTGAAGGACTGGGCTGACTCGGTGTAGCGCCCGAGTTCGCCGGCGTCCGCCAGGGACTGCACGGCACCGGTGGCGAGCGTGACGCTGCCGCCGAGGGCGGAGGCATAGGAGTTGATCATGCTGCTCATATTGTCCGCCTCGGTGCCGTTGAAGAGGCTGATGACGATGGCAGCCTTCGCCAGCATTTTGTCGCCCGGGCCGAGCTCCTCGAATTCCTTCTTCAGCTGCTCCGGGCTGAAGGCGCGATCTTCGTTATTGGCGAGCCGCTCATAGTTGGTCTTGGTCGCCGCCCAGCCGTCCTTGGCCTGGAGCAGGGGTTCGGCCAACTGGGTCAGGCCGTATACGGCGGCCGTGGGGTCTCCGCCCGACTTCACCAGCAGTTGCGCCTGCGCGGAGGCGAGCGCATCGGGCAGGAAGCTGTCCTCATAGCCGGACAAGCCATCGAAGATCTTCAAGGTGTCCGGGTCTGCCTGAATCGCATTGGCGAACTGCACGGCCGTCACGCCCTGGCCGGACTGCACCGCGTCCTTCATGCACTGGTACAGCTGCGCGGCCGCATCGGGATCGACCTTGGCGGCGGACAGCAGATCGTCCTTGTGCGCGTTCATATAGGACGTCAGGTTCTGCGCGGCGTTGGCATAGGTCTGGTAGACCTTTGCGTTGTCCGGATCCGCCATGTACGCCTTGCTGAAATTCGCCTGTTGCGTGGCCGTGAGCGGGCCGGCGTTTTGCAGCAGCTGGCGCAGGCGCTGATCCTTGGCTTGTTTGGCGGTCTGTGCGTCCTCGTAAGCCTGGCGCGGATTGCCTTTGCCGAACGCGAGATAGCGCTGCAGGCCCTGCACGGCGGCGACATTGATGCCATCGGCCTGGTTCTGCTTGCCGTCCTGCTGCAGGCCATTCGCCAGAGCCTTGGCTAGCGCGGGATCGACGCCGCCGGAGATCGCGTTCTGGATGGAGTCGAACGCCTGGCCGCTCCAGCGTTCGGCCTGCGGCAGGTAGGCGCTGGCAATCTGCGCGGTGAGCTTCGACGCGTCCGCATCATTGCCCAGCGCGCCGACCACGCGCTGCATGGTGCCGAACGCCTGCTCGCCCGGCCCATTCATCGAGACCTGCGCGAATTTCCGGATCGTCGGCATGCTCTGGCGCACCACCGCGGCGGCCAGCGGAGGCGGCAGATCCTGCACGGTATCGAGCAGCGCATGCGCCGCAGCGGCAGCGGAAGCGGGGTTGTCGTCGTGATAGGTCTGGCCGATCTGGTCGGCGGCATCCTCGATCCAGCCTTGCACACGCGGGTCGGCGAGCACGGCGGCAACCACCTCCGGCGGCTGTCCCTCCAGCTCGACGCCCTTGAGCTTGGCGGCGGGGCTCTCGTCCGGGGTCGTGCCTGGAATCGCCGTATTGACCTGGTTCTGGAATTTGCAGGCCTGTACCGAACCCTTGATCGTCGCGTCGAGCGTCGCGTCACCAGGATGCCGCGCCACGATGGCATTGCCGGCGCTGTCGATCAGTTGATCGGCCGGCGCGCGGAACGCGACCGGCGTGCTCTGGTTGCGAAACGCGACTTCACCGGCGACTTCATCCGCAATCGCCTGATCCATGGCTTTCTTAGCAGCGTCGATCCGATCCTGCCCGGTGCTGTCCAGATCGGCGCGTAAGCCGGCGTTGCGCGGCGCACTGCGCATGTCGTCGTCGCGTTGCTTGAGTGCGCCCTGGTAAGCGGCAATCGCGGCGTCGGTCTTCTGTGCAGGCGTCTGTGTTGCGGGCGCTGCTTGCGTGGCATTCGCCACCGCATGCGGCGGCAGAGTCAACGCTTGCCCGGGCGACAACACAGTGTCGACACTGATGCGATTGGTGCTGGCCAGTTCTTCCGGGGTGACATTGAACTGCTGCGCCACCTGCGTGACCGTCTCCTTGCCGGTGACGGTATAGGCCGGGGCGGGAGGAAGCTGCGGCTGGGCGTAGTTGATCGATGAATCTGCAGCGATGACTGTCATGGCGGACTCCTTGCCGTGTTGCCGTGGGGACTGGCCCAGGCATTTAGGCCCGCGGCCAGCGCGCGGCAATACGTACTTTCCCTAGACACAAAATGTTGCGGACACAAAATGTTGCGATGGTTGCCGCGGGGCGCATGTCGCGCGCCGCGGCGTGTGGGAGGTTCGGCGCGAGAACCTGCGCCGTCAGTACGGCCGCCCCTGGCCGTCCGTGCCATAGGCGATATGCAACAGGCGCGGATCGGTCTCGGCGATCTCCTGGATGTGCTCCGGCGTGATGCCGCGGGCGCGCATCGCATTGAGCTGGTCGGGACCGGCGCCGATCAGCGCCTCGCGTTCGTCCTTGTTCTCGATGCCGGCGCCTTCCAGGAACTTGTTCTGCGCCTCTTTGTATTCCTGGTCCTTGTGGTGCTGCTCGATGAAGTGCAGCGCCACCACGGCGACCGTCGCCACCGCGATGCCGATCGGCCCGGCAAAGCCGCCCAGCATTTCCTCGCCGCCGAAGGCCGCCAGCGCCGCGCCGCCCGCACCCACGCCCGAGAAGATCGCGGTGGGGTAGTCGTGGTCGGCCACGCCCTGCACCGCGCCGGCGGCGAAGTAGGCGACGTTGAGCACGCCGATGAATTTCTCGGTGATCTCCGGCGCCGCATGGCCCCATTGTTCCAGCACGTTGTTCTTGTCCAGCGCCTGGATGGTGCCGGTCATGGCGTTCTTCGCGGGAGCCAGGTCCAGGCCGAAGGCCAGCGAGCCGATCACGTTCTGCACGCTGGGGTCTTCGATGGTCTTGCCGGTCTGGCTGATGAAGGCCGCGCCGGTGATGCCCAGCGCCATCGTGCGGAACAGCATGCCGGCCCTGGCGTCGCTGAAGGGCAGTTCCTTCAGCTCTTTCAGCTCCTTCTGCACCGAGGCGAATTCGTTGACCGCCTTGCCCTGCCTGGCGTCTTCCAGCGTTTCGGTGCGTAGCGAGTTGACCACCTCTTCGAGCTTGTCGATGCCCTTGTCGACCTCGCCCTGCGGAATGCCGAGCATCTGCGCACCGATGCCGCGGAACGATTCCAGCGCCTGCTTGACCTTGGCGATGCTGGCGTCGTCGGACGGGTTCATCTCGCCCAGCGACGGCATCAGGTGGCTGACCACATAGGCCTTGCCGACCGCGGCGGTGAAGTCCTTGTCCTTGTGCCCCAGTTCGATCAGCAGCTTCGCTGCCTCGCCGCCTTCCTCGCCTTCGAACACACTCGGATCCTGCGTGGCGGCGAATTCGATCGACTGCCTGGTGGTCTCATCGTCCAGCAGCTTGGCGGCGCCCTCCTTGGTCAGGCCGTAGGCCTTGAGGTTGTCCGGCACGTCGGTGAGCGAGGTGATGTCCAGGTCCAGCGCGCGCACGTCGGCGACCAGCTTGTCCTTGTGCGCCTTCAGCTGGTCCTGCCAGTCCTTGCCCTTGTCGTCGATGTACTTCTGGATCGCCTGCTGCTTCTGTGCGTCGGTGAGGCCGGGGCCGAGGTCCTTGATCAGGTTGTTGAGCTCCTCGGTCTGCTTGGCATAGGCCTGCATATCCTGCTTCAGCGTCACCTTCTGCAGGTTGCCGATGCCGAGCTTGACGGAACTGACCATCTGCATGGCCAGGTCGTTCTTGCCGTCGGCTTGCAGATGGCTGGCCACCGCCAGCGCCAGCGCGGGATCGCCGCCGTCGGAGATCGCCTGCGTCACGTCGGTGCGGTTGGCCAGCATGGAGTTCTTTTCCAGATACTTGGCCACGTCGTCGGCGAAGTCCTGCTGCATCGCCTTGCCGGCATCGCTGCCGCCGAGGTTGCGGTAGACCACGCCCAGGTCGCGATAGACCTGCGGATCGGACATCGCGCTCAGCACTTCGCTGTTGCCCGACATCCAGGAGCGGTCGTCCTGGGCGTTCCACCACGTCGTGGTGACGGCGCGGCCGAGGTCGGGCGACTGGCGCGTGAGATCGGCCAGATACTTCGCGCAATCGGCGGCGGATTTACCGGCGGCATCGTGCGCCGCGTCGGCCACCCATTGCTTGACGCGCGGATCGGCCAGCACCGCATCGACCACTTCCTTGGGCTGGCCCTGCAGGTTGATGCCCTTGAGCTTGTCCGCGGCGCTCCAGTCGCCGTAGTAGCCGGGGATCAGCGAGTCGGCCTTGGCCTGGACCTGGTAGCCGTGCACCGCGTCCTTGATCAGCGGCGTAGCGCCGGCGTCGCCCTGGTGGCGCGCGAGGATCGCGTCGCCCGCACTGGCCACGAGCTGGTCGGTCGGCGTGCGGAACTGCCCCGGCACGCCCTGGTTGCGCGCAGCCACTTCGCCGGCGATCTCGTCGTGGATGGCCTGGTCCATCGCGGTCTTGGCCTTGTTTACCGCGTCGTCGGCACCCTGGCGGATCTCCTGCCGCAGCGCGCCGTTCTGCGGCATGTTGCGGGTCGCGTCGGTGCGATCCTTCACCGCCTGCTGGTAAGTCGCGATCGCGGCGTCGGTCTTGGCGGCAGGCGTGGCCGGGGCGGCGGACGAATCTTCCTTCGCCGGCTGCACCGCATTGGGCGGCAACTGAAGTTGCTGTCCCGGGGCGAGCTGGGTGTCCACCGTGATGCGGTTGGTGCGCGCAAGTTCTTCCGGCGTCACCCGGTAAGTTTTTGCGATGGTGGCGACTGTCTCCTGCGGTTTCACCACGTGCGGAGGCGGCGCGGGCGGCGTGGCCGGCGGCGTGTAGCGAACGGAAGATCCTGCGTCGACGGGAAGCATGGCGCGCACTCCACGAATAAAAAGACCGGCGCATTCAGCGCCGGCCTGTCATGGAGTCGCAATAAGGAGTTTCCCTAGGTGACAGCGGTGCTACCGCTGTGCGGCATCAGCACTCGATCACGTTGACGGCGAGGCCGCCGCGCGAGGTTTCCTTGTACTTGTCCTTCATGTCGCGGCCGGTGTCGCGCATGGTGGCGATCACCTTGTCCAGCGACACGCGATGCTTGCCGTCGCTCTTCAGCGCCATGCGGCTGGCATTGATCGCCTTCACCGAGCCCATCGCGTTGCGCTCGATGCAGGGAATCTGCACCAGGCCGCCGATCGGATCGCAGGTGAGGCCGAGGTTGTGTTCCATGCCGATCTCGGCGGCGTTCTCCACCTGCAGCACGTTGCCGCCGAGCGCGGCGGTAAGTCCGCCGGCGGCCATCGAGCAGGCCACGCCGACTTCGCCCTGGCAGCCGACTTCCGCGCCGGAGATCGACGCGTTCTCCTTGTACAGGATGCCGATCGCCGCAGCGGTGAGCAGGAATTCGATCACGCCGTCGTCGTTCGATTTGGGACAGAAACGGTGGTAGTAGTGCAGCACCGCCGGCACGATGCCGGCCGCGCCGTTGGTCGGCGCGGTGACCACGCGGCCGCCCGCGGCGTTTTCTTCGTTCACCGCCAGCGCGTACAGGTTGACCCAGTCGAGAATGGTCAGCGGATCCTTCAGCGCGGCCTCCGGCTGATTGCGCAGTTCCTGCGCCATGGCCGGCGCGCGGCGCGTCACCTTCAGGCCGCCGGGCAAGGTGCCGGGCGAGCGCAGGCCGCGGGTGACGCAGTCCTGCATGGCCTTCCAGATGGTGAGCAGGCCGGCGCGCGTCTCCGCTTCGCTGCGCCACACCTTCTCGTTCTCCATCATCAGCTGGGCGATGGTCAGGTGGTGCTGTTCGCACAGCGCCAGCAGCTGGTCGCCGGTGGAGAACGGATAGGGCAGGGCGGTGGTGTCGGCGACGATGCGGTCTTCGGCCGCCTCGTCCTGGTTGACGACGAAGCCGCCGCCCACCGAGTAGTAGTCGCGCGTGCCCAGCTCGTGGCCTGCGGCGTCGTAGGCGGTGAAGCGCATGCCGTTGGTGTGGAACGGCAGCTTCTGGCGCTTGTTGAACACCAGGTCGCGCTTCTCGTCGAATTCGATCTCGTGCCTGCCGAGTACGCGCAGGCGCTTGGTATGGCGGATGCGTTCCAGCGTTTCCGGGATGCGGTCCGGATCGACGTTGTCCGGATGCGCACCCTCGAAGCCCAGCAGCACGGCCTTGTCGGTGCCGTGGCCGCGGCCGGTCATGGCGAGCGAGCCGAACAGCTCAGCGCGCAGGCGCGCGACCCGGCCCAGCACGCCCTTCTCGTCCAGCCAGCGCTCGGCGAAGCGCGCCGCGGCGCGCATGGGGCCTACCGTATGCGAGGAGGACGGCCCGATGCCGATCTTGAAGAGGTCGAATACGCTGACGGCCATGGCTGTGTGCTGGGGCTGATGGGGAACCGGCTATTCTACGCGCGCTCTTGCGACCCCGCAGTCCGTACGCTGCCGTCCGGTTTCCCCGATCCGTTCCCCATGGCCGACCTGATCCTCTACCAGCGCGATTACTGCCACCTGTGCGACCAGGCCCTGGCCGTGATGGCCGAGGCGCGCGCGCCGGATTTCGACAGCGTGTGGGTGGACGATGCCCAGGAGCTGGAAGAACGCTACGGCACCCGCGTGCCGGTGCTGCGCGATGCGCGCAATGGCAGGGAGCTGGACTGGCCGTTCGATGCGGCCGCCGTGCGGGCGTTTCTGGCGGTAAAGATCAGCCCGATGCTATGAGCGTGTCCTGAGCCGGCGCAGGATCTCTTCGCGCGCCTCGCGCAGGATCGAATCGCGATCCAGCCCCGCCACGATCTCCGCGACCGCCCGCTTCGCTCCCAGCTCGCCCCAGGACTTGCCGGCGACCAGGTAGCGTTCCGCCGCGCGCCCGATCAGCACGGTGGCATACCAGGCCAGCGCACCCTGCGCCGCCGCGGTGACCAGCACGGACAAGCCCGCGCTCACGCCCTTCAATGCCGAGGCGACCAGCTGCATGCCCCATACCGCGCCCATCAGGGCAGCCAGTTGCGCGGAGATCACCGCCACCAGCCGGCCGGATTCGGCGCGGCTCAGCGGCAGGCCATATACACGCGACAGTTGCAGCACCATCGCCGCGTCCATGCCGGCCGCGGCGAGCAGGTCGGCCACCGGAATCGGGTTCAGCGCCACCGCCACGCCCTTGGCCAGGCAGTAGTTGCGGATCAGCTTGTCGGCCAGGCGGCGCCGGCTTTCGGCGATGCGCGCACTGACCTGGTCGGTGAGCCGGCTGGCGTAGAGGCCGGCGTTGAGCGCGGACAGCGTCTTGCCCTCGCGCCGCGCGATGGCGAGCAGGCGTTCGCGCAACGCGGCCACCTCGGGTGGCGCGGGCAGTTCGCGCAGGTGTTCGCGGCCGTGTTCGTCCGTTTCCATGCGGCGCTGCGGCGTGGGACGCGCGGCGACGGCGACCACGTCGTCCTCGCGCACCAGACCGCGCGCATGCTCGCGCAGCTGCGCCAGCAGCGCGTCGCGTTCGGCGGATGCATAGCGATCGGCCTTGTTGAGTGCGAGCAACACCGGCCGCTGCGTAGCGGCCAGGGTCTTCAGCGCGTCGAGTTCGTCGCGGGTAAGGTCGCCGTCGGCGACGAACACCACCAGGTCGCTCACTTCGGCCACGTCGAAGGCCAGGCGCTCGCGCGCCTCGCCGTCGAGTTCGTTGATGCCGGGCGTGTCGATCAGCACCAGGCCGGCTTCGCGCGCTTCGTCCAGCGCGGCCTGCTCGGCGCGGGTGGTGGTGCCGTGCAGGACGCCGACGGTGAACGCCTCGCGGCCCAGCAGCGCATTGCCCAGCGCCGACTTGCCGGCGGAAACGCGGCCGAACACCGCGACATGCAGTTCGCCGCGTTCGAGCCGTTCGAGCATGCTCTCGATGCGGCCGAAGTCGCCGGCGAGTTCTTCGCGGATCGCCGGCGGAATGGTGGCATCGTCGAGCAGGCGGCGCAGGCTGTCGACCATGCGCGCCTGCGCGTGCTCAGCATCCGGCGCTGCGGCGGCGTTCTGCGCGTCCGGCTTGACCAGCCAGCCGCGCAGGCGTTGCCACAGCGTGTCGCCGGTCATTATTTGGCGGCAAGCACGAGGTGTGCGTTGACCTTGACGTCGGCGCCGATCACCGAGGTATCGGCGTAGTCGCCGCCGCCCACGCCGAAGTCGAGGCGCTTGACCGTGCCGCTGACATCCAGCGTCGCGCCGGTGCCGGCCGGCTTGAAGTTGACGGTGAGGCTCACCGGCTTGGTCACGCCGCGCAGGGTGAGGTTGCCGTCGGCGATCACCTGCGCACCGTTCTGGCGGAAGCCGGTGGTGACGAAGTGCGCCTTGGGAAACTTGGCGACGTTGAAGAAATCGGCGCCGGGCAACGCACCGTCGCGGTCCTTGTCGCCGGTCTTTACGCTGGCGAGGTCGACTTCGACGTCGAACTTCGACGTGGCGAGCTTGGCCGCGTCATAGCTGATCGCGGCGGTGAACTTGCCGAAGCTGCCGTCGAAGGACGCGCCCTGGAAGCTGCTGGTGAAGCCCAGCTTGCTGCCGGCGGGCTGCACCGTGTAGTCGGCGGCGCCGGCCAGGCCGGGCAGGGCCAGCGCGAGCAGCAGCGGGGCGAAGGCATGGGATTTCATCAGCGATCTCCTTGGGGGGTGTCGCCGCGCAGGCGGCGGAAGGGAAGCATGCGCAGCAGGGTATTGTCGCGGTCTTTCAGGTGATGCTTGAGCGCGCCGCCGACATGGGCCACCAGCAGCAGCACCAGGAACCAGAACAGGTACTCGTGCACATCCTGGGCGAACCCGGTCATGTCGGGATTGGCCTGGGCCAGCGCCGGCAGGTTGAACTGCTTGAAGAACTGCAGCGGCTTGCCGGCGATCGAATTGAACCACCAGCCGCTGAGCGGCAGCGCCACGATCAGCAAGTACAGGAGTGCATGCACCGTATGCGCGGCGATCTGCTGCAGGCGTGGCGCGGGATCTTCCCGCGGACGCCGCTCGCTCAGGCGCCACAGCAGGCGCAGCGCGAACAGCGCCAGCACCGTCAGGCCGATCGACTTGTGCAAGGCCAGCCAGTTGATCTTCTGCATCGGCCCGTGCGCCAGATCCATGCACAGGCCGAAGATGCCGTTGCCGATGATCAGCAGGGCCACGGTCCAGTGGAAGAACTTGGCGACCGAGCCCCACTGGCGGTCGTTGCTGCGCAGGCTCATGGTGTCTCCTTGTCGCCCTTGGTGTTGTCGGTCTTGCCGTCGTCGAGGATCGCTTCCAGCTCCAGCCACACGGTGACGGTGCGGCCGATCGAATTGGGGTTGGCGGTGATGCCGAAATCGTTGCGGTCCAGCGTGGTGCGCGCGGAGAAGCCGGCCACGGTGTGCAGTCCGTAGATGGTCTTGCCGACGCGGTTGGCGCTGAACGGCAGTTCCACCTCGCGCGTCACGCCGCGCAGGGTGAGCCTGCCGCGCAGCACGCCGTTGTCGCCGTCCTTGCGTTCCACCGAAGTGGAAACGAAATGGGCGTAGCGGGCGCCCGCGCTGTCGAGGTACGACCTGCCGAGTACCGCTTTGTTCCACTCGGCATCGCCCAGGTCCAGCGAGGACAGATCGATATCCAGTTCGGTGGCCGACTTGCTCCAGTCATCCGGATCGAAGCGCAGCCAGCCCTTGGCGATATGCAGCCGTCCGAACGGGCGCGAATAGCCGTTGTGGTCGATGCTGAAAAGGATCTGGCTGTGGGTGGTGTCGTAGCGGTAGGTCGACGGCGCGGCGTGCGCATTGGCGGCGAAGGCGGCCAGGATCAGCGTAAGGACGATGGCGCGGGCGAAGGACATGGCGGGGAAGTCTGTACGAAGGTGGGAGAGGGCGCCAGCCGGCGGAGGCCGAACGGATTGTTTCCCTGGCGTGGAGCTGGCGGGCTCTAGTGAGTGCGCCATGCCACGAGGATGGTTCTTGCGTGGGCCTGAGCCCCTCTCCCTCCGGCGACCCGAAGGTAGTCCCCGTGGGAGAGAGGGGTTGGGGTGAGGGTACGGGCGGAGTGGTGCGCACCACTTCGGCCGTACCCTCATCCGGCTGCCGCCACCTTCTCCCGGAGGGAGAAGGATTCGTGCTGGATAGGTTTTACCTACGATTGTGCTTTTTCCTTCCACGCATCCAGCGTCAGTGCCGCCAGTTCCTTCATGCGCGCGCCGCTGCCGTCGGCCAGCAGCGCCTTGAGCTTGTCCGCCGCGTCGGCCTGGTCCAGCGACTGCCGTTCGGCCAGCGAAGCTGCCAGGGCGCGGCCCAGGCTGTCGAAGATCAGCGCATAGGCGAACGCATGCAGCACGCCGCCGCCGAGCGTGCCCAGTCCGGGAAACGCCTTCAGCGCATTGCCGGCGATGGCCAGCACGATCGAGCTGCCGGTG
>Ga0105239_10006558_pt1 | contig 13478 bp, 8 predicted proteins | sample KBSC44metaG_FD_92761 | JGI IMG/M metagenome (GOLD analysis project Ga0105239, IMG submission 92761) | Corn rhizosphere microbial communities from Kellogg Biological Station, Michigan, USA - KBS C4-4 metaG | ecosystem: Host-associated > Plants > Roots > Rhizosphere > Soil | place: Michigan, USA... | reverse complement strand
CTCGTCAGCCCCAGCCAGCACAATCCACAACCGCATCCATCAAACTTAACAACCACCACTAGAAATCACGAAAGAAAAAGCAACTCACAATCTCGCCTTCTCCTCGAGCTTCCCCCGATAGCGATCCAGCACCTTCTCGGCCTGGTGCTGCGTCGTGACGAACCGCACGTCGTGCACACGCGCCCACCGCCGCTGCGCCGACCACACGGGGCCTGCGCTGCGAGAGCTTGCGCTGGACGTGCATGTGAAGTTGAATGTGGAGAGACGGCGCGAGGTGCGTAGGAGGCCGGCGCTGCGCGTCGAGGCGGACATTGTGAGGTCAGGTGTGACTGAAGAGAAGAACGGGGGACGGGAAGAAGCTAAAAGGCAAGAAAGAATGTGGAGGAGTCACTCGGCCGGATTGCAGAGGTAGTGAGTGCAGTGCAATGCAATGCAATGGAATGGAATGGAATACAATACAATACAATACAATGATTCAAGCGTCTATGTATGTAGAAGTCAAAATAGCGAGCTTTCTTTCACGATGTGAAGCTCGAAAACGACCGATGGCTTTACATACCCGTCCATTTCCATCCTCTGTCTTTCCAGCACTCCCATTGGCTATTCATGAAAACTTCGATACGGTGGATCATTTAGGCGCGGTATGCTCATTCTGGAACAGGTGGTGAGTCTGACGAGGCCGAGCACGAAAAGCGGACTCAGCCACGATCGACCTACGACGAGCGAAAACCTGGCTCCATAATACGAGGCCAGGCAATCCACGAAGCGCACGCACGCACGCACTCACGCACTCACAGGCCTGTTTGGTTTGGGTGCTGTGATCGATCAGGATACCACTCACGATGTAGCCTGGGATGCTGTTACTGGTTCAATACGGAGTACCTGCAGAGTGGAAAATCGGTTGGTCAGGACTCCTTGCCTCCTCAGGTAGGAACCGTTCACTCCACATCCACGAGTACATGAAAGACGAAAGGAAGGGAACCCATAAAAAGAAAATAAAAAAGGAAACATTTGGCGTTTTATTTTTTGTGACTTGTGGCTCGTGAGATTTCCTGTACCCAGAAAAGATAGACATTTCAGATGCTAGGACTTGCCACGCAGGAAAAGTCCATTCAACCTATTCCCCAGGTCCTCTATGCAAGTCCACTATGCGCTCTCCGCTCTCCCTCAGCCACGGTGATGATGATGATGATGATGGTACCTAACCCCTGACGCCGCGCTAAATTCAAATTCCCATTATTAACTTGCGATAGTTCCGTTTGGTGGTGAGGGCATGTGAGATGTTCATTGAGGGGGCATGCCCCAGGTTCAGGAGGACGTTCATGCTTGCTGGATAAGATCACTAGGGACTTGGTCTGTCCCTTTCTTTCTTTCCGACGCGGATGGCTCCGAATTGTTGTCCGTTCCCGTACATCTACTAAATCATCCGAGTGAATAGCCCGCCCACATACCACAGGCCGTCCCCGTCTGAGAGACTTCCAAATCGATCCAGACCCTCATCTCCGTATGTTAAAAGATATAGTTTAATTCAGCATGTTGTTTCATCGGCGATAAGAGTCTGAGGCATCTCTATAGTGACCTGCCGGCAGGTGATGATGTTGACTGCTAGGGGGCCGCTGAGCTTGTTTTGCAACCTCAGCAGTAGGCGAGAAGAACAAACTAGGAACACTCGAGAACGACCTCGGTAGTGCTTTCAGATCCGCCATGTTATGTGAGGACTGCGCCGCCGGGTTCTTCTTAAGCTCGGGCAGAGGCGTGTAGGAGACATTCCCAGTGCCTGACGCGCTGGCATCGCGCTTGAAGCGACGGTTGATGGACCAAGACATTAGGATCTGCCATCCTATGATCAACAGGGCAATGAAGCCCAAAGCGGCGCCCACGACGATGAAAACAAAGTTTTCTGGTAGTTGTGAGGCTGCTAGGTAAGGGGCACCCGCCGCAGGAGGCACAGTGGGAGGCGGGTAGTTGTAGCCGCCAGGAAGGGTGGGAAGGGCAGAATCTGTTATGCCTTGGGCAACCATGGTGTGTGTATTAAGCTGTGATATGTGTATGCGTATGTATATTGCCGTGTGCGCGTACGATGTAAGGAATGACTGGTGTTATTGGGATAATAATGGAGGAAATACGTTGGTTGGGATATGAACGGGAGACGTGAAGGGGGAAGGACGAGGTCACAGAGGTAATTAAAAGTGTCGAGGAACAGGGTTGGATGAGGGAGAGGGTGACGACAGGTGACTGGGGTGGTTTTTTCCTCGCTTGGTGCCTGTGTATCCTTGGTTCGGGTGACTTGGGCCCTGGGGTGCCCGTTGTGGTTATATTTGGTTTGCCTCTGCTGGCCCTGACAGGTGGGCATCCACCCACCATCAGGGCTCCTGGCGCTGTTTAGGCGGTTTAGGTATTCCGATGTTGTGGCTGGGGGCGAACCTTCCACACGCCCGGGAGCGATCTGGGTGGTACAGCCGGGGCACCCTCACAAACTCTCGTAAGGTCAATCTCCTTGGGCGAAGGGCAGAGCATTGCATTAGTAGGCCCAATCCCTCGCCGTACAAGTCGCTAGTCTTGATGCAGCCAAGTCTCGGAGATATCCAAAGATCTCCCCGCGCCCGTGGATTAAATATTTTGGATTTGCGTTTGGCTGCAACCAGAAAAGCAGTCAACGGTGGACGACGACAAACTTGATTCCACAGCCTTGGGCACAGAAGGTCTGTTCCGGAACCTCTCCAAAATGGGCGTCAACAAAAAGACTCGCAAGTTTGCGCAAGTCAAGCGAATCATTGGTCAACGTGACTCTCGCCTCAAGAAGAATCAGGAAACGCAGAAAACACAAGAACCCAAGAAAAAGAAAGACGACGATGTCATTCGAGAAGCGTAAGCCAACAGTGTAATCTTGACCTAGCAGATCCTAACATCAACAGACCTCAAGTTTCTTCCGCTCTCTTCTTTCAATACAACACTGCCCTCGTGCCACCATACCAAGTCTTGGTCGATACCAATTTCCTCTCTCACACAGTACAAAAGAAGCTCGAACTATTACCGACGATGATGGATTGCCTCTATGCTAAATGCATTCCTATTATAACCGACTGTGTCATGGCCGAACTGGAAAAGCTTGGTCAGAAATACCGAATCGCATTACGGATTGCGAGAGATGAGAGATGGGAACGACTGTCGTGCGGCCACAAAGGCACTTATGCCGACGACTGTATCGTGGATCGAATTATGCGACATAAGATCTATATTGTTGCTACCAACGACAGAGATTTGAAGAGACGAATCCGCAAGATCCCAGGTGTTCCTATCATGAGTGTTGCTCGAGGGAAATACCTAATTGAAAGACTCCCAGGTAAATTTCCATATCCTCTTGTGTACAGCGATATCCAACCCCTTGCCTTTGTTATCCCTGTTTCATTGTACATCGAGTGCGCCGTTTCCTCGAGTTCCGATTTCCCTTCCAATTCGCATCCGAGACACCAAATTGCTGACTTTTACACTAGACGCCCCCGAAAAGTGATGATCATGCCATAAGATCGAGACATTTCAATCCACCATTGTATTGTTTCGCATCATAAAATCATAAGATCCCATATCGTGCATCATCCTCTGGCTCTCCAGCCACGCCACAAGGACTCGAAAGCCCAGGCGACAACAGCTATTGCGACGGCACTTAGAACCGCCATCATGATGATCACTTTCTGCCTCATCTGAAATGCATCATCCATTTGCCGTTTGGCCAATTTGCGCTGATGAGAGTGATAATAGCCATCTTGGCTTTTGGAACTGGCAAATATGTTTCCATAATGTTTGCGGTCGATGAGAAATAAGGATATTAGAAAAGACACAAACAGCACCGGTGCCACGATCAATCGGCTGAGCAGTGGCTCTGGTACTGGAAGTGGTTCGTGAACTGTCGACGATTTGCTCGATGGCATGATATTCGTTGAAGGAAAGTTGTGGACGTTTGATTTATTGTGTATGAGTGTAGACTTGGCTTCCCGCCTTTTTAGGACTCGGCAACAGCAAGGATGTCCTCCTGTGGAACAATTGTGAGGTCGTTGAGATTGAAGTTGTGGGGGGATGAAGCACGGATCTCTGCGGAGAGGTCACTGGCTGAGTCACACAGACCGTCCTACGTCACAAAGAATGGATCGAGTTTGGCGAGGCTTTGATGGGCGTCAAAGTTAGATCTTGAAGGAGCTGGTATATCAAGAAGACAAAGAAAGTCCCTGTTTATATCGTGCTCGAGCACTGATTTCACAAGCCAGAACAGCGGATACCCTTGAAAGTATTATAGTATCCTAATATTTAATATGTTCCGACTAACAGGCTTCGGAATTGACTGGTGCTAGTTAGTGCGCTTCTTCCCCCAAAGTCCAACGACGACGGCGTGGATTTGGCCCCGAAGCCAAGTTACATTTTTGTCTACGATTAACCCTTCATCAAATCATTGATCATTGTCCTCCGCTATCTCGTAAAAATACAACCGTGTCTTGGGATCGCCATTTGAGCGAGGGTGGCTTTGTGTCTGACCCGCCTATCGATAACGATCCTCCTTGTAACAGCTTGAGCCCTAATTGCGTCTTCACCCCTACCGTCCAATACGGATGCTTGATATACGAGTAGCTCAGGCACCCATGTTTTGTCTACCAAGTACTCGGACACCAATATGGAGTACACGATGGCCAAGAATCTCGAATCCCCTATCTTTTCCCAGTTGCCTCGATCTGCGTGCTGCGACTTCATGGCGACATCAGCCTCCTTTGCTTGCGCTTTCTCGGTCGCATAGGACACCCCATCGCTTCCTCTCTCAGGACCTATGAAAATCTTATCTTTGTTGTCTACCTGCGCACTCCAGCCAACATTGGTGTCAAGTTATATTTTTAGAGCCCGTGTCACAAAGGGCGAAACTTTTGGCCGAGGCAGAGGTCATGACAAGCACAATCGGGAATCCGACCAGAGAGGTTTTAGAGCTATCTTACCACAGAAGGCATTCTGAACATGCCCCTTTTGCAATCCTGTCTAGATGTGGGTATTCCAAGGTGAGTTCGTCAAGAAGACCGTTTTCATCACCACAGGCGAGCACCGGCACCACCAAACACCGACAACCAACACTAATCCAACTACACATTCCCCTGATGAGCATCATGTACGTATCAAATCACGCACTCGCAATCATGTGGAAACACGAATGGCCATAATTCTGTTCTCAATACCATTACCAATTTCAGAAAGAAAGGAAACAAGAAACATGGATGATAACAGCAACGATCCTGCCATATCTTGGAAGATTGCGTGATCAGGTGGGAGAGTCAGCCAATGTCGAGACATCGCGAATCCAATCGTGAATATTAACCGAGTAGATCTCCATAACACTGTCCCAACTATACGTGCCAAAGAACTTCTGCTGCACAGTTGGCCGTCCTCAAATACAAAATGGGTTCAATCGCTGAAAGTCTTCCTATCCTCAATAGAAGCCCAAAAACGGACGGGCACTATCCACAGCCTTTGAAGCAGAGTGGCTCTTTGAAGAAGTTCGAATCAGAAGATATTACCCCTGTCATCGGTCGAGAATTCCCATCAGCCAACATCGTAGAGGATTTCCTCAATGCCCCAGACGGGGACACTCTCCTGCGAGACCTAGCTATCACAAGTAAGTACCCACCCTAACCAACAACCACCGACCTTCAACTACCAACTACCACCCAAGTCAGCGAGCGCGGTGTCGTCTTCTTCCGCGCACAAGACAACCTCACCAACGACCTACAAAAGCAGTTCGTCCAAAGACTCGGCGAACTAACCGGCAAGCCATCGACATCAACCTTGCACATCCACCCGGTGCTCAACGGCTCTGGGGAGTTTGGCGATGATCCACAGATAAGCAACATCTCGTCAGTACATCGCAAGAAGCTCTTCGACATCACGACACAGAAGAACAAGCGGCAATACGACGCCGCCCAGTGGCACAGCGACATCCAGTTCGAGCCAGTGCCGGCCGACTACACCAGCTTGAGACTGGTCGAGCTGCCCACGACGGGCGGCGACACGCTCTGGGCATCTGGGTACGAGATCTATGAACGCTTCAGCAAGCCTGTGCAGACATTCCTGGAAGGCCTGACCGCGACTTTCGTCGGCGACGGATTCATCAAGGCTGCTGAGGCGGGGCGAGCCACGCTGTACACAGAAGCTCGAGGCTCCCCAGAAAATGTGGGCAAGGCGCTTTCTGCCGTACATCCCGTCGTACGCACCAACCCTGTTACTGGGTGGAAGAGCATATTTGCCATCGGCCCGTTCCCCAAATACATTAACGAGGTCCACGCGGACGAGAGCGAGGAGATTCTCAAGAAGCTCCATGACACCATCATCCGCAACCATGATTTGCAGGTTCGCTTTAAGTGGAGAAATAAAAATGATATCGGTGAGTATTTCCTCTGTGGTGACCCCTCCTCGCTAGTGGCGGTAGCTAATACTGAGTGATTATCTAGCGATCTGGGACAATCGCAGCGTATTCCATTCAGCAACTTTCGACTACGATGGGCTCGGTGAGAGATTCGGTAATAGGGCTGTCGGTATTGGAGAGGCTCCTTACTTTGACCCTCATAGTAAAACAAGGAGTGAATCAATTCAAGCTTCATGAATAGTGTTGAATTTCATTTATCTATGTCTTGTAGCTCAGTCTCCCAGATAGCTTTCAGCCAAAGCATAGCTCTTGATGCAAAAATTATCCTATCTCAATCTATCGCAGTGCCCCTGTCCCTTTTGTTGCAAGCCAAGCACCTCGGACTGCAGATTCCCCATTTTCCTCAGCACGCCAATGATTTATATACACAGACAGCTCGTGTATGTGTGTGCCCACCCCTTTCACAGCACCTAAACATCCACGACGAAAACCTGTCCTGCACTCGAGATAAGTCTCTACCCTGTCCGCGAGTTCGCGATATCCAGCACCAGTATATCCGTTGCACCCACACCAGTCAGATCATCCATGACCGTTGCGATTTTCTTCTTCTCCACCATCGAGCTGACCGCCACCCACTCGGGTTCCTCCAACGCTGTTATCGTCGGGGCTCGCCTTCCGGGCGTGATCTTGGTTGCTTCGGGGAGTTTGGCGCGGGGTACGTTGTACTGGCATAGGATGTATCTTTGTGCGGCAATCACACCCCGTATTCTCGCTTCGATCAGGCTGACGAGCTTTTCGTTCGAGACGGATCGCGATTTGATCAGCACGGCGGTGCTTTCGACTACGGTGTCGATTGCTTTGAGGCCCGCTGCTCGCATCGTCTCGCCCGACTCCACCAGGTCGATGATGCCGTCGGCAACGCCGAGTGCACACGCTGCTTCGACACTTCCGCCCACAAATTTAATCCTTGTCTGCAGTTTGGGTACAGGGCTTTCTGTGCCGTTGACGCTCTCTTTGCGGCTTCCTTGTCCTTCGAGTCGAGCAAAGTAATCCTCCGCGAGACCGGTGAAACTCGTCACAATGTTCTTGCCCACTAGATCCTTCACATCCTGGAGTGTTCCTTTCTCCGGAACTTGGACTTGAAGTTTGCATGCTCCGAACCCTAGATCCATCACCTCCACCACTCCAGATTCCTCGCCGAGTGGTAGGTGAGTGTCATGCTCAGCAACTTGATCTCTGCCAGTGATTCCCAGATCCACTCTTCCCTCGCCCACGAAAGTCGGGATATCTGCTGCGGGTAGGAAGATAAGTGCTAGAGGTAGGTTCTTAACCAAAGCAATATCCAATCGGGTTTCTCTTCGGAACTGGATATCAGACCCTGCTAGGAGGTCGAGAGTGGCTGAATTCAGACGCCCTTTCTTTGGCACCGCAAACAGCAGGCGGTCGGAGAGGTGATTAACCAAGTCCATAATTTCCGCTTTATATTGGTAAAAATTTCTTATAGCAGGATGGGTGTATCCAGGAGGTCAAGTTGCTCCTGCAACAGGTCTGAGGTGACTGGATGGTTTTATGCGGCGGAATATATTTTTTAGAAGCAAACGAAAATAGTTCCCCACGAATCAAAGGCGATTGCTTCGGCACGGTGAGACTGGTCCTAGTGAGATTTGGCGATGCACCATAGCTTGCTACTCAGAAGGTAATCACAAATTGAGATAATCGGTAAACGCACAACTGACTATCATCATTTACAATTAGTGGTATTCTACACCTCCCTGTCCCTCATCATTGACTCACCTGCTAGTAGTTCATTTCGGCGGCAGAATTGACTAGTCCTATTATGGACTAGTCCGAATGTGAATCTTGGCATCCGCGGCGACATTTTCGGATCCCACAACCAACTTCAAACTGCGGGCTCACACTTTGATCAACCACCTTGAAGTCGCTCAACAACTCCATTCGAGATCAGTTCCTCATAGTCCTTCCTTACAACCAAAATCTGCCAAGATGGATGCTGGAAAGGTTCCCGTCAAGCTCGTCAAGGTCACCCGAGTCCTCGGCCGAACAGGTAAATTGCGCCCAACATAGAAACGAAGTTGAAGAGTGGGATTGGAAGTTGACACTCAAATTCTCTAGGTTCTCGAGGTGGTGTCACACAAGTCAGAGTCGAATTCATGGACGACACGAGCCGAAGCATCATCCGAAACGTCAAGGGCCCAGGTACGATTGATCATCCAAAAATCGTGCGAGATGATGGAAAACCAATAACTAACGCACTCATTCAACGATTATAGTGAAAGTTGACGACATTCTGTGTCTACTCGAGTCCGAGAGAGAAGCAAGAAGACTGAGATAAAAAGTGGTGTCGGAATGGTGTCATTTTATTTTCTGGGGCAACTCGGCTTGCGACTGAGCGCTTGAAAAACTCAAACAATCGATAAAGGATGGTGAACAGAAAACAACGGAGTATACGTACGTACGCATGTTTCACACTGCAGACAGATGCAGGTGCGACCAGATCTGCCCCTAGTAGCAGGCACAACACTGGTGTGATCCAAAGAAGGGCTCATATCCGCCATTGCCATTGATCTGATGCAGAGTTGCAAAATCAAAATCAATCTTCAAAGCATCTTTCCAGAGTATATATCTCCCGCAACTTTCCCCGATTCCTTGTCACTCGCTCGGCCTTCGAATCATCCAATTCCCTTTGCTTTCATACCATTTGTCTGGTGCTATTACTTCCTCACCAGGAATGCAAAACTGCGAAATCCTAAGAGCTCTCCCCGTACCGTTCGAACTGAGCAGGTGTTCCTGATTTTATAATGCTGAGTCGAATTCTTTTGCTTGTTGAATGTTCTCATTGCATGTTTGTAGTGGTCTGAACTTTCGGTTCCTGACCAAGCATCGCTCTGCGATAACCTACTCTCGTGCACGCGATTGTCAATCCTCAAAATCCTTGTATGGAACAGTGTAAACAAACAAATTTGAAACGGCACAAATATAAAATTGTTACTTGAGGAGAGTCTGCAAAACTCAGCCTTGCTCGTGAGACCAGCGGGCCAATGGTGTCAAGGCTTGGCAGATTTGCCTCTTGGAAAGGCTGCCACTAGACGACGTGGCGACGTGGATAGTGCTGGAACTCCTTGACAGCATCTCATTGCTGACGAACACCTATGTTGCCTCCTCAAGTTCTATAGATATCATCCTAGAAATTGCATAGCATTCGAACGACCGACCACCTATTGCTGAGTCATCGAAGATTCAGGGACTTTACTTTTTGGGCCGAGTTCTCAAATTGTCAATCCTCACCTCTAGAATCGTCCCAGACGACAAACATCGTCCAATTGACACTTGCTTCTGAAAATGATAGACACCTTGAATTAGAACTTTGCACAATTCTCGGCAATGGCGTCGGCACCCGCCAAAGTGGCTGCAGCCACAGACCCGGAGCGGGAGTACAATTTGATATCCCAACTCGAATTACGTATCGCATCCGCATCCACCGACGAGAAGCTAGAATCAATACTACTGAAATTTCTTCCTGCACTTCTACTTAAGCTGGCTTCTCCGACAGCAAAGAACAGAGACCTTACCATCAAAGTCGCCGGCTATGTCAATCAACGCGTCAAGATCAGCCAAAGCATCAAACTCCCGGTATCCGCATTGGTCAAGTCATTCCGCGAGGCAGAAAATGCGTTTGTTCGGCGATTTTGCCTCATATTCATCGAACAGGGTCTACCACGATTGGAGATGAACGAAGCAATTGCAACTCTTCCTGGTGTCCTCCAGTTTGCCGTTCCTGAAGCCGAAGGATATGACACAACCGATCGAAAGATGTGGGCCATCGCTTTTGATTTCACGCTGGAAGTACTAAGACAATGGAAACTGCCGGAGAGAAATAGTAAAGAAGATCTTGCGCTGAAAGATACCTTCGCTCTGTCAGAAGTCCAAACAGATCTCCTGGCTAGCAGGATTTGTGACTTTTTGCTCTTTGATCCCAAGGATAGCAGTCAAGCCTACGACGAAGACCTTAAGCCATTCTTCGAGAAGAATTTCAAACGCCGTTCCGAGGTCGTCCTGCCCCTGGCAAGATTCCTGTTTAGCTCAATTTTTACCGATCCACAACGCCTCATCCCTGCAGTCATCATGGCCGTCGATGCGAATTCCTCAGCTTCTAGCATGAGTGACACCATTTTCAAGCAATCTGATTTCGATCTTGAAGCTGAAAGCAACGTCGATGCCCTGTTCGCATTGTACAAACGTTCGAAGCCGAAGCTTCAAACGAAGGTCCTGACGCTGCTGTCCAGGAGCCAGACCTCAACCAGCCGTACGACAGAGATCATGGCCATGGTCGAGACACAATTGAACAGTCCAAATACAGGACTTGAAGCTGCCAAACTACGAACAGCCTTGTTCTCTTACCTAACGTGGATGGTGCGGGTAGGAAAGACGCTCGGAGAAATCAGCCACCGCGTTCAGGATCTACTCAAAGAGTATGTAGGGATACAAGGGTGGCCAGTGATAAGCGACCGATCAGTCGCAGAGGTCGAACTGCGTGCTAAGGCTTATGAGAGTATTGGACTCTTGGCCGCCGTTAAGGACGCGGAGCATACTGCTGACCTCCACAACCGGACTTTAGACCTTATTACCTGGCTCTTCACTAGCCTACGCTGCGATACAACAAGGGACATCAAGGGAAGCATAGAGGAAGCCATAGGACGGGTGATGAACTCGACATCTGACCTGGACGAGGCGTCGATGAAGCGACTCAAGGATCTTCTCCTGTGGAATGTGTTAACGAACCCAGGACAAGAGGATCCAGTCTACTTCTTGCCTACTGTCAACAGCACAAAGTACCCGGCAGTTCGCTTTGTCAACAAAGTACTCCCATTCAGCGACGTTGATGCACGACTTATCAACGTGTTGGCGCTGGCACCATCAGATCGAAGAGAAATTGCCGAGGAGGGCATGAGAGGTCTCGATCCGTATTGGCACGCTTCTAATCTTCGCATGACAAGTGGTCCGAAACAAGATAACAAGCTCATGCTACCAGACCTAAACGGACTAGTTGCTCGATTCTTTGTGCCGAATGATGGTCATGAGGAACTATTGAAATACTACGAAGAACCGAGCGTTCTGGCTGCTGCCGTCACATTCTGCTACGATGTGTTCATCTGCGACGCTCTGAAGGGCACGAAACTCGCCCCTGAAGAATCCGCCGATTGGAAACAGGCAATTAATGCACTTGTCAACAATGATCAATTAGCTCGATCTAAGATCAAGAGTCATTTACGGTCACTGGACCTACAATTACAGGTTGTTCTGGTTAATGCGGCCTTTGCCGGCATGGCAAAAAGTTCTGGGGATTGTGTGGACTTCTGTCTTGAATTTTTGTCAGCTGCCCCAAATAGCCTCTTGCCTCTGGTGCAACAGAAGGGGCTCGAGAGTACATCAGTTGTCTCCTCAAATCCATCGCTGCAGAATCGAACTGCCCGCATTTTTGGTATTCTAGCTTCTGTTGACGACGACGCAGAACGACTTGCAAGAGATGAGCTCGACAAATGCGCGAATTGGCAATCCGCTGTTGGCGAGGAAGTTCACAGAATTCGAGGGCATCTGCTCCGAGCAGTCTTCTGCTTGACGAGAAGAGCATTGAGGGGACTGCAAGCTTCTACAGCCTCGCCGACACGAGAGGTTTCTCAACTTGTTGTGGAAGTAATCAAAGGCACACATGACAAAGCGCTCAAGGAAACTGCATACCGGTGTTTGCGACAGATAGCGTTGTGTACACCAAGCCTCGTAGGAGGCCTTCATAACGAGGACATTTTCAACCAGCTTATCTCGGACTCGAAGAAGGAGAGCGAAGCAGCGGCGTCCGCGGTAGGCCCCGTCATCGGCTCATTGGCTGGGATCGAAGAGACTTCAAACCTCAGTTCCACACTTGACCGGATCTTCGCTCTCCATGAGGTTAAGCGGGCAGAATTTCATTTTGCGCTGGGTGAATCTCTAGCAGTTGCATGTGCTGGATTCAAGTCGACCTCAACTATGACCGAATTCGATGTGGATGTGGAGCTTCTTAACGGGGGAGCCAAAGACACATTGATGACAACCATCATTGAAAGGGTAATCGAGGACTGCAAAACTAGTAAGCCATCGCAGAAAAAGGCTGCTGCCATATGGCTATTGTGCATGTTGCAATATTGTGGAGACGCAGATCCCATCAAGTCTAGGTTGCGCGAGTGTCAAGCTGCATTTGGCCGTCTTTTGAATGACCGCGACGAAATCGTTCAAGAGACTGGATCAAGAGGGCTGAGCGTTGTGTATGAGCGAGGCGACAAACAGCTCCGTGATGATCTAGTCCGGGACCTAGTCCAGAGTTTCACTGGCAACAAGGCAAAGATGTCTGGAACGGTTGATGAGAGCACCCAGCTATTCGAAGCGGGCGCCCTGCCCACTGAGAATGGTCAATCGGTTACCACATACAAAGATATTGTCAGTCTCGCCACTGAGATGGGTGATCCGAGCTTGGTGTACAAGTTCATGAACCTGGCGTCCAACAATGCCATCTGGACTAGCCGAGCCGCGTTTGGGAAATTTGGGCTGGGGAGTGTACTCGCAGATTCTAGCTATCTGGCGGAGAACAAGAAGTTTTATCCGAAGCTATTCAGGTATCGATTCGATCCTAACCCCAATGTTCAACGATCCATGAATGAGATTTGGAAGGCACTAGTCAAGGATCCGAATACGGTAATCAACGACAATTTTGACCTGATTATGGATGACCTCCTGAAAAGTGTGCTTTCAGGAAAAGAATGGCGAGCCCGTGAGGCAAGTTGTGCTGCAATATCCGACCTAGTACAGGGTCGAGACCTCGACCTGTTTGAGAAGTATCTTAATGAGATCTGGAACGTGTCGTTTAAGGTCTTGGACGACGTGAAGGAGACGGTGCGGCTGGCCGCGATGAAACTCTGCAGGACACTAACCAGCATGCTGATTCGCAATCTGGAGACCGGGGATGGAAACACCAAGCGTTCAACAATCATGCTGAACCACGCGATGCCATTCCTAATTCAACAGATGGAAGGAG
>Ga0105239_10006555_pt1 | contig 13483 bp, 11 predicted proteins | sample KBSC44metaG_FD_92761 | JGI IMG/M metagenome (GOLD analysis project Ga0105239, IMG submission 92761) | Corn rhizosphere microbial communities from Kellogg Biological Station, Michigan, USA - KBS C4-4 metaG | ecosystem: Host-associated > Plants > Roots > Rhizosphere > Soil | place: Michigan, USA... | reverse complement strand
GCATCTGCCCTCATGCCCTTGTAGCGCTCGCGTAGGCGACGGGCGACGGGCGCTTCAACGGTCGATGAGGCTGACTTCGCGTGTTCGCCTTGCTCGGCAAGCCACTCCAGCACTTCCTTGGCTGTCACGCCCAGCTCTTTGGCCAGCACGTGGACTCGTGCCTTACCGGCAGCCACCGTTAACCTCCCCGCCGCAGCCCGAGTGGTTCCCGGCTTCCCTGTCGACGCTACTACCGGCTCTCCAATCAGGCCTGAGCACTCAGGTAGCGGGCAGATGCGCCCGCAACGACCCAGAAATTCTCAAAATCGTGTCATTTGTGACATTGCGTGACATCTGGAATGAGAACGTGACACGCTGTTTGAGAACTGACAGCTGCTGTCAGTTCTCAATCTGCACGTCACATCCCAGGTTCCTGAACAGGGGTGATGCTCTCAATTCTCGTTGGATGTCACCCGAGGTTTTTCTCAAATTCGTGTCACTTTTCGCGAGTCTGAGGTGCAAGGACGACTGCGGTTCCCAAGCAGCTTGACTGCGACACATTTCGGAGCGCGGGTACGGGCGGCGATCTGGAGCAGTTCGCTCTCCTGGTCGATCACCGTGACGACGTAACGCCCGAGAGCGGTCAGCTCGCTGTGCAAATCGCCCAGGCCGGCGAAGGTGATACTGATGGCCTGCATCGCCGCGAGGCGGTCCAGCTGCCGATCGATCCCGGCGGGCACAACCCGGCGCCGACGGCGAAGTCATCGACTTCGTCCTTGGCAGCGACGGCGACCAGTCCGACCTCATCTGCGTGACGGCCGGCGGATCCCGCGAACGAAGAGCTACCGACCCCGACACGGTGTACAGCCCGTTCTTCCAGATGCAGGGCGCCACCGTGTTCCGCGAAGCAGTCGCACGTATGTCGCAGTCGTGCGAACAGGTGATGGCGCAGACAGGTTGGGCGGCCGAGCAGGTCGACTGGCTGGTGGGACATCAAGCCAATGCCCGCATCATCGCCGCCGCCATCGGTGGCCAGCTCGGGTTGAGCGCCGACCGGGCGGTCATCAACCTCGATCGTGTGGGCAACACGTCAGCGGCGTCGATTCCCCTCGCACTGGCCGACGCCGCCGCCGCCGACAGATTCCAGCCCGGGCAGCGCATCGTGTTGACCGCGTTCGGCGGTGGAACCACCTGGGGCGCAACCACACTGACGTGGCCGGCAATACCCGCAGTGGTCCCCCTTCGGCGCGACCTCGTCCACCTACCTGCGCAGTGCCTAACTCACCGACGAACACGAATGGTCGCCCCCAACACCTCAGCGACGCAATCGACGCGCTCAACGTCCAACTGGCGCCCGAAGAAATCAAACCGCTTGATTCACAATATGTTCCGCACGCCATTACAGAACTCGATAGACCTGCAATCTCCGCCGTTCAGCACTGCAATTAACCGAGTTCCAGAGGCGGGCCGTCGACGTCGTTGCGGAAACGCCGCCCATCTCACTTCGACAGTTAGCACCGCAGCGCGGTGCATCGCCCAGCGGAATGAGCCGACGGAAATCCGAGCGACTACTCGCGGCCGTAGCCGAAAGACACTACGCCGCCCTGCACTGCCGCCAGCACAGTTTCTCCGTGAGCGGAGACCGATGACACGTGTTGCCTGAAGTCAACGATGCGGGGCGATTGGTGAAGTGGATCGGTGGACATCGCTAAGGCGCCGTAGGCTCCGCCCACGACAATGGTCGGGCGCCCGGCCTCGCCGGGGAGCGCCTGGATTGCCGTAATCGGTTGACGGATATTGAGGGAAGGCGGCGAGTACTTTTCGTTGGTGTCTAGGCCACCCTGCCTAGTCCACAGCTGCGGCAAGATATGCACTTGCCCGTCAACCGCTCCGGAGACGAGCCCGATGCCGCGGCCGTTCGTATATAGGCAGGACACCACCCCCGCCGAGCTTAAGGGCGCATGTCTAGCATTCGGCTGGCCAGCGGCGCGCTTGAGGGGAATCGAGAACGAATGGACGTGTGTGGTGGTCACGACAACGATCACGACAAGATCGCCGTAAAGACGTACCACCTTCACATTCGTCACATGTGACTCCGGAAACTGCATCGCCGTTACGGGGTCTAGTTGACGGGACTGACGCCACAGCATCACATCCCCCGCTGAATCCGCGGCAGCTAGGAACTCGGCGGAGGCGTCGATGTCGACAACAACTCCGTCTGTGAATTCCGAAATGAATGGAACCTTCTCAGGTCGCCCGAGGGCGTTCTGCTTCCATACGTGCACTTCGCCCAAGGCCGTTCCGGCAGCGATCAATGCCCGGCCGGGATTATCGACCGACGAGCAGAGACTCACGATCGGGGATTCCAGCTTGAGTTCTTTGATCGTTCGAGCGTTGGAACCATCCACAAATTGCACCGTGCCGTTGCCGCCCTCGCGGCCTACTACGGCAAGGATGTTGTCGCCGCCGGCTCCCACTGCCAACACGATCTGCGCATCGCCGCCGTCGGCCGACTTACGATCTCCGACCGAATACGGGTCCCAGATCCGCACCGTGCGGTCGGAACCTCCAGATGCAACGACTGCGCGCCCGCCCGGGCGATCGATGATACGAACAGCGGTTGGGGTCCCGACATGAGACGCCGCAATTTCGGTCTGTCGCTGTTTCTCATCTACAACGCGGAAGGCAAGAGTCCCCCGCTGATCGATGACGCGGACATCCGCCAGCCCCGTCGAGGACACCGAGACATCACCCAGCCGGCCCGAACCGTACCGGGCGGACAACTCGACCTGCAGGGGTGAGTTCGGCAGCCATTGCAGTACCTGCCCCTGTGCGAGGAGTAGCCGTAACCCCGCGTGGGTATCCGCCATGACTCGGATCGATATCAGGGCAGCCGGCAGCTCGACGAATCGGGGCACCGTCAGCTTCGGCACACGCCGAGTCGTCTGAAGATTCAGTTCGACGAAGCCGCGTTCGTCCGCCGTTCCGACCACAATTGCCCGCAGGCCAGTTGCACCATCGCTGACAGCCACGGCCGGCCCTAGACGCCAGTTCGATGGCCGGGCGGCACAAAGGTCTCGGCCGGTCTGAATGTCGATGATTCGTATCTTGTGGTCCGTCACCACAATCGCCGCGGACACATCATCAAGAGAGAGGGCGATCATCGATACGGTCGGAGTGGCTTGCGCCTCGGACCGGGGGGAGGGTGGTTTCCCGCGGCCGGCGACAGGGGGAGAGTGAGGTTCTGACCAGAGCACGCGCCGGGTCCTCGCCGCCCAGGCGCTGATTACGTCGGTGTCGGCGCCTGCCACCACCAATCCATGTTCGATATCAGCGACCGACACGATGGAACAGACGGCGCGTTGCAGGCCCTCGAACTCCGCCACCAAACCACCCGAGGCCAGGTTCCACAGATTGACAGCTCCCCGGCTCGTTCCCACGAGCAAACCGGATTCGTCCGGGCCGAGGTGCGCCTGTTCCATAACCGTCACCCGGCCTCGATGGCCGGTCAGGCTGAGGAAGAGCGGCTGCCGGTCGATGTCACGAGCCCAGTGCAGTCGTGCGCCCTCCTGGGGACCTCGCCCTGCCGGACCCTGCTGATAGCTGCCCAGCCGCACCGCCTGAGCCCACCCATCAACGGCACGAGCGCCGCCGAACTGAGAATTGATGCGGTGGCGCAACACCAGCTCTTCAACTCCGCTGGGCATTTTCGCCCTTCCGAACAAGTCCCTCATCGCATCCTCAACGACGCGCGACGGTTCGAGCAGCTGCCATACCGGCGGTCTGATGCGGTCGATGTCCCACCAGCCGGTGCGCAGAGAACCTCGCGCGTGCAAGGTCGCCGCGTGGCGATAGTAGGCATTGGGATTCACTTTGCCGGCCTGCGTCGCGCACAGTTTCGCCAAGGCGCGGTGAGCGCTCGCGGTATCACCCAGCGTGCTCAGAACATGCTCACGCAGTAACGAGTGGGCGGGCCGATAGACGGTCTGCTCGAACTCGCTATCGATACGCAGGTACGGTTTGGCAGCGGTGAGAAACGAAGCGACCGCATCGCGGTCCAGCCATTCATCGGTTTCATCAGTTCCCGCCAGCTCACGCGCCATGGTCAGCCATACGTCGTCAGCCATAGGCAGTCCGTGACCCTGGGAAAGCGCGCACGCCTGGAAGATTGGAAGAAATGCCGGGCACAATTGCTCAAGGCGATCAATCATGTGGTCGAACAATTGCGGCAGATCGAGCTGAAGGAAGTCATCGAGAAGTCCAGCCTCGAGATATTCCGGTTGGGCGAGGAGCTCGTGGACTAACAGGCGAGCGTGAAGAAAGTCGGTTGCGCCCACGCGCGTGTCGTCGGGTATCACGAGTTCGTCATCCCGGCGCGACAGCCTCTTCTTGATGTACCTGCTGATCGCGCCTTCATCCGCCTCCAGCGTGATCGTCCGAGTCTTTCCGGTGGGGGCCGCGTCGACGATCGCCTGGACAAGGTCTGAATGAACGTAGGATAGGTACTGCCGCCCCTCGTTCGGCGTATCCCGGCATGCGACAAGGACCTTCGCCTCGCATCGTGCGCTGAGGGTACCGACGAAGCGGGCACCCTCGATAGGTTCTTGCATCTCATCGATTCCATCAATGATGAGCAGGACCAATTGGTGCATGGAGGCAACCCGTGCGGCCACACGCTCGAGAGACCTCTCGATATCGACATCGGGATCGGCCGACTCACCCAGCCCCTCCAAAACGCGGTCGAGCAGGCGACGCGTGGTCAACCCGGAGGCGTTTATGGAAATGACCGTGTTCGGTGTGGCCAGGTCAGTCCACGAGTCCACTTCCGTCATCAGGTCAGCCCGAACCAACGCTTCATACAATTCGGGTCGCGAGCGGGTGACGATGTCTCCGAGGAACGCCGACTTGCCTTGGCCCCCTTTCCCTCTGACGATGAAGACTGACTCGTCAGCTGTGTTGATCCAGGTCCGTACGGCTCGGCGCTCCTCGTCCCGTCCCTCGAAATTCCAAGTCAATTCCCCAGAACCCGCTGACTGCGCCTTGGCAACGAAGTGAAGACGCTCGTCGGGGGGCAGGCGATCGACGACGTCCCTGAGTAGACGATGGACGTCGAGAGTCTGACCAGTCGGGAGCTGCACTGATCTCGTGAGGGTTGCATGACCGACGTCGTGCAATAGTTCGTTCGCGACGAACTGCGGAACACGCCGTAGTTCGAACTCGTACCCGATTTTCGCAAGAGTGATCTCGGCGTCTGCGCCGCATACGTCCTCAATGACTTCCTCAAGGACGCTCAGAACCCTGCCGGGCACGGTCGCCGTTTCTGACGAACAAAGGATGAGCGTCGGACATCCGTACTGTTGCTTTTCGCGGAGGTATTCCTTCACTGCTCGAGCGAACGCATCGATGCGACATGCTTCGATGATCAACACGACTAACTTCGTGTTGCCGTCTAGCTTGGCGAGACGGTCTGCCAGAGGGCCGGGCAAGAGCCCGTCATGCGTGTCCGACCTCTCGCTCCCGGAGTGGAGGAGTCGCCCCGGCGACTGCTGTGTGCCCGGTCCTGCGCCGTGTCCGAGCCAGTAGACCACGGTCCCGGCGGGGGAATAGCTCCAGGCTTTCATCGCAGTTTCGAGTTCAGTCGTGCTGGCCCTCCCCCGGAGTGGTTGTGAGCCTGAAGCGCGCTCAATCCCAAATGATGCGAATATCTTCGCTACCTTTGCGGCGTAGTCTTCGCCTTCGGTGAAGGTGATGTCGGCGTAGTGGTCGTACTCGGTGATGAGGACTGCGTTCAGCCCCATGGTCACTCCGAAAGGACCATGTATGAGGTCTCGACCGGCGTTCCGTTCCCGTCATCGACCCGCACGGTGAAGATTCCCTCCTCGTCGGTGGCTACCGGCGCGAAGAAGCTCTGTCCGTCTTGCGTTACGAAGGTCGGCCGCGCTACTACCTGACCTTCCTCGTCGAGGATCGCCACACGCACGTCTGCCCCCGATTCCGCGCCGACGATCTCCAATTCGGCGTTGGCGCCAGTGCGGATCAGTTGCGGCGCCGCGACGCCTAGTTTGGATTCGCCTGCGAGGAAACTCGGTTCCTCAGTGTTCTTGAGGAAGTGCGTGGCGACCTCCACGCCTTCAGTGGCGTACGCAAGTAGACCGTGCCCCAGGAACTGACATGACTGCCGCACGTGCCCCTTGAAAGCGGCCGAGAATGTGGGCACCGTTCCGTCACCGCGCGGCTCGAGCGTGACGAGTTCACCTGCGGCACTGCGTTCGAACCCGTCGCCGACCCGGACGTATCCCTCGTTACGCGGATGCACGACTCCGTCGATGATGCACGCCGAGGCGGATGTTGGTTGACCGATTCCGATGACATCGAGGACATCCCCGCCGTGGTTCGCCGCCCTAGCTGCGTACGCCGCGGCGGCATCGGTGTAGAGGCTGTGGCTGCCTCCGATCGACTCGATGAGTGCGCGGTCGACGGGATACGGGTCCTCGCGCGACGTCGGTGCGGGTGCCATGCAGTCCCACCACGGCAGCAGGTCGTACATGGACGGCAGTCTCACCGTGAGATCGCGGACAGCCGATTCGGAGAACGGCAACTTGTCGAGTACGCCTGCCGACATCGCGTTGAGACTGAGGATGCTTCCGTGCCACGGGGTGCCCAAGGCGATGATGCGATCAACGCCTACCTGTTCGGCAGCATGCTGCGCGACGAGCCCGCCCATAGAATGGGCAACAATCACAACGTTGGCAGCGGCCTGGGGATACTGGGCGCGATACTCACGGACAGCAGGATGCTGGTTCCACCTCTGGACGTGTTGTTCGATGTGCCGCCCCAAGAGGGCGCCGTTGTATGCAACGGGAAGTCGCCAGTCATACGGGAAGGTCGTGACCGCGTCGGGGTGCACTGAATCGCCCTGAAGCCGCTTAACAAGCTTGTAGTAGGGATTCGCTTTGCCGAACCTCGGCAGGAATGCCGGCCCGCTGAGGAGGTCTGTCGCGGTAATCCGCCCGTACTCACCATCGCGCTCGCGTTGCGTCAGAGCGAGTGATTTGAACTGGTTACTTTTCCAGACGTCGAAATACCAGCGCAGCGATTTAACCCCCCACACCGTCTTGTCACCTTCTTTGAGTTCCGATCCCATGATTCCGGGCACGACAATCACGGCTGCCGCAGACTTCGTCCGCTCGATCTGTGGTGTCAGTGAACTCACGCCAGCGAGAGTACGGCCGTTTCGACCTGCGGTGGTGCTGAACACGAAACGAGGCTGACTGTACCCACGGCGGTGGCCAGTTCGGCCGGGACTCGCGACTCAATGTCCGTCCGCCCTTAAGCACATCGCATGGCTGCGTCGACGAGCGCACCGCACGTGCTACACGCGGCCGGGTGTCAACTCTGCCGCATTCGCGCAGCGACGGCCCAGCGGGCAGGGACTTGGTCTGCTCAGCCGATGCGCCCGAGAGGGCTGACTGCACTACGTAGTGAGGAACCCAGTAGGCGGTGTCTCTGACGAGAGAACTGAAGAGGCTGGGGTGTCAGCCTTAACGGCGCCAGGCTACGTGTGGTTCGAGACGTTCTTCATCGCTCACAGTGCTGCTGCGACCATTTCGAGGCAGAGAATCGAAGTAGTCGACGTGCTTCTAGTACTCATCTTTGTAGAAGTTGCGAAATATTAAGGACACGAAGCTTTCTGGTGTCATCGGCGCCTCGCACGCTATTCGGCAGCTGGAGACATTGAGCGTCAGGTGCGCGGTGGGATGGCCGATCGCTGCTGAGCCAGGGTCGTAATCGAACCTGATCATTGGGGTCGGGGCGTTTACGCCGACGCGGTGAGTGGAACAGCGCTTCTTGCTGCGGTGCAGGCGGCGTTCACACGGTTCCACCCGACCAGTCGAGGCGGCCAATTCGGCGGCGGGTTAAACCTCATCTACTACCGCCCTCCACTCTGACGTCCGTTCGCCGATGAGACGCCTTGAGATCAGATTTCAAAAGCGTTGCAACACAATAGGAATCATTCCGACATGATAAAGAGACGGATCACACGGTTAATTTGCCCGCCATTCGGAGCAGGCTACTTCCGTAGAAAATTCATACTAATGGCGTTTCCACATGCACGCTAGCGCTAATTGTGGCACGAGGGCCTACGTACCGCCCCGACAACGCCTTGGGCAAAACTTGGCCAAGAGACTCAAAACAGGACCGCCAGCTGCATACGCAGCCGCTCGCTCCGCGGCAGAGCTAGTGGCCATCATCGGATAGGTCGAATTGCGTTGAGCTTTAGGCGAACTTGACCCGATGCGCAACAACGTCGACGTCACACATTTGCTCCGCGTTGCAGGTGCCGACGCAAACGCCGCCGACATCAACGGCCGAACGCCGCTCTACGAAGCAGTACGAAACACCCCATCAGTTGCAGGTAGAATCGCCGCCGGCGGGCCGAGCTGACCCCAATGCGCGCCTCGCCAACGAATCAACTTTACCGATCTTCGTCAGCCGATCGCCAAAGCTGGGTGCCAAGTGAACACTTCGCGAATCTGCTCGACGACAGCCGCACTGTCAGTAACCGTCTCAGGGTTGCGATCAACCCTGACCGTCGCGACCCGAGCTATCCGACTCAGGCAGCGGGGTGCAGATTACTAGTGACTAGAAAAAGTAATGGTCATGATTGCCACGACAGGGTGCGGATCGCCACCTTCGGCTGTCCGATATTCCCGATTGAATTGGTAGTCGATCCGAACCTTCGATGAAGCCTCATAGTGGCGCGTCTTCGACCACCCAACGTCCTGTGGGTCGCCAGCCTTGCCTTTAAGGATGCAACAGGCGCCGACCAACGGCGGCTTGTCTGGCGTCATTGCCAGGTAATCCCACAGTTCTTGCGCCTGTTTGATCCCAACGACTTCCGCTAGCCGCGTGTACTTTTCGTGGTATTGCCGGTGGACAAGCACGCGAAATGCCGGCGCCTCGACTGGCCTGCCGCCCGGACGTTGCGCCGGACGGCTGGGCTGATAGGCACTATTCGCCATCTGGCCTGGGTGCATCGACATAGTCGGTCGGACCGTGATCGGCCACCAGAACAGCTCTGCGCAACGGGTCCTCGAGTTGCCTTGCAGTGACGCGCCAGGCATGGAGCATCTCGTCGAGGACACCGGTGGTCTCATCAGACAGGGACGCAATTAACACTTGAGACAGCTCTTCGGCAAACTCGCGCAGATCGTCGGCATCGAACGGGCGAAGCCATGCGAGTTCCCCGAGGTCCACAACTGACGGCGCGGTGTCGCGTGCCAGCAGCTCTTGCAGTCGCAGCAACCGGCCAGACCACGCGGCGAGGTTTTTCAATGACTCGACGCGCTGCTCACGCAGCATTACGAAGGATGTTCCATCGGCGTCCCGGACGTGGGCGGCACCCTCTTCTCGCGCAGTACGAAAGAACTCTGTCCGCTTTGTTGCCAGATCGCTGAGTTGGAAGATGGTTGTTTTAGACATGCTTTCCCACTTCCGGGTCATGTAAGATCGTATGTACGATCCTACACACGATCTTGCGTAGAACCTAACAAGATTCTGAGACTTCAGGAGATGAACCGGTGCCCGAGGACGAACTTGCACTCGGCGATGACCCCACGCGCACACTCGAGCTGGAGCTCAACCTCGCCGATGTAGTCCGGGAACTGCGGAGCGCGCTGTCCGAATTGGACATCGAAGATCTAGGGGCGAATCTGCCCCAGCGCAAGAACATCCTGACTTACGTCGCCCAGATCACTGATGCAGGTTTGGATGGCGAGGCTTTCGTCCGATACGGCTGCACGCATGACATCGCCGTACCCCTGTCCCTCGCACTTGCGATTGACGTATGGCAGGACGGCCCGTCGCCCATCGGGAAGCGGTGGGTCGATGCCCTGGGGATAGGCAGCACGCTGGCGACTCGTCGCCAGCCGGAAAGAATCACGGCCATCGGTGAACTCACCGCCGCCGCCTTCCACTTCGTGTGCGACTGGGTCTACCACGCGCCGTTCGCGGACATCGTGTCACTCAATGCGCCATCGCGTACGACTCAACGCGCTATCGCCGAGAGCCACCCGCCCGCAGAGGATCTCACAGCTGACTACCGATGGATCGCGGATCGCCTCAGCGCCGGGTCCTTGGACAGCTGGGGCCTGCCCTCCCTGGTACGGGAGTACAAATGGCTGCGCGGACACGGCACAACATTGTCTTTGCCCGAGGGGGTGCGCGCCGAAACTCCGACGACACCCGAAGCTGTGGCGATCGAACTTGCAGATCGCAACGTTCTTCAGGAGCAACCGATGTCGACGCTGGCACCGATGACTCACCAGGTGCAGAACCAGGCCAAAGCCTTCCTGCACGCACGACGCCACACGGAAGCAGCCGCCCTCTTCGAGTTCATGTGCGAGCAAGGATGGCTCCCAGAAGCGTTGTGTTACAACAACCGCGGGTTCTGCCTGACCCCTGTCGATCCGCGCCGTAGCTTGCGCTTCCTACAGCGCGCGGCACGGATGGGATTCTCAGACGCTGCCATCAACACCTACAACCAGATGTGCTGCATGATGGCGCTCGACGATCCGGCTGGGCTGCTCGATACCGCAGAACGCTACTGGTGCGATCAATTCGAGCACGCACCGGTCACAGCCCACCTGTGGATCAGGTCCGGCCCCGAATGGGCGCTCACCCGGACACCAGACGCGCGCGACGCACTGGCAACGCTCGCCTTGCAGATCGCAACACGCGAGATGCGACTCGACAGGGTTCAGCGGTGGGAAGAACGGCTCGACGCACTGCGCCGCGGCGAGTACTTCAGGTGAGCCGCTCGCACCATGGCCTGGCGACGCGCCAAACCCCACCTAGGAATAGTGAATGTGATGTCGATCACATTAGTGTCGATTTCGCGGAACAAGCCGCCTGAACAGTAGAGGGCCGAAATTTCGCGGCCTCGCTCTACAACCCAGCAGGAGGTTTGCCATGTCAGATCGAGACGAAGACGAGACCCCGGCAGCAGCTACGGCTCCATCCGCTCCGGCAGCTCCCGCCGATCCGTCCGCGCCGATCACCCCCGGTCCGCAGACGACCGAGGCCGCCCGTCTGGCGGCGGCAGCGCTGCAAGCCGGCAACTTTTCTGCGATCGGTAATATCGCCAGGTCCCTGACCGCGCTCAACCAGCCTGCCCCGATGCCCGCGACCGCCTGGCAACGTCAATTCTTGCCTCCCATCGATCACACCAAATTCCACGTGTCCCAGCAGTTCGATGGCGGTGCTGCGGACATTGCGGCGCGCGTGGGCCGCCTGACCGCGCCAGCTGCCGGTGGCCTTGGACTCAGTGCCGCGGCCTTTCGGGGCATCAATGATGCCGGTGCTGTGGGGACGTTCACGCACGCCCTCCGCGCAATCAATGACGTCGCTGGCCGAGACCAGCTGGATGCTGCGCCCGGCCTGGCCCGCGCGGTCGATGCCCTCGGAAGACACCAACGCGGCGCAATGCACGAGATTCTCGGCGGCCAACTAGCTGACGCGGCCGGATTGTGGTCGCAGAGCATTCTCGGGGCACCAGGGTTGCGTCCCGACTACAGCCGGCATCTTCGTGACCTCACCGGCCCCAGTTCGGGCAGTATCGCCCGCTGGCTTGATAGCTCGGTCCCGCGTGTCGATCTGACGGCCTGGTCTCATGTCGTCGATACCGCCTCAGCGGTCAGCGCCATGCACGATTCCCTGCGCACCGCCGCGCGCGCGATCATCGACTCCCACGCCAGCGTTCACGACACCTTGAGCGTTGCAGCCCGCACCATGTTGGACGCCAGCAGGGCTTATCGCGGGATTAACGACCTCGTGGCGCCGGCGATGCGGGGCATCCAATCCACATTCGACGAGATTCACCGCCTGGTGCCGATCATGCAATCGGCGATGGCTATGCAGCAATCTGCGGCCGCGGCGTGGTCGGCCCGAGTCACCGACCTGATGCAGGGCTGGTCCGTGCTGTCCGATCTGGGGCACCAGTTGGCCGGCCGAGCTCTCCATCTGGCCATCCGCACTCGCGATGCCCTTATCCACAACACCGATCGCGAAGCAGTGCGTCAAACCGTCATCGACTTCATGCGCCATGTCCTCGGGTACACACCGCGGCCTTCCGAAGCTCGAATAGAGGCGGTCACCTCGGCCCTGCTCGACGACTCCTGGCTGCCTACCGCCGAGACCTCCAGTTCCGAGGTCTACAACCCCCGCGACCAATTGCGAGATCTGACGCGATATCAGCACGGTCTGTGGCTGCCGCTCACCGAAACCAAGCGCCGCGGTCGGCTGATCGCCTCGCTAGAGGAACCTGACCACGTCACGTCCGGCGGCGACGGCGACAGTCCAGCCTGCCCGATGGACCGCTTGCAGGCTGACGAGTACACCTCCGAGCGACAGCCCATCACCAATCCCGTCCTCAAACGGGTGATGGACCCGCTCGCCCCCCTCGAACGAGAAATTGTGTGGGCCCGGCACCACGACGGCGCCCGCACGTGGGCTGACGCCGCCACGATGTGTGGCCGCCCCGCCAGTGAGGGCGAGACGGTCCGCCGCAAGTTGCTCAAGCTCAAAAATGCTGAGCTGCAACGCCGTTCGGCCTGAGTTTCTGCTTCGAAGCCCCCAATTGTCCAGGTCCGCACTCGCGGATCGCGGGCCCCTGAAGTACTCACAACACACAAGAAGGAGAGAACCATCATGGCTAGAAGCCGAAGCGCCGTTACCGGACGGTACGTACGTCAATCCGCCGCTGTGCGTAACCCGCGGACCACCGTCACGGAAGGTGGCAGCGGACGTAACCGCAGTTCCGGTACCCATCACCGCAGCGCGATCACCGGGCATTACGTCACACCCGCCACTGCCGCACGCCATCCCCGCACCACTGTCACCGAACGCGGTTGACACCAAGTACGAACACGCCGAGACGGCGGTCGTCCCGGCGTGTTCGTATCCCGCACTGGTGAAGGAGCACCTGCATGACGGTGCGTCCGCGAGGAATCCTTGACGAATTAGCCAAAGTCGCCGGCGCGGCCCCAACTTGACGAGCTTGTTGCCACAGCCCGAGCCATCGCCCTGCCCTGTGAGCCGATCAGTGCCGCAGTCGGCATGAACGGCTGCGAGTCACTGCTGAACAGGAGAGGCACACCCGCCGGGAGTACACGATCAGGCTGCTGGCAGATTGCATCTGGTCGCGACTGCAGGTTCTAGCCTTTCGGGCCGGAACGGTCATCGATGGATATTTGGCCCCGGGCTACCATTCGGGCATGCCGGTTGACCCCTTGGTGACACTGACTCAACTCGCGACGATGGAGGAGACGCCGAGGTTCGGTCGAGCGTGGCAGCGCGGCGTCGCAGCGTTCGAAGATGAACTGGCGGAGAGGCTTACAGAGCGCTTCGCGGGAGCGCAGCTCCCGGTCTCGGGACCCGACGGCGGGGCAGATTTTGCGCTCGTAAAGGGTGACGGCGCTGTGCTGGCAGTCGAAGTCAAGACGAT